>OLOB01000016.1_pt1 | contig 167750 bp, 169 predicted proteins | sample 1671911 | NCBI WGS metagenome assembly OLOB01 (sample SAMEA3136625, study PRJEB25190) | human gut metagenome | biome: human gut; feature: human-associated habitat; material: faeces | place: Austria | collected 2013
CACCATTATCCTCATTTCGGATAGCACGGTCCAGTCCCATAATGGTGGCCACTACGCCATCTATCTTTTCAGTTGATTTTGCTTTATCTGGTTTGATGTTGCCTGCCGGATCAGTTCGAATGTAGATGTTGTCCATCATCCAACGCAAAACTGGGTGTCCACCGTGAGCAATTTTCTTTTCCAAAGTTAAGCGCATCAACTCTTTGGTTGGTGGAGTCATATCTTTGAACCCTTGGCCAAATGGCACTACCGTGAAGCCCATTCCTTCAAGATTCTGGACCATTTCGACTGCACCCCAACGGTCAAAGGCAATTTCCTTGATATGGTATTTCTTTCCGAGATCATCAATGAAGTGTTCTATGAAGCCATAGTGGACGACATTACCTTCTGTGGTTTGTAAATATCCCTGCTGTTTCCAGATATCATAGGGGACGTGATCACGGCGCACCCGCAGATCAACGTTATCCTCTGGGATCCAAAAGTAGGGCAGCAAAGTATAACCTTCGGAGTCATCTCTTGGAGGGAACACCAGTACAAAAGCCGTAATATCAGTAGTTGATGACAAATCAAGACCACCGTAGCAATCTCGGCCACGTAATTCATCGGGATCAACAGGAAATGCACAAGCATCCCATTTGTCCATCGGCATCCATCGGACATCTTGTTTTACCCACTGATTTAACCGTAGTTGTCGGAAGGTATTTTCTTCAGCTGGGTTTTCCTTAGCTGAATTATAGGCATCCGTAACCTTCTCCATTTTGACCGTGATACCCAGAGAAGGGTTAGCTTTTTTCCAAACTTCGGGACTTGACCAATCTTCGTCACGTCCGGCGCCGTAAATGACCGGATAAAAACGAGGATCATGTTTACGGCCCTTCATGATGTCGATGGCTTTTTGATGAACCTGGTAACAGATAGAGTGTTCATCATTTCCAGCAGTCGTGATTAAAAAGTAAAGGGGTTGGGTTCGAGCATCCCCGGAACCCTTAGTCATGACATCGTAAAGCTTACGATTGGGTTGGGTGTGTAACTCATCAAAAATAACTCCTGACACGTTGAACCCATGCTTGGAATAAGCATCGGCAGATAGGACTTGATAGAAACTATTAGTTGGCTCATAGATCAGCCGTTTTTGGGAAGCGAGGATCTTACAACGCTTTTTTAAGGCTGGGTTCATCCGCACCATATCAGCGGCGACGTCAAAAACAATGGCGGCCTGCTGGCGATCAGCAGCACAACCATAAACTTCTGCACGTTCTTCACCATCAGCGCAGCAAAGCAAAAGGGCAACTGCTGCCGCTAGTTCTGATTTTCCTTGTTTCTTTGGAATCTCAACATAAGCGGTATTGAATTGACGGTAACCATCAGGCTTCAAAATGCCGAAAATGTCACGAATGATTTTCTCCTGCCAATCAATCAACTCAAATGGTTTACCCGCCCAAGTTCCTTTTGTATGACAGAGGCATTCAATAAAAGAAACCGCAAAATCAGCTGCATCCTTGTTGTAAGTAGAATCTTTAGCCATAAAGCGAGTTGGTTTATAATCTTTTAACTTTCTCAAGAAAGCATCACTTCCTTTCGTTAGTACTAAAAAAGCACTGAGAGTGAACTCAATGCTTGGTAGCTAATTAAATTTACCGGTTAAGATCAGGTTGACATAGCTGGCTCGGTCAGTGGTTAAATAGTCGATCAGATCGTGGCAATTATAGTAATAAGCGAGTCGTTTTACGTTTTCAATATCAAACATATTTACTTCACCGGTATTGCGAATTTGTAAAACCTGTTGGCGAATACGATCACGTTTGGCTAATTCATCTTTGATCCTGTTCATGACTAAGCCTCCTGACTTTTGAATGCGGCGGACCCGGTTAAATTTTTAAGTAACACCTTCCGTTGCTTCTTATACCTTGGGCCAATAAATCCCAGCCGGAGCAAAAGACAACGAAAGGCATATTTTTCATTGCTTTCTTCCCGTGGCTGGGACATAATCCGCTGGTGACTCTTTGCGTATCGCACTAACTTATCGATCAATTGTTGATAAGCTGGAGCATCATCGGTGTTAACTTCGGTGAACCAATCGAAGGTTACTTGTTGGTCATCGATTGTGAGAGGCAACGAGTTCAGTTGGCAAGCGTCTTTGATTAATTGTCCTTTTGCCCAGATTAAATGGCGTAGGTTATCTAGATCTTGGTCAGTAAACTCATTGCGGCGATATGTTATGTTCAACTTGACTGTCTCGCTGGGTGTGAATCCCTGTTGCTTAAGATGTGTTACTAATCCAGCAGGAATCTCATCCGGGGATAGAAGATTGCCATCCTTGCTGATAGTGTATTTGCCAATCTGGTATGCATAAGTTGGTGTGTACTGGTACTCTGCCTTTTGCTGAGTGTATTCAGCAATCTGTTCGACTAACTTTTTGCGCTGTTGGCCATGAACATTAAAATTAATTTCCATATTCAATACCTCCTTGTTTGATCACTGTATACATCACTCTAGAAGGTACAGATAGCAAGGACTTTCGACGCATTAAGCCGGCTTTTTTAGATTACTATAAGGAATTGTATGACCATCTCTTTCCACACTGACTTCTTGATCCGAATCGACTTGTTTGATGTAGCGATTAACGATGACATCACAGTATTTTGGATCTAACTCCATCATGTAACAAACCCGATTAGTCTGTTCACAAGCAATCAGAGTCGAACCAGAACCGCCGAATGGATCAAGAACCGTGCAGTTCGACATAGTAGAGTTCATGATTGGATAGGCTAGTAATGGGATTGGTTTCATCGTTGGGTGTTCCTTACTTTGCTTTGGACGATCAAATTCCCAGATGGTAGATTCCTTTCGTCCGGTGTACCATTCGTGTTTACCATCTTTCTTCCAGCCATATAGAACTGGTTCATGCTGCCACTGGTATGGTGAACGACCAAGCACTAATGATTGTTTTTTCCAGATACAGCAACCAGATAAATAAAAGCCAGCATCTTGGAAAGCACGGCGGAAGTTAAGGCCTTCCGTGTCGGCATGGAAAACATAGATGCTGGCGTCATTAGCCATTGCTTGATTCGTATTTTGAAAAGCAGCGAGTAGAAACTGGTAGAACTTTTCGTCGGTTTGATGATCATTCTTGATCTTGCCAGCCTTGCTGGAGTAATCAACATTGTATGGTGGATCGGTTAACACGAGGTTGACCTTATGATCACCTAGCAATTTCTGGTAACTTTCTGTTTTAGTAGCGTCACCACATAATAAAGTGTGTTTACCTAAGTGCCATAAATCACCTGACTTTGAAAAGGTTGGTTTATCCAATTCGCTATCAACGTCAAAATTATCATCATGGGTGTCATCTTCGGTACCGAGAAGATCAGAGATCTCATTCTCGTCAAAACCAGTTAATGAAACATCCAAATCGCTGGCCTGTAAGTCGGTCATGAGCAGAGCCAACTTATCCTTATCCCAATCACCGCTGATTTTGTTAAGTGCAATATTCAGTGCTTTTTCTTTCTCTTCGTTTAAGTTGACGACTACACATTCGGCTTCTTCGATCCCTTCATCCAGGAGAATTTTTAATCGCTGGTGTCCTCCAACCACGCGGCCAGTTTGTTGGTTCCAGATAATCGGGTCAACGTAGCCAAATTCTTTCATTGATCGTTTTAACTTTTCGTAGTCGGGATCACCCGGCTGCAAATCTTTACGTGGATTATAGTCAGCGGGGATGAGGTCTGCTATTTTCTTTTTAACAATTTTCATCAGTTCATTCCTTTCCGTGAACGGAGCAAGCGTTCCATCACATCATCTTGTGGGGTAGATCCTTGATAAGTAGTAGCGTTGTTTTCTTTAACAACCTGAAAAATTTGAAACCATAATTGGCTAGATTGCTTCATATAGTCGCGACTCATTGATACGTAAGGGGAAGCAATCGCATTCCCGGTCGTCGGGTGGCGGGCAAGAAAACCAAATTTTGAGATACACTCTTCACACTGAATCCAGCGACTAACACTTACTGCATATTGTTCGATCAGTTGTGTGTTGACTAATCTTTCGCACCCCCGTTCAACGAGCCATTTCCAGGTTTCCTTAAAAATATCAGCAGCGTCAAACTCTAATCCATTTTTCTGCTTGGCTTTTAGGTACTCTTTAACTGGCGGCATCACATGACCTTCCAAATTAGTTGGAGTTGGTAGGTCAATTACTTGGGCGTCTTGTCCAGCTTGAATTTTATCGTGAAGTGATTTAGGTTTGCGTCCAGCACCAATTCGGGATCCACCACGGTTTGTACCATCTTTAGCCAAATCTCTCCCTCCTTCCGGCAGTGGTTAATACCCTGTTTGATTTCGCTTTTTTGCACACGAAGGCCCAGGCCCGCTCCCGCGCGAAAAATTTTTAAGGATTTGATGGCCCCCTCCGTGGTTTAGTAATGATATCGACGTGGCTTTTTATGCCAGCGATCATCCATCTGGGCGGTGATGCGGGAGTGGCATGGCTTACATAATGCCATCAGGTTCTTGAACTCGTTGGTGCCGCCGTGTTCCAGAGGCAGAACGTGATGGACCTCGGTGGCTTGGGTATACCTTCCTTGGCTCAGGCACATCTCACAGAAGGGATGGTGGAGCAAGTAGCGTTGACGGATCTTTGGCCAGCCACGATGATAGCGCGGACGACTACGTTTTGGTCGTTGGTAACGATTGTAGTGAGAACTGACTTGCTTAGCATGGACGTCACAATAAGTGTTGTGGGTTAGTCGCGGGCAGCCAGGGTAACGACAGGGTTTCTTGGGTGAGTAGGGCATGACACTCCTCCTTTCTGAGGGTATAAGAAAAGCCCAGCAGTTTTGCACCGCTAGGCTTCAATGTTATAAAGCAAATGCCTTTATCCTAATTTTCTACACTACCATCGTAACATAGATAAGCCGATTGTTTGTTCTGCGTTTTACCTTTCTAATGATGGGATCCATAAAGTAAGAGCGTGAGGTGATCGAGTGCTTTGTTCTTTCGATTGTAAGCAGTGGTTTTCGCAATGAAGTACTTGTCCATCACGATGGTTAGTCCCTCGTTCATTGACTGGTTTGGAGTACGATAGCAGACATCTAAAACAAAGCGCTCGTCTTCAGATAACTCTTGCCAGGCTGGCTCGAACCACTTGAAGTAAAGTTGGGCTTGTTGGTAGCGTTCATTCAGCTTGGTTGTCTCATCGATGCCATGCAGCAGGCGATGCTCAGTTGGGTTATCTTTTTTACTGCTGCCAGGTACGAAACCGTAGCGTGGCGAACTGACACCAATCATTTGTTCCTTGGCTAGCTTCAAGTCGTCTTGGTAAGAGTTAATGATGAACTTCATACCATCGTAATCTTTCAAGGCTGCGATGGTTGCTCGTCGTTTGTCTAAGTAGTTCCACATGATACTCACGCTACAACACTTCCTTTCAGGTTGGCTTTTACTGCGTTGATTAGAGCTAGCTGGGTTTTGTCTTTACGTTTTAAAGCCGCCAGAATGTTTTCGTCAATAGTGCCTTCGGTGATAATGTGGTGAATGACTACTGTCTGACGCTGTCCTTGCCGCCAGAGCCGAGCGTTAGTTTGCTGGTAGAGTTCCAGACTCCAAGTTAATCCATACCAAATCAAGGTGGCACCACCAGCCTGCAGGTTGAGACCATGTCCGGCAGAAGCAGGATGAATCAATGCCAATGGAATATTACCAGCGTTCCAGTCCTGAATGTCTTTAACAGTTTTAATCTCGCGAGCAGTGAATCGTTGCTTGATCTGGGAGAGATCGTGTTTGAACCAGTAAGCAACGAGTACTGGTTTGCCATTCGCAGCTTCAATCAAATCCTCGAGTGCATCGAGTTTTCGCTGGTGGATCTGCACAATTTGTTGATGGTCATCATAAACGCATCCGTTAGCCATTTGGCATAGCTTGTTCGACAAGCTAGCAGCATTCAAGGCATCGATTTGTTTGCCCTGGGTTGAAACTACTAGCTGGGCGTTAAGCTCATCATAGATAGCCTGCTCACTATCACTCATTTTTACCGGAACGGTGTTCATAGTTAATGGTGGCAGCTTCAAGTAGTCCTTAGACTTCATAGAAATGGTGATGTCATCAATGGCGCGGTAGATACTTTGTTCAGCACCGGGCTTAGGTTTGTAGGTAAACACTTGATACATGTTTCGCTTGTCGGGGTCAAAGTAGTTCATCCGGTAAGATGAGATAAAGCGGCCAAGTCGTTGGCCCATGTCCAGCACGCGGAATTCCGCCCACAGATCCATCAAGCCATTAGACGACGGTGTACCTGTTAAGCCAACCACGCGTTTAATCAGAGGTCGTACTCGTTTGAGGGCTTTGAAGCGTTGTGAGCGGTAAGACTTAAAACTAGAGAGTTCATCGATCACCAACATGTCGTAGTCAAAGGAATTACCAGAGGATTCAATTAGCCATTTCAAGTTTTCCCGATTAATGATATAAATGTCGACATCTTGCTGCAGTGCTTTGATCCTTTGAAGCTTAGAACCAGTGACGACTGAATAGTTAAGGCCTTTTAAGTGGTCCCATTTTTCAATTTCTTCTGGCCAAGTTTGTTTAGCCACGCGCAGTGGAGCGACAACTAATACCCGTTGAACTTTCCCCTGCTGAATAAGTTGTTTAATAGCAGTTAGGGTAATGACGCTTTTACCTAGTCCCATATCAAGCAAGATGGCTGCTACGGGATGGTCCAAAATAAACCGAGTTGCATATTGTTGATATTCATGCGGTTTGTATTGCATCAAGCATTCCTCCAATCTGATCAAGCTGATCGCAAACAAAGACTTGGAAACCAAGTTGTTTTAACTGGTTGAGTCTTTGCACTTGTAACGGGCGGGGATGTTTACCAGGAGCCTTCATCTCCACAAAGCCCATGTGACCATCAGGCAGGAGGACCAATCGATCAGGTACTCCGGCCATAGATGGCGAGATGAACTTTAGGCAAAGACCTCCGCGTTGGTGAGTAGCTTTGACAAAAGCAGTTTCGATTTGTTTTTCTAACATTTGTAAAATCCTTCCTAAACGTTGATATATAGGTGGTTCGTCAGGGTTAATGACGGTCGTGACAGTTGCTTTACTACTCTTCTCTATACTCTTTTTTTCTATTTTTATTCCTATATACAAGTAATGTAAAAGAGTGTCACGACTGTCATTAGGGTTGGTAAACACTGATGTATCAAGCTTTTAGAGTTTTAAAGTGTGACAGTCGATGACAGTCAACTGAGGAATTCATCAGCCTCAACTTTTAATCGCAGTCCCTTGATGAAACGACCGTTTTGTTTGTGTTGACGTTGAAAGCCAGCATTTTTGAGGGCCGTGTAAAAGTCAGTTGTGTTGCGGATATATTCACCGATGCCTTGGCAATATTCGCGATACTTTTGATAAAGATCGCCTGACTTTTGTTCATAACTGGGGTCAAGTTCACAATTCTCATTAAGAAAATGTCCTAGCCAATCGTTATCAGCGTGGTAGGCTCGTACCGCTTTGGTTACGGCAACGGGGGTGGTTAACTGGTAATTTTGCTGAATGGTTCGCTGTGCGCCTTCAATGATCCACTGCAAGACTGCCGGCCCAGCTTTTTCGGTTAGGTACTGGGCGTAATTCTTAATATCATTGCGTTTAGCGATCGTAGCTTTAAAGGGGATCACAATTAACCGTCGCCAGATTCCTTCATCATTACCACCTACGTGGGGCAGGTAATTGGTGTATAACACGATGGTGTGGCTGGGCGTAAAAGAGAAAGGTTTCATGTATTTCTTTTCGGCATAGATTTCATCAGTTGAACAGAGTTGCTTGACGATGGAAGTGTTCAGTCGCTTACCTTCTTCTAGTTCAGCGGAGATGATTAGCCGCTTGCCTTTGACTTCGGCCATCTCTGGTTTGACGTTTCGCCGGACACCAGTTGTTAAGGCATCAGCCGAGAGGTGACCGGTATAGGTACCGAGTACATTAGCGATGGTGTTCCAGAAGGTTGATTTACCATTTCTCCCGCTGCCGTAAGCAATAATCAGAGCTTCCAGGTAAACCTGACCAATCGCCACCAGACCCACAATTTCTTGGACGTAATTAATCAACGCTTGGTCACCACAGAAGAAAGTAGTGAGTGCTTCTTGCCAGAGTGAAGCTCCTTGACTACCAGGAACACAGGATGTGGATTTAGTGATTAATTCATCAGCTTGAATTTCTTGCTGACCATGCATCCCTTTCCTTAAATTGAAAGGACCGGTCGGGGTATTCAGCAGAAATGGATTAGCATCAAACTCATTAATCTCTTTGACGAGCTTTGGTCGGGAGTTGGTTAAGATCCCGTTAATACCTCGAGTGCTGCGTTCCTTGAGAATAAAGGCTTCGTAAGCTTTAGCATTTTCGTAATCCTTGAATGCGGCTAGTTGTTCATCATTAAAAGTACGACTAGCTTTTGTTTTACCCATTGCTTGCAAAGCGGATGTCACACCATTTTGCTGAATCTTCTTATAACTATTAGTGACACGAAGCTGAGCATCAGTTAATTGTTTATCGGTAAAGCGCTGGACTTCACCGAGAGCTAAAGGTTCCGATTCCTGCCAAACCTTCCCATCGAACCACATAAAACCTGATTGGTTGGTATAGCAAACCCGCTCTTTGCAGTTGTTGACAAAGACATAAGATTCACCAGTATCCGAGTAATCATCCGGTTGTAGATCGTCATTGGGCTGATTGTATTCTTCAGGCGGAATATAACCTTCTTGACTAGCCATGCGCTGACCAAATTTGGTGGCACTGTGCCAGATGTTTTTTAACTCCTGCTTGCTTAGTGGCGGATTGCACTTAGCGGCTTCCTCCTGAAATGCCTGACGGGCTTCATCAGTATTGCCAAGACGCATAATGATGCGACCGGCAAAATGTGAGAGGGTTGCATTACGTTGACCTTCATGGATTGCTCCCACTCCTTGTTGTTCAAAGTAACGTTGGGCCACCATGAACTGGTCCACATTTTGGCTACCATCATGCCAGATGGCTTTAGTACTAGACACACCAAAGACAAAACGGGCCGCATCAAGCGCATTATCATCAAAATAGGGAAAGTATTCTTGAATTTCGTGTTTTAGTTCAGCATAGGTTTTAGCATCCGTAATCTCAGTAATCGGAAAGTAGACGTGAAACTTAGGCCGGGGTGCTTTATGGTGCTTGGCCTTCATATTGTTTCGCGAGAAAGTAATGGCGTAGGAAACATCATCGAAATAGTTAGCAATGTTTGCAGGTTTGATCCAAGTAGTCGGATCGTCAGAATGATCGTTATCGCAGTCCATGATCAGGCAGTCAGCTTTGATGAAGTTGGCAATAGCGCGTTGGTTATTTTTAAATTGACCGCAGACATGGTCATAATGGGCAGCCTGTTCTAATTCCTGTGCGTTAGTGATAGTTTGTTGATGAGGATAGATCGTGTTGCTAGCCTGACCGGAATTAACTGCCGTCGATAAAGTAAAATGCATCTTTAGTTGGCCTCCATTTCGTTATTAAAGTAGCGGATATTTTTATTTTTACGTTTGGCTAAGCGGATGAAGTAGCGCATATCATGTGTTGGCTTACCAAATGACCAGGCTTCGGCGCATTTAGTTAGTAGCACAATGTTAATAAAGGCGGCTACTTGAAATTCTCGCGAATGGTGCAGGTTAATAAATTGAGGTAGGTAAAGCTGTGGACAAACGGGGATGCCACCATGTTGATAGACAAAACGGCAGTTGGAGCGCACTGTCCTGATACTTTCGGCATCGCTCTTTACTACTTCTGTAAACGGCGCAATGACAAAGATCATTGGTCGGTAGTGTGGATTCGGTTTGTCTTGGCGCAGCTTGGTAATTGCTATAGTTGCTTCTGACATAGATTCAGATCCTTTCATTAAATTAGAGAACTAGAAAAGCCCTCACCAATAAGCCAGATGAGGGCAGAAAGTAAACCATTAAAATTAATCTTTTTTGTAAAAGTCGCTAACAAAACCAGCAGCGTTGAGGATTAAACCATTGGCCCAGTCGGGAACCTTGGTCATGAGCTGAACCATGGTGTCAAGTGACCGATTGAAAGGGGCGTCAATTACGGCTTCATCGTGAATATGCATTACCACCGTATTCCCAGTAGCTTCTAATCGGCGCATTGCTTCAGCAAGCAAGTCACGACTAGTTGCTTGGACAATGTTTTCTACCAGCTTGGCCCCATAGGTTTCAATTCGATCCCATTTTTTCACGGTGTTGATCCCCATGAAGGTAATCGATTCAGAACCAAACCGGTTAATGCCAATCTTCGGTTGGGGATAACAAAGGAAACGACCAGAACGTAATTTCAGAAACATACAGCCGCTGCGGTATGAAAGCTTCATCCCATGTGTTGACTGGGGTAGTTGGGTTTTAATACATTCCTTGGCTGCTTTATCAATATCCCACCAGAAGCGGACAATATGGGGACTAGCTTGTCGCCACATCTCAACTAGGGGTGGTAATTCATCTTCAGTTAAACCGAGTTTGGTGGCACCCATGGCTTTAAGTGCTCCAATAGAACCGCCATAGCCGAGAGCTAATTCAGCAATCTTGCCTTTTTGGCGGAGCTCACCATTGATCCCGTATTTCACGACTGGAACACCAAACATCTGACTAGCGGATGCACAGTAGATATCCTCGTTATTAGCGAAGGCCTTTTGGCGCCACTGTTCACCAGAAAGCCAGGCGATGACCCGCGCTTCTACAGCTGAAAAGTCAGCAACGTAAAAATGATGACTTTCACTTGGAATAAAGGCAGTCCGGATTAACTGGGATAAGACCTCTGGGACCGAATCGTAAAGCATTGCTAGTGCCGTTGTGTTTCCTTGCTTGACCAGCGCACGCGCTTCTTCTAAGTCGGGCATTGAATTACGGGGGAGATTTTGAACTTGTACTAATCTGCCGGCCCAGCGACCGGTACGGTTTGCCCCATAGAACTGTAAGAGTCCATGGACGCGTCCATCTTGGCACATTGCTTTTTGCATAGCCTGGTACTTTTTGACACTTGATTTGGAGAGTAACTGACGGAGAGCTAATACTTGATGAACCGTGCCGGTAGTTGTTTCTAGCAGCTGAGCTACTGACGCTTTAGAAAGTGAGTCAGTTTTCACACCTTGCCGTTGAAGCCATTCTTTCAGTTGCAGGGGCGAGTTCGGATTATCCAAACCAGTTAGTTGTTGAGACTTTTTCAGGTATTGGTCGTGAAACTCCCCCTGACACTTGATGGCCTGGTTGACTAATTGTTGGTCAATCCGGATACCGCAATCATTAATGTCTTGATCCATCCAGTAGTTTTCCCATTCATTCTGTGGGACGGGAAAGCGTTCGAGCTTTTGGGTGATTTCCATTTCAACCTCGACGTCACGCTGATTGTATTGCTTGAATTGCTGCCACTTATCGGGGGCATGATATGGAAAGTTACGAGTACGATTTTGATTAGCTTTGGTCGGTTTGCAAGGCGTGCAGAAGTAACGAACGAGTTCTTTTCCTGCGGTGATTTTTTGACGTGGTAGTCCTAGCACGCTTCCGACATCTCGTAGTGATAATGGCAAGCCAAGAGTGGCAGACCAAACGCGAGAACAATGCCAACCAGCTGGTTTTAAGCGGTGACCAACATAACGTGACAGACAGACTCGTTCAAATTGAGCATTAAAAGCACTCTTAATAATGTTGGGGTTATCTAGGGCTTCAATAATCTGTGGTGGAATCTTTTCACCCTGGGTTAAGTCCACCACCTTGACGGGACCAAAATCGGTGGCATAACCAAAGAGCAAAAGTTCAAAATCATCGCTATCAGCGTATCGATAGACGCCAGTCTGATTTAGGTTGGTGCTGGAATAAGTTTCAATATCAATTGAAATTTGCTTCATCAGGAATCCTTTCTACAAAAAATGGGTAGTCAAAGTCGACTGCCCATCTTTTGATTTAAGCTAAGAAATCATCGTCACTACTATCATCAATTGCTGTGAAGTCATCGCTGGCACTTGCATGTCCACCTAGTGGTTCACCATCACGGATCTTTTGGATGTTACCTAGACCACAGGCGATTCCACGGTTACCGTTGGTGTTAAAAGCATAGAAGTTAATCGAAACTCGAGCATAGCAGCCACTGTAAACTTCATCACGATCAAGAATGGGTTGGACACGTTTGTCCACAATCTGTGGTGCCGTAACCGAATTAGCATTGATGAAGTAACTATCTTGGTAGGCGGCATCATCACGTTCCACATCACCATCGCGGAGGGGTAGCTTGAGAGTGGCCTTGTTAGGCTTCTTACCACCAAACTTTCCAATACCTTCTTGGATGGCAGCATCGATAGCCTTTTCGATTGCAGTGACTGTCTTTTGATCGGACTTGGGGATGATCAGACTAACCGAATACTTTTCCTTACCACCATTGATAGACTTAGGTTCCCAGATGTTGGCGTAAGAAAGACGAGTGTCAATACCAGTAACGACCTTAGTTTGTTGTGACATATTATTTTTCCTCCTTAAATTCATCCTGTGGGTTTGATTTGCCAATACTCTGACGCCGATCAGAATTTGGTACTAAAGTTGGTTTACCCGCAGGTTTAACAATTTCCTGACTGAACAGCTCAGCGAACTTCTTCTTGCCGAGCTGTTTTTCTAATTTTGTAATTGGTAGTAGCTTCTTTTGGTAAATATTGTGATAGCCATTAGCTTCAGCAATTTTGGCGATTGCCTGTTCATCCTTGTAACGGCGGATCGATCGACCTTCGACAATTTTGTAGCCGGGCCACTGCTTGCCATGATTGATTGCCAGGTCGGCAGCGTAGTCTTTAATTTCATGCGCCCACCGGTTCAAATCATTAATATGTTCCAGTACCTCAGCAACCTCGCTGTCCGTTAGCAAACTTGGTGAACGAAGCTGAAAACGGGTAAGTTTGTGATGATAGTCATAGCGGGCACGCAACACGGCATTACAGGCTGAAAACTGACACCAGGGACCGTATTGAACAGTGCCTTGACCGGCAAAGGCGAGTTCGGCTTTTTCTTTCAATTCGGTGTTGGCCCAATGCATCAATTGCTTGGCATTGATGGTCCAAGTGCTGATGTTGGCCATGCGGGGTTGAAAGATCGTTGTTTCGACTTCATCGACGTTGTAAAGGCTGCCGAACATCTCAAGGGCTCCGATCGCGTAAAGCTTCATTTGTGGGTTATTCTTAGCTTCAACACGGACACCTTTACCATATTTGAAGTCGATGATATGGAGCAGGTGGTCAGAAACAATCACACAGTCACCAGTGCCGAAGCCATCTGGGACATATTTGGAGAAGTCCAACTTCTGTTCAACGCTGATGGTGGCATCCTTAGCATACCGTTTAGCCTTTTGGTATTGCTCCAAGACATAACTGGCGTAGTCGTTAGTCAGGCTTTCCATTTCATCCGATTGGTAATCAGAAACAGGACGTTTGAATTGGTCACCGAGCAGTCGATGGATCTTGTATTCACCCAAGGCGTGGGCAGCAGTTCCTTCGACGGCTGCACTTGAAGTGGAGTGCGGGAAGTATTGTTCTAAACGTGGCAGCGGTGGAGCGCTTAACCAGCGATTGGCGCTGGAAGCCGATAGTAAGGCATGGTGTTTAGGTGAACTCATTGTCCAATCCCCTCCGCGCTGTAATAGAGATCCTCGTAATCCTTAGAATTGACATCTGACAGCTTGTCAGCACCGAACTTGTGAAGGAGGTCCTTGACCTGGTCGGTATAACCTTCTTGGCACCTCTTAGCCAGCAGTTGACGGATCGTGACCTTATCTTGAACCGGATTACGTTTCGGCTTTTCATTAACATCTTGATTATTGTTGCCGCCGGATAACTGCTGACGAACGGCCTGAATGGTTTTAAGACCTTCCACCGCCTCTTCAGCCATGCGATGATAGAATTCTTCGCGTTCTTTTATTTGCAGATCCAAATCATTCATTGTACTCATGTGAAGCCTCCTTTACCTCATTAATCTGTAGCTGCTGAACATCCTTGCCGGGCGCAATCACCATCAAGTGATGTGGCTTGCCAAGCAGTAGCCGGAGCAATCGTTCCCGGATAGTGATGTTGCGCATACTGACAACACCTTCTTGGTGAGGGTGCTTAGTGACCTTGATTGATACCTTATTTGCCATCATCTGGTCCCCTTTCGTTAGGTTTCGTGAGTTACTCCTCACACCTATTTGCCAGAAACAGCAAAAAAGTGAACCTACTGTGGTCCACTTTTCTCAAATTAATCTTCAATGTTGTAAAATTGGCGCAGCTTTTTGATAGCAGCTTTCACATGTCGACCGGCCATAACCTTGCTGATACCCATCTTCTTGGCAATTTGATTTTTCTTGACGCCATTATAGTAATACTGAGTCACGGCATATTTTTGTTTATTCGTTAAGGTAGCTAAGGCAGTCGATAATTGCCCAGCTAACATTTGTCGACTTTGACGGTCCTCTTTTTCAACGATTTTGTCGAGTAGGCTATCCTCACCATAAATCGAGGTGACTTCAATAGATTCGCGGTCCGCCAGGGTGTCCATCATATTCATATCTGGATCAGATGGGTCTTGCTTGAAGAACTTATCTTGGTGACGTTCGTTTCGGTGATCGGAATTATATTGTTGGTGGTCAAAGTCGAAAATGACATTGCCTTCAGCTTTAGTGATCACTACTGTTTGGTTGCCCATATGCTTTACACGGACGATTAGCTTGTTATTTTGTTCACCGACTAATTCGTACTCACTATTATTTGTCTTCATTTAATAAAACCTCCGTTTGGGATCTCCCAAGCGAAGGAATCGAAGGCATACTAAAAGCCACTAACAAGGCAATAAGAAACAGACCTAAACGATAGAATCGCTTGGGTACTGTAACTTGCCTTACTAGTGGCTTGTTACAGAATGTTATTCAGTTAGGTGCATGCTAGTAAAAGTTGTTGATCGAGCAACACATGCTGTTCAGCTAAAAAAAATGTGCGCTCTTTTTGGTATAATTATTTTGTTGGATTGAATTTCCTTTAGCTGATGTCTAAAGATTATCAGGGGCAGTTAGATATCTCAGCTATTCTAGCTATTCAAAGTTACTCATAGTTATTATTAGGAGGAGTTAAAATTGGTAAATAACGAATTTAGAACCCTAATTGATTCATTAAGAATAGCTATGAGTGGGGAAGACAGTAGTTCTATCGAAGCTTCTGTGAGGGTTGTGCTAGATAAATACACTGGAAAATGGGAAAAACCGTACTCGACTCAGAATTTGAAACGGCTTTATTACCACGGGCTTAATAAGAATGCGGCCAAAAAAATTAAAGATGCGGGTATAGATGAGGACTCGCTAAAAAAATATATCGATGATTTTTCTGATGAAGATAAGGAAATCATCGCAAAAAAAATACAGGCTACTAATGATAACGATCCATTAATGAAAATTGACCAAATTTCCTATTATTGCGTTAATTGGTTAAGTAGGCTTGTGGAAGAAGCAAGAAATGGGCAACAAAAAAAGCCCACTATTTCTAGTGGGCATGATGACAAAAATGATATTAGTTTAACTGTCAGAGAAGAAGGACGTATTTTTGAAAAAACATTTAATCCGATAAAAGAAATTAAGCTTCCTCTACAAAGCAGCAGAATGCGCGCCTTTGCTTTATTACCAGTTAAAGGTATTTACTCTCATAAAAACTTAATTAGCCTTCTACGTAAAAATTTAGCAAGATATGTATTTTCTAGAAAGAATAGAAATGAATGTGATGATTTGGAAGAACTAACTGCTGAGGCAACGACAGAGCTGCGAGAGTTTGTTAGGAAATGTAATCCACAGACATTATTAGGAGAACTACTAGTCTATATTTTTTTAGAACATTGTGAAAAGGCGCCTAAGATTCTCACAAGGGCTGAATTCTATCAAAAATACGGGACTATTGATAAAAAAAGTGTATTCCTCGGAAAAGATGATACAGGTTGGCAGTTGATCATCGGTACGCCTAATTTGAATGCAACATTAGACCAGGCGATACTAGCCACCTTAAAGGATTGTGAAAGATTAAAGAATCAAAGTGATTTTGGTGGTGGACCATATGTGGCCAAGCAACTTCAAGATAGCTTTCTAGAAGATAGCTTTTATCCAAAACAAATTAAGAAAATTGAAGCAATAATGTTTCCACCATCAAGCCGAAAAAGCTTAGGAGTGCAGGTTGACTCATATGGTATTTTTCTAGTTATCAGGTTGATGACTTTGGAAATGATGAAGAAAGAGTAAATAAAGCATTAACTGCAGATGCTGGAAGAGCAACAGAAATGATCAGTAATTTTGTCACTAGTCACTGCATGGATAGGCATCCTATTTATGTATACTTATTACCCTTCAAGAATCTAGAATATGAAAGCAGTCAGATTATTGATAAGTTGGTGGGGTGTTGATGTAGATGACCAAAAAAATAAAATTAAGGGATGCAATTGCAAGTGATTTAAAGAAAAATCAGTACTTGAAACAATTACACCAGGAACTTTTAAGAACATATGCATTATATTTGTTCGACAAAGAGATTCAATTTAGTAACCAGTCAATACAAGATTTATTGGTATTTGCTGACATTATGTCGAAAACTAAAGACGTCAAGTTAGAACAATTATCTTTAGAGATAGTGATTTGTCTTAATAAGATGTATCCGCAGAGTCACTCAATCAAATTTTATAAAAATCAAATTTTCGAAGAGTTAGGTAATTATTCACGACCAGAATCGGATGATGAATATAAAACAATACGATCTGTCGATTCGTTAATTGATAGCGTTCGGCAAGTAAATGAAAAGTCTTTGCGACATTTTCCTACGGGTAATGGATATTTCATTGGAGATCAGCAATGGTTATACAATTCTATTTCAAATCAGTTAAATAGTTTCTCAGCGCCAACCTCAATGGGTAAATCATTCTTGATGAAAATGTTCATCGAAGAAAAGGTAAAATCTGGTGAACATCTTAATTTTGTTTATTTAGTTCCCACCAAAGCACTTATCACTGAGGTTACCAATGACTTATGTGATAAATTGGGCGATTACCTTAATGACAACAATTATCGGATTGTTAATCATTTTGATTCCATTGGGGTAGGAAAACTATTTACTAATCTAATTTACGTATTGACTCCTGAAAGATTTGCTAACTTGCTATTAAATAATTTCTCTGGTGCTATTGACTATTTGTTTATTGATGAAGCACAGAATATCTCCAAGGAGGATAGTCGTAGTACGGTTTATTATCGGATTTTTGATCTACTTAGGCAGCAAGGATACACACCGAAAGTTACTTTTGCAGCACCATTAATTGAAAATCCCGAGATTTACGAGACTTTGACATCTTTAAAAAAGGGAAGTGCTCTAAAGACTAACCTGTCACCTGTTTGCCAAGTATATTTTTTGCTAGACGTAAAAGGAAAATTTGAAGTATATGATTCACTGACATCTGATTTTTTAAGGATTAGTGCCTTGGATTCTTATTCGAACAGTTATTATTTAAAAAATTTACTTCACACTTTACCGGGTCAAAAGCTCGTTTATAGAAATAGTGTAAATAATGCAGTGAATGGTGCTAATTATTGGTATCGAAAGTGTGATTACCCCATTAACCCAAAGCTTTTAAAACTAAGTGATTACATATCAAACCAAGTTCATCCAGATTATTATATTAGTACGATAGTTCAAAAAGGAATTGCTTATCATTTTGGTAAAGTTCCTGATGAAGTTCGTAACAAGATAGAAAAGGCATTTTGTGAGGGTAAGATTAATACACTTTTTTGTACGTCTACTTTAATGGAGGGAGTTAACCTACCCGCTGACAGTTTGATTATTGATAATAGAAGAATTGGTATAAAAGTCATGAGGCCATTCCAATTCAAAAATCTGACTGGAAGAGTTGGCAGACTTAGCAATTCCATGTTAGGTAATGTTTTTATCGTTGCAAGATCAGATATGGACTATAAGAAGTTTAAGGAGCTTGTTAGCTCGAAAGATATGACTGCTGATTTGTCTATTAATAATCTAATAGATACGGATGTGCTAAATGCTGTAAACGCTGACCTTAAAGCAGGGGATTTAACTTTACAAAGGGTCAGAAAACTCACCAAAGGCCAACAAAGATTTGATACGGTTAGAAAATTCTCGCTCATTTATTTGAATAATCTACAAAATAGTAATGAAAGTGTCGTCACACGTCATTTTAATACTACAATTAGCAGTCAAGACCGTGAGTCAATAAAAAAAACGTTTAAGGAAAAATATGAGGATCATACCGAAGCTGATGTTAATTTTTCTGTTGATCAGTCCATAGAATTAGAAAAGCACGTAAAAGATTCAGATATTAATTATCCCCAGATTCTCGATGAAAGCGGTGAATTAAATGTTTTTGATGCATACGAATTTTTGAGAGAATTGGGCGAAATTTATAATTGGTCAAAGTACGAGCCAGAACTAGCAATTTCTGAAGAAAATAACGTTGTTCTAAATGATTACGCAGAGCTGCTTCTTAGATGGATGAAAGGGGATAACTTACATCAATTATGCGATTTTACGATTCAGCGCAGAAAAAGGGGAAAAGAATCTAACTTTCTAGATCGATCACAAAATGTAAGAGATAATTATGGGAAGAACAATCGGTACGGTATTCATAAAAACAGTTTGAATGAATCTAACTTATCTATCTATGTTCTGCTGAAAGCACTGGACACTATTCAATTTAAATTCGGTAATTATTTTTTGAAGTTAAGTCAAGCACTGCTAAAAGAACAACAAGTTGATAAATTAGAAAATGACTGGTACCAATATTTGGAATACGGTACCACTGATGAAAATGTGATTTGGCTAGAACAACTTGGATATGACCGAAACAGCGCCTTGGAGATAACAAACAGTGAGATAGATATTATATCTACGAATGAATTAGGTAATAAAGTTCTGCTAAGAAATAGGATAGAAGAATTGAAAAATTCTGAGATAAATAATGAAACAGAACACATAATAAAGAATTATCCTGATTTGTTTATAAGTGAGGCAGACTAATGAATGAGATCGGCTTTAGTTATAACAAGTTATGGAAGCTATTAATTGACCGCGGCATGAAAAAGAAAGATCTACAACGGGTTAGCGGAATTAGCGCTGCTTCAATTGCTAAATTGGGCAGGAATGGTAATGTAACGACTTAAGTACTTTTTAAGATTTGTAAAGCATTGAATTGTGACATAAATGACATTATGGAAGTTAATCATAAAATAATTAGTTAGGTGTGAATATTTTTGCGATTTTTAGGAAATAAGGAATCTATTGTTAATCAGATAATTGAGTTACTGGATAATAAAAAATTATTGAACAAGCAATATACTTTTTTTGATGCATTTTCAGGAACTGGTTCAGTAGCAAATGCAGTCAAAGATAATTTTAATATCATTATTAATGATAAGTTAAAATGGTGCAGTTTATATTCTCTAGGACGCATAAAAGCGTCAAATGTAACATTTGAGAAATTAGAAATGGACCCTTTTTCCTATTTAAATAGTAATAATAGAATAATGAAGGGCTTTTTTTATAATAATTATTCTCCAGCAAATTCAAAAAGGATGTATTTCACTTCTTACAATGCCGGGAGAATTGATTATTTTAGAGATACTATTGAGCAATGGAAAGAATCTAATAAAATAACAAGAGATGAATATGCGGTCCTTATGGCTAGTTTAATTGAGTCCGTGTCCAAAGTAGCCAATGTAGCAGGTGTATATGGGGCCTTCTTAAAAAAGTGGGATAGTAGAGCAAAGAAGGAAATAAGATTTATACCTGTAGAAACAGAAAGCAGCCTTTTTACATTAGGACAGAATAAAAAAATTAAAGTATATAATAAAAATATTGAAGATATTATTTCTGACGTTGATTGCGATATTCTTTATTTAGATCCGCCATACACACAGAATCAGTACGGAACTCAATATCATCTTCTAGAAACTTTAGTATTAAATGATAATCCAATGATTAGTAAGGTAACTGGATCAAGACCTACAGGCCCTATGAGATCAGACTGGTCGAAAGCTTATAAAGTGCATATCCTTTTTGATAAGATTATTGCTGAGACAAAAGCTAAATATATTATATTCAGCTATAGTACCGATGGATTAATGTCAAAATCATTTATAGAAGCTTCATTAAAAAGATATGCCAAAAAAGGAACATATGAATGCTTCAAAATTTCATATAAAAAATATAGAAATTGGAAAACTAAGAAAAATGATGATCATTTTGAATATTTGTTCTTTATCGAAAAAGAGCAGCAAAATCGGATAGTAATAGAATCGCCTCTAAATTATATTGGTAGTAAGTCTAAGATGATAAATTCAATTCGAAAATATTTACCAAAGGGAGTAGAAAAAGGAACTTTCTACGATATATTTGGCGGTGGATTTAATGTCGGCGTAAATATGAGTAACTCTCAAATAGTATTTAATGATATTAATAGATTCGTTGTGGATTTAGTTAAATCATTTAAAAAATATGATACTTATGAATATATAAAATTTGTAAAAAGAACAATTAAGAAATTTCAACTCGAGCCTAAGAAAAAAGAAGAGTATCTAGCCATTAGAAACTATTACAATTCTCTAAAGTTTGAAGACCGTGATCCAAGACTTCTATATACATTAATTTTATATGGATTTAATCAACAGATTAGGTTTAATTCAAATTTTGATTTTAACAATCCAGTCGGAATGCGATGGTTTAACGATAAAGTGCTTGAAAAATTAATTAGTTTTTCGAGAGTAATCAAAACAAAGAATGTGCAGTTCTTTAATGAATACTTTACGAAAATAAGTAAAGAGATTAAGCCTAACGATTTTGTATATATGGATCCACCTTATATGTTAACAACGGGTTCTTATAACGATGGTAAAAGAGGCTTTGAAGGTTGGTCTGTCGAACACGAGGATCAGTTACTTAAATTTGCTGATAAATTAGATAGTAAAAATATAAAGTTTATGATCTCATATGTTTTAGAACATAATGGAGAAGTCAATCAACATTTAAAAAATTGGTTATTGAATCGTGATTATTCACTTATTCGATTGCCAACTGTGCCCGGGAAAAAAAGAAAGGAAGTTATAATTATAAATTATGATTGCCAAGATTAAAATTAATAATAACTTTCAAAAATCCAGTATTACTTATAGACAATTATTATCAGATAATGTTTTAAAAGATATTTGTATAAAAGTTACTGGACAAGATAGATACAATGTTGAATTTCTCGATGAAACTAATGTTGGTAGATTAGTCACAATAAAATATAAGGGGGTGAAAAATTATGTAACGCTTTCTGAAACAGATTTTAATAAGGGTAGAAATTCTGCCATGCAAAGTGCAGCTAGTGCTTTAACTAGGTTTTATTTGGATGACTTTGCAAATAAGAATATTTATTTTTATTTTTTGGATTTCAATGGGAATCCAACCACAAGCTACCTAACATTTATGTATAGATTGTTAAAAACATCAGGTATTATATTTTTAAATGATAATGAAAAATTAGGATTTCGTATACAACCATTTAATTCTCTAAATGATATTATTGTGAATAGAGGATATATGAAAAAAAGACAGAATTTTTCATCATATATTACAAAAAGTGCCAGTAACGAAATTGAAGTGTATGCCAAAACCTATGGTGCAAATAAAAAAGAAGCGACAATTCTGTGTACTGCGATGGCTAAAATAGATAATTCTTCAATCACTGTTTATCAAGTGAAAGAGAAAAACCTAACAGTTCTTCCAAAACCGGATAGAACTGTTATGAAAAAGCTAGGGGTTAAACTAGAACAAATTGACAAAGAGTTAACCCGAGAAAGTGAAACAAACCATTCTCTTAGATCAACTATTTTTATTTATAATATGTTAAGAATTAGAGGAGCTAAAAAATGCGCATGGTGTGACTGTAATGTTCCCGAAATCATAGAAGGCGCACACATTTGGCCAGTTTACAAAATCAAAGGTGAAAGGTCAGTTACTGACGAAGATAAAAGAAAAGCGGCAGTTGATGGCGAAAATGGGATATGGCTCTGTAGAAACCATCATAAATTATTTGATGCTGGTATAATCACGATTAACAAAGACAATTTAAAATTAAAAATCAATCCTAAATATAGTCAATATCTGTATATACAAAGTAGTGTTTTGCATGATGATGCTTCAGATTATATAGATAGCGATGAATCTTTAGACTACTTAAACAAAAGGTACCAGTAATTTTGATTTGCACTTAAATTTAGCAAAAATATTTGGTGCATTGCTAGACTCTTAATAAAATAATTAAGTCCATTTGCTTCCGCTTCATGGACCCAGCGATAAATCGGTGATTTACTAGGCATTCCATATTTTTTCGATAATCCAAGTATAGAAATTTGTCTATCAAAATATTCATTTACTAATTTAACTTTGAATTCTGAAGAGTATTTGGTCATAAAAAAAGTGCTCCTAAAGTTGTTAGACAAGAAATCTAATGATTGTGGGGCACTTTTCATATGGTCTTTTATATTAGTCAGCGAATGGTGCTTTGTCTAGATAAGCACTGATCATCCAAATATTTTTATCGGTTTCATCCTTGAAGCCATTAAGCATATCTTGAGTTGGGAAGTCTTTTTCTTCGTCAGTAACTTCGATTCCTTTTTGGTATTGGTCACGTAGGTACTTGAATTGATCAACTAGCCGTTGCATGAATTCAGTCATCGTTAATTGATCAAAAGCGACTTTGTCATCTGGTAGGCCAGTATTTTCAATGAATTCGTGAGTTGTTGCCAGTGGGCTGCCGTTTAAAGCAATCAAGCGTTCTGCAATTTGATCGAGCTGTTCGCTTAGTTGATCGCCATATTCGTCCATCAACGGATGGAGACGGAAGAAGTTTTCACCGCGCATATACCAGTGTGTTTGTTGAACGTTGACCTTTAATTGGCTGATATCGGCAATCAGTTGATTGAGTTGTGCTTTTGATTTTGGAAAGTCATAATTGTAAGTTGTCATAATGAACCCCTCTTCATAACTATTGGTTACACTAATACTATAACAGTTGTGAAAGCGTTTTTCAAATCAAATACTTGTGGTGTATCTGTCAAGTTTTCATAGGTAGCCTTTAAATATACAGTTTTAGTGGGTTAGTGCCTTAAAAAGTTGTCCCATTGGTCTACTTGTGGCCGTGTTAATCGGAATTATTCCTTGTACTGCTCCAATTGACGGCTTTGTCGGTGCTTTTCTTAGAAACTCTCCAGTTCGAATATGCATTTCCTGTAATAGCCTTGTTTGAGCCACTCGAGGAAGAACTGTTAATTGTTCTAGGATCGTATTTAAACTAGCTTGCAGTTCACCATTCATTCGGGCTTCAATTAAACCAACCATGGCTTTAGCCCCCTGCTCAGTCCATGACTTGCCCTGTTTCTTCATCCGGTAAGTAAAAGCCCGGTGAGAACTTTCGACTGAACCGATTAAATGAATATCCTTAAATCCACGCATTTGTGGCGAGAGGATATACCGCCAATTTCGCTGTAGATATTTTCTTAAACGCATTAGGTCGTCTGCTTGTTTTTCTGTTAAGTTTTGTGATTCATAAGTATCTAAAATTATCGTTAGCTCTGCTTGATCATGATGACGAACCGCTTTAATTGCTCGCATAGCTAATTCGTTGTGATGACCTAAAGTATGTTCAATTTTCTGTAAGCAATGATAGCGGTCGAGAAAGTATTCACCATGTGCACCTTGAGGAACTAGACTTAATAGCTTAGCTGGTTCGTAACCTGGGCCAGCGTCACTGGCCAAAAAGATTGTTTGACCGGCAAGCTTATAATGGCGGTCTAAATAATCACTTAATCGTGCTTCAAGCCGTCCTTGGTGCCCAACACTGAGAAAGTCATGCCGATTAATGATTTGATTAGCTACTCGCTCATAAACCCGATAATGGTGCACAAGAGTCAGCTGACCTGCTTCTTTTTTACCTTTAATCATAAAGACATCACCCTCAATAGTTAAATTTTTAGGCATATGGCGAGGAGTAGCTTGGTGTTCTTTTGCTTGAGTTTGTTTAGCTACCTGATTTCCTAACTCATGCACGGCGTGCATTACCGAATCGGCAGTAATTCCGCTGTCAAATACAAGGTTCAAAATGTCGGCAGTATTGCGCATTGTAGTTGTTTGGGCAATCTTAGCCATCATCATTAAGTAGTGTGGCGATAAACGACGACGTGGTTTAATTTTTAATTGTTGGTCTAAGTAAAATTCACGTTTCTTTGTCCCAGCCTGATAATACCGTCGTTGAAAAGTCACCGGGCCAAAGATAAAGTTAAGCGTCCGTGGCTGTTTATTGATTACTTGATAGTTCGCTGGAGCTTGGGACTTTAAGCTTCGATCTAAGCTTTCCAAAAAGTTTTGCATGATTACTTGTCCTAACTCCAATACCCCTTTTAAAATAATCTGTTCAGCTTCAAATAAACTGCCTGATTTCACCAAATTCTGCTCGATTTCTGTTAAAATATCCATGAGGAAAGACCTGCCTTTGCTTAGTATTCGACACACTAAAGGCTACTGGTCTTTTCTTTTTTTCAGGATATGAAAAAAGCACTAGCCCTTTTGAAAGAGAAATATGACATTATCACTAATGATTTTCTATATGGAGTTGATTACTCAGGGTTTGATTCAGAAGATGGAGCTGTTCGCTTAAAGATTACTCGGCGAGTTGCTAACGAGATTCTAGGTGAGGACGAGGAAACACAACAAAAGTTTTTGGATGTTGTGACTGAATTACAGAAAGCTTATGCTTTGACTTCAACTCAACCGGAAGCGCAAGCCTATGGTAAAGAGATTGCTTTCTTTAAGACGGTTAAGGTGTTTATTCAAAAACTAAAGCAACCAACTACGCCTGTCGGTTCAGGAAAACATACTGATGTTAAATATCAAATGCAACAGTTATTGGACCAGTCCATCATTTCTGAACCCAATGTTGACATCTACAATGAACTAGGCATAAAAAGACAAAGTATTGATTTAATTTCAGATGAATTCTTGCAGAAAGTTAATAGTATGCCGGAGCAGGATGTTGCAATTACCCTGTTGGAAAAATTACTTAAGGGTAAGATTAAAGCAATGATGAAAAGTAATAAAGTTACGTCCGAAAAATTTGAAGATATGCTCCAGAAATCAATTGACGAATATAATCAACGTGGGATTACCAGCGAAATTGTTATTCGTAAGTTGATTGATATGGCTAAAAAGATTAATGCAGAGCAAGAAAAGGGTAAAGACTTAGGACTTAGTCAAGAAGAAATCGCCTTTTATGATGCACTAGCTGATCATAAGAAAGCTGTCGAAGTTCTTGGAGAAAGGAAACTTCATTTGATTGCTCAGGAGCTAGTCAAGCTAGTTAAAGAAGAAGCCGGTATTGATTGGGAAAAGAGACGTAATATTCAAGCTAAAATGCGTGTAGCTGTAAAACACCTGCTTAGAAAGTATGGTTATCCACCTGATATTGCTCCGGAAGCAGTCAATACCGTGGTAGAACAAGCAGAATTGATGGCGACGAATGATTAAATATAAATAGGGAGGGGGGGGAAATACATGGAGGACAAATTCCACAAGGTGGATGATGGTACAACACTTTGGAGTGAGGATGGTAGGTATTATTATGATAATGATTGTTATCCTAATGTAAGATTGATTCGTGATGGTAATTACCTTAGAGATAAGGATAATAATAAAGTATATGAAATTGTGGAAGATCAATTCATTTATTTGAGAGAAGACAACTTTAAACATATTGAGGGTAGACCTTACATTTGGTATAAGGAAAAATAGTAAATCTCCACATATGTTTTGAGCGGCTTTTAGTAGCTATGTGTTCCCACAAGCCCACAAAATCTAGGCTCTATAATTCATCTCAGAATTTTACCAAAATCCGGCATTTATAGCCCTGAGTTAACAATTGTGCTAGTTTATTGCAAATAACAAAGGTTGCCTAACAAGGCGGTTTAGCAAGAATGTGTAATTGACCAACTAAGCTCGTGGCATGTTGAAGCAGTGGCGGTTCTTGAGAAGAAATAGGATAAACATATATTGAGTTTAAGATACTGGCAATAAAATCCGGTATCTTTTTTTATTTGACCAATATTTACGATTACAGAAATATCCCAATTTTGGTAATAAGTGCTGTATTATTAAATTACGAAAACTAAAGATATATTTAGTTTCAGTAAATAATATAAAAAATGCATTACCAATTATAGCATCAAAATATATTAATGTTCTAATTGGAATATATTGGAATTTAAAATGGATTATTAATAAAAAATGTAGAGGAGTTGTGAGGATGGCAACAAAATCCAAGGAATTAAGTATTGAAGACAAGCTTTGGAAAACAGCGGATGCATTGCGTGGAAGTATGGACGCTTCTGAGTATCGTAATGTCGTATTAGGTTTGATTTTTCTAAAATATGTTTCGGATTCATTCGAAGCTAGGCATGCTGAATTATTGAAGTCTGATTATCCCGAAGACGCTGAAGATCCTGATATGTATCTTTCTGAAAATATCTTCTGGGTACCAAAAGAAGCGCGTTGGGAATTGATTCAACAATCTGCTAAAACACCACAAATTGGTGAAATTATTGATAATGCAATGGACACGATTGAAAAGCATAATGATGCACTGCGCGGTGTTTTAAGTAAGAATTATGCATCTCCTGATTTAGATAAAACACGTTTAGGTGAAGTAGTAGACTTGATTTCTGATATTAAATTGGTAAATCAAAAGTCTAAGCAATCAGATGTTTTAGGTCGTGTTTATGAATATTTCTTAAACCAGTTTGCTTCAAGCGAAGGTAAAAAAGGTGGAGAATTCTATACACCTCGTTCGATTGTTAGAACTCTTGTTGAGATGATTGAACCATATAAGGGTAGAATTTATGACCCATGTTGTGGTTCTGGTGGGATGTTTGTGCAATCAGATAAGTTTGTACAAGAGCATCAAGGTAAGATTGGAGACTTGTCAGTTTATGGTGAGGAATCTAATCCAACTACATGGAAACTTGCCAAAATGAATTTAGCTATTAGAGGAATTGACAATAACCTAGGACCACATCAAGGCGACACATTCTTAAATGATCTTCATAAGGGTGAGCGATTTGACTTTATCTTGGCAAATCCACCTTTTAATGTTAAACGCTGGAGCGGAGACAAATTAAAGGAAGACGCTCGTTGGAAGTATGGTGTGCCACCAGAAGGAAATGCCAATTATGCTTGGATTGAGCATATCATTAGTAAATTAGCTCCAGATGGTAAAGCAGGTTTTGTTCTTGCCAATGGTGCACTGTCTACATCTACAAAAGAAGAGTATGCAATTCGAAAAGCGCTCCTTGAGAACGATAAAATTGATGCAATTGTGGCGTTACCTGGTCAAATGTTTTATTCTACTCCGATTCCTGTTTCATTATGGTTTATTGATATGAACAAAGAATCATCAGATGAACGGTCACGTAAAGGTGAAACATTATTTATTGATGCTCGTAATTTAGGTGAAATGATTGATCGAACTCACCGTGGCTTTAATTCAGAAGATATAAAGAAAATTGCAGATACTTATCATGCTTATCGTGGTACTAATGGGCAAGAATATAAAGATATTGCTGGTTTTTGTAAAATTGCTAAGTTAGATGAGATTGCCAAGAATGACTATGTATTAACACCAGGACGTTATGTTGGACTGGCTAAGCAAGAGGATGATGGCGAACCATATGAAGTTAAGATGAAGCGATTGACTGGTGAATTGAAAGAACAATTCGAAGAGAGCAATAAATTACAGGCTCAGATTAAAGATGTATTGAAGGAGCTTGGGTATGAAATGTAAATTAGGTGATTTAGTGCAAAGTATCTCCGATACATATGATTTTAAGGGAAAATATTCTGTAATATTTGTTAATACAAGTGATGTTTATGATGGAAATATATCAGGAGTAAAGTCAAATATTAATAAATTACCAGGTCAAGCAAAAAAGAGCATAGAAAACGATGATATACTATTCTCTGAAATAAGACCAAAAAATAAAAGATTTGCTTTAGTTGAAAAAATAGATACAAAAAAATATGTAGTTTCGACTAAACTTATGGTTTTGAGAAATAATAATCATAAACTTCTTGATACTAAATATTTGTATTTATATTTAACCTCACCGACGATGATAGATTATTTTCAAAATGAGGCTGAATCAAGATCAGGTACATTTCCACAAATTACTTTTAAAGATAATGTGGCAAATGTTGAAATTGACTTACCTTCTTTAAAAGAACAACAACATATTGTTCAGAAGATAAACACAATAAACGAAAAAATAGTATTGAATAATCAGATAAATGATAATTTAGTTGCTTAAAAATATTTGTTAAGTAAGCTTGCTTTTAATTGCATCAGTTTTTTTGTTTCAATATTATTTGTATGGATTTGATCAAAAATTGGTCTAGCAATATTATTAAACTTATCCAAAATTGACTCTCTGTCAGGCACTGTAATTTCTAAATTGCTAAAATCAGATTTGTTTAAATTTTTAATTGTTGTTCCACCACTACCCAGATTTCCAATTTTATCTTTTAAAGATTTCAATTCAAGAAAGGTACAATACAAATACTTTGGCTTAAGAATTAATGAATTGATTTGTTGATTTGTTTGAACAGTAGTACCTGTTAAAGAAACAAGACCTGGAGTTCCAATGCAACTTACCATTATTGAATTAGGAGGTAAATATTTACTTTTTTGTGAATTAGCCCCTAATAAAGAAAGACTTTGCATTGTTTCATCTATAAATACTTTGTTATGCATGTCTGGTATTTTAACAAAGGGTATATCAGTACCATAGTTTTCTTTGATTTTTGTATTAGGTGTTTTACCGGTAATAATATTTTGCGCTAATTGTTGTAACGTAATTTTAAATTTAATGTCTTTACTGTATTTATTCCAAATTAGTGATATTAACTCAAGTAAATTATCATTTATTTGGTTATTTAATTCTATTTTCTCTTCAATACGTATAATAGGATTATATTTTTTGTATTGTTCTTTTTCCGTAGGCAAATCAAACTCATAATCCAGAATAGCTTCTTTATCCCCACGTGGCATCTTTGTTCCTTTAGAAGTTGATACAACATAGTTAAAAAAGTGATCACTTTGTAAAGTGCAATACAAATATTTACCTAACAATTTCGGATCATCAGATCTAAAACATAGTACATCACCTGATCTAGTTCCATCTCTATCAGCAAGCCAAATTTTCTTAAAATATGGTCGAATATTTGATATTAAAATATCACCTTTCTGGTAATAATTTACCGTTTTTGATTTTGGCAAATTGCTATCCTCAAATTTTATTCCCCCACGATTGGGAAGCATATTATTTGTACTCACATAGTTATTATATGTAGCTTTTTCCATACCTACTCTTGTCTTAATAAGCTGTGCACAGTCACGTAATTTTACTTTCACACTTCATCACCCTATATACTTTCTATGTGCTATCTTCACATTTTGCTGTTTAACCATTGCGTAATGTAACGTTGTATCTATTCTTTTATGTCCCAATAATTGCTGCAATTGCTCTATTGGCATCCCCTTATCTATCGCAGTTGTCGCTAACGTTCTTCTAAATTTATGCGGATATACTTTTGCAATGCCTACTTTTTGTCCTAAACTCTTAAGCCTAGATTCTACTCCACCAATCGTTAACCTTGTATATTTCTTATACAAAGACACAAACAAGGCCGGTTCATTATCAATTCTACTGTTTAGATATTTTTGCAAATGTAATTTGGCTCTAGCATCAAAGTAAGCGATTCTTTCCTTACTTCCCTTACCAAAAACTATACACTCACGCTCCTGAAAATTAATATCATCACGATTCAATAAAACTAATTCTCCAACACGTATTCCCGTTGATGCTAAAAAATCGATCATAGCTAAATCACGTAGTTGCGTACAATTATCCCGAAGTTTTTCCAGTTCCTCATCAGAATAAGTTTCTTTCACAGTTGTTGATACTTTTACCTTATGAATCCTACGAACTGGACTTTTTAGAATATAATCCTCATCTTCAAGCCAATTAAAGAAGCTAGACATAATTCGTCTAATATTATCAATCGTAACTTTGCTTGATTCGTGAATTATTTGGTAATTAGTCAAATAATCTCTTAGTTCATCCGTCACTATTTCCCTAGCATTTTTGCCAATTGAAGTTAGAGCTTTAATTAATGTAGCTTTGTAGTACTTTATGGATTTTTCAGAGCATCCTTCAGTCCGTTTAGCTGCAAAATACTTTTCTAATAACAATTCATTATCTTCCAAACTATCTTCAACATCATCAGCCGATACAAAGATACCTAACACACTTTTTAGCTTTACCAGTTGCTGATTATTCAAGTACGATATCATTTCTCTAACTACTTTATCTGCTTCTACCTTCTGCATAGTCAATATCTCCCTTTTTAAAGAAATATTACACCATACAAAGATAACTTTGTGGATAAATGATAATTTATCTAAAATTCAGTTGCTAAATCTATCTAAACTAATAAACAACAAATTATATGAAATATCTAAGATTAAAGATTTGGAAATAACAGTTTCAGATCATGTAGCAAATGGTAGCTTTAAGGCATTAAAAGATAATGTTACTTACTTTGATTATCCCAATTATGCCTTGTTTATCAGAAATGTAGACTTTAAAAATAATCTCTCCGGTAATAAACGATACATTAACAAAGAATCATACAATTACTTAAAAAAATCACATCTGTTTGGCGGTGAAGTAGTAATCTCAAATGTAGCCGATGTAGGAAGCGGTCATAGAGTTCCTTTTATTAAGAAGCCAATGGTTGTTGGGAATAATCAAATCTTTATAAAATCAAAATATCATACTATGACCGATTATTTATACGTTTATTTCCAGTCGTTTTGGGGACAAAGTGCAATTTCGTCAATTACATCTGGTTCAGCACAGCAAAAGTTTAATAAAACAGATTTTCGTTCACTAGAAGTACCAATTCCTACTAAAAATTGGATACAGAGCAATATAACTCCATACGTGACACTTCAAGATAGAATATTTAACGAAAACCAATCCCTAAAACGGATCAAGGTTACATTACTTAATCATTACTTTTAAACCGCTAAATTATCATTTATCTCACTCAAAAGAAAGGAGCGTGATACCTTATGTCAAAAGGTTATTTACTAGAATCTGATGTTGAAAACCTAGCTTTAGATACTTTAAGACAGGTTGGATATAACGTTTATAAAAGTCCTAGTCCCACAACACCTAATCTTGAAATTGATGCAATGAGAAATAATGATCATTCAGCAGCTCTTTTAACTGATAATGTTAAAAAGGCACTTCGAGAATTCAATCCAGGATATTCAGATGAAATTTATAGAGAAGCATATCGTCAATTGATTAGATTAGCTGATAATCCTGATATGATGATCAATAATCATTATTTCCATAAATTATTAATTGAAGGTATTAGAGTTAAAATAAATGAAAATGGTGAAAGTAGAACTGTAGTATTATATCCAATTGATTTTGATGATGTTGAGAACAACGAATTTATTGCTACTAATCAGTTTACTTTCAAAGGTACTCATGAAAGACGCCCTGACGCAACAATTTTTATTAATGGCTTGCCAGTTGTTACATTTGAATTTAAGGATGCTGGTAATCCTAATGTAGGTATTGAGAGTGGCTATAGACAGCTACAAACCTATAAGACTGAAATACCAGAATACCTAAAATATAATGAAATTCTGATTACTTCGGATGGTATTAATTCACGAGCTGGTTCTTTAACTGCGGGATTTGATCGTTTTATGCGTTGGAGAGCACCTAAAAATGTTTCAGAAGATGATGATCTTCAAATAGAAACAATGATTAAATATATGCTGAAGCCAAAGGATTTACTCAATATTATTGAGAACTTCATTATTTTTGAGACTGATGGAGATAATACTGTTAAGATTTTGGCTGCATATCACCAATACTATATGGTAAATAAAGCTGTCAGAGCTGCAAAAAGAACGATTGCAGATCCTAATGATAAACGTATCGGTGTTGTATGGCATACGACGGGTTCTGGGAAAAGCTTATCAATGGTTTTCTTTGCTAGTATAGTAGCTCGAAAGCTCAATAATCCTACAATGTTAGTAATCAATGACCGTAATGATTTGGATGATCAATTATTTGATACTTTCGCTGCGGCACATGAATTTTTACGTCAAAATCCTGAACATGCTGAATCACGAGATGAATTACGTAAATTTATGGATAAGCAGTCTGGTGGCATTGTATTCTCTACTATTCAAAAGTTTTCTCCTGATTTTGAAAAAGGTGAGACAGATATGCCCGTATTGACAAATAGGAGTGACGTTATTGTTATTGCCGATGAAGCACACCGTACTCAATATGGATTAAAAGCCAAATTTACAAATAACGGCTTACGTTATGGATTTGCAAAATATTTGCGTGATGCTCTGCCAAATGCCGCATTTATTGGATTTACGGGTACGCCAATTTCAACTGCTGATAAGTCAACAGTTGCTGTTTTCGGTAATTACATTGATGTCTATGACATCACACAAGCGGTAAATGATCATGCTACTGTTAAGATTTATTACGAGAGTCATGTTTTTCCTTTAAAATTAAAAGGGGATGCACAGGCAAAATATCAAAAGCTTCTTCAAGATGCTAATTTAGATGATGATCCTAATCTTGAGGAGAATGCTCAGCGTAACCGAGAATTTTCACGGTTAGAAGCATTAGCTGGTGCTAAACCACGCCTGCAAAGTATTGCTAAACATTTTATTTATCATTTTGAATCCAGACAAAAGGAAGCATTTGGTAAAGCGATGATTGTTGAAATGTCTCGTCGTAATGCTGTACGTTTGTATGATGAAATTATTAAACTTCGTCCTGAATGGGAAAGCGATGATCTTAATAAAGGAAAAATCAAAGTTGTTATGACATCGTCGGCTGCTGATGGTCCAGAGATGGCGAAGTTTCAAACTAGTAAAGCAGATCGTAGAATCCTTCAAAAACGTATGAAGGATGACAGTGACGAATTACAAATCGTTATTGTAGTTGATATGTGGTTAACAGGATTTGATGTACCTTCTATGAACACAATGTATATCGATAAACCGATGAAGGGACATAATCTAATCCAAGCAATAGCGCGTGTTAACCGAGTATTCAAAGACAAAGATAGTGCTTTAATTGTCGATTATATTGGTATTGCTGAAAATTTAAAATCTGCATTAAACATCTATTCTACAGATGATCAAGGTCAAGTTGGGATTAATATGAATCGGGCTTTAGCTCTTTTAAGAGAAAAGTACGATATTATTACTAATGACTTTTTGTACGGAATTGACTATTCTGATTTTGATTCGGAAGATGGAGCTACTCGATTAAAAGTTACTAGACGAATAGCTAATGAAATTTTACATGAAGATGAAGATACGCAGAGAAAGTTTCTAGATGTTGTAACAGAGCTTCAGAAAGCTTATGCTTTAACTTCAACTTTGCCTGAGGCGCAGGCTTATGGGGAAGAAATTGCATTTTTTAAGACAGTAAAGGTATTTATTCAAAAGCTAAAAGAACCTGTTACGTCATCTCGGCCAGGAAAGCATGTAGATGTAAAATATGAAATGCAGCAATTATTAGATCAATCTATTATTTCTGAGCCGAATGTTAATATATATAACGAGCTAGGGATTAAGAGACAAAATATTGACTTAATTTCAGATGAGTTTTTACAAAAAATTAATAATATGCCAGAGAAAGATGTGGCAATTACTCTATTAGAAAAATTGCTTAAAGGTAAAATTAAAGCAATGATGAAAACTAATAAAGTGACATCTGGAAAATTTGAAGATATGCTGAAAAAAGCCATTGACGAATATAATAAGCGGGGTATTACCAGTGAAATAGTTATTCGTAAGCTTATTGAAATGGCTAAAAAGATAAATGCTGAGCAGGAAAAGGGAAAAGATTTAGGTCTTAGTCCGGAAGAAATCGCCTTTTATGATGCACTAGCTGATCATAAAAAAGCCGTTGAAGTACTTGGTGAAGAAAAATTGCATTTGATTGCTCAAGAATTAGTTAAACTAGTCAAAGAAGAAGCAGGTGTTGACTGGGAAAAGAGACGCAATATTCAAGCAAAAATGCGTGTAGCTGTAAAACATCTTCTTAGAAAATATGGTTATCCACCTGATATTGCTCCAGCAGCGGTTAATACAGTTGTTGAACAAGCTGAACTTATGGCATCAAATGAATAATGAAATAATGTAAGTTAAAGTGTACTTTTCCATAAATGATCGGATTAGTACATTTTTTATTTATGCTGGTTGCTTGAGTAGACTGATAGATTAGGCATACAATTAAAGAAAAGTGATAAAAGGAAATTCTGCAAAAAATATCATCATTGTACTTTGCGCGGTAAATGAAAGGAATAGTTATGCATCATAAAAAAATTATTGTCTATATCTTTTTGGCGCTCTGTATGTTTTCAGTATTTTTATTTATTGTGCCTTCGGGAAGCAGGATAGATCCTGGATTAAAAAATTCACAAAAGCAGCTTAAAGATTATATGAAATCAAATCATATCAATGGAGTGATGCTTGTTAGCGGAAAAGATGGTAAGCCAATTGTCATTCAAAATAATGAAATATCTAGCAAAAATGACATAGTGAATGCGAATCAGCTATTTCCAACTGCTTCTCTTCAAAAGATTATGACAGGAACTGCGATTTATAATTTGCAACAAAAAGGTCAGCTAAATTGGAATACGCCTTTATCTAAATATTATCCACAAGTTTCAGGTAGCAGCGACATAACAATTCGTGAACTAATGAATCATACAAGTGGATTAATTAATAATGCGCGGCCATCTGAACCGCTTAAAAATCAAGAAGAGCAGATTGCTTATATGCTCAAATACATGCAGAATGATCATTTACACACTTGGGATTATCAAGATGTGGATTATGAATTGTTAGCAGCGATTATTAGTAAAGAAAGTGGCGTAAGCTATAACGACTATATTAAAAAGGATTTTGCTAAGCAGTTAAAATTACGTCAAATTAAGGATTATTCTGAAGTTAAGCAAAATGAGGTTCCTCAACCAATGAGCAGCAATGTCGATTGGCATAAGGTAGTTGTGACTACATCATCTGATTTTGGAGCTGGAAACTTGTTTATATCACCTAATGATTATTGGAAGTTTGTGTATAACGAAGTGTTGAAAGATCCTAAGATGATTAACGAGTATGCTCAGCAAGCTAAGCATCAAGCAGTAGCTTACTATGGTGGAGTTTACTTTAAAAGGGATGTTATTCGTGCAGAAGGTAGTATCCCTGGTTATAATTCTTGCTTTGTAGCTGACTACAAAACTAAGGAAATGATTATGTTGTTTTCTAATAATATTAATTACTTAACATTGAAGAAGGCTTCTGATTATCTGCTTCATCATTATATGGGTGAAGGATTTGGATTGTAAGAATGAGTTTGAAAAGGAAAAAGTATGAAAAAGTTTGAATATCAAAATAAAAATATTTAAAACTTCTGCAACTATTTATAATTTTTCAGAAGCGATGGCAATTTTGAAAAAGAGTATCAAGAATTTTAAATTGTCTTGGCCAATTAAGATTAAAATTGAAAAATAAACTATTAGGAGAAAAACATGCCAGAACTAAATCTCGAATTGCAAGACACGCAATGGCCGAAAACCTATATCGATCATGATCGGCAAATAGTTCGTGCGATTGTGGTTGATGATGAACAGAATTTCTATTTTGTAAAAGTACAAAGAGACGATGATTTCGGTAAAGGTACCTTTATTGAAACATCTGGTGGCGGAGTTGAAGCAGGTGAAGATCTAACTACAGCGCTTAAAAGAGAACTAAAAGAAGAACTGGGCGCAAATGTTGATATTCTTTGTAAAATCGGCGTAGTAAGTGACTACTATAATTTGATTCATCGACACAATATTAATAATTATTTTCTATGTAAAATAAATTCTTTTGGTAAAAAACATCTAACGCAAGCAGAAATTGATGATTTTCATTTATCAACTCTAAAACTAACTTATGATGAAGCAGTTGATGCGTATGAAAAGCAAACTAATGCCAAATTAGGACAATTAATTACTAATCAAGAATTACCAATTCTCAAACAAGCAGAAAAACTAATAAGCAATTATAAATAAAAATGGGATATGAACGCTGTTAAGCTCATATTCCATTTTTATTTGGTCTTAATATGTCAACATGATTGATATCCTCAATTTCAACTGCGTAACCTGAAATAATTATCTGACTATTATGATAACCATTAACAAAACCAGTAATATCTTTTCTAAATTCGTTATTATAGTTACGATTTTTAAGTTGCAGTCGAATTTTATAATGGTTGCTAAAAGCTTTCAATAATGTTCTACTTATTTCTTGCAAGTCCATTTCTGTTTCTTTTTTATAAGTAGTATTAGCTTTCTGATTATCTTTATTTATTTGAACAGTATGATCGCTTAAGAAAAAACCACCCCATTTTTGCATCCCGCGGTCGTGATAGTTTTTGAAGAAATTTTGGATCTCTTTATCAAAATTTGCATTATTCATAGGCGTTACCACCATTATGACCGCCAACTAGATTACTGCGTTCAATAGCAGTCGCGCCTTTAAGGAGGCTAGAAGCTTTGACTAGCGAAGTAAAACCATGTTCTTTTCGTATTTGGTCAACAATGTGGTCTAATTTATATCTTTTAATTTGCAGATCAAAGTCTTCAAGCATATTTAATTGTTGAGTACCATCAGGTGATAAGTCAGTATAGCTAACACTAATAGTTCGAACACTTTCTCTATGCCAGTTTTCACGAAATAGGGCGATCAGTTCCTTTACTAAGTCATGGTTTACATTAGTTGGGGTAATTTTACGTTGAACGCCAAAACCACCGCGCTTAGTAGTTTCCGCCAATTGAAATAAAGAAAAGCCAATATATAGACTAACTTTGCCAGCTCGTAAATTATGGGCGCGGATACGAGCGGCAACTTGTTCACCAATTTCTCTAATAACCAGTTCTATTTCACGTTGATTGAAATAATCCCGCGTTAAAACTTGAGAGTTACCATAGCTTTTACTTTTGGGATGGTATTTTTGTCTGATGATGCTACGATCGACGCCCCAACTTTCTGCCAATAACTGCTCGCCAATAATCCCAAATTCTTTTTTTAGAAGATAGGGTTTGGAGTGAGCTAAATCATACATATTGTTAATTCCGATTTTTCTTAAACGATTAGCAGTGCGAGTATTAATTCCCCAAACGTCTTCTAATTTTTCTATTTTCCAGATAGTATCGGGGACATCAAGATAATGCCAAAAAGCAAGCATTGATTTCTTGTGTTTAGCAGAATTATCCATTGCTAGTTTGGCCAAAAGGGGATTTTCACCGATCCCGCAAGTAGTGTAAAGGCCTAAAGTATCATGGATATCTTTTTGAATTCTACGGGCAACATAATAGGGATCATTACCAAAGAGCCTCCAGGAATCAGTCATGTCGATTATCCCTTCATCGATAGAATACATGTGGATATCTTCATTAGCTGCATATTTTCTAAAAATATCTAGGACTTGGATACTGCGCTTAATATAAAGATTCATATGTGGTTCAACTAGCTTTAAATCGGGAGCTTTCCATTTAGGTGGCAACTGGCGAACGCGCATGACATTATGCAAACCATATTTTTTCTTAGCTAAAGGAGAAGCCGCCATAATTAAGCCAGATCCCCAGCAACTGTCAGGCTGTCTAGATACAACGGCTAAACAAGCTTCCATCGGATTAAGACCTAAACGAAGCGCCTCACAAGAGGCAAAAAAACTCTTATTGTCAATCATAAAAATTAAGCGATGCGGTTCGTAGCGATAGTCATACATAATAATTACCTTCTAGTTGAACATTTGTTCTGATTAATTAATATTATACGAACAATAGTTCGCAAATGCAACTTAGATTATTTTTAAATTATTTGACTTTTCAATTTTGCCAACTTTTTGGTATGATAGATATGTTCTAGAGGTTGCCTCAATGGCGGAATTGGCAGACGCGCAGCGTTCAGGTCGCTGTTCACGTAAGTGAGTGCAGGTTCGACTCCTGTTTGAGGCACATGAAAAAAGAGATATGCATTTTGCGTATCTCTTTTATTTTTGTTTCAATTTAACAGTTTTACTTTCAAATTTAAAAGGCCTCATAAAAGTAAGTTGATAAGCAGTTAGTTGTAAACTCTCTCCTTTTTGATAATTAGGATTGTACAGAGGATCACCAATAATAGGGGCGTTAAGTGCTGCTAAATGAACTCTAATTTGGTGTGTGCGTCCCGTTTCTAGAGTAAGTTTTACCAGTGCCTTATTTTCACATTCTTTAACTATTTCATAATGAGTAATAGCCTTTTGACCATCGGATCGTACCATTCTTTTTCTTTGATCATTAGGATCATGTCCAATGGGCAAAGAAATTGTTCCACTTTGTTTTAACTGATTTGATTTAGAAACCCATGCTAAGTATTCTCGGTGCAAGGTTTTATTAGTTAATTGCCGGTTTAAGATGGGAACAACGGCAGGATTTTTAGCCACTAATAATAAGCCATTTGTAAGCATATCAAGGCGGTGAACAATAAAGGGACTGTAGCCTAGATAAGTAGCACAATCATTTAATGCAGTGTCTTTTTCATTTAAATTCGGGTGTGTTTTTTGCCCGGCGGGTTTATCAATTATTAGAATGTCTGAATCTTCATATACAACTTCAGGTAAACTTCCACTAGCGGTGTAAGTTTGTTGTTCACTTTCGACATGATCTAGATAAATATCAATCTTATCACCAGCTTTTACTAAGAAATTAAGTGGTAAGTAATGTCCATTAATTAAAATCTGATTTTCAGTACGTAAAAAATGACGCCATTTTCTTGGAATTAATAATTTGCGCATTAATTCGTCAACACTTATTGGTCCTAAATTTGCAGGATATGTAAGAAAATAATGGTATGAGGTCATCTTTTCCACCTTATCTAATTTTTAACTTTTAAAATACTATTTTTCAAATAAAGATATGCTAAAATCGTCATATTAGGTTTATTGACGAAAAGGGAGTTTTAATTTTATGCATTCCCAAAATCATGAGTTTTGGCATCGCGTACATTTAGCGATTAAAAACTTCAACCACCGCTTTCAAATTTGGCGTTGGTTAATTTTAATATTGCTGTCGTGTTGTTTGTTCGTTTGTACTTATTATACCGTTAAGGTAAAAACTTCAAACATCTCTAACATGAAGGCAGCTCTTTCTACTACAACTACTATTTATGACAATAAAAATCAAAAGGCGGGGTCACTTTATTCGCAAAAAGGTTCTTTTGTAGAATTAAGTCAGATTTCACCTAATATTCAGGATGCCGTTATTGCGACAGAAGACCGAACTTTTTATAAAAATCCTGGCTTCAGTGTTAAGGGAATGGCTAGAGCAGCCATAAGCAGTGTAATTCACCATGGTATTGTTGGTGGTGGTTCAACACTAACGCAGCAATTAGCTAAGAATGCTTTATTAACACAAAAGCAGACTTTTTCTAGAAAGTTAGAAGAGCTCTTTTTTGCAATTGAAATTAATCGTGTTTACTCTAAAAAAGATATTCTAACGATGTACTTAAACAACGCTTATTTTGGTAATGGTGTTTGGGGAGTTCAAGATGCTGCAAGGCGGTATTTTGGTAAAAATGCAAGTGATGTAACTGTAGGTGAAGCAGCTACCATTGCCGGGATGCTGAGAAGTCCAAGCTATTATAATCCAATTGACCATATGGATAATGCAATTTCACGGCGCAATGTGGTTCTGGGCTTGATGGCTGATACAGGGAAGATCTCAGAAACTCAAGCTGATAATGCCAAAAAGACGACATTAACTTTAGAAGATACATTTTCTCAAGAAGATGGTTATCGCTATCCTTACTTCTTTGACGCAGTTGTGGATGAAGCAATTGATCGTTATGGTTTAAAAGAAGAAGATGTAATGAACAAGGGCTTAAAGATTTACACTACTCTTGATACAGGTTATCAGAGTGCTTTGCAAGATAGCTTTGAAGAAAGCTGGAATTTCCCATCAAATGCAAGCGATGGAACTAAAGTTCAGGGAGCAAGCGTTGCGATGGATCCAAAGACGGGAGCCGTTCGGGCAATAGTTGGCGGAAGAGGTCAACATGTCTTTCGAGGCTATAATCGTGCCACGCAGATGAAGCGTCAGCCTGGTTCAACGATGAAGCCACTGGCCGTTTACTCGCCAGCCCTTCAAAGCGGCTATCACTACGATTCGGAGCTTTCTAATAAATTACAAAAATTTGGCAAAAATGGTTATGAGCCAAAGAACGTTGATAATCAATACTCAAATAAGATCCCAATGTATGAGGCTTTAGCACAAAGTAAAAATGTTCCAGCTGTTTGGCTATTAGACAAAATTGGTGTCAGCAAGGGTGTTCAATCTGTTGAAAACTTCGGCATTCATGTTAATAAGAGCGACCAAAACTTGGCCTTAGCTTTAGGTGGTTTGTCGACAGGAGTTTCTCCAATGCAGATGGCGAGAGCTTACAGTGCTTTTGCTAATGAAGGAAACTTACCAAATCAGTCTTACTGCATTACTAAAATTACAGATGCTAGCGGAAATGTAATTGCTCAAAATAAGAATCCTGGCAGTCATCGAATTATTTCTACTAATACAGCTAAAGAGATGACTTCTATGCTCTTAGGTGTTTTCACTTCTGGTACTGGTAGATCAGCACAGCCAGCAAACTTTAGAGTAGCCGGTAAAACTGGATCTACAGAAGTGCCAGATAGTTATGGTTTTGGTACTAAGGATCAATGGATTGTTGGTTATACTCCAGATGTTGTTTTGTCAACTTGGGTTGGTTTTGATAAGACGGATCAAAATCACTATATGGAAGGGATTTCTGAAACAGGAATTACGCACCTTTATAAGTCTGAGTTAGAACGCCTGCTTCCATATACTTCGCAAACGCAATTTAAAGAAAAGAGCGCTCAACAAATTTCTCAAGATACAGGTGCAAATTCGGACTGGCTTGGTAATATTGGAAAACAAGTACAAAAAGGAATCAATGATACTGGGTCTAAGTTTAACGAATGGTATAATAATCTTAAAGGACTTTTAGGTCAGTAAAAATAAAGGAGATTTAATTATAAAAATGGTTAATATTTATGATAATGCCAACCAAATGGCAAAGGACTTACAAGAAACTGAACAATTTAAGGATTTAAAGAAATCTCTTGAAAACTTGAAGAACAAGCCAGAAAGTTTAGACTTATACCAAAGAATGGATAAGCTTCAACAACAAATCTTGGCTGCTCAAAATTCAGGTCAACCACTTTCTGACGATGTTAAGAAAGAATACCAAAAGATTAATGAAGAAGTTCGTAATAACGACGAATTAAAGGACATGATTACTAAGGAACAAGCGCTCTTCCAAATGATTAATGATGTTCAACAAGCTATAACTAAGCCAATTGGTGATTTATACGATGATTTAAAGGCAAAATAGTTAATATGAAATTTATGCATTTAGCCGATGCGCATTTAGATAGTCCTTTTCAAGGACTATCTTTTTTGCCATCTAATGAGTTTAATAATATTAAGCAATCAACCCAAAAGTCGTTTACTAAAGCAATAGATACAGCACTAGATCAAAAGGTAGATTTAGTTTTAATTGCGGGTGATACTTTTGATTCAGTTCATCCAAGTCCGCAAAGCCAGTTATTCTTTAATCGTGAAGTAAAAAGACTTACTGATCAAGAAATACAAGTTGTAATGATTTTAGGAAATCACGATTATTTAAATCCAGACGAAATGATTTTGCCACAAACGCCGTATTTTAAGCTTTTAGGTTCTGATGAACAGGTAGAAACCGCAGACTTTAAGACTAAGTCTGATTTTCCTTATACAGTCGCTGGCTTTTCTTATCAACATAACCATATAGAAGTTGACAAAATTAGCGAATTTCCAAAAAGGGGCGACAATTTTACTATTGGTTTGATGCATGCTGGGGCTAAAACAACAGCAGCTTATCAAAATGTCTACGCTCCATTTACAACTGCAGAAATTAAAGACCTAAATTATAATTACTTTGCCTTGGGGCATATTCATTTGCGTCAGACTTTGAGTGAGAAGCCGCTAATCGTTTATAGTGGTAATTTACAAGGTAGACACATTAATGAGCAGGGAGCTAAGGGTGTTTATATCGGTACAGTAGATGAATCCACCCAAGAAATAAACCTTGATTTTGTTGAAACAGCCCCAATTATCTGGCAAATGGTGACTTTGAATTTAGATCAAGCAATTTCTCAAACAGACTTAACAAAGCAAATAATTGAAGTTTTAACTAAAAAGAATACGCAGCAAACTTTATTTGGCCTGACAATTCAAGGTGCCCAATACTTAAGCGAACAAGAGCTAGAATTAATTAATGATAGTGATTATTGGCTTCAGCTTGCTAATTCTTTAAAATTTGATTCGCGACTTGTGAAAGTTTATTTGACCAATAATGAAAAACTTCAACTTAAGACGGCTGATAAAGAAGCTTTTGATCAAGCAGAGAATGAAACTTTCGAACTAGATAAGATTTATTCTTTAGCTAATGATTTAAGCAAAAAGAGCGATTATGTTGCTGATCTGTTGAAACAGCCAGAATTTATTGACGAAGTAAAAGAATTAGCACAAGTTAAATTGGGACAAAAGTTAAAGGATATGGATGATGAAACTAACCCAAATTAAAATTATTCACTTTGGAAAATTAAATGATGTAACTTTTAATTTGAACAAAGATTTAACAATCTTTTTAGGTGCAAATGAAGCGGGTAAAAGTACGACAGTTGCTTTTGTTAAGCAGGTTTTATTTGGCTTTCACTTGAGAAATAATAAATCACCCTTCTTTGAGAATTATCACCCCCTAGATCATGTAAGTCCGATGGGTGGTAGTTTGACCTTTGAAGATAAAAATGATGTTTTTGTTTTAAGTCGCTTATATGCTAAAGGCGATCCTAAAAAGGGTGTTTTGACTGTCAACTTAAATGATGAAGTCGTACCAGAAAGCGTATTTTTTGATCGAATTCAAAATATTGATGGTAGTTTTTACACTGATAGCTTTATTTTCAACCAAGATATGATGCGTGAAGTAACTGGTCTATCTCAAGCAGAGTTGATGGAACAGATTTATTTTTTAGGAGCTTCGCAAAGTCATAAATTGCTCGATTTAAGGGATGAATTTTCAAATAATGCGCAAAAGCTTTTTAAAAAGAGCGGTCGTAAACCTGTAGTTAACCAGTTAATTAATCAGATTCAAGAGCAAAAAGAAGTTTTGGCTCAAACAGATAATGAATTTAAAGATTATCGTGAACTTGAAAAGAAACTAATTGTAGAAAAAGAAAATTTAAAAAAAGTTCAGACTGAGTTAGTTAAGCTAAATGAACAAGAACAAAAAATTAGTCTTTTGATGCAAAAATTAACCAATTTTAAACAATATCAAGAACTAAAACGCGAATTAAAACCGCTCTCTTTTTCTAAAGAAGGTTACGAAAAAGCTCAGGCTATTCGGAGTAAAATTGCGGACTTAACTAATGATGTTGATAATTTGAATAGGCAACTACAAGAAATTGAGACAAGTAGTGAACTATCTAATAAAGAGAAAATTCAAGCTTTGGTTGATCATAAGGCAGAAGTTCTTCATTGGGAGAGTGAAAGCAAAGACTTGCAAAGACAAATTGAAGCAGCTAAGAAAGATTTACAGTCTTATGACCAATTTCAACCAGAAGCTGTTAAATTAAGTAAGTTGTCTAGTGAAGCAAGAGGGCAAATAAAGTCTGATTATCAAGCTTTAAATAGCCAAAAACAAGAAGCTAATAATTTACCAGCGATTGTGTCATTAATCTTGTTAGTTGCGGGAATTTTTAGCGCAATTGCAATCAGTAACTTATTTGTTCGCTTTTTAGGAGTGATGATTGCTTTAGGTGGCCTTGGTTTATTTGTTTGGACAAGACAAAAGAATGTTCAAGCTGGTCAAAGAGAACAAGTATTTATTGAAAAGTATGGTCTTAATCCAAATACAGTTGATTTAAATAGCTTATGGAATGAAGTAGTTCAAATTGAGTCTAAGAAGCAATTGCTAATCCAATTAGATCAAGAGCAAAAATCTTTAAATGAAAAGGTTCAAGCTTTTGTTCAAAAGTTATATCCTCTTACTCAGAAAAAAATTCAAACTTTTTCTGAGATTGTGAGTCAATTAAATTCACTGCAAAAAATACTTGATCAAAGTAATTTAGCTAAGCAACACTTAAATGATTTAACAATTCAGTTACAAGATAAAAAGAATCAACTGGCTAAAAATAAGATTGAGCTTTCTAAGCTGTTTGCAGCAAATAAAGTTACTAACTTTGCTGAATTTACAGATTTGAAGAAAAAAGCAGAAGAGCAAGAACAGTTGAAGATGAAAATCGCAGCATTGCAAAATGATCTCCAAGCTGATCTAGCTCAGTTAGAAAAGATCGCTCAAGATCCAGATGCATTGACAGAAAATAAAGCTCAATTAGAAGAACAAATTACTCATAAGCAAGATCAAATTAACAATTTACATGCTGAAAATGCTAAGCTTGAGAATCAAATGAATGTTTTAGCAAACTCAGATAAGTATTTTGCAGAAAAGCAAAAGCTAGCTGATCTTGAATCATCGTTAAATGAAAATGTTAAAGAATATCTAGCAAATCTGTTGACTAGTAACTGGATTGCACGAGGGTTAGACTTAGCTTCAAATGAGCGTTTTCCTAAGATGCTTGAAGATGCTAAAAAGTACTTTAAGTTACTAACTGGTGGTAGATATATAGACATTGAGTTAGATAAAAAACTTAAAGTTAAGCGGGCAGACGGCAAAAAAATTGAAGTTGAATATCTTTCGCGTGGAACTAGTGAGCAATTGTACTTCGCTTTGAAATTAGCCTTCGTTGAACAAGTTGCTGATAAGATCGCGTTACCAATTCTAATTGATGATGCCTTTGTAAACTTTGATGCCCAAAGAACGAATTATATTGTTGAATTATTAAAAGAATTGGCTAAGAAGACGCAAGTTTTGATTTTTACAGCACGTCAAGATTTAGTAACTAGTCTTGAGATGAAGCCAATAATGATAGAAAAGGAATAATCATGATAAAAAGGTTACTTGATTATAATGATGGCGAAGATATGGATTTGGTTTTGCTATTAAAAGATTCAAGTCTTCGCACCAGTAAGAATGGTAAACAATATTTAGTTTTACAATTTAGCGATTCAAGCGGCACAATTAGGGGAAACCTTTGGAATGCTAGTCAGCAAGATGCTGATACTTTTAGTCCAGGCACTATTGTTGAATTGAGCGGAAAAAGAGAAGAGTATCAGGATCGTCCGCAGATAAGAATCTATGACCTAAGAGTAGTAGGACCAAATGAAGGGTATGACTTAAATCAATTTGTTCATTCTGCTCCAATTAAGCAAAAAGATCTTGAAGAAGAAATTAATAAACGTGTTTTTGAAATTTTGAATCCAACTTGGAATCGAATTGTGCGTTACTTGCTTAAAAAGTGGAATAAGCAATTCTTTTCATATCCAGCAGGTAAGTCTAACCATCATGCTGTTAGAAATGGATTAGCATTTCATACTGTTTCAATGTTAAGGGATGCCGAAGGAATTGCTAATACTTATCCACAAATTAATCGTTCGCTCCTTTATGCTGGGTGTATTTTGCATGATATGGGAAAGGTGATTGAATTATCTGGTCCTGTTGCTACTAAATACACTACTGAAGGAAATTTGATTGGTCACCTAGTTTTAATTGATGAACAAATTATGCTAGCAGCACATGAACTAAAAATTGATGAACATAGTGAGGACTTAATGCTTTTGAGACATTTAGTTTTATCACATCATGGATTGCCAGAATATGGAGCCGCTCACAGACCAGTAGTTTTAGAAGCTGAAGTTTTGCATAAGATCGATGATTTAGATGCTACAGTTTATGCAATTACTAATGCTTTGCAGCAAACTAAACCAGGGGAATTCACTGAAACAATTAAGTCACAAGATAATCGTAGATTTTACCGTCCTAAAAATGATGAGGCTTTAGATCAAGCACCAAAACTAGAATAAAAAAATACCGAGATCGTAAAAATTGATCTCGGTATTTTTTAGTGGATAAAAGTTTTATTTCGAAAGGCTATCTGATGAAACGTATTGGGAAAGAACGTTCTTTAAGTCTTTGTCTTTGATAGAAACATCAGCACGTTTAAGAACAGTAGCAATTACACTTCTCATAACGCTTTGGTCTTCAGACATTGATTGATAAATTTGGTTATCAATTTGCTTCTTGTGTTCTTTGAGAGTACCTTTAGCAGGGTGCTTAATCATCTTAATTACGTGATAGCCGTATTGAGTCTTAACTGGAGTAGTAGTGATTTCGCCAGTCTTAAGCTTAAATGCAGCAGTCTTGAAGCTAGAATCTAAAGTGGAATCAGTTGAATCGAATGCAGGTAACTTACCGGCATCATTCTTAGTCGCAGTATCAGTAGAATACTTCTTAGCTAACTTCTTAAAGTCGCCACCATCTTTTAATTGTTTAATGATATCTTCGGCAGTACTCTTCTTTGAAACAAGAATGTGTTGCACAGTAACTTCTGGTTGATAATTCTTCCAAGCTTTCTTTTCTTGAGCTGGAGTAATCTTCTTGATGTGCTTTAAAGCAGCTTCAGTCAAAAGATTAGTCTTCAAGTTATCCTTAAAAGTTGAAGCAGTCATTCCATTTTGTTCAAGAACTGAGTCAAATTGACTACCATATTGTTTCTTGTACTTGTTGTATTCTTTATCAACTTGTTTTTGAGTAACGTCTTTGCCGTATTGACTTTCTAGGGCATCAGAAACAATCATGCTGGCAAGGGTAGATTGACCTGCTTGAGATTCTTTCATCTTGTTGTAGTATTGTGACTCGGTAATTTTACCGCCCTTATAAGTAACGACAGCTTTACCGCCAGAACAAGCAGTAGCACTTAAGGCAATTCCTGCAAAAGCTAAAACAGTAGCTGCTTTCTTCCATGTTTTTTTCATAAATTAATTTGCACATCCTTTGCTTAATTACAAGTTCAAATATAACATAAAAACTCTTATTATCCCAATGGACAATAAGAGTTTTCTTGATATTTATAAAAAAGACTAACAAATCTTAAGATTAAAGTTCATTTTTGATTCCATTAATTGTAGATTCTGCTTCCTTGGTTAGTGTAGAAACGTTTTCTTTCATTTGATCTACTTCTGGCTTAATTGAACTTTGAAAATTAGTTAAGCTGTTTTGAATGTCTTTAACTGATTTTTCAGCTTGTGGTAAGTCATTTATCAACTGGTCAGCAGCACTTTTAGCTTGTTTTGTGCTAGTGGCTAATGAAGTAGCGTCATTTTTAGTACCATTTAAAAAGAGACGAACATCATCTTTAACTTTATGACCAGTTTGTGGATTAGGAAGAAGAGAAATTCCTAATCCTGCTAAACTACCTAATCCTAAGCCAATTCCAAAAAATTTCATTAATTTTCTTCCTTATGTTCTTCTTCGCTTGCACCAGAATTGCTGTCTACTTTTTCTTCATCTTGAGTAGCATCTTTAACATCGTCGTTTACATCTTCAAGATCTTCGTTTGCTTCATTTAATTTGTTCTTAACTGCGGCAAAAACGCGATCATGGTCGACAGCCTTGAATGATGCTGCAGAGAAGGCATCAACTAAATCATGAGCCTTATCTTTAAGTGAAGGACGATCTGAAACTTCAACTTCTTCATCTTCAACTGGGCTTTCAGTTGCGTCAGTGTCTTCAGACTTTTCTTTTTCTGGTTGTTCCATTCTCTTTTCTTCTAATTCATCGTAAATTGTTTTAACGCGGTGAACTGAATCATTGAAGTTATCTGCAGAATCCTTTACATCGCTTCTAATTGAATTGCCACTTAATGGATTCTTGGCGTATGATAATAAGCCACCTGCAACTGTACCAGTAAGAATTCCTAATAAAAATCCAGACATAATGTATACCTCTTTATCTATTCAATAATTTTTAACTTAATAACCATCTTTATTGTACCGCATTAAAGGAAAAATTACTGATATTATAGATTGTTTTTGATAGCGTTTGCAACTGCTTGGTAGTCTGCTTCTGAATATTGATCTGCATTGTTTACATGAGGAGTAGAGATTGGATCATTTTCACTTCTACGTGGAATTAAGTGAATGTGGGAATGCATAACAACTTGTCCTGCAATTTCACCATTATTTACTTCAACATTTAATCCTTTAATAGTCGGATCAGACTTTTTAATTGCTTGTGCAACAACTGGAATATATTGTAAAAAGCGAGCAGCGTCTTCTTGACTGTAGTCAAAGAGGTTAACCAAGTGCTTTTTAGGAATAATTAGAGTATGTCCTTTAGTTACTTGAGAAATATCAAGAAAAGCTTTGACGTCATCATTTTCAAAAACTGTGTAAGAAGGAATTTCTCCTCTAATAATCTTACAAAATAAACAATCCTTTTCTAATTCTGCCATGAGACCGGCTCCTTTCTTAATGAAAAGAAAATTTAGTTTAACTTATGTTCATGCTATCATAATAAGGAAGTATTTGCAGTAGAGAGGAAAAATCTATGGCACTTAAAATTGAAAATTTAACTGGTGGTTACTCCGGAATTAATGTCATTAAAAATGTAAATTTAACAATAGAACCTGGCCAAGCAGTTGGCTTAATTGGTTTAAATGGTGCTGGTAAATCAACAACAATTAAGCATCTACTTGGATTATTAAGAATGCAAAAGGGGAAGATTACTTTAAATGGAGTAAGTCTAACTGAAAATCCTGCTGAATTTAAAAAGATGGTTGCTTATATTCCAGAAACACCAATTTTATATCCAGAATTAACTTTAAAGGAGCACCTTGAATTAGTGATGCTTACTTATGGTTTAGATCATGATCAAGCATGGATACGAGCAAAAGAATTATGTAAGATGTTTCGTCTGGAAAATAAACTTGATTGGTTGCCAATTAACTTTTCTAAAGGAATGAAGCAAAAAGTAATGATTGTAACCAGTTTTTTAGCAAATGCAGACTTGTTAGTAATTGACGAGCCCTTTACGGGTCTTGATCCTTTAGCTGTAGCTAACTTTATTGATCTAGTTAAAAAAGCTGTTGCTGATCAGAAAATGGTTTTAATGACTACTCATGTTCTAGCTGAAGCTCAAGAAGCTGTGCAAACATTTGCGGTACTCAATAATGGCACAATTGAAACTGAAGGTAGTTTAACTGAAATTAGGCAGTTTTATGGCTTAAAGCCTAGTGATTCATTTGATCGTTTATATCAAATTTTAAATCAGAAAACGGTGAAGAAGCATGACTGATTTAATTAAAAATAGACTCAATAAAAACTTTAAAAAGCAAATGCACTATCTAACTTTGGTTTTTAATGACTTTTTTATTTTAGCTCTAATTTTCCTATTTGGAGCTTTAATGTTTTGGTATGCGCAGAATATTAAGAAGTGGCCGAATAATCTTTGGTTTTATAAGCCGCTTTTAGCCTTGATTTGGACTACAACTTTAGGAATTGGTCATTTTGCGACTTTATTTGATAGGGCTGATGAGCATTTCCTTTTTAATCAAGATAGTGAAATGAAGAATTATTTCAAGCCACTGTATATGCATAATATGATTCTGCCAACGGTCTTGATCATTTTAATATCAGGCATTTTATTGCCATTTGCGACAATGAGGGCTGGTTTTTCAATTGGCGACCTTGTATTTATAGTAATAGGATTGATTGCAAGTAAAGACTTACAATTTAAGTTGATTGTCAGAAGTTTTTATTTTAATAAGCATGCTTACTACAATACTTGGCTTTTTTTAGGGATTAACTTTTTAATACTCTATTTATCTTTTTTAGGATATTATCCAAATCCAATTATTTATTCGAATTTAGCAATTGCAGGCTGGATTGGAGTGGATTATTTACCACGTGGTAAAATGTTTGACTGGTACAAAGCTTTAGACTATGAAGAAAGACGAGTTGATTTGCTAAATAATTTCTACAGTATGTTTACTGATGTACCAGATAAGAAAGTTCGAATCGCTAGAAGAAAGTATTTAGACTTCTTAATTAAAACTGAAGATCAGACACCGAATACTTTTATTTATCAAAGAGTATTATTAAGGGATCCAGAATATAGCAATTTATTGATTAGAATGGTGCTCTTTTCAATTTTATTAATTGCTTGTTTGCAAGATGCACGCTGGGCAATTGCTAGTGGTGCTTTGATTATTTTCTTAACGCTTTATCAGCTGATTCCTCTAGGAACAGTTTATGAACATAATATGATGTATCATGTAATGCCAATTCCGCTAACCTCAAGAGGAGAAGCACTAAGAAAAGTTTTGCAAAAAGGAATGCTACTTGAATGGGGATTAATCAGTTTAGCAATAATTATTTTTTCTCCGCAAAAATTAGAAGCAGTTGGTGGCATTATTGGTTTGCTTGCTTTGACATTCTTGTTGCTATATTTCTATTTACCAAGTAAAATTGAACAGTTATTTAAAAAAGTTAGATATTAGGTTGTGAAAAAATGAGATTAAGAAATAAGCCTTGGGCTCAAAAATTGGTAGTTGAACATCCAGAAGCTATTTTGAATGAGCCAGATCCAGAAAAGAAAATTAACTGGGAAGAGAGATTTGATGACTTTTCTAAACCTTTGGCAATTGAAATTGGCTCAGGTAAGGGACGATTTATTACTACTTTGGCTAAGAAACATCCTGAAATGAACTTTATTGGCGTAGAGCTGCAAACAACAGCTGCAGGGATGATTTTGAGAACTAAACTAGAAGAAAAGATTGATAATTTACAGTTAATGTGTGCTGATGCAGCTAATATAGCAATGTATTTACCTGAAAATAGTGTAGATGTTGTTTACTTGAACTTTTCCGATCCATGGCCAAAGACGCGTCATGAGAAGCGGAGATTGACTTATAAGAGCTTTTTAGACAAGTATCGACAGATATTAAAGCCAGAAGGACATTTAGAATTTAAGACAGATAATCAAGGATTATTTGAGTACAGTTTGGTAAGTCTTAACAATTATGGGATGAAATTTGACTATGTCAGTTTAGATTTACATCATGCAGAAAATGAAATTTTCGAAAGAAATGTTGAGACTGAGTATGAACATAAATTTGCGGCAAAAGGAAATCCGATTTATTGTCTGCATGCACATTTTGAATAAGTTGAAAATGCTTCTTTTGTTAGAAGCATTTTTTATTTTCTCCAAAAAATGTCCTTAGAATGCGTAATAAACATGTGGATGGCCTACTCAATTATTCTGCTCAGAACGAATCAAAACAATTGCAGGATGGCGTAACTAAGATTATTATTAATTCACAAGTTTCAGCTGAAGGGCAGAGCGAAGACTTAAAAGCCTTGGCGAAGCTGATGAACAATGAACCTGTGAATTTAAATAAACATTTCGATTACGCGCAAAGAAGAATTAAAGAAATTAACGAAGATCCGGAAACGAGGGAGAAGATTATGCTTTACGAAACAAGAATGCTAGAACGTGAACAAGCTGCTGGGAAAGCAGGATATGCAGAAGGAAGAAAAGATGGGGTTGCAGAAGGATTAGAACAAGGAAAAATTGATTCTGCTAAAGTTATTTTCGAAAATCAAATGGATAATGGTAGAACTTTGGAACAAGCTACAGAATTTGTGAAAAGCTTAAAGCTAATTTCTAACAAAGAATTAGAAAAAATAATCGATCTTTATAAATAATAAAAAGTGTCTAGGAAAAATAATTTTCTTAGACACTTTTTTCATCCAATTATCAGTATCTTTTCTAATCTCTTGCATTATGTACTACCTTATTTCTTGCCTTTTATTGTAGTCCGTTTTTAAAATTAACTGAAAGATCTTGGACTAGATTTTTAAAATAAAAGGTTGTAAAATAAACATAACTTATAAAAAGTAAGAAAAGAGTGAAACGGATGGAAGAAATCAAAGAATTAACTTCTGAAAAATTAAAAGAAATTACAAAGAATGGCAAGGTAGTACTATTATTTTCAGCTGCATGGTGCCCAGATTGCCGCTTTTTAGATCCATTTTTACCACAAATTGAAAAAGATAATTCTGATGCAAAATTCTATAAGGTTGATCGTGATGGTTCAGTCGATGTAGCAAAAGAATTAAATATCTTTGGAATTCCTAGCTTTGTTGTCTACCAAGATGGCAAAGAAATTGGTAGACTAGTAAATAAGGACAGAAAGACTAAAGAAGAAGTAGAAAACTTCCTTAACTCTCTCAAATAGTCTAGGAAAGGAAATTTACTAGAAATGATTGTTTCTACCAATAAAACAAGTTATCCTGATACTTTGATTGTAATTCTTGACCAAGATAAGGGTCGTAGTAAGTTTACAGAAAAGGATCAAGTTACGCGAGTTGAAAATGAAGATGGTGAAGTTATTGGATTTAATTTCTTTAACGTAAGTAGCTTTTTAGATTATGATAAGTTACCAAATGGTGAAATTAAACCAACACAAGATTTAGTTGATGCTTTAAATAAAAAATTAGCTGAAGCTGGTTTTGATACTAAATTAGAAATTGGTAAACCAACTCTTGTTTATGGCTATGTTAAGACTTGTGAACCACATCCAGATTCTGATCACTTGCATGTAACTACTGTTGATGTTGGAAATGGTGAAGAACACCAAATTGTTTGTGGTGCACCAAATATTGCTCAAGGTCAAAAGGTAGTTGTTGCACTTCCAGGTACTTTGATGCCAAATGGTCAACAAATTTGGCCAGGTGAACTTCGCGGGGTTGATTCATACGGTATGATTTGTTCAGCACGTGAATTAGGATTAGCTCATGCTCCTCAAAAGCGTGGTATTATGGTTGTTCCTGATGACTTTAATGCTGGTGACGAATTTGAACCAACTAAATGCGATGAATTATTAGCTAGTGGTCAAATTAGTTTGTAATAGATTTTAATATGTTTTATATAAAGGGAGCTCATTAATGTTAATGGGCTCCTTTTTTTAATCTCACTAAGAATTAATTAATATTTTTAGTGAGATTTTTTATTAAAGCGTTTACATCTATGAATATATAGCATAGTATATACTATGAAAAGAACCTTAAATAAGTAAGAGCTGGTGAAAATGATGACAAAAGTTGAAGAGATAGTAAAAATAATCAGAGAAAGAATTAGAAATGAAACATATACCAGCCGTCAACGACTCCCTTCTGAATATCAATTAGCGCAAGAATTTAATGTTTCACGTCTGACTATTAGAAAAGCAATTAGTCGTTTAATAAATGCCAAAATTTTAGTAAAAGATCCGGGTAAAGGCACATATGTAATGCTAGGTGCTGAAAGAAATTCAAAAATTGAGTCTGGTAGGGGAGGATTACAGAGTTTTACTGAAGTTGCTAGAGAACATGGAAAAACTGCGCACACTAAAGTATTAAAATTTGTTCCTATTAGAAATCCGAGCAGAAGAATTAGTGAAATATTGGCGTTGGACGATAGATTAGATAAACAAATTTTTGAGTTAAAAAGAATACGTTATTGGGATAATGATCCGATGACTCTCGAAAAAATTCTTATTTGTGATGAATATATAAAAAATAAGACATTAACTGATTTTGAACAATCTTTGTTTAAGATTTTAAATGAAAACATCGAAATTGGTTATGCACATCAAGAAATTGAAGCAATTATGGTTACTGATGAAATTTCTAAATATTTGAACATTAAAGGACAGCAGCCAATATTTAAAGTTAAGACGATAACTTATACGCCGGATGCAATTCCAATTTTCTTTGATACATCATTCTATCGAGCTGATAAATATTCATTTAAGTCAACACTAACTAGGTTGAGATAGTTTAGTTTTAAGGGTTAAGACAATGATAGCAGAAGAAAAAATCAACGAAGCTATAAGTACAAATGAAAAGGCATTTTTAGGAAACTTACGAACAATTATGCAGATTCCAAGCGTTAAAGGTAGTTCAGAAAAAGATGCGCCATTTGGTAAAGGACCTAAAAAAGCATTAGAAGCTATTGTTCCAATTATTGAAAAATGTGGATTTAAAGCAAAAATTGTTAATAATGCGATGGCATATGCGCAATGGGGAGATGACGATGAAAATTATATCGGTATCATTGACCACTTAGATGTAGTGCCAGTGGGTGACAAATGGAAGTTTAATCCGTGGGATTTATCCGATGAGAATGGCCGATTGTATGGTAGAGGAATATTAGATAATAAAGGGCCTGCATTAGCAACATTATGGGCTATGAAAATTCTTAAAGATTTAGGATATAGACCAAAAAGAACGATTCGGCTAGTTTTTGGATCAGATGAGGAAAATGGTTCTAAAGATGTGCCTTTATATCTAGAAAAGGAAAAACCACCAATTTTTGGCTGGACAGCTGATTGTAAATATCCAGTAGTATATGGAGAACGTGGAATTGTCAACTATTGTATTTTTACGCCGATTTTAGATGGAAGTTTAAGCCAAATCAAAAATTTGCAAGGGGATATGTCCAAAGATCATGTTCCTGATGAATTAAGTATAGAAATTAAAAACAAACAGGTTGAGAGTCATGGTATAAGAGTTCCAAGTAATGCTCCGGAAATGGGAAAGAATGCAATAACATATTTAGCTAAAAAAATAGTTGATGAAAACTTAGTTTCTGGTCAATTGAATAATTATTTTAACTGGATTGTTAAAGCCCTCCATCAAAAGCATTATGGAGAAGGCCTAGGAATTGAATTTCACGATAATGATTCTGGAAAATTAATTATGACTCCTACTGGTTTAAATATTGAAAATAATGGCATGCGAATAGAAATAGCTATTCGTTATCCAGTGTCATATCAAGAGAAGCAAATTACAGCAGGGATCAAAAATAATATTCCAGTAGACAGTAATATTAAGGTTATACGTAGTATTCCAAGCGTAATGCACGATAAAAATTCTAAATTTATCCAAATTCTATCTGAAGTATATGAAAAAGTTACTGGACTTGATGGCACACCAGTTACAACAACAGGTGCCACTTATGCTCGAGTAATGCCAAATATCATTGCCTTTGGACCATCTTTTCCAGGACAAAAGGGAATAGCACATAAAGAAAATGAATGGATGGATTTAGATGATCTATTACTAAGTATCAAAATATATATGAGAAGCTTAGAAAGATTAGGTTCTTTAGAATAGAGAGGAAGTATTTGCTATGTCATGGGGAACAATTGCAACTTGGCGAATGGCAAATGAAGGAGTCGAAAAGGCTAGTACAATTTTAGAAGAAAATGGTACTGCTGGAGATGCAGTCGAAAAATTAATTAATACAGTTGAAGCATATCCGTATTATAAGTCAGTTGGTTATGGAGGTCTTCCAAATGAAGAAGGTATTGTACAAATGGATGCCGCTTTCATGAATGGGGATACGCTAGCTCAAGGAGCTGTTGGTGCAATTGAAAATGTAATGCATGCTGTATCTGTCGCTCGGGCTTTGAGTCATGAACATTGTAATAGCTTCAGAGTCGGTAAAGGAGCAACTAAGTTTGCTAGTTTGCATGGATTTGAAATGACAAATATGTTAACAAAACGTGCTAAAAAGCGCTGGCAAAAGCGGTGTAAAGAAATCGAACAGCAGAATTTGAATCCATATGATGGGCATGATACTGTAGGTGCCATTACTTTAGATAAAAATAATTCAATGGCAGCTGCAACTTCAACGTCAGGTTTATTTATGAAAAAAGATGGTCGTGTGGGTGATTCTCCATTATCTGGCTCAGGTTTTTATGTTGACAGTAAAGTTGGTGGCGCTGCAGCAACAGGTCTTGGAGAAGATATTATGAAAGGCTGTTTATCATATGAAATTGTTAGGAGAATGCGGGATGGTGAATTACCACAAGATGCTTGTGATCATGCAGTTTATCCATTTATAGCAGACCTAAAGAAGCGCTATGGTAAAGCTGGAGAATTTTCATTAGTTGCAATGAATAATAAAGGAGAATGGGGAGTAGCTACTAACGTTGAATTTACATTTTGTGTTGCAACTGATAAACAAAAACCTGTAATTTTGATGGCCAACCCAATAGATAATATGAAGACTAAAATTGAACCTGTTAGCCAGGAATGGCTTGATGCTTACAAAAAAAGGATTCATGCACCTATAGAGTAGGAAGGTGATATATTATGAAAACTATTATTATTCTTGATCAGATTCAAGCTGGGTTAGGCGGAGATGAAAGAAGCGATACACCACTAGGCGGTAAGAAGATTGCAATGGGAAGTGCTGATAATGTTGAGAAAGCTTTAGAGGCTGTGCACGGAGAGATTATTGGTACATTCTACTGTGGGCCGAAATATTATCAACAAAATAAAGACATTGTACAGAGAAAATTTTCAAAAATGGCTGAAAAAATGAAGACTGATGTAGTTATCGTGGGGCCAGCATTTGATTATCATGATTTTGCTGAAATGGCGGTAGAAATTGGAATTGCAATTACAGAGAACACTAGTATTCCAGTAATTGGAGCTATCGCAAAGGAAAAGAATCAAGAACTTATTGAAAAATATAAAGACAGATTTCCGATTGTTAAGATGCCTAAAAAGGGTGGTACTGGTCTTGCTGAATCCTTAGATAATTTGGCTAAGGGTTGTCAAATTCTAACAAATAAAGAAGATATTTCAAAGTTTAAGGGAAGTTGCTGCTATTAGTTTTTCAGTTGGAGGCTTTAAAATGCAAAAGAAATTTGAAAAGGTGCTGATGCCAGTTGCCTCGAAGCTAGGAAATAATGTCGTTTTAATGTCATTGCGTGATGGCTTCTTAATTATTACTCCTTTGATCATAGTTACTTCTATATTTTTACTTATTGGTAATTTTCCGATTCCAGGCTGGTCTGAATTTTGGATTAAATTATGTGGGCCGCAATTTCCTGATTGGTTTAGTGCTGTATCTAATTCCGTATTTAGCTTTACGGGAATCTTATCAGCAATTGCAATTGCATATGCATATGGTAAGAATAGAGGACTGGATCCCATTCAAGCAGGGATGGTTTCATTTATATCATTTCTAATTTTGACACCTACTTCTGTTGTTTTAGGAAAGAAAACTGTTTCTGCAGTTGAAACTCAGTTTTTAGGGCCTAATGGTATTTTTTTAGGAATTATTATTGCCTTAATATCTGTCGAAATTTACAGATTTGCAATAAAACGTAATTGGACTATTAAGATGCCAGATGGTGTTCCCCCTGCAGTTACTAAATCATTTGATGCTTTGATTCCAAGTGCATTAGTCGTTGTTTTCTTCTTTCTAATAAGAATTCTATTCTCTTTAACTAGTTTTCATACAGCGTATAGCTTTATTTACACGATTTTACAGACACCATTGAAGCATGTGGGTATTTCTTTACCATCAGTTTTGCTATACAATTTCTTAGCAAGTTTCTTTTGGTTCTTTGGTATTAATGGACCTTCAATTACCAATTCAGTATGGCAACCTATATTCTTTGTCTCAACGCAAGATAATTTGAAGGCATTTCAAAATCATGCTCCATTACCACATATCTATACTCAACCTTTTATTGATTTATTTACAACCTATGGCGGCGGTGGTAGTACACTTGCTTTATTAATTGTTGTATTTGCAATTTGTAAATCAAAAAGGTTGCTTGAGTTAGGTAAGTTGGCAATTTTGCCTGGAGTTTTTGGTATTAATGAACCTGTTATTTTTGGTTTACCAGTAGTCTTAAATCCTGTTATAGTTATTCCGTTTATTTTATGTCCAGTTTTAAATACATTGATTTCAGGAATTGTAATGAAATTGGGATGGGTAGCTTGGACAAATGGTGTTCAATTACCTTGGACTACTCCACCAATTATTTCTGGATGGTTGGCAACAGGAAGCTGGACAGGATCTGCGTTACAAATTGTAGAGATTATTTTAAATATTTTAATTTATTATCCATTTGTGAAAATGCTAGATAAACAATATCTTAAAGAAGAAAAAGCTGCTGCTGAGAAAGACCTAGATATTGACTTTAGTGAGGTATAACAAATGCTTAAAGAAGTATGTGTTGAGAATTTTACTAATGTGCCATTGATGATTGAGCGAGGAGCTGAACGAATAGAATTAAATAATGACTTAGCTAATGGAGGGACCACACCATCATTTGGTGTAATTAAAAAGACAGTGGAGTATGCTCATAAGTATAATGTGCCAGTAATTGTAATGATTAGACCACGTAGCGGAAACTTTGTTTACACTGCTGATGAGTTAGAAATCATGAATAGTGATATTCGAATGTGTAGTTTACTCAAAGCAGACGGTATAGCTTTTGGGTGCTTAACTAATAATAAACAGCTAGATAAAATTGCAATGAAAAAGCTTATTACAACTGCCCATGCTGGAAATTTAGAAGTTGTAATGCATATGGCTTTTGATGAATTAACAGCTTCAAAGCAGAAAGAAGCCTTAGAATGGTTATCTAAAAACAAGGTTGCACGTATTCTTACTCATGGTGGGTCATTAGATCGTTCAATTACTGATTGTCTTGAAAATTTAAAAAAATTAAATAAACAGGCTAAGGGAAAAATCGAGATCTTACCTGGTGGTGGCATAACAGATAAAAATGTAAATTCTGTTATAGAAAAAGTTGGTGTAACTCAAGCTCATGGTACTAAAATATTAGGTAAAATTTAGACTAGTGTAATTTTAAACTTCTTTTGATAAGTTATATGTCAGCTTTCATTTGCTGATAGTCTTGCACAGTAGTAAAACTACGAATATATAAATCAAAAATCATGTATGCTCAATATCTTTATTATGTTATTTAATTAGAAAAAGTGTTATAGTGAGGATGTAAGAAACGGTTTTGGCGCGAATTGATGATCAAAGTTGCTTAATATTTTTAGGGTTCGATATAATTAATTTGGTTGAAATTAACAAAATTAAAGAAAGTAGGAAACATGGATGAGCTTACTACTTTCTGAATTAGAACATAACGTTGTGTTATGTTCTTTTTTTGTGTTAAAAATGGTAGAATTAAAGCGAATATTTTGGCATAAACAATGGAGATATTAATAATATGTTAGACAAAAATAAACAAATTTGGTTCATTGGCATTAAAGGAACTGGCATGGCTTCATTAGCTTTAGTTTTACATGACTTAGGCTATAACGTTGCTGGTTCAGATATTGAAAAGTATACTTTCACTCAAGTTCCACTTGAAAAAGCCGGTATTGAAGTAAAAGATTTTGACCCAGCAAATATTAAGAGTAATGATGAACAAGTAATTGTTAAGGGAAATGCTTTTAAACAAGATAATCCAGAAGTAGCAGCTTGTTTAGATAAAAATGTTGAATGGCAAAGCTACCCTGATACTGTTGAAGAAATAGTGCAAATGCACACTTCAATTGGCGTATCTGGTACTCACGGAAAGACTTCAACTACTAGTCTTTTAGCTCATGTATTAGGTGAAGTTGCACCTACTTCATACTTAATTGGAGATGGACGAGGCAAGGGTGTTGCTGATTCCCGTTTCTTTGTTTACGAGGCAGATGAGTACCGCCGCCATTTCTTGGCATATCACCCAGATTACCAAATTATGACTAACATAGATTTTGATCACCCAGATTACTTTAAAGATCAAGACGACTATACTAGTGCTTTTCAAAGTGCTGCTGATCAAACTAAGAAAGCTCTCTTTGTTTGGGGAGATGACAAGCGTCTTCAAAGCTTAAAGACTGATATTCCTAAGTATACTTACGGCTTTAAAGACACTGATGACTTTCAAGCAGTAAACATTGAAAAGACTACTACTGGTTCTAAATTCAACGTTTTAGCCCATGGTAAGGATCTTGGACGTTTTGAAATTCATTTATTTGGTGACCACAGTATTTTGAATACTACTGCTGTAATTGCAGTTGCCTATACTGAAAAAGTTCCAATGGAAGATATTAAGGAAGGATTGCTCACTTTCAAGGGTGCTAAGAGAAGATTTGCTGAAAAAGACTTTGGCGATGTTTCGGTAATTGATGATTATGCTCACCATCCAACAGAAATGCGTGCAACTATCCAAGCCGCTCGTCAAAAGTTCCCAGATAAAGAATTAGTTGTTGTCTTCCAACCACATACTTTCTCAAGAACTAAGAAATATCAAAAAGATTTTGAAGAGATCTTACGTGATGTAGATAAGGCTTATGTCACTCCAATTTATGCTTCTGCTCGTGAGGCTAGTGGTGATATTTCAAGTGAAGACTTGGTTAAAAATATTCCTGGCTCAGAAGTAATTGATTTAGATAATATTGCTGACTTAACTAAGCATAAAAATGCAGTTGTTGTATTTATGGGTGCTGGTGACATTCCTAAGTACGAAGATGCATATGAAAAATTACTTTAATTAAAAATTTTAAAGTCGAAAAAAGGGATTGATATCTTGTTATTACAAGAATAATCAATCCCTTTTGTTATTTAGCGTTTAAGATCGATGATAAAAGAATTCATATCACCGCGGTAAGTAGCAATTGAATATTCTATTTTTTGATCCTTGTTTGTGTATCCGCGAGTACGAAAACAAAATACAGGATCATTTTCTTTAATAGCTAACTTTTGAGCAATTTCAGAAGAGGCTTTTTTAACTTCTAGTTTTCTTACAACATGGGTAACAGCTAAATTTCTTTTCTTAAGTTCAAGATATAAAGATGCAGTTGAAAAATTGATTTTTTCTAAATCAGGAACAAGTGAAACGGGGACATAAGTAGTTACTTTAACAATTGGGTGATTATCAACGTATCGTAATCTAATTAATTTAAATACGGAATCAGATGTAGATATGTTAAATTCTGTTTGTACCTCTGAGTTAGGAACGACTTTTTGAAAATAGAGTACTTTTGTTTTTGTTTTAAGTCCTTTGGTACTCATTTCTTGATTGTAGCTTTGTATAAGGTGAGTAAATTCCTGCTGAATTTTATTTCTCCTAACAATAGTACCTAATCTCTTGCGCTGTTCTAGTAAGCCTTCTTGAACAAGATTATGGATAGCATGATTAATTGTTGGACGACTTGTCTTAAATTCTTGTGCTAACTCCAGTTCCTTAGGTAATAAACTATTAAGAGGGTAGGTTTGGTCAATAATTCTTTGCTTTAGGATAGTTTCAATTTTCTTATATTTTGCTTCAGTCATTTATCTATTAATCTCAATTGTAGTTACATTGTCGTCTTGCATCCGTTGTTTTAGAGCTTCGATAATTTTAACGCCGGCGCTACATCCAATTCGATCAGCACCTGCGCGGATCATAGCGAGGAAATCATCGCTATTTCTAATTCCACCCGCTGCTTTAACTTTTACATCTTCGCCAACAATTGACTTCATTAGTTTCACATCTTCAACTTTTGCACCTGAAGGACCGAAACCTGTAGAAGTTTTAATAAAGTCAGGTTTAACTTCTTTAGCAATTTCTGCTAACTTTTTTATTTCATCTTTAGTTAAGTAGCAATTTTCAAAGATTACTTTGCAGGGAACATGATACTTATGGCAAAGAGCAACCATTTGCTTCATTTCATCTTTGATATAGGCGTAATTCTTATTTTTTAGTTCAGTAATATTAATTACATAGTCAATTTCGTTGGCGCCATTTTTTATTGCATCTTCCGTGTCGAAAATTTTAGATGCGATAGTCTGTTGACCTAATGGAAAGGCAATAGCTGCACCAGTATCAATATCAGTACCTTTTAATTGTTCTGAGCAAAATTTAGCTTGTACTTGATTAATGGCTACCATTTTAAAATGATATTTTTTTGCTTCATTACAAAGTTTTTTCATATCCATGTTAGAAGCATCCGCATGTAAATTAGTATGGTCAATTAAGCGAGCAAAGTTATCAATAGTGTATTTCATTTTTATCCTTCTTTCAAATATGTAATTACATATTACAGACATATCGTAGGATTATGAAAGCGCTTTGTCAAATTAAAAAATAAAAGATAACCACAAGTGAAGTTATCTTTTATTTCTAATATTCGTTTTTATTAATTTGATGTTGGATATTAAAGAGCTGAAGATTCAATTGATTATTTTTCAACGCATTTTGAATTAGATAGTTTAGCTCGTCTAATCGACGGTCATAATTTCTAAATTTGGGTGTAATAACGATGTTTTCTAAAATTGCATTAAGCATTTTAGGAGTAAGGGTATTTTTCTGTTCTTTTTGAAAAATTTTTTTGGTAAAAGAACTATTGATAACCTTGGGCAAAACTGAAGAACCCATTCTATTTTTTATTACTTCTTGTTGTATTTCTTTATCAGTACACATTAATTTGATAAATTCCCAAGAAAGAGTAGGGTGAGCAGTTTCGGCAGATATTCCTAAGCAAACAGTTGATGCTGGAGTAGCATTGACGTTAGTTATAGAAGGCATTTGAAATACTTTCCATTTAAAAGATGAAGTGTGCGTCACGTGATAAGGATAAGAGGTATAGGTGCGATATTTAGCTAGTGATAGTGGCATAAAGGCAACTGTACCTTGATCAAATTGATTTGAACTAACTGATTGATAACCATTCTCATTGGTTAGATCCTCAATTAATGAAAAACCTGCTCGTGCTTTATTTGAAGTAAGATTAACAGATGAATTTTCAAAAACTGAATTGCCATAAGCAAATTGAGCATCCTGCCAGGAATAATCTGATGTAATTCCAGTGTTATTTTTGTTAAGGCTAACAGTGTGACAAATACTCTTAAATTTAGTCGGGGACAGGTGGCTGTTTAAATTAGAGAAGCCGTTTTTATCTAATAAATCATTGTTAGCAATCATTAGAGTAGGATTAGTTTCATAAGGTAAAGCGTATTGAGTACCATGATATTCTCCCGCTTTAAAAACGTTGTGATAAAAAGTGGAAGAGGAGATGTTTTCATCTTTTAATGAACTATTCAATGATTTGAGCGTTCCATTGCTTGCTAATAAATTGAAAATATCTTCGGGTAACATCATTACGTCAGGCGTAGTTCCCCTGACAATTTTTTCAGTTAACCAATTATTATAATCATTTTTACGAATTCCAGCTTCATATTTAATTTGAACATTGGGATACTTTTCTTTAAATTTTTTAATTGCTATTTTAGTAACACGGTCTGCATCCCCATTAGGCACTTCCCAACTACTATCTGTATAAACTCCAATAGTTAAAGTGGGTTTGCTGTATTTAAGTTTAAAGAAAATAAATAAGCCTGAAACTGCGATAAATAAGAAGAGCATACAACATAGTATTTTTTTATTTCGGATCAATGTTTTCACTAGTAACACCTGTTTGAACTGCCCAAATTGCTAATTGAGTTCTGTCACGCAAATCTAACTTCTCTAAGATTTTGGAGATATAATTTCTAACTGTTCCTTCAGAAAGGAATAGTTTAGCTGCAATTTCTTTATTTGATAATCCTAATCCAACTTGTTGAATTACACACCATTCACTTTTTGAAAAGTCTTTTGTTTCCTTGTCGTTAACTGAAATAGCATAATTTGATTGGGCCATTTTTGAAAATAATCTAAAAACTTTTTCTGTAATATCGGGATTGATCATTGCACCACCTTGAGCAACTGTGCGAATTGATGTGAACAAGTCCGCAGGTGAGCCACCTTTTAGCAAATATCCAGATGCTCCATATTTTAAAGCGCTGAAAATAAAATCGTCATCGTCAAATGTAGTTAAAATTATTACCTTAATATCGGGATATTTTTCTTTAACGTATTTAGTGCAAACTGTCCCATCCATAATGGGCATTCTAACATCCATTAAGATGATATCAGGTTTATTTTTCTCAATACTAGCTAGCACTTCCTTACCATTACCGACTGTATCAGTTACAGAAAAGTCCTTGTTACTTTCAAGAATAATTTTGATTGAATCTCTGATTAGCTGTTGGTCATCCGCAATTAATATTTTAATCATTTTAAACACCTACCTTAGGAAACTTTACAATTGTAGTAAAACCTTTTTCACCATCAAACTCAACTGTCCCATTTATAATTGCCAGTCTTTCTTTCATTTGGGTTATCCCATATCCAGGCTTAATTTTGGCTGCACTTTTTCCGTTATTGTGAATAGATAAAACATAAAAAGAATCATTACTAGTACAGTCAATCCAAATCTCAGTTGCATGACCATGACGCAAAGAATTGGTAACTGTTTCTTCAATTACACGAAAAATAATATTTTCAGTTGTCTTTTGAAAATCTGCGTCGCCCCAAGCATAGTTAAAGTTAATTTTGATATGAGAGATATCACTATATTCTTTTAGCATCTTATTTAATGCGGATGCTAATGTATAACTTTTTAACGCATCTGGGCGTAGCTGATTTAAAACTTCCCGAACTTCTTTGATACCTTGCTTAATTGCAACTGAAATTTTTTGTAATTGAGTTTTAGCTGCTTTAGGGTCAATATCAATTAAAACCATCGCAGCATCAATTCCAGCAGCTACTCCAGTTAGAGTATGGCCGACCGTATCATGAATATCACGAGCAATTCTTTTCCTTTCATGTTCCTGGGCAATTTTCTCAGATATTGCTGCATAACTTTTAAGTTCATCATTAGCCTTTTGCATACTGTGTAATTTTGATTGAACCGTATGCGCACGATTTAAGATATAGATTACGTATCCCAAGCAAATGCAAATAAAGGTAATTAGATTTAAGGAAACAAGGAAGTTGTTAAAGAAAACAAGGAGCGAACGAGATTGTGTAGGAAGAAAGTTAAGATATGTATTTAAACTAGGCATTTTGAAAAAGACACCTAAAAGAGAGTAATTTGAAAATGAAAATAAAAGAAGAAAAATAATCCCAGAAATACCCCAAAAGCAATAATTCTGAATAGTTGGTAGATTTCGATAAGTAAGTAATAAATCAATAAATACTAATAAAAAGATCCCATTATAATTCATTCTGACAGCAAAAAAGATTGCAAAAGCAAGTATAAACTCAAGGATCAGTAATAAAAGCGTATTTTGAGTAGAAAAATGGTGATGGTAGAGAACATACATAACTAGTACTAGTAGACCATAAGAAATAATACATTCGCTAAATAAAATCATGGGCGAAGCTGGAACGCGAGCTAGCGTAGTTAAGAGTTCTGAACTTAATTGGTGGTTTAGGATATATTGCGTGATTAATAAAAATTGTGCACCGATAAAAGAGATAATAATAAAATTTAAAGTTACCATGAAGTGGCGCATAGATACTAAATATTTGAATTTCATTATTGCCACCCCTTGATGTTAAAATTCTTAATATTCTTAGACGTAATAAGTTTAACAGGTAAAATGATTTCTTTTTTTACTTTTTGATGGTTTATGAGTTCATAAGCAACCTTGATAGCAACTTTACCTATTTGGAGTGGCGATTGAGCTACAGTTGCTTTGACATTAGCATTTTGAGTACTAAGCATTTTTTTAATATTTTCCGACCCATCAATACTGTAAATAGCTATTTTAGAGCTTTTATTATTGGCGTTAATTGCTGCTAAAGCACCAACGGCAGTTTTATCATTCAAGGACATAATAGTATCGAAATTTTTACCCTGCTTAAGATATTTTTGAACTTTTGGATAGCTATTTTCAGATTGTCCAGTGGTATTGATTTTATCTACAATATGAAAATTTTTATTATTTTTAATTGTATCTTCGAATCCCTTGATTCGATCAACAACAGAAATAGCAGTTGGCTGCTGCAAAATTAGAATATTAGCACTTTTTTGCTTTGACATTAGTTCTTTAGCACAAAGGACGCCGGCTTGATAGTTGTTTGAGCGAATAGTACAGTCCACATAATTACTTGAATTTTCAAGCTGACTATCAACAACAATAATTTTAATGCCCGCTTCGTGGGCTTTTTTTAATGCTCTAATTAGCTTAGTAGATGTTCCATCAACGGGATTAATAAAAATAACCTTAACTTCGTTTTTGATGAAATTATTTATTTCATTAACTTGATTGTTAACGCTCAGTTCTGGATTTCGACTGTAAAGGATGTCGTTATGATCATCTATTTCATTTGCAATCGGTTCATTTAAAGTTTGATAAAAATCATTATTCATTGTCATATACGTGCTACCAAATTTAATTGGTCTATGACCAAATGGCTGCGCGTAAAAGAGGTAGATAATCAATCCAATGATTAGTAGCGGAAAGATTACTTTACTTATTCCATATAATTTCTTCATTTTAATCCTTTTAAGCCATATTTTATTACATGTGTTGTATCATGCTTATTTTATAAAAATTTTAAAAATAAGTTAAGCTGAAAAATGTGACAAATGTCATATTACCTAGCTGGAAAACGATTACATTTGGCACTTATGCACACGCTTTCATAATGATAAATTATACCTGTAATCAAGAGAAGGGGTGCAAAAGTGAAAAATCTAATTTTAGTTTCTCATGGTAAATTCGCTGAAGGTCTTAAAACTTCATTAGATATGTTTGCTGGAGACGCAATTAACAGAGTCCATACTTTGTGTCTATACAACGGAGAATCAGCTGATGATTTTAAGAAAAAGGTTAATGACTTTTTCGATAAACAAAACTTTAATTCAGAAGATGAATTTATAGTTTTAGCTGACATTATTGGTGGAAGTCCGTTAACAACATTTTTAAATGTTTTTTCTGAAAGAGGATTAATGGATAAAAGTGTTGTTTTGGGTGGAATGAACTTCACTATGGCTTTAACTGCAACTGTTTCTTTAGACGCAATGAGTAAAGAAGATATTGCTAAAAATGCTTTAGATGAAGCTAGACAAGCATTAAAGCAATATGAAATCACATCAGATAATAGTTCAGATGATGATGACGATATTTAGGAGGAAATAAAAATGACTGTATCACTTGTTAGAATTGATGACCGTATGATTCATGGATTAATTACTACTCGTTGGGCAAAGGAAGTTCCATGTGATGGAATTATTGCTGTAAATGATAAAGCCCACGATAATCCAATTTTGAAAGAAGCTTATAAATCAGCAGCTGAAGGTCAAGGTAAGAAGTGCTTTGTTTGGACAATGGATCACTTTAAGAAAGTACAAGACAAAGTTTTAGCTTCAAACACTCGCTACTTTTTAATTACTAAAAACCCACTTGATATGAAAACTATTTTAGTTGATTGGGGATTTAAGCCAAGTGATGTAAATGAAGTGATTGTTGGACCAGGTAATGACCGTCCCGGTGCTATTAAATTAGGTGATAACCAATCATTTACTCAAGAAGAAGGAGATGCTTTTGAAGCAATTGCCGATAAGGGATATAAGATCCACTTTGCACTTCTTCCTGATAAGCAAATTGGTTACTGGGATAAGTTTAAAGGCAAGTTTGGTTATTAAAAATAATTTATAAGTATAGATAAAGGTAAAAGAGGTAGAAAAATGACTATAAGTTGGTTACAAGCTTGTATTTTTGGCTTGCTAGCATGTTTATGTTCAAACTCTTGTATGGCTGGACAAGCCATTGGTAATTATATGATTGGTCGTCCATTAGTCGGAGGATTAATTTGTGGACTCGTAATGGGGAATGTTCCATTAGGTATTGCCTGTGGTGTGGCTACACAGCTTGTTTACATTGCCTTGGTAACTCCAGGTGGTACTGTTTCAGCCGATGTACGTGCTATTTCTTATATTGGTATTCCTTTAGCAATGGTTGCGATTAGTTCTAGAGGTTTAAGTCCTTTCAGTAGCCAAGCAGCTAATATGGCTAAATCATTAGGTACTTTAGTTGGTACTATCGGTTCAGTTTTGTTCTACTCAGTTGCATTCCTTAACTTGGTTTGGCAATCATTTGGTTGGAAAGATATTGAAAACAATAAATTAGATAGATTATACGCAGTTAACTTTGGCTGGCCATGGGTTTCTCACTTAATCTTTTCATTCTTGCCAACAGTTTTAATGACTCACTTTGGAGCACAAGGTGTTACTGCTTTACGTAACGCACTTCCAATGGATGGTATTCCAATGAAAACCTTGTTCACTGTAGGTGCTATGCTTCCATGTGTTGGTATTGCTATTTTACTTCGTCAGATTGTTAATAAGTCAGTAGACTTTATTCCATTTTTAGTTGGTTTTACATTAGCTGCTTCATTAAAGTTAAACTTGGTATCAATTACTGTAGTATCTTTACTCTTCGCCGTAATTATGTACGAAATTGAAATGAGCAAGGGTAAGACTACTCCAGTAGCTGCTAATACAAATACACCAGTAGATGATGACGATGAGGAAGACGAGGATATTTAATGATGGATGAGAAAAAGATTAGTCAAAAGACTTTAAATAAATCCTTTAACTTATGGTTCTGGGGAGCATTAACTTGTTTCTCTCAAGAACAAATGCAGACATTTGGTTATTTAGCTTCAATGTTGCCAATTATTAAGGAACTATATCCTGATAAGAAAAAGCAACAAGAAAATATTCATGCATATACCGCATTCTTTAACACTAACCCAATGTTAGGTTCAGTTATTATTGGTACGACAGCTAGTTTGGAAGAAGCTCGTGCAAATGGTAAGGGAATTGACGGCGAAACTATTAATGATATGCGTGCTGGTTTGATGGGACCAATTGCAGGTATCGGTGATTCATTAATTGATGGTACTTTAATTCCTATCCTTTTGGGTATTGCCCTTGGTATGTCTAGAAATGGTTCACCAGTTGGTGCAATTTTCTACATTATTGCTTGGAGTTTAATTGCTTACTTTGGTCAACGTTTCTTATACTTCCGTGGATATAAATTAGGTGATAAAGCTGTTGATATCTTAGTTGGTACTCAAGGTAAGGCAATTCGTAAAGCTATTTCCATTGTCGGTGGAATGGTAGTTGGTGGTGTTCTTGCAAGCTGGGTAAGTGTAACGACTTCATTGAAACTACGTGACTCAAGTGGTCGTGTATTTATGGATTTGCAAAAGCAACTTGATAATATTTATCCTGGTTTGCTTACTGTTATTGTTACCTTCTTATGTTGGTGGTTAATGGCTAAGAAGCATGTTTCAGCTATTTGGACGATGATCATTTTAATTGGAGTTGCCTTCTTAGGTGTCTTAGTTGGTTTCTTCAACCCAGGTTTATCATACTAATTAAAAGCTCGGAGGGGATTAGTAATGACAATTGAAGAATTAAAAAAAGGCTATGTCAACGAAGTTAATTATCAAAAAAAGATGTTAAAGAATTTGAAGTCTTGGTTTAATTTGTTTTTTATGATTAGTACAATCGGAGTTGTTTTAATCTATTACTACCATGCCAAAACTCTTTGGTTGTTTATTACTGGTATAGTTCTCTTTGTTTTAGGAGCTTTAGGTATGTCGATCTTTGGCTATGGACAATGGAAGGGTCGACAGAATTTAAACTTGTTGATAGATGATTATCAACAAAAAGTAACTTTTTTCACGAAAAACGTAGAATCTAAATAAAAACCTTTTCCCCCGTATAAAATTTTTGCTTAGATACTTACTTAAAAGAATCACATTGATAGCGGACAATGTGATTCTTTTTTTATCTTTTGAAATATGTTTGATATCTAACAATTTTATTTTATAATGTGTTTGTTAGACAGCTAACCAAATTAAGGAGATAAATATGGAGACACTGAAAAAGTTAATTAAACAAGCAACTACTCAAATTGATCGTGAACGTGAAAACTTTGCTAATAGTTTAGGCGTAACAGGCGTGCAAATGTCAGTAATTGATTTCTTATCTAATCATCAAAACAATCTTGCTTCGCAAAATGAAATTGAGCATGAATTTAATATTAAACGATCAACAACTACAATCATGCTGCAACGGATGGAGAAACGTGGATTAATTGTTAGAGTTGATGATCCTAAAGACAAAAGAAAAAAGCAGGCGCAATTAACCGAATCTGCCTTAAAAATAGTGCCAAAAATTAGGCAGTATATGAAACAAGATAATGAAGAAGTTTTAGACAATTTATCAATGAAAGATGTAAATACCATTACAGCATTTCTAAGGAGCATAAAGGAGGGAAAAGCAAATGACTAAGGAAAAAATTCCTAAGCATGTACTTGCAGCAATTTTTTCGACGGGCATCCTCCCCTTTAGTGGGGTAATTATTGAAACTTCAATGAATATTGCCTTTCCAACTTTAATGAAAGAATTTAATTTAGCTACTAATACAGTTCAGTGGCTGACATCAATTTATTTGTTAACTATTTCGATCATTGTACCTTTATCAGCAAATTTAAAGGCGCACTTTAAAACAAAAAAGCTGTTTATTACAGCTAATTTATTATATTTAAGTGGTTTAATTATTGGTGCCTGTGCACCTAATTTTGAATTTTTATTAATTGGTCGAATTGTTGAAGGACTAGGAACTGGGATTGCTCTTCCTTTAATGTTTAATATCATTATGGAGCAAGTTCCAAAAAGTCGAGTTGGCGTAATGATGGGCGTTGGAAATATGATTACTGGGATTGCACCAGCTTTAGGGCCAACTTTTGGTGGTCTTGTTGTGACTCACTTAGGTTGGCGCTGGATCTTTTATATTATGATTCCCTTTATCTTGATTTCATTGGTACTTGGAATTGGAGGAATTAGACAAAAATCACAACTGAGAGAGGTTAAATTTGACCTTTTAAGTATTCTATTAATCGCAGTCTTTTTTATTGGAATGATTTTAGGCTTTAGTAATTTAAGCACTGGAAATTATTTTGCCTTCAATTGTTTAGGAGCTATTTTAATTGCTTTAATTTCTTTGGGATTGTTAATTTATCGGTCAAATAGAATTAACGACCCAGTTTTAGATTTAAATTTGTTTAAAAATAAGTTCTTTGCTGCTCACGCTGTTGGATTTTTCTTAATTCAGATTATTTCATTAGGAAATGCATTTTTATTACCAAACTTTATTCAATTAGTTAATGGCAGTTCCGCTTTAATTGCTGGATTAGTTGTTTTACCAGCAGGATTTGCTGGTGCATTTTTAGCTCCGTTTGGTGGGAGTTTACTTGATCGATATGGTGCAAGAAGACCGATTTTAATTGGTTCTAGCTTTATGTTGTTAGAATTGCTTATTTTTACTATTTTCACAAATAATTTAAGTAATTTTCTTATTCTATTTATTTACATCTTTTATATGGGTGGAATGGGAATGATGATGGGATGCGTTATGACGGACGCGCTAGATCATCTTGAAAAAAGTGAAGTAACCCAAGGAAATGCAATTTTGAATACTTTGCAAGAATTTGCTGGTGCGGTTGGTACGTCAACAACTGCCGCTTTTGTGGCATTTGCGCAAAGAAATGCTGGATCAAAAGGCGCAATTCCTACTGCTCATGGTACCCATTTAGCTTATATTTTTTTATTAGTCCTCGTGTTAGTCATCATTGCTATTTTTATGAAATATACTCAAGCACGCAATAAAAATGATTAAGCGTAAATAAAGAATGATAAACTGGACTTAAAGTTATTAGTTAACGTTTATGAGGTGTAATTATGAAAAAAGTTCATTTATTAAAGTCACCTTTCTCATTTAAAGCTCCAGAGTTAAAAGATGACCATGAAGTAGAGACTTTCTTTAATTCAGTTCCTTATTACAAGCCAACTGAACTTAAAGATTTGACTAATTTGGCCAAGCACTTAAATGTTGCAGAAATTGCTGTTAAAGATGAAAGTAGTCGCTTTGGCATTAATTCTTTTAAAGGTGCAGGTGTCTTTATGCTATGGCTTGCTGCATTGCTGAAAGAGCTGGTCTTGATGCAGATAAGCTTACATATGATGAATTAATGAAGCCTGAGGTTAGAAAGGTAGCAGAAAAAATCACTTTCTATACTGCTACTGATGGTAATCACGGACGTGGAATTGCTTGGGCAGCAAGTAAGCTTGGAACTCATGCAGTAATCAAGATGCCTAAAAGCTCAAAAGAAATTCGTGCTGATCATATCCGCAAGATTCAAAATACAGAAGTTGAGATTACTGATAAAAATTATGACAATACCGTCAAAGAAGTTAAAGAACTCTGCGAAAAAGATCCTAATGGAATTATGATTCAAGATACTGCATGGGAAGGCTATGAGAAGATCCCAGGTTGGATTATTAAGGGCTATGGCTTAATTGTTGATGAATTTTTACATCAAATGAAAGAAAAACCAACTCATATCTTTTTACAAGCTGGTGTGGGTTCTCTTGCAGCTGGGATTATTTTAGGTTTAGAAGAAAGAATGAAACCTGAAGAATTACCAGTCATTACAATTGTTGAACCTGAGACAGTAGCTTGTTACTATCTCTCAGCTCAAAAAGCTGATGGTAAGCGTCACCACTTAGAGGGACTAACTAAGACAATGATGGCTGGCTTAAACTGTCAGACTCCAAGTATCACTGCATGGCCAATAATTCGTGATAGTGCAAAGTTTTATGGAACATTGAGTGAAGACGTTGATGCAGAAGGAATGGCACGTTTAGGTCATCCTCTTGAAGGAGATCCTAAAGTCGTTTCTGGTGAATCTGGTGCTGCTGGTTTTGCCTATGTTTATGAAATTTTATCTAATCCAGCTTTAGCCAAGGATCGCGCCGAATTAGGTCTTGACCAAAATTCACGCATTATTGTTTTAAGTACAGAAGGTAATACTGATCCTGATAATTACCATAAAATTGTTGACGAAAACAATCCATTTTAGGATTTAAAGTTCAAAACAAATGTAGATAATTAAATCATGTAAGAAAAACTGTTAAAATAGGTAAGAGACTATTTGACAGTTTTTTATTTAAGGAGAAAAAGATGGCACAAAAGAAATTACTTTTAATTGACGGTAACTCTGTGGCCTTTCGTGCCTTTTATGCTTTATACCGTCAGCTGGATCGCTTTACTAGCCCAGATGGTTTGCATACAAATGCAATTTTTACTTTTAAAAATATGCTTGATGCGATTATGAAGCAGACTGATCCAAGCAATGTATTAGTTGCTTTTGATGCAGGAAAAGTTACTTTTAGAACTAAAATGTATCAAGACTATAAAGGTGGTCGACAAAAAACTCCAAGTGAATTATCAGAGCAATTGCCTGTAATTCGTGAAATGCTTAAAGACTTAGGTATCAAGAGCTATGAACTAAAGAATTATGAAGCAGACGATATTATTGGCACACTTTCTAAAATGGGAGAAGAAGCTGGTTATACTGTTGACATTGTAACTGGGGATCGTGATTTAACACAGCTTGCTTCTGATAAAACCACGGTTTTAATAACTAAGAATGGAGTTGGTGATACTGAGGCATATACGCCAGAACATATGAAAGAAGTTAATGGCGTAACTCCAACTGAATTTATTGATATGAAAGCTCTGATGGGAGATAATTCTGATAATTATCCAGGTGTAACGAAAGTTGGTCCGAAGACAGCTTCACGTTTAATTCAGAAGTATGGTTCTGTTGAAAAACTTTATGAACATGTGGATGAAATGAAAAAATCCAAGTTAAAAGAGAACTTAATTAATGATAAAGATAAGGCTTTTTTAGCTAAAAAACTGGCCACAATTGATCGTGATTCTCCAGTAGAAGTGACCCTTGCTGATACTAAGCTGGAAGAACCTAATATTGAAGACTTACGTAATTTATATGAAAGATTAGGATTTAAGAAGTTTTTAGCTGAGTTAGGCGTAAGTGGAGTGAGTGCTGGTAAGCAAGAAAGCGAGAAGTACGAGTATCAAGAGCTGACAAAAGAAAATATCGCTGAACTTGGTAAAACTAATGAAAAGGAAGTAACATTTTATCTAGCAATGTTGGGTGATAACTACCATTTAGCTCCACTTGAAGGATTTTCATTAAAAGTTGGCGATAAAATCTATGTTTCTAAAGATGTGGTTTTACTGCAAGAAACTCCACTTTGTCAAATGCTAGAAGATAAGAAGATTAAGAAAAATGTTTTCGATATTAAAAGAACCTATGTAGGTTTACATCGGCTAGATATTGATGCAGAAGGATTAGACTATGATATGCTTCTAGCTTCTTATTTAGTTAATAATGAGAATAATTCTAACGATCTTGGTGAAGTAGCGCATTTATATGGCGATTATTCAGTAAAAACTGACTTGGAAGTTTATGGTAAAGGTAAAAAGAAAGCTGTACCTGAGGATGATGAGTTCTTTGAACATTTAGCAGCTAAAGTCGTTGTAATTGAGAAGTTAAAGCAGCCACTTCTAGAGAAATTAAAAGATCATGAGCAAGATGATTTATATGAAACAATTGAAATTCCAGTTGCTTTTGTCTTAGCTAAAATGGAAATTACTGGAATTAAGGTTGAAGCATCAGTTTTAAATCAATTAGGTAATGACTTTGCACTTAAATTACAAGAACTAGAACATAAGATTTATCAACAAGCTGGTGAAGAATTTAATTTAAATTCACCAAAACAGCTAGGTCATATTCTTTTCGAAAAATTAAACTTACCACCAATTAAAAAGACCAAAACTGGCTATTCAACTTCTGTTGAAGTATTAGAGCAATTGAAAATGAAGAGTCCAATTGTTTCGGAAATTTTAGATTATCGTCAAATTGCTAAAATTCAAAATACTTACGTTAAGGGACTGCTCGAGTGTATTCAACCAGATGGAAGAATTCATACCCGTTATTTACAGACTTTAACTGCAACAGGTCGTCTTTCATCGGTTGATCCTAATTTACAAAATATTCCAACTAGAACTGATGAAGGAAAACAGATTAGGAAGGCTTTTGTACCTTCAACTAAAGACGGCTATATCTTTTCTTGCGACTACTCACAGGTTGAATTAAGAGTTTTGGCACATGTTTCCGGGGATGAACATATGCAGGAGGCATTTAAATCTGGTTACGATATTCATGCCCACACTGCAATGAAGATTTTCCATTTGGATTCACCTGATGAAGTAACTCCGTTAATGCGTCGGCATGCTAAGGCGGTCAACTTTGGAATAGTTTATGGTATTTCTGATTATGGCTTGTCTAAGAACTTAGGCATCAGTCGTAAACAAGCAAAGACATTTATTGATAATTATTTTGAACAATATCCGCAAATTAAGAATTATATGGATAAGGCAATTAAGGAAGCTCGCGAAAAAGGCTATGCAGAAACTATTATGCATAGAAGACGCTATTTACCAGATATTCATTCAAAAAATTTCAACGTTAGAAGCTTTGCTGAAAGAACTGCAATTAATTCTCCTATTCAAGGTTCAGCTGCTGATATTATTAAAATTGCCATGATTAATATGCAAAAGAAACTTGATGAATTGCATTTAAAGACTAAAATGGTTCTACAAGTACACGATGAGCTTATTTTTGATGTACCGAAGGCTGAATTAGATACAATTAAGAAAATTGTGCCAGAAGTTATGCAGTCAGCTGTAACACTAGATGTTCCACTGATAGCTGACTCTAACTGGGGTCATAATTGGTATGACGCTAAGTAAAAAGTAGGTGATTTAATGCCAGAGATGCCAGAAGTTGAGACAGTTAGACGGACTTTAACCCCCTTAGTAAAGGGAAAAACAATTGCTAAAATAAATATTTGGTATCCTAAAATTATAGTTAACGATCCAGCTGAATTTATTAAAAAATTGACAAATAAAACGATTTTGAAAATTGATCGTTATGGCAAGTATTTACTCTTTAGGTTCAATGGCGACTTAACAATGGTTTCGCATTTGCGCATGGAAGGAAAATATCATTTAGTTAGTCCTGATACACCTAAGGGAAAGCATGAACATGTAGAATTTATTTTTACTGATGGGACTGCCTTACGTTATGATGATGTGCGCAAATTCGGTAGGATGCATTTAGTTGAAACAGGAACTGAAAGAAAGACGACTGGAATTCGTCATCTTGGACCTGAACCTAATACTGCTGAATTTAACTTAACCTATTTCATTAATGCTTTGAGCCGGAAGAAAAAGAATATAAAGAACACTTTATTGGATCAGACAATTGTGTGTGGTTTAGGAAATATTTATGTAGATGAAGTACTCTGGAAGAGTAAAATTCATCCCCTAAGTAGCGCTCAAGCTATTCCTGCTGATAAGGTGAAGAATTTATATCAAAATATCAACCGTACTATCGCTATAGCAACTAAGGAACGCGGAACTACTGTTCATACTTATTTAGATGCTAATGGTAAAATTGGTGGTTATCAAAAGATGCTGCAGGTTTATGGACATGCTGGTGAAGAGTGTAGTAAGTGCGGCACTATTTTAGAGAAGATTAAGGTAAATGGACGCGGAACTACTTTCTGTCCGCATTGTCAGGTACTATATAAATGACATATTTTTTAGGATTAACTGGCGGAATAGCCAGTGGTAAAAGTACAGCTGATGAATTTTTTGAAAAGCAAAATATTCCGATTATCGACTCCGATTTAATTGCTCATCAGATAATGGAAGTAGGCCAAAAGGGTTATCAGGCAATAGTTAATTATTTTGGCAGCAATATTCTTAATGATGATCAAACAATTAATCGTCATAAATTAGGTGGAATAGTTTTTAATGATAAAACTAAGCTGAAAAAATTAAATGAGATAACTCATCCACTTGTTCATCAGAAAATTAAACAACAAATGGAGCGATACCGTTTAAATCAAGAAAAAAAAGTTGTAGTTGATGTGCCTTTACTATTTGAATCTGGTTTTGAAAGCTTATGCGATGGCGTTTTGGTTATTTCTATTTCACCAAAACTGCAGGTTAAACGTCTGATGAAACGAAATAATTTCACTAGAGAAGAAGCTTTGGTTAGAATAAATAATCAAATGCCACTAAGTGAAAAAGAAAAAAGAGCTACCTATGTGGTAGCTAATACTGGTACAATAGATGACTTAGAGAAAAGATTATCTGATTTATTACAAAAGATAGGCAGGTAGAGAAGATGGAATGTCCAAATTGCCACAAGAATGCTTCAAGAGTAATTGATTCTCGTCCAAGCGATGAAAATAGAGCAATTAGACGACGCAGAGAATGCGAAAATTGTGGTTTTCGCTTTACTACTTTTGAAAGAGTAGAGCGCTCGCTTCTATTGGTAATCAAAAATGATGGGACTCGTGAGGCCTTTAACCGCGATAAAATTTTGCATGGCGTAATGATGGCTGCGCAAAAGAGACCAATTTCAAGCGAACAACTAGATACTTTAGTAGATCATGTAGAAAATGAAATTAGAAAGCAAGGTCTTAATGAAATTTCATCTAAAGACATTGGTAATTTGGTGATGAAGGAATTGGCTAATTTAGATGATGTAGCTTACATTCGATTTGCAAGTATTTATCGCCAATTTAAAGATGTTTCAGGATTTATGGAAGCCATGGAAGATATGATGGCTAAACATGATAAGGAGTAGGTAGCCTGTGTTTGAAAGTGCTGACCCTAAGCAGCCTTTTTATGTGGCTAATCAAGTAGCTGTTAGTGAAGAAAATATAAAAGTTTTAACTACTCTTTTTGAGCCTCTTGTGGGTATTCGTGGAGTAGGATTATATATAACATTGACAAAAGAATTTGATGAAGTACCTTTTGCCAAAGATTATAAAACTTTATATCAACTTCAAGATCAAACAAACTTAAAATTAGAGGACTTATTTAAAACTTTGCATCATTTAGAGGCAACAGGCTTAATTAAGACATTTTTAGGTTCAAATCCTGTTTTAGGCGAGGTTTTGATTTTTGAAGTAGAAAAAGTTCCTTCAGCAGACGAGTTCTTTCACACCTTTTTACTTTCAAGTTTGTTGCTTGAACGAGTAGGAAATGTAGCTTTTGATCGTTTGGTAAAAAAATTTACTCCGCGAACTTTTGTCGGTTTAAAAGATGCTAAGGAAGTTACTAGTGGCTTTTTTGATGTTTTTCACTTGAGTGCTGAAAATGCGATTGATGCACCAGTTGAAGTTAAAGAAGCGGCTGGTGAAGTTCCTAAAGATACCAAAGGTGAAATTAAGTTAGGTAATGAGCCAGTAAAAGTTGACTGGAGCTTTTTGGTTGATTTGTTTGAGAGCTATCATATTAAGAAAGAAGAAGTTTTAAAGCACCAGGTAGAAATTAAACAGATTATTGATTTTTACCATTTAACTGAGCAAGAATTTGTCGAAACTGCGCTGATTACGATGTCAGCTGGGGCAGATAAACTCAATATGTATGCAATTCAAAATGCAGTTAATGAAAACTTTGGACTTAATCGCAATAAAAAAATGGTTAAAAAGCAGTTACGTCAAACTCCTAAAGATGCTGATCATGCAATTAAAAAATTATCAAAAGCAGATGCAGATCTAATTCGTGCAGTAGATAGTAAGGTGCCAACTGATTATTTATACGAATTAAAAGAGAAAAAAGGTGGCTATGTAACTGCAAATGAAAAGAAAGTTATCTTTCGTTTGCAAGATCAAATGGGGTTAACACCACCTTTAATTAATTTGATTGTTCATACTTGTTTTGAATATGATGCTGTGTTGACTAATAATTTAGCTGATCGAATTGCTAATGATTGGCTTCAGCAAGGAATAACCACGCCAACTGAAGCTATCGCATATCTTAAGGAACGAAAGAATAAACGTAGTCATCAATATTATCGTGCTCCCAAAAAGAATATTCGTAAGACAACTGATTGGTCGAAGTATGAAAAACAGCATCAAAATAAGAAAACAACCATGTCAGCTGAGGAAAGAAATCGAATCTTTCGTGAATTCGGTAAAAATGAATAGGAAGTGTTGTACTGGTGGAAGATATTTCTGAAGTAATCACACGTATTATCAAGAAAAGAAAATTGAGCGAAGATGGGAAAAAGATTGCTAAAACAGCAATAAAGCATCCCAGTGTTCAAGCCTTTCTCGCACAAAATAAAGACAAATTAAATAAAGAAATTGTCCAGGCTTCTCTTCCTACGATTTTTAACTATGTTGAGCAAATTGAGGCGCCAAACCCTGTGATGGAAGGATATACGCCAAAGCTTTTTCTTAATGGAAAGGTAATTGATATTACCTATGTTCCAACTGAGGCAAAGTTAAACTCAGAAGCTAAAATGCGGGCAGAACGCAGGATTGAATTGATTGATCTACCAGGAAAACTACGTCATGTTGAACTAGAAAATGTTGATTCAACTCCTGAACGGGATGCTGCATTAAATGAAGTAGCTATGTTTTTAGCCAGTTTTAAGAAGAACAAACACATCAAAGGTTTGTATCTAACTGGTGATTTTGGTGTAGGAAAAACGTATATCTTAGCTGGGTTAGCTAACGCTATTGCGCGTCAAGGAAGTCGAGTAGTCTTTTTACATGTACCTTCTTTTATTGCCAGTTTGGGGAGCCATTTTCAAGATAATAGCTTAAGTGACGAGATTGATCGTATTGCGTCAGCTCCTGTTTTAGTTTTTGATGATATTGGAGCAGAGACTCTAAGTGAATGGTCACGTGATGACGTGTTAGGCGTTATTTTGCAAAAACGCATGGATAATGTTTTACCAACATTTTTTAGTTCAAATATGACAATGGATGATTTGGCTGAACATTTTGCTGAAACAAGAAATAATGTTGATGAGGTTAAGGCAAGACGCTTAATGGAGCGGGTTCGTTTCTTGAGTAAAGAGGTTTTTGTTGGCGGTAAAAATCGTAGAAATTAATTTCAAATTTTGCTTGCATCTATTTGATGAGCTAGTATAATGAAAGTCAATGAAAGACATGATTTTCTTCAACTCAGAGACAGGAGCCTAGTTCTGGAAGCTCCTGATTAGAAGAAAACCCCAATTTCATTCCTGAAATTTTTATAATTTGGTTAGGTACCATTAACGACCTTTAGAGGAATTAATTCTTGGTAATTAATTCGAATTTCGGGTGGAACCACGTATTTTAACGTCCCAGCGCTATTTTTAGTGCTGGGATTTTTTATTTGGAGGTAAAATTTTATGAGTTTTTCTGTAACTTTGCCAGACGGCTCAAAGAAAGATTTTGACAAGGCAGTTTCTGTTAAAGAACTAGCATCTTCAATTGCTACTTCTCTAGGAAAAGCTGCTGTTGGTGCAAAAATTAACGGCGAAATGAAGCCTTTAGATTACGTTGTTGATGAAGATGTAGAAGCAGCTATCATCACTGATAAGGATGAAGAAGGTTTAGATATTTTACGTGCTACTGCTGCATTCTTGCTTGAAGCTATCGCTAAGCGTAAGTATCCAGAATTACGCTTGGGTATGCATGAAGCAGATGAGGGTGGCTTCTTTGTAGATACTGATAAAGAAGATCAAATTAAGATTACTGAATTGCCAGAACTTGAAAAAGAAATGCAAAAGGCAATCAAGAATGGCGAAAAGATCGAATATACTTCAATGAAAAAGAGTGAATTGGAAGATATCTTTAAAGATGACCAATTCAAATTAGATCTTTTAAAGGACGAAAAAGACGAAGTTGCAGTTTACAAATTAGGTGACTTTGTTGACTTTGGTTTTGAAGCTTTATTACCAAATACTGGTAAGATTAAGAACTTTAAGCTTTTATCAGTTGCTGGTGCATACTGGTTAGGTAAATCTTCTAACCCAATGCTTCAAAGAATTTTTGGTACTGCATTCTTTAAGAAGGCAGCTTTAGATGAAGATTTAAAGCGTCGCGCTGAAATTAAGGAAAGAGATCACAGAACTATTGGTAGAGACTTAGACTTATTCTTTGTTGATCCTAAAGTTGGTGCAGGTCTTCCTTACTGGATGCCAAAGGGTGCTACTATTCGTCGCGTTGTCGAGAGATACATTGTTGATAAAGAAGTTGCTGATGGCTATGAACATGTTTATACTCCAGTTTTAATGAACGTAGATGCATACAAGACTTCTGGTCACTGGGCACACTATCGTGATGACATGTTTCCACCAATGGACATGGGTGATGGTGAAATGCTTGAACTTCGCCCAATGAACTGTCCTTCACATATTCAAATCTATAAGCACCACATTCGTTCATACCGTGAATTGCCAATCCGTATCGCTGAATTAGGTATGATGCACAGATACGAAAAGTCAGGTGCTCTATCAGGTTTACAACGTGTACGTGAAATGACTTTGAATGATGGTCACACTTTTGTTGCACTTGACCAAATCAGAGAAGGATTTGCTAAAGTTTTGAAGTTGATCATGGATGTTTACAAAGACTTCGATATTACTGATTACTACTTCAGACTTTCATACCGTGATCCAAAGAACACTGATAAGTACTACGCAAATGATGAAATGTGGGAGAAATCTCAATCAATGCTTAAGGCAGCTATGGATGATCTTGGCCTTGATTATGTTGAAGCAGAAGGTGAAGCAGCATTCTATGGTCCTAAGCTTGATATTCAAACTAAGACTGCTTTAGGTAACGATGAAACTATGTCAACTATCCAACTTGACTTTATGCTTCCAGAAAGATTTGGCTTAACTTATGTAGGTCAAGATGGTGAAGAACACCGTCCAGTTATGATCCACCGTGGTATTGTTGGTACTATGGAAAGATTCATTGCTTACTTAACTGAAATTTACAAGGGTGCCTTCCCAACTTGGCTTGCTCCAGTTCAAGCTGAAATTATCCCAGTTAACGAGGAAGCTCACGGCGCATATGCTGATAAGGTTCGTGAAGAATTAGCTAAGCGCGGATTTAGAGCAGAAGTAGACCACAGAAACGAAAAACTTGGTTACAAGATTCGTGAATCACAAACTCAAAAAGTTCCTTATACTTTAGTTTTGGGTGACGATGAAATGAATGCCAATGGTGTTAATGTTCGTCGTTATGGTACTGAAGAACAAATTTCTAAGAGTTTAGATGACTTTATTGCTGAAATTGACGCAGATGTTAAGTCATACTCAAGAGAAAAATAATTAAAATAATAGTTTTTAATATAAAAGCGAGAAGACTGATAATAAGGTCTTCTCGTTTTTTTGTTTACTTGATGATTTTAATAATGTTATTAAGAATTTGTTTGGGTAATGAATGACTGCGTTGATAGATAGAGTTTGCTGATTCGTTGTCAGTATATTCTTTAAGAATAGTAGGTACTAAATATTCCCAGTTAGTCCAATTAGTAATCATTATATTATCAAAAACTTCAAATTTATTTGAGATATGACCATTCACCACAAGTTTTTAACCATTTACCGAAAATTACTGGTTTTAGAAAATGCAATGAGTATACTTATAGGCAATATAAGGAGTGAGCATATGGAAATAAAGTTTAATATCGATAAAGATTTACAAAAAGAAAAAGCTGAATTTTGGCTAAAGAAGATGACAGACAAGATAAGAAAAATCACTCAAGAATTGCAGTCTGATCCTCAAATTTTATGGGGATATCGAAAAGAAACAGCATATGCGATTGAAGTTTCAAAAATATATTTAATTCAAGTAGAAAATGAAAAGACAATAATTTATACGCAGGATAAAACATATCTTTTTAAAGGTAGACTTTATCAGGCCAGCATTAACTTACCAACTGATTTTATTGAAGCATCCCGAAGTGCAATTCTAAATTATCGTTTTATCGATCATTTAGAAATTATCAGTAATGGTAATATCGATGCCTTGATGAAAAACGGATTACGTGTGCAAATTGCCCGTCGAAAAATAAAAAAATTAAAGGAGAGACTGGGATTATGAAACATATTGTACGTTTAATTAATAGTGGATTAGTAGGAATAGGAATTGGGATGACTTGGCTGGGAATTGATATTTTACAAAATCATTTTTTCAAGAATGGATTAGAGACAACTATTTCGGTAAAATATTTTCTTTTCTGGCTAGGATCTTCGTTTTTGATTGGAATTTTCTTTTATTTTGCCAGTTTGGTTTTTGAGCATGATAATTGGTCTTTAAAAAAACAAATCTTTATTAACTTTTTCATTTGTCTTAGTGCATGGTTAAGCTTTTATCTCTTTTTAAATAAGTTTAACTATTCTGGATCAGCATTACTAAAAGCGATTGTTGATTTTATTATTATGTATGCTTTAGCATACGGAATTTATTTTTATCATTTATGGCATGAGGTTAAGCGAATTAATAAGAAACTGAAAGAAATTTGAGAGGACTTAAAATGTTACTTAAAGTAAGAAACTTAAGCAAAAGTTTTCAAAATGGAACAAGGGCAATTGAAGATTTATCATTTGATATTCCTGCTGGAAAAATAACTACTTTTTTAGGATTTAATGGAGCGGGAAAAACGACAAGTTTAAAAATAATTTTGAACTTATTGCTTCCTGATGAAGGGAAAATATATTTTGAAAATAAATTGCTAAAAAATGATTTTACGCCTTTATTAAAACAAACCGGAGTAGTTTTAGAGAGTACGCGCAATATGTTTTATGCCTTGACGCCAATGGAAAATTTTATATATTGGGGAGCTCAACGTGGGTTGAATAAAAAAGTGGCACGAAAAAATGGTTTAGAACTATTAGAGAAATTTGGTCTGTTGTCTAAAAAGGATACGGTTATTTTTGAATTAAGTCGAGGGATGCAGCAAATTATTGCTATTTGCTGTGCGTTGATTTCTAGACCTAAATTTTTAGTTTTAGATGAACCGACTCTTGGTTTAGATATTGAGGCAGTAGAAACTGTGGAACGAATATTAAAGACATTAGCTTCTGAAGGAGTTGCAATTTTATTAACTACGCATGAATTGGCATTTGCACAAAGAATTGCAGATCAGATCCTATTAATAAAAAAAGGACAGTTAATTTATAGTGGCAGTAAAGCAGATTGTTTAGATAGATTCAATCAAGAAAAATTTATCACGGTTCAATTCTCGCGAGTTTTGTCTAATGAGCAACAAGCACTTTTAGAAAGTATTGCTAAGATTATTTCGATTAATAATACTACTTATCAGTTGATTTTATCTAATCGAAAAGACTTATCACATTTATTGGGATTTTTAACTCAATTTAAATTAATTGACCTTAAAACTAAAAATAAAGGTTTAAAAGAAGTGGTTGATTTTTACATGAAAGGAAAAAATGAAGATGGTAGCATTAAAAGCGGAATTTCAGCGTGAATTAATCATATACCGACGCTATTTATTTAGCTCTGTCTCAGACTTAGCTTTAACTATTTTAATGTTTATGGGTATCTTTTGGGGTAGTAACTCAATTAGTAAGGGTATTATCGGACAATCACTTTCAGCTTTAATTATTGGCTTCACATTGTGGACAACAATTCAGAATACAGTATCAATGTTAGGCAGTAATACTATGAATAATGCGAAAAGTGGGATTTTACAGCAATTATATTTGATGCCAATTTCAAGTGAAAAATTATTTTTTAATAGAAGTATGGTAAATATTACTATTTCACTTGGACAGTCTATCATTGTTTGTTTAGCACTTATGCTTTTTACAGGACAATGGATAAACTTTACAATTATGGTTATTTGGCCAACTATTTTTTCTTTAGTTACTCTTTTCGGCTTGGGGTATCTGATAATTAGCTTAGTTTTAAGATTTAAACGAATAGGAAGTTTTTTAGCAATTTGTCAATATTTGTATTTAGGAATTTTACTAACACAATTTGAGAAAGCAGATCTTTTAGTAAAGAACATGGCAAATTTTTTGCCACTTGTACCAATGGTTAGCTGGATGAGATTAATTATTAGTGGATCAGCTTATAATTTTAAATATTATTTATCCTTTTCAGCCTTTAATTCGATATTTTGGTTGTTGCTTGGACTATTTATTTTTGAAAAAGTTAATAAAGCTGTGAAGAAGCAAGGCTCTCTTTCTTTCTATTAGTTTTATTAAAATTAGCAGTTGCATTCAATTAATTCTTGACGTAGATTAATTAGATGGTATAATTTAGAAGTTGAGAACAAGAAGAAGCTCCCGCTTCTCGCCTAAGTTAATATTACCTCTGGGCTGATCGATAATATCTGTTGATTAAAAGCGGGCGTTAACTTTGCCCGCTTTTTTCTTGTCCTCGAAATTAACGTGGAGGTGAATACTCATACCAAGAAATATGATCTTAAACGAAGATATTCGTGCTCGTGAAGTTCGTTTAATTGGAGTTGATGGCCAACAAATTGGTGTCGTTTCTAAGAATGAAGCTTTACGTAAAGCAGCTGACGCTGACCTTGATTTGGTTTTGCTTTCTCCTAATGCTAAGCCACCTGTTGCTAGAATTATGGACTACGGTAAATTCCGTTTTGAACAACAAAAGAAAGCCAAAGAAAACCGTAAGAATCAAAAGGTTATGGCTGTCAAAGAAATTCGTTTAAGTCCAACAATCGAAGGCAATGACTTTGACACTAAGTTAAAGCATGTTCGTAAATTCTTGACCAAGGGCGCTAAAGTTAGAGTTTCTATTCGCTTTAGAGGCCGGGCAATTACTCACAAGGAGTTAGGTAAACAGGTCTTAGAGAAGATGGCTGATGAAGCTAGTGACTTATCTAATGTAGTTACTAAGCCTAAGATGGAAGGCCGTTCAATGTTCTTAATGCTTGCTCCATTAAGTGAGAAAGATAAAAAGAAAAAGTAGTTAATTGGAGGAATAGATATGCCAAAGCAAAAAACACACCGCGCTTCAGCAAAGCGTTTCAAGAGAACTGCTAATGGTGGCTTAAAGCGTCACCATGCTTACACTGGACACCGTTTCCACGGTAAGACTAAGAAACAACGTCGTCATTTGAGAAAAGCTGCTATGGTTTCAGCAAGTGACTTAAAGCGCATCAAACAGATGCTTTCCCAAATGCGTTAATTATTAGAAGACTTTTTGAGGAGGAATTTTAGATGCCAAGAACTAAAGGTGGAACCGTAACACGCGCTCGTCGTAAGAAGATCATGAAGTTAGCCAAGGGTTACCGTGGCTCAAAACACTTACAATTTAAAGCTGCAAGTACTCAAGTATTTGTTTCTCGTAAATATGCTTTCCGTGACCGTAAGAAGCGTAAGAGTGAATTCAGAAAATTATGGATTGCTCGTATCAACGCTGCTGCAAGACAAAATGGTCTTTCATACTCTAAGTTAATGCACGGCTTAAAGGTAGCTGGTATTGACATGAACCGTAAGATGTTAGCTGATATTGCTTACAACGACGAAAAAGCTTTTGCTGATTTAGCAGATGCTGCTAAGAAAGCTTTGAACTAAAAATATTAAAAATGCTCCGCATAAGCGGAGCATTTTTTTCTCAAATTTGATTGAAGATATGTAATAAGCGACTTTTTTCTTGGTTAGAAGCAAAGGCAGCATTAATGGAGTTTAATAATAATTGATGTTCATCTAAATTTGTAAGATTAGTTTTAGTTTCAAGTAATTTAAACTCTTTAGGTAAATTGGTATTTGAAACGGTCATATTATCACAATTTAATGTTGCTTTTATTTTTCTTGAAAGCAGAGTTTTGATTGGATATGAGTCGATTTTTTTAAATACTTTAGTATTAAGATTAGAAGTGGCGCAACATTCTAGGGTAATATGTTGGTTAATTAATTCTTGAACTAGTTGCTCACTTTCTAAGCAGCGAATTCCGTGACCAATTCTTTTAGTGCCTAAGTCTAATGCTTCTTGCATTGATTCTGGGCCCGCTGCTTCTCCTGCATGAATTGTAAAAGGAATGTGCATTTCCTTAGCATCATCAAAGAAAGGCTTAAATTTTTTATTTGGAATTGGTCCTTCTGGCCCTGCTAGATCAATACCAACAACGTGTTCTTTAGCATATTTAGCAGCTAGTTTAACAGTTAAGTAGTTTTCTTGTTCTCGATCAGGCAAGCGCATAAGGCAGAGAATTAAGTTGGCGTGCAGAGGATAAAAATTATCTTCATGGTTATTTTGCCAGTTGTAGAATTTCTTTAATCCTAAAATACAGGCCTTAATTGCATCTTCTTGAGTAAGATCTTTTTGGGTGTGGAGCTGTGGAGCAAAACGGATCTCTGTATAAACTAAACCTTGAGAGCGGAGTTTCTGTAAAAGATCAAAAGTTGCTGTTTCTAGATCTTTTTTTGTTTGCAGAAATAACAATGGAAAGTCGAATTTAGTTAAATATTCTTGTAAATCAGCACATCTTTCAGAAACAGATAACTTTTCTTTCAATTGCGAGTCAGTTAAACTGGAAAAATTGTGTACTTCCATTAACTTTTTAACGGTAGTGTATGGCAAAGAACCATCTAGGTGAAGATGGAGATCAATAAAATTCTTCATTTTTAGCTCCTTTGTGTAATACGGTGGAAAAGTTTAAATTGTTCTTATTTTACCATCTTTTGTGCTAAAGAAAAGTAAAATTTTAATTTTTTAATCAGCAAATATTTCTAAAGATTAAAGATTTCTGATACTATAGATATGAGAAAAAAGTGGAGATTTTTTAATGTTATTTAGACCTCGGTATACAATAGATACTATCTATCATTTAGATCCAAAACAGTTAAAAAAGATGGGGATTAAGGCTGTTTTTAGCGATTTAGACAATACTTTGCTTGCATGGAACAAAGCTGATACAGCAGTTGAAATGGATCAACTTAATCGCCGTTTAGCAAAAGCTGGAATTCGTTTAGTTGTTATTTCGAATAATAATGCTGAACGGATTGGAAAAGTTTTGAATCCATATCATATTTCTTTTATTGCAAAGGCTAGAAAGCCTCTTCCCATCGGAATTAATCAGGAATTAAAAGAACTAAATTTACAAAAAGATCAAGTCTTAATGGTTGGCGATCAATTGATTACTGATATGCAGGCTGGTAATTTAGCTGGTGTAGCTACAGTTTTGGTAAAGCCATTAGTTGAAACCGATAAGTGGAATACTAGAATTAATCGTTTTTTTGAAAAATTTATCTTCTTCTTTTTGAATTTAAGAAAGCCAGTAGTTTTTAAGGAGAAATTAGAATGAGTGAAGAATTGCGTTGTATTGGTTGTGGAAGTATATTGCAGGATCAAGATCCTAAAAAGTCAGGCTATTTACCAACTTCTGCCTTAAAAAAAGCTTTAACAAGTGATGACAATGAGGTATATTGCCAGCGCTGCTTTAGATTAAGACATTATAACGAAATTATGCCAGTTGAAGAAAATAACGATGATTTCTTGGCATTGCTCAATTCAATTAGTCAAAAAAAAGCCTTGGTTGTTAACGTAGTTGATTTATTTGATTTTAGCAATTCATTAATTTCTTCGATTAAACGTTTTATTGGCGGTAATGAATATATTTTAGTTGGTAATAAGGTAGATTTATTTCCGAAAAACTCTAAAGAGTCAAAAATCAAAGACTGGATGCGTCAAGAAGCCAACCGAAATGGTTTAAAGCCAGAAAAAATCTTTTTAGTTTCAGCTGCTAAAAAGAAAAATTTAGCTGATTTGATGGCTTTTTTAGCAAAAAAGGGTGAAAAGAAAGATATTTATTTTGTTGGAACTACTAATGTTGGTAAATCGACTTTAATTAATGCAATTATCAATATGAATAGTGATTTAAAAGATGTCATTACTACGTCTAAGTTTCCTGGAACAACTTTAGATGAAATTAAAATACCTCTTTCTAATGGTCATTATTTAATTGATACCCCAGGAATCCTGAACGCTAATCAATTGGCTAGTCACTTGAGTGGCAAAGAATTAGAAGTTGTTGAACCAAAGAAACCATTAAAGCCTGCAACTTACCAGTTATTACCGGGACAAACAATTTTCTTGGCTGGACTAGGACGTTTTGATTATGTTGATGGTCCATCAGCTGGTTTTACAATTTATGTTGCACGAGACCTTTATGTTCATAGAACCAAGACTGAGAATGCTGATACATTTTATGAAAAGCATAAAGATGACTTATTACTTCCACCAAGTAAGGAAGATAATTTAGGACCATTAAAAGGACAAACATTTTCACCAAAAGAAAAAAGCGATATTTTGTTTGGAGGCGTAGGATTTATTACAACACCAGCTAATGTTGTAGTGAAGGCTTATACGCCGGAAGGCATTGGTTTAGGAATTAGAAGAGCGTTGATATAATGCAGTGCGTTGTAAAAGAAAAGCCACAAGTAAAATTTGAACCAGCTACAAGTTCTGCTCAGCAAATTGGAATTATGGGAGGAACTTTTAATCCAGTCCATCTTGCTCATTTAGTAATGGCAGAGCAAGTTAGAAAGCAACTTCACTTAGACGAAATATGGTTTATCCCCAATAATACTCCACCTCATAAACAATTAGCAGGTAATGTCAGTGCTAAAGACCGCTGTGCGATGCTTGAATTAGCTACGCATGATAATCCATATTTTCATGTTAAACTTTTTGAGATAATGCGGGGTGGTACTTCATATACAGTTGATACCTTGCGTTATTTGAAAAAAAGAGCACCACGTAATCAATATTATTTGATTATGGGGAGTGATGAAGTAAATGATTTTGAAAATTGGCGTGAACCTGAAACAATTGCCCTTTTGTCGACATTAGTAGGAGTTAGAAGACCAAACTATCCACAAAATCCGAGATTCCCTATGATTTGGGTAGATGCTCCAAATTTAGATATTTCGTCTTCTCTAATTCGTAAAAATGTAGCTACCGGTAATTCTATTCGGTATTTAGTGCCTGAAAGTGTTCGTTTATATATTGAATCAAGAGGCTTATATCGTGACTGAAATTAATTTTGCAAAAACATATTCCCCGTTAACTTCTGCTGAAATTGTTGCTCAAGAAAAAAGCAACATGGATGAAAAAAGATTTAAGCATTGTATTGGTGTAAGTGAAACGAGCCGTAAGTTAGCTGAACTTAATGATTATGATCCGGATAAAGCAGCTTTAGCTGGATTTATTCATGATTATGCAAAGCAAGTACCTCCAGAACGATTTATTAAGGTAATTAAGGAACAACACTTTGATCAGGACTTACTTAACTATAATCGTGCTATTTGGCATGGCATTGTTGGGGCATATTTTATTGAGAAAGAGTTAAAGATAACTGATCCTGAAATTTTAACTGCAATTAGACGTCATACAACAGCTGATGTTGAAATGTCTACTTTGGATAAAATTGTCTTTGTTGCTGATTTTATAGAACCAGGACGTGATTTCCCAGGTGTAGAAGAGGCAAGAAAGGTGTCATATGCTAATTTAGATGATGGAGTAGGTTTTGAACTAGCTCATACGCTTGACTTTTTAATAACTAATAGAAAAAAGATATATCCTAAGACTTTTGCCGCATATAATAAATGGGCTGTGAAAGATTAGAATTTTGAAAGGAAAAAATAAAATTGGATAGCAAGAAATTATTAGATTTAACCGTAGAAGCAATTGATGAGAGACATGGTGAAGATACTGAAGCATATGATATGCAAGGAATTAGTATTTTAGCAGATTACTATGTTGTAACTACTGCAGGCTCAAATCGTCAACTTCATGCAATTGTTAATAGCATTATTGATAAAATTCATGAACAAGGAAAAGAAGATTACCGTATTGAAGGAACACGTGATTCTAACTGGCTTTTAGTAGATATGGGAGATGTAGTTGTAAATGTCTTCACTGCGGATGCTAGAGACTTTTATGGCTTGGAAAAGCTCTGGAGCAATGGTAAGAAGTTAGAATTAAACTTGGATTAAAGGAAGACGTATGAGTGTAATTGGCATTGTAGCCGAATATAATCCTTTTCATAGTGGACATGAATTTTTACTAAACCAAGCTCGTTTAGTTGCTGAAAACGATCCAATTATCGTTATAATGTCAGGTAATTATGTTCAACGTGGACAGATGGCAATTATGGATAAGTGGCAAAGAGCTAAAGCTGCTTTGAATTCAGGTGCTGATTTAGTATTTGAACTACCATTTTCTTTTGCAGTTCAACCAGCTGATATTTTTGCTAATGGTAGTATTAGGATGTTAAGTGATTTAGGAGTATCAGAATTATTTTTTGGTGTAGAGGATGCTAACTTAAATTTTTCATATCTAGGACAAAAAATAAGTCAAATTCCTAAGAATCGTCTGGATTTTAGTGATTATACCCAAACTTATGCTACTCAGTATAACGAAATGATTGCTAGAGAAATTGGTCATGAAGTAAATCAACCTAATATGATGTTAGCTGTTGCTTATGCAGTAGCTAGTGAGCAATTAGAAAATCCACTTCATCTACACCCTGTGACTAGATTGGGTAGTGGACATGATGATCCACTTTTGCAAGACAAGATTATTTCTTCTGCTACTGCAATTAGAAACTATTGTTTACATCACCCAAATGATTTAACTGAATTGAAAAAGTATCTTCCTAAAGGAGAACTAGCAGCACTAGAAAAACAAAAAGTCTACCCCAATTGGAATCTTTTATTTAATTTTTTAAAGTATCGGATTGAAAGCGCCAGTTTAGAAGAATTACGCTCAATCTATCAAATGAGCGAGGGTTTAGAGTACAAAATGAAAGAAGAAATTCATACTGCGGAAGATTTTACTTCATTTTTACGCCAGATTAAGTCTAAACGCTATACTTATGCGCGCCTAAGAAGACTTTGTCTCTACACTCTTTTAAACGTAACCGAAAAGGAAATACAGACTTCATATCAAGATGTTTCAACGCTATTGCTTGGCTATAATAGTCGTGGAAGAAATTATCTTAAGAAAATTCGGAAAGATGTTGAACTCCCAATTATTTCTAAAGTCGATAAGAAAAATGCAGCGAGTGGAACTTTAGGTCTGCAAGTAAGAGTAGATCGACTTTTTGAACAAATTATGGGTGAAGATCAAAACTTTGGTCGAAGACCAATTGAGGTAAAATAATGTTAAATTTTTCATATTCACAAATTAAAAATAGCCGTAATCCCTTGACTCACGTTGATGAAGATGTCGAGTTAAGTAAAGATTTTTTTGATAGAAGTAAAGAATTACTTGAAGATGCCAAAAATGTGCATGTTAGTGGCGATTTCTTTTATGATGACTCCTTTGTAACTGGGAATTTCACTGTAGAAGCAGATGTAATTGCCCCATCTACTCGAAGTTTGAAGCCGGTAAAACTGCATCAAGAGTTTAATTTTACTGAAAATTATAGTGAAGTTGAGCCAACTCAAGAGCAGCTTGATGAAGAAGATACTATCGTAACTGTTAAGGATGATAAAATTGATCTTCAAAAAGCTGTAGAAGACAATTTATTATTAAGCTTACCATCAGTTATTCTAACGCCTCAAGAAAAAAGTGAAGGTGATTTCCCTGAAGGAGAGGGATGGAAGGTTATTTCTCAAGCGGCTTATCAAGAAGAACAATCAAATAAGGAAAATCCAGCCTTTGCTAAGCTTAAAGATTTATTCAAAGATGAAAAAAACAAGGAATAAACCCTTGCATTAATGTATTTTTAAATTTAATATTAATTTATTAATAAAATTTTTAACCAGATTAATTATAGTGTGGAGAAAATAATGAGTAAAATTCTGATTATTGAAGATGAAAAAAATCTTGCCCGTTTTGTAGAACTAGAATTAAGACATGAGAAATATGAAACTCAAGTTGAAGGAAATGGTCGAAAAGGATTAGATTTAGCATTAAACGAAGATTTTGATGCAATCTTACTTGATTTAATGTTGCCAGATCTTAATGGATTAGAAATTGCTCGTCGCGTTCGCCAAGAAAAAACTACTCCAATTATTATGATGACTGCAAGAGATTCAGTGATTGATCGAGTTTCTGGCTTAGATCACGGTGCTGATGACTATATTGTTAAGCCTTTTGCAATCGAAGAATTATTGGCTCGTTTACGTGCAGTCTTAAGAAGAGTACAAATTGAAAAGAGAGCTATGGGCGACACGATGGGTGTTCAAAAAGTTGTTCATTTTAATGATTTAACCATTGAAACAGCTAACCGAATCGTTCATCGCGGAGATAGTACAGTCGATCTGACTAAGCGTGAGTACAACTTGTTAATGACATTAATTGAAAACAAAAATAACGTTGTTACTAGAGAGCAACTCTTAAATAAGATTTGGGGACCTGAATCTAAAATTGAAACTAATGTTGTCGAAGTTTATGTACGTTATTTACGTAATAAGATCGATGTACCGGGCCGTCCTTCATACATCAAGACTGTTCGTGGTACCGGTTATATGGTAAGAACGGATGAAAATGATGAAGCACGTGAAGAAGCAAAATAAATCGACCAAAGAGACCCTCAAGTCCTCGCTAACCTTTAAGTGGGTAAGCTTAGTTGCAGCGACAATTACGGTCTCTTTTGTTATATTTTCAATTGCAATTTATTCTTTAGTAAAGCAGCAAATTGTTTCGCAGGAAAGAAATTTGACTGAAAGTGTTGCCACCACCTTTCAGAGAAGATTGGTCGAAATTCCGACCAGTCTCCAGATTTCAAATGTTGTTCCTCAGCTTTCGCCTAATACTAATCGAATTTTGGAAGGGCAAACCCCTATTACTTCAAATGATGGGGGAAATGTCTTTAATGATGATGTTTTAGCGACTTTGTCGAATCGAGATACAAGTATTACTATTTATAATCCAAGCGGAGATGTGGTCTTTAGTAATGGAAATGTTCCTGATAATGGAATGCCTCATTTTAGCAAGACAGAGAATCATGTTTTAAAGGTAGAAAACACAAAAGGAAAAATCCATATGAAAATTTATCAGAAGATTTTTTCTGATAAAACACATCGATTAACTGGATACTTAATTGTTGATAATTCGATGGATCAACAAAATCATGTTTTGAAATCAATTCGTAATTGGATGATTGGTCTGTCGATTATTGCAATTATTGTTTTTGTCGGTTTATCATATTTGATTGTTAATAGTGTTGTCCAACCGATCAAAAAGATGTCACAGATTTCTCATGATATTAATGAAGATCCAACTAATAAACGAAGAGTTCCAGATCTCCATCGAAATGATGAGTTAGGTGAATTAGCTACTTCATTTAATGAAATGCTAGATCGAATGCAGGCGTATATGCAGCAACAGAAGCAATTCGTTGGGGATGTATCTCATGAGTTACGTACACCGGTGGCTGTAATTGAAGGACACTTGAACTTACTAGAACGATGGGGAAAAGATGATCCGCAGGTCCTAGAAGAATCAATTCAAGCCTCTCTTCAAGAAAGCAAACGGATGAAACATTTAATTCAGGAGATGCTTGACTTAACTAGGGCTGAACAAGTTGATTTACAGTATCCTGATAAAACGGCTGATGTTAACGAAGTTCTTAATCGAACAGTTAATGATATGAGAATGATTCATCAGGATTTTACAATTACATATGATGACAGTGACTTAGCACCAGATACAATTATCAAGATCTATCGTAATCACTTAGAGCAAATTTTGATTATTTTAATTGACAACGCAATTAAGTATTCTACGGATCGTAAAGAAATATTAGTTGATGCAGCTACCGAAAAAGATAAAGTTAAAATTTCCGTCCAAGATTTTGGTGAAGGTATTGCGCCTGATGAGCAAGATAAGATCTTCAATCGTTTCTATCGTGTAGATAAAGCTCGAACTCGTGAAAAAGGTGGTAATGGTCTAGGTTTAGCTATTGCTCAAAAATTAGTTGAAAGCTACCATGGAAAAATTAGTGTTAGTTCGACACTTGGTTCAGGCAGTAAATTTATGATTGAATTTCCTTTGTTAAAGTCTAAACAAGAAAATAAATGATAATAAAAAGGAATCCATTTTGTAGTGACCTACAAAAATTGGATTCCTTTCTTATTTGCTTATTAATCTTTATCAGAGTTATGAGGACGTTTTTGCTTACCAGCATTTCGTGCACGTAAATCTTGATGAAGATCTTTTTCTGTTTCGTTATTAGTATTTGATGAAGTAGTAGTATTAAGAATACTATCGATTGTTTCTTGAGTGACTACTACCTTAAGTGGACGCTCATTTAATTCAGCTGCAACATCCTTTTTTACTTTTGGCATGATGATGAATGTAGTAATTACTTGTTGCAAGATAGCAATTAAACCACCAACTAAGAAGTAAAGAGCTAAGGCACCAGGAGCTGAAATACTGATGAAGAAAGTCATTGCTGGACTCAAAATCAAAGTCATCTGCATGGCTTTCTTCTGTTCTTCAGGAATTCCAACCATTGATAGATAACCTTGAATTACATAAAGCAAGGTAGCAATGATGGTTAGAACAATTGAGCGCTGCCCCAAAGAAATACCAAAGAAACTTGAAGCAGCTAATTCTTTAGAATAAGCTACTGCTTGATAGATCCCAATCATAATCGGCAGTTGGATAAGTAATGGTAAACATCCCATTCCACCCATCATGGACATATTGTTGTCTTTATAAACTCGCATTTGAAGTTGGCTAATTTGCATTTGTTGCGGTTGAGTTAAGCCAGGTTTTTTCAGTGCTTCTTGAATCAACTTCATTTGTGGTTGAAGTTTTTGAGTCTTTTCTTGCTGTGTAGTCATTTTGCGCTGAGATGCAAGACGAAGCGGCATAACAATTAACTGAACAACAAAAGTAATGATAATAATTGCCCAGCCAGCACCATTTGAGCCACCAATTTGATGCTCAACAGCTAACATGATATTTTGAATTGGCTTACCAAAAAGACTAAAAACCCAAGCATATGGTCCACTAGTAGGTGCTTGATAGATACTTTGACTATTGTTAGCACAACCAGTTAAGACTAATGCCAAGATAGTTAGCATGGCAAATAGACTAAAATATTTAGTTTTTGATTTCATTAACTATAACCTTTCCTACTTTATTGTTACTGGAATAAAGTTTACTAGTTATTTGTTAAAGTATCAATAAACCACACTAAAGCGAGTAAATTTTTCTGCATTGGAGATTGTATTTAAATCAACATGATCCACATGTCCAGCTACTGATGGTGAAGCTTTAATTTTTTTAATAAAATGTTCTAAAGGAAGCTCCTCCCCTTGAGCTACAATAGAAACTGATCCATCAGGGTTATTTTTAACAGTGCCGTTAATTCCTAATTCTTGTGCAATCATTTGCGTGGTCCATCTAAAACCAACACCTTGGACAAGACCGGTAACTTTCATTGTGACAGTTTTCATAAATATCGCTCTTTTCTTTATCTTCTAACTTAAATTTTAACATGTTAATTTTGGGCGAGGTAATTTAAAATATTAGATTAGAAGGAAGTAGAAATTATGATAGAAATTAATTCAGTAAACAATCCGACAATTAAGAGTCTTAGAAAGCTAGAACAGAAGAAATATCGTAAAAAGACTCAAACTTATTTAATCGAAGGTTTTCATTTAGTTGAAGAAGCACTCAAGAATCACGAAAATTATCTATATATTTTAGGAACTTCAGCAGCTTTAGTAAAACTTACTGCTCATTATAAGTTGAAGGATGACAAGGTAATTCAAATTACTGATGCAATTGCAGAGCATTCGAGCAGTACTAAGAACAGTCAAGATATTTTTATGGTTTTACCGATTAATCAGCCTAAATCATTTAGTTTTGAATATGGAAAATGGGTTGTTTTGGACAACTTAACTGATCCAGGAAATGTAGGCACTATTATTCGTACAGCTGATGCAGCTGGATTTGATGGAGTTGTTCTATCTGAAGAAAGTGTAGACTTGTATAATCCCAAAGTTCAGCGTAGTATGCAGGGCAGTCAATTTCACATTCAAATTGTTCAGAATCCAATCTTAGCAGCAATTAGTAGCTTTAAGGAAAATGGAATTCCAGTTTATGTAAGTATTCTAGATAAAACAGCCAAATCATTGAATAATTGTATTTCTGTTCCTCAATTAGCCTTAGTAATTGGCAATGAAGCTCATGGGGCAAGTAAAGATGTAATTGAAACAGCAGATAAAAAAATTTATATTCCAATAAAAGGTAAGGCAGAGTCATTAAATGCAGCAGTAGCAGCTGGAATCATGATTTATCATTTTTCATAAGCTTACAGCTTGTTTTAAGTAAGTAATATTACTATAATCTTTAGTATAGATTGATCTAAAAATATTTTGATTTTTTAGGAGGAATTATAAATGTCCCAAGAAATTGAAAGCAAAACTAAAATGGGTGACTGTCCAGATCCAGAAGATTACTCACTGTGTTCGCATTTTATTGATGCTTTTGCAATTATTGGTAAAAAATGGAATGGTTTAATTATTAGCTCTTTGTGCGATACTAATGCAATGCGTTTTAAAGATTTAGCACGTTGTATTAGTAAGTGTTCTGATCGAGTTTTAGTTGAGCGATTGAAAGAACTAGAAAAGGACGGTATTGTTAATCGTACAGTTGATGAAAAGAGCGGTATTATTAGCTATACTCTGACTCAAAAAGGAGCAGACTTACAGCCTGTTTTTGAACAAGTTCATAATTGGGCAGATAAATGGGCCTAAAGATAATTGCAAAGTTAAGTAAAAAGATTTAAGATACTATTATACTTAAATGCAATGATTAAGATTAGTAATGTAGATATCTTTTTAGAGAGAGTTTGATTGGTGGAAAAAACTTAAGATAGAAGCATGAATTTCATCTTAGGAGCAGAATCTAATCAATTCCGGTATTTCACCGTTATATGAAGAGAGTGTGAACACGCACTTTTTGTGCTAGTTCAAACTAGGGTGGTACCGCGAAGCTTCGTCCCTTTTGGGACGGAGCTTTTTTTGTTGGAAAGGAAAATGAGATGGACTTATTCGATAGAATAAATAAGTTAAAAGAAGAAGGATTAGATCAAATCAAGCAAGCTAAAAATCAAAAGATGCTTGATAAGATTAGAGTTGAATTAATGGGGCGTAAGGGTGAATTAACTCAAATTCTACACTCAATGAAAGATATCGCACCTGAAAATAGACCAAAAGTAGGTCAAGAAGTAAATCAAGTTCGTGATATTCTTCAAAAGCAATTAGATGAAGCAAAAGATCATTTCTTACAAGCAGTAATTGCTCAAAAATTAGAAGAAGAAAAGATTGACGTGACTTTACCAGGACGTGAAGGACATTTAGGTTCAAAGCACCCAATCAATATTATCTTGGATGATTTGGAAAGCTACTTCATTGGTATGGGATATAAGGTAGTACAAGGTCCAGAAATTGAAACAGATCACTACTGTTTCGAGATGATGAACTTACCTAAGGATCACCCAGCACGTGATATGCAAGCTACTTTCTATATTGATAGTGAAGACTTGCTTAGAACTCAAACTTCAGGAGATCAAGCAAGAGTCTTAGAAAAGCATGATTTTTCTAAAGGACCATTAAAGATGGTGGGACCTGGTAAGGTGTACCGTCGTGATGATGATGATGCGACTCACTCTCACCAATTCCAACAAATGGAAGGTTTAGTAGTTGATAAAAATGTTACTATGTCGGACCTTAAAGGTACTTTAGAAATGATTGCCAAGCATGTCTTTGGTCAAGATCGTAAAACTCGTCTTCGTCCATCCTACTTTCCATTTACTGAACCATCTGTTGAAATGGATGTTTCTTGTTTCAACTGTAACGGTAAGGGATGTCCAATTTGTAAGTATACTGGTTGGATTGAAGTACTTGGGGCTGGAATGGTTCACCCTAACGTTTTAGAAAATGCTGGCGTTGATTCAACAGTTTATGGTGGTTTTGCCTTCGGTTTAGGCTTGGACCGTTTTGCAATTTTGAAATACGGTATTTCTGATATTCGTGATTTCTACACCAACGATGTTCGTTTCTTAGCACAATTCCGTAAGGAGGAAGATTAATGCTTGTTTCATATAACTGGTTGAAAGATTTTCTTGATTTAGACGAAGATCCTAAAGATTTAGGAGAAAAAATTACTAGAACTGGTGTCGAAATTGCATCAGTAGACCATCCAGCAGAAGGCTTAAAGAAGTTAGTAGTTGGTCACATTTTAGAATGTGAAGATATTGAAGGAACTCACTTACATAAATGTCAAGTTGATGTAGGTGAAGATGAACCAATTCAAATTGTTTGTGGAGCTCCAAATGTTGCAGCGGGTGAAGATGTGATTGTTGCTTTACACGGTGCAAGAATCGCAGGCAATGAAAAGATTAAGCGTGGTAAAATTCGCGGAATTAAATCAAATGGAATGATTTGTGGTCTTCAAGAAATTGGTTTTGCAGATAAGACTGTTCCTCAAAAATATATTGATGGAATCTTTGTTTTCCCTAAAGATTCCGATGTAAAACCAGGTGAAGAAGTTTATGAAGCACTTGGTATGGATGACTACATTTTAGACTTTGATATTACCCCAAACCGTGCTGATACTTTATCAATGGAAGGTGCAGCATATGAAGTTGGTGCAATTGTCGATAAAAAGCCTAAGGTTGAACCAGTAGTTCTTAAAGCAGATGGTCCTGAATGGACTAATGAATTAGATGCTAAAGTTGATGAAAAATTAGCACCTAAGTTTTACTTAAGAAAAGTTTCAAATGTTAAAATTGGTGAAAGTCCATTATGGATGCAGAGACGTCTTTGGAATGCAGGATTGCGGCCAATTAATAATGTGGTTGACGTAACTAACTATGTAATGCTATTGACTGGACAACCACTACATGCCTATGATGCTCGTACTTTTAAAGATGGTAAATTAGAGGTTAGAAAAGCTAAGAAAGGTGAAAAGCTTACTTTACTAAACGATAAAGAAGTTGACTTAGATCCAAACGATATTATTATTACCGATGGTCAAAAGCCAGTAATGATGGCTGGTGTGATGGGCGGTAAAAATTCAGAAGTAGAAGATGATACGACTGATGTAATTTTAGAATCTGCTATTTTTGATGGAACTAGTGTTAGAAAATCTGCTTTACGTCATGCTAATCGTACTGAAGCTTCAAGTCGTTTTGAAAAAGGGGTTAACTGGGATAACACGCAAAAAGCTTTAGATATTGCTGCTCTGTTATTACGTAATGATGCAAATGGTACTGTTAACGAAGGTGAAATTAAGGCAGCTGATGTGCAAAGAAATCCTTCAGTAGTTAAAACTACTGTTTCATACATTAACAAGGTATTAGGAACAGAATTAAGTAGATCAGAAATGGAAAAGATTTTTGATCGCTTAGGCTTTACTGTTGATGGATCAAAAGATGAATTAATTGTTACAGTTCCGAATAGAAGATGGGATATTTCTATTCCAGCAGATTTAGTTGAAGAAGTAGGTAGAATTTATGGCTATGATAACTTAAAGTCTACTCAACCTCTTTTAGCTGAAACTCATGGTGGATATTCAGAAAAAGAAACTGCTATGCGCAGAATCAAAGATATTGTTCAAGGACAAGGCATGATGGAAGCAATTTCTTATTCATTGACTTCTCCGGAAAAAGCAATTTCATTTACCAAAGATCCTAAGCCAGTTGTAGAAGTTCAATGGCCATTGAATTCAAGCCGTTCAACGATGAGAGAAAACTTATTAACTGGTTTAGTTGATGCTGCAAGCTATAATATGGCACGTAAGCAAAAGGAATTAGCCTTATTTGAACAAGGTAGAGTTTATGATCATGAAAATAATACTTTTAATGAACATGAACATTTAGCTGCTCTTTATTCAGGACATACTGTGTCAGCAAATTGGCAACATTTAGATCAAAAGATTGATTTCTACTTTGTAAAAGGCCAATTAACTAATTTATTTAGAGCAATTGGAATTAAGGATACAGATATTGAGTATCGTCCAGAAATCATAGTTGGTATGCATCCAACTAGAACAGCTGGTATTTACCTTAATGATCAATATGTTGGTTTAATTGGGATGATTGCTCATACAGTTACTACCCTTGATAAGGCATTGCGTGGAAGTGAAATTTATGGCTACGAAATTGATTTAGATACGATTGTTTCAATGCTTCATAAGGGAATGAAGGCCAAAGCTGCTCCTAAGTTCCCAGCAATTGAACGTGATTTATCATTATTAGTACCTAATGCAGTAACTAATGCCCAAATTGAAGCCCAAATTAAATTAAATGGTGGCAAGTATCTTCATGATATTCAAGTCATTGACGTTTATGCTGGTAGTCAAATTGAAGCAGGCCATAAGTCAATTTCTTATTCATTAACTTTCTTGAATGAAAAAGATACATTAACTGATGAAGTAGTTACTAAAGCAATGGAAAAAATTGAAGCAGATCTGAAAGAAAGTCTAAAGATTAAAGTTCGTTAATTCTTTTCTAGGGAGCTTTGCTATAATTGTCTTAGATTTTTGTGATTTTCGGAGGAAAAGCGTTTGCTAAATCAGGACAAAAAGAAAAATCATGAGTTAGAAGAACAGGCATCTAAAAAAGTTACCCGTTGGATTCTTAGTGGATTAGGTGCTATTTTAGTCTTGTTTATCTTAATTGGAGGCTGTTATGTTGGCTATGCCCTTCAGCCTGCCAACCGTCATGATGAAGATGTCGTTAGTGTTCATATTCCTGCAGGTGCAACTAATAGTCAGATTGCTCAGATTTTACAGGAGAAAAAGATTATTAGAAATGCGATCATCTTTAACTTTTGGTTAAAGAGTCATAGTGCAACCAATTTTCAGGCAGGTAATTTCTATCTTTCACCTTCAATGCATAACAAGGAAATCGTTAGTCAATTGCAAGGTGGAGGCGGTCGTCCAGTTGTCGGTCACGTTTTGATAAAAGAAGGACAAACGATTGATAGTATTGCTACGACAGTTGGTAAGAATACGAAATATAGCCGTCAAGACTTCTTGAAGCTAATGAAAGATCAAAGCTTTATGAAGAGTCTAGAAAAGCAATATCCTAAGCTCTTAACTAGTTCAATGAACAGTAAAGGTGTTCGCTATCACTTAGAAGGATATCTCTTTCCGGCTAAGTATGATGTCTATCAAGGAGCTTCTTTGAAAGAACTAGTTAACCAAATGGTTGATAAGACTGATCAAGTTTTACAACCTTACTATAGTTCTATCAAGAAAAAACATTTGACTGTGCAGGAAGTTTTAACTTTAGCTTCTTTAGTAGAGCGTGAAGGTGTTAAGTCTAAGGATCGCCGCATGATTGCTGGGGTATTCTTTAACCGAATTAAAGCAAATATGCCACTTCAATCTGATATTTCAGTCATGTATGCGCTGAATAAGCATAAACATTCTTTGAACCTAAAGGATATTAAGGTAAAATCTCCATATAACTTGTATGTTCACAAGGGATATGGTCCGGGACCATTTAATAATCCGAGTTTAGATTCAATTAGTGCTGTATTAAACCCAATCAAGTCTAACTATCTCTACTTTGTTGCAAATCTTAAGACTGGTAAGGTTTACTACAATGAAAACTATGACGAACACTTGAAACGGAATAGTAGTTTAGGCCAGTAAAAATGGTTGACTTTTTTAGTAGAAAACATAAGCTGGTTGGTGCAAAGAATAATAGGTATAGGTAAGGAGAATTTTTAGTATGGCAGAAAAAGTTTATCCAATGACCGCTGAAGGTAAGGAAAAACTTCAGAAGGAATTAAAAAACTTAAAATTAGTAAAACGTCCAGAAGTTATTGAGAGAATTAAGGTTGCTAGATCATTCGGTGACTTATCAGAAAACTCTGAATACGATGCTGCAAAAGATGAGCAAAGTGCTGTAGAACAACGTATTGTTCAAATTGAACAAATGCTTAAGTATGCACAAGTTGTTGATGCAGATAGCGTTGATCCTAACGAAGTTTCTATCGGTAAGACTGTTACCTACACTGAAGTAGGTACTGATGATCCAGAAACCTATACTATCGTTGGATCTGATGAATCTGATCCGCTTAACGGAAAGATTTCTAATGATTCACCAATTGCTCAAGCTTTACTTGGCAAGAAAAAGGGTGAAAAGGTAACTATTAACACTCCTGGTGGAACATTTGATGTAACTATCAATGATGTTAAAACATTGAACTAACTCTGACTCGTTTATAAAAAGGCTTAACTTGCAAGTGAGCAAGTTAAGCCTTTTTTGGTTTGAAAATAAATATAATTATAAGTGAAATGAGTGAAATTATAAGACCGATTAGAAAGGCAAAGGGAATATAAATCAAAATTAAATGATGGTTTCCTTTGCTTAATTTGGCACTCAAAAAATTATGAGCAAATTTTTCTGTTCGTAGAAATGTGCCGTTATCTAAAATTAGCCAGTTTTTTGAATAAGGGATAGTAGAATTAAGCAGTTTATTTCTTCTAGCAATGTAAGTGAGCTTTAAAGAAATAGGACTGGTTTGCCAAGTAATAGGCTGTTTTTTGTTAAATTTACGAATGATTTGGATAAATTCATGCTCTTTAAATTGTAGTACTCGAATTCCACTCAGATTAGTTTTTTCATTATGTAAATTAAAAGTAATTTTGATTGGAGCATTTGGAGAATAATAACCAATATTTAATAATTTGTTTGAAATTCCTAAATCTTGATTATTAAGATGATGTCCATTGACAGTAATGGAAACAGAATTTGCATCTAAATTTGAAGGAAGTTCTAAATAATAAGGTCCTTTTTGAAAGGAAGAAATTTTGAAAGAAATCGTTGCAATTCTGCTTTTGTTAATTTTTTGATATTCATTAATATTTTTAGTGGATTTGATATTTTCTAGTTTATTAGGATTTGTTAGGTACAAGCTATTAAAGAGATTAATTTTTTTACCAACAATGCTATTAAAAAGAGTATTTTGATTAGCAGATGGCATACTGGCATAAAAGTTTGTTTTCTTATGTGATGGAGAGATAAAAATAAGAGGTAAAGCTGAAGAATTTTTTCTAATTTGTACTTGTTTAAAACTTTTGACAATCTTATTCGTAATTAAATCGGGTCGATAAAATGCACTTGTAAAAACTATTTGTTGTTTTGAAGGAAGGCTTCGCCGATTCTTAATCGGAACGATATTGTATTTAACGCCTAAAATACTATCAGATAAGGGAGTAGCAAAATTATTAGTAAAAGAATTGTCATTATTTTCAAGACCTAAATACTCAATCAAATTAATAGTTGAACGGTCAGAAATGGAGTTGAAATTACTAATACCATAATAGTTATTGCTTAAAGGATCGTCATCTGAACGCGTAAAAGTTTTTTCGGTTCGATATAAGCCAGAATCATATTTGTGTAAATATGATGTACTTTCAGAGATGTTTTTAGTGAAATTGGTATAGTCAAAGTTTTTTTGATAAGAAATATTATCAAGGCTAGCTAACAAATTGATACTTACTTCAAGACCAACAATGCCAAAGAAAATTACTGGGATCCATTTATAGTTGAAAAACAAAAGAATTAACAAACTACATAATAAAAAGAGAATAGTTAAAGTAATATTTGTTTGATTTAAAAATTCTTTTTGATGAAGATTTAGAAAAAGAAATGAGCTTAAACTAATTACCAGAAGAAAAGACACTATTTTGCTGCTAATACTAAATTTCTGCGTGTGAGCAAGAACCTGAACTCCGAGATAAATTGCGTAAAAAGAAAAGATAAAGCTAAAGCGAGCTGGATACCAAACTGGGTATTGACCTAAGTGCCAAAGTAAAATAAGAGGATTGAAACTAAAGGAAAAGAATAAAAATACTAGTAATAACGCGGAGGCTACCTTTTCTTTAATAGAAAAATGATGGTTGATGAAATAGAGGATGCAAAGAAGAGTAAAGATACTAGTTAAAAAGATATTAGGCAGCCCTTTTTCCATTTCAGTAAAGTTAAAAGCACCTACAGTCAATTTATAAAATGTTTGATATGGAGCAAATTGAAATCCCATTGATAAAGTAGTATCTGAATGAATTTTTCCATTTAATATTTCAAAGAAAGATGGTAGTAATATGATTGCAGCTAAACTGGTGCCAAGAAAACTTTTAGTAAAATATTGAAAGATAATTTGTCTCTTAGAAAAAGAAGAATTGAATAGCGTATTAATAAAGTAAAGTAAGCCGAAGAAAAGCACCATGAAACCAGTATAAAAATTAGTAAACCATAATAAAAAAGTGATCATGGTAAGATAGAAGTAGTGTTGCCTTTTGTTTCCTAATTTATCAATAGAGTCAAGCAACAGAGGTAGCAAAATTAAACTGTCAAGCCACATTAAGTTTAAGTTATAACTAACAACAAATCCGCTTAATGAGAAGGCTAGACTAGCTGCAAGAGCAAAAATTCTGTTATCGCCATTGAAGAATTTTTGAAAATAATAAAAACTGCTAAGTCCGATGCTTCCAATTTTTAAACTAATAATTAAAAGAATTGCTTCGGGTAATTGCGACTTGGAAAAAATAAATAATAAAAAGTTGAAGGGACTAGTTAAGTAATAAGCCCAGGTTCCAATAAAGGAATTACCTAAGCCACTGCTGAATGTAAAAATAAGATTTAGCGGATTAGAAAATAAGTTGTTTTTATAAAAAGCTAGAAAATCAATATATTGCTGCCCTAAATCAACAGTTAGAATTTCATGATTGCGATAGATAAAGTAGCTTGCAAAAATGCAGGCAGGTAGTAAAAAGGAAAGCCAATATAGATAATTGTTTTTGAAATATGTTTTAACTTGGTTGATAAACATTGATAGAGTCCCTACTTCTTAAGAATATATAATTATTGCGATTTTCATTGATAGAAAAATAGAATTTAGATCCGTTTTTTGCTAAAATCAATTCTAGTTTAGTGAGGTTAGAATTTTGAATTATTTAAAACAAAGTAAAGGTTCGAATAGAAATTCCACTTCGACGCCCCTAAGAATGAAAATTATTTTGGGCGTCATTTTAGTTTTATTTTTATTATTAATTGGTCAATTAGCTTACTTGCAACTCTTCTATGGTGGTCGTTTTCAAGCGGAAGTGCAACAAACAGACCAAAAAATTGTATCTAATAACGTACCACGTGGTGTGATGTATGACAGCAGTGGCAAGATTTTGGTAGGTAATAAAGCCAATAACGCAATTACTTATACCAAAAATTCTAGCATTACGTCTAGTCAAATATATAAAGTTTCTAATCATTTAAGTCAATATATAACACTTGATGATGAAAAACCCACAAAAAGGCAGTTATATGATTATTACTTAGCTAATAGCAAAATTTCAGAAAAGGAAACAGCAAAATTACCTAAATCTGAACGCTATGACAGTAATGGTGATGCGCTAAGTTCAAGTCAAATATATAATAATGTCTTAAAACGTGCAGAAAAACAAAATATTCATTTTACTAAGCGTCAAAAAACAGCTGCTTTAATTTTTAATAAGATTTCCGGTGCATATACACTTTCGACTATCTATATTAAGAATAAAGGTTTAACTGATCGTGAAATGGCATTGGTTGGGGAACACTTATCTGAATTGCCTGGTGTAGGTATTGGAACAGACTGGTCTAGAAGCTACCCAAACGGAAAATCGATTAAGAGTATTATCGGTTCAGTTTCTTCAGAAAAAGCAGGTCTACCGAGTGATAACCTACAATACTATTTGACTCAAGGCTATTCACGTAATGATCGAGTTGGTACGAGTTACCTTGAAGAAAAATATGAACCGCTTTTGAAGGGTACTAAATCTAAGTCGCAAGTAGTAACTAAGGCTAAAGATGGGGTTGAACAAACTAAGACTGTATATAAGGGTCAAAGTGGTGCAAGCCTGATTTTGACAATGAATGCTAAGTACCAGCAAGAAGTTGAAAAGACTTTGAAAAAAGTATATGCTTCTGCTCAAGCTGCGGGCGCTACTCAATACTCTAATGGTGCATATGCTGTGGCAATGAATCCTAGAACCGGTGCGCTTTTAGCAATTGCAGGTATTGATCATAATGCTAAAACTGGAAAGAATACAGATGATGCATTAGGTGTAATTAATAAATCATTTGTTATGGGATCTGCAATCAAGGGTGCTACTGTTGCAGGTGGATTAATGAATGGTATTATTTCACCAACTAACAGTGTAATGCCAGATACACCAATTTACTTACCAGGTTCACCGATTAAGAAATCTGTTTATCCAGTTGGTACTTTTAGTAGCTTATATGCACCAACGGCACTTGAAGTCTCAAGTAACATCTATATGATGCAGCTCGCTCTAAGGTGGGTTAATGCAAAATATACGCCACATAGCTTTATTTCTATGCCTTCAGATGCATTTACAAAGTTAAGACGTAACTTCGCAATGTTTGGTTTAGGACAAAAGACGGGGGTTGATCTTCCAGGTGAAGTATCTGGTATTCAAGGTCGCTCATATAATTCGGCGGGGCAACTACTTAGTGGTTCTGTACTTGACTTAGCTTATGGAAACTATGATGCTTATACCCCGATTCAGTTAGTTCAATATGTTTCAACTATTGCTAATGGTGGATATCGTATGCGTCCATATTTAGTTCAATCTGTTGGTGAAACTAACGCTCAAGGAAATAAAGTTTCTATTCTCTATAACAGTAAGCCACAGGTTCAAATGCGTATTCCTTGGACGCAAGATCAACTTGATGTTATTCACCAAGGATTTTATCGTGTTGTCCATGGTACTAACTCATGGGGAACAGCTCACTCACTGAAAAATGTTAAGCCTTCAATTTCTGGAAAAACTGGTACTGCTCAGACTTTCTATTATGATGAAGATAATCCGGGTAATTCTAACGCTCCAGAAGTTATTAACGCGACTTTTGTTGGTTATGCACCATCAAAGGATCCTAAACTTGCTGTTGCGGTTGTTTTCCCAGGACTTGATCCTGATAAGGAAGGTAAATATACCCTTGAAGTTGCCAAGGCAATGGTTGAAGACTACTTCAAGCTTAATAAATAGAAAAGTACTGGTAAAAGTACGCAAAACATGGTATAGTTTAACAGTTAACTAAATAAGTAGGTGGTGGAAAAGATGGCAGAACATATTATCCTTGAATGCACCGAATGTGGCGATAGAAGTTACTTATCTGAAAAGAATAAGCGAAAGCATCCGGAACGTTTAGCTTTAAAGAAGTATTGCCCAGTTGAAAGAAAGGTAACACTTCACCGCGAAACTAAGTAATCAAAGCAACAGGCAATTCCTGTTGTTTTTTTGTATCCAGAGATATTATTTAATGCATTTAATTAGTAAAAACGAATTACGAAGATTACAAATAAAGAGATTAACTGAATTTGCGAATAGTACGCAAAAATTATCTGAAGATAAGATCTTAAAAGAAGAGCTACTTAGAAATTCACTTTTAGCTAGCGCAGAATCGATAGGTATTTCTGTTTCAATGCCTCTAGAAGTTAGTACAGTGCCTATTATTGCTTCTTTATGGAAGATGGGTAAAAGAGTATATATTCCGCGATGCTTGCCAAAGAGGAAGATGGAATTTACACTTTATGATAAAAATACGATATTAGTTAAAACTAAGTTTGGTGTTTTAGAAAATCGTGATTCAAAAGCTATCGTGAATAATAACTTAGATTTAATGATTGTTCCCGGTCTAGCTTACGGTTTAGATAAAAATAGTCGTCTTGGTTTTGGTGGGGGCTATTATGATCGCTTTTTAGAAAAGTATCCAACTAGAACGCTTAGCTTAGTCAATTCAGTCCAACTTTTTAAGCGAACTTCATGGCAGGTTGAAGAACATGATATTCCGATTGAGAAGTTAATTTTAGTTAAATAAGAAAGAAGAGACGAGATGCAAAAATTGAAATTTAGTCGATTTTCTAGCACATTTATTACAAATGCTATTTTAATAGTGCTCTTTATTGTGTTTATTCTTGAAACAATAATGGGTGGATCGACTAATATTAATACTTTGCTTGGCTTAGGTGCAATGAATAATCAGCTAGTTACCGTTGAACATCAATGGTGGAGGCTGTTTACTGCTCAATTTTTACACATTGGATGGCTACATATTGCTTCTAACGCTGTGATGATTTATTATATTGGGCAATTTATGGAGCCTTTGTTAGGGCATTGGCGATTTTTAAGCGTCTATTTGCTGTCAGGAATTGGTGGAAATTTACTAAGCTATGCGTATGGCAGTGATTCTGTAGTTAGTGCTGGCGCTTCAACAGCGTTGTTTGGACTTTTTGGAGTAGTCATCGCACTTTATTTAGCTAACCGTGCAATTCCTGCAATTAATTATTTAGGAAAGCAGGCTTTAGCCCTAGCTATTATCAATTTGGCACTTGATTTATTTGCAAGTCATATTGATATTTTAGGTCATTTAGGTGGTTTAATATCTGGTTTTCTATTGGGAATAATTTTTGGTAGTGCGCACTTAAGACAATACCATCATAAATTAAGAGTTATTGCAGCCGTTATTACAATTATTTATGTTGTATTTTGCTTACATCAAGGAATAGTGATTAATAATTAATAATGAAAAATTTACACGATGTTCAAAAGCTACTTAAAAAGTTTAATATTATTGTTTATGTTGGCAAACGTAAATGGGATATTGAATTAATGGGAATAGAATTAGATAATTTATATCATGCCGGTGTAGTTTCTAAAAAAGAATACATGAATGCTAAGTTAATTTTGAGTCACGAGCATGAAATTGAAGAAGAAAAGGAAACTAGCACAAAAGATAGTAATGGATTATTATAGTACTATAGAAATTCTTATATTAGGAGTAAGTAATTAATGAATATTTTTGGGATCATCAATTTTGTCTTAATCATCATTATTTTGGCTTTTGCTTTAAGCTGGCTTTGGACATGGATTCAATCGAAGCGTGTCGGTGGTGCGCTAACTAATGAAGAGTTTGAAAAGGGTAAGAGAAAAGCACAAATTATTGATGTACGTGAAAAGGGCCCATTTAAGAAAGAACATATTCTAGGAGCACGTAACATTCCTTACACAATGTTTAAGTATCAATATCAAGAAATCCGTCCAGATTTACCCGTATATCTTTATTCTGATTCAAGTGCATTAACTGTAAGAGCAGCACGCTTTTTGCAGAAAAAAGGCTATAAAAAAGTATATTGGCTGAAAGACGGCTTTGAAAAATGGGATGGCCAAACTAAGTCTTCTAAATACTAAAAGAGAGATCAATCCTTATTACAGGGATTAATCTCTCTTTTTTATTTAACCTTGATGAGCTGAGTAACTCTTTCTATTGGCTTTAATTCTATTTTGTTCGATTCTATCAGCTTCTTTTTGTTCAGGTTCTACTACCTTTTTTTTATAAGTAGCAAGTCCTGCAGCAAGTGCGCCAACAGTTGCTAAAACGCCAGTTACGACACCAGCACCAAATTTCTTTGCCATGGTTAATGCCTCCCTAAAAATTATTTTATCAATTCAAATTTTAGCAATAATTCTTATTTCGATAAAGCCTTTTGCTATATTAAGTCTGAAGAAATAGTAGTTTTTTGTTAGAATGGATATCAAGAAATAAGAGGAATTATTTATGCAAAAAATTATTGTCCTGATTGGACCCACTGGAATTGGAAAAACCGACCTAGCATTGAAACTTGCCCCTAAAATTAATGCAGAAATCATTTCTGGAGATTCAATGCAAATTTATCAAGAGGTAAGTATTGGTACTGCTAAGCCAACAGCTGAAGAACTAAGACAAGTAAAACATTATTTGGTTAACCAGCGTTCCATTTTTGAAGAATATTCTGTTAAAGATTTCGTTGCTGAAGGTACAAAAGCTGTTAATCAAATTGTAGTTAAGGGGTCTATTCCACTAGTTGTTGGCGGAACGGGTTTTTATATTAATGCCTTAGTAAATAAGCTGCAATTAGGTGAACCTGGTGATTATCAAACAAGTGTAGATCCTAAGTGGGAAAAATATTTAAAAGAAAATGGTGCAGAAAAATTATGGCAGCTTCTTAATGAAAAGGATCCTGATGCTGCCAAAAAAATAGCTCCACAAAATAGTCGTCGAACTCTTAGAGCATTAACAGTGATTAGTCGAACAGGTAAGTTATTTAGTCAGCAGCAAGAAAAAATTTCTCCTAGATATGATGCCTTGATTATTGGGTTAAATAGTGATCGAGAAGAAGTCTATCAGCGAATAAATAAACGTGTAGATAAAATGATGGCCGCTGGGTTACTTAAAGAAGCAAGATTTGTTTATGACAACCGTGCTCGTGAGCATCAAGCAATTCAAGCGATTGGCTATAAAGAATTTTTCCCATATTTTTCAGGTGAAAAAACGCTTGATGAATGCGTAAATAAACTAAAACAAGCATCGCGAAAATATGCCAAACGTCAGCTAACGTATTTTAAACATCAATTGCCTGTTGTCTGGTTAGATCCTTTACATGATAGGGAGACGCCAGAAAAAGCTCTAAATGAAATAAAAAGTTTTTTAAATAAATAAATAAATAAAAAAGTTATGGTTATGATAGGATATTACTGGTATATTCATAACAAACAGTTTAAAATATATCTAAAAAAATATTAATACTGATTGACGAGACCAATCTAGTTTGTTATTGTTTTCAGTGTGCATTAGCACAAGTAGTTAATAGATTTTTAAGGACTATACCAATCGCTTGGAACAGGTATAATCCTTTAGAATAGGTGTGTACAATGAGTAAAACTATTACTGCAGAAGATATTAAAAAGAGTGTTAAGGATAACGATGTTCGTTTCTTAAGATTAGCTTTTACTGATATTAATGGAACTTCTAAGGCTGTTGAGGTTCCAACTAGTCAATTAGATAAAGTTTTAACTAACGATATCCGTTTTGATGGCTCTTCAATTGATGGCTTTGTTCGTCTAGAAGAAAGTGACATGGTTTTATATCCCGACTTTTCAACTTGGGCAGTTTTACCTTGGGGAGATGAAAAGGGCGGAAAGATTGGTCGTTTAGTATGTTCTGTTCATAAGACCGATGGTGAACCATTTGAAGGTGACCCAAGAAATAACTTGAAGCGTATCCTTAAAGAAATGAATGATATGGGCTTTACTGATTTTGATATTGGTTTTGAAGCAGAATTTCATTTATTTAAGTTAGGTGAAGATGGCAACTGGACTACTGAAGTTCCTGATCATGCTTCATACTTTGATATGACCTCTGATGACGAAGGTGCAAGATGCCGTCGTGATATTGTTGAAACATTAGAAAGTATTGGCTTTGAAGTTGAAGCAGCTCACCATGAAGTAGGAGACGGTCAACAAGAAATTGACTTTAGATTTGATGATGCTTTAACAACTGCTGACCGTGTTCAAACTTTTAAGATGGTCGTACGTGAAGTAGCAAGAAAGCATGGTTTATATGCCACATTTATGGCTAAGCCAGTAGAAGGTCAAGCAGGAAACGGGATGCATACTAACATGTCCTTGTTTAAGGATGGCAAGAATGTCTTCTACGATAAAGATGGTGAATTCCACTTATCAGATACTGCTCTTTACTTCTTAAACGGTATTTTGGAACATGCTCGTGCAATTACAGCAATTGGTAATCCAACTGTTAACTCATATAAGCGTCTTATTCCAGGTTTTGAAGCACCTGTTTATATTTCATGGGCTTCAAAGAACCGTTCACCACTTGTTAGAATTCCTGATGCTGAAGAGATTAATACTCGTCTTGAAATGCGTTCAGCTGACCCAACAGCTAACCCATATCTTTTGCTTGCAGCATGCTTAAGTGCTGGTCTAAATGGTATTAAAGAAGCAAAGAAACCAATGGCACCTATTACTTCTAATGTTTTTGAAATGTCTGAAGAAGAAAGAGCTAAACGTGGTATTAAACCACTTCCATCTACTTTGCATAATGCTGTTAAGGCATTTAAGGCTGATCCATTAATTCAAAAAGCCTTAGGTGAACATTTAACTCAAAGTTTTATTGATTCTAAGAATCTTGAATGGGCTAAATATAATCAATCAGTTTCTGATTGGGAAAGAGATCGCTACATGGGTTATTAATTAACTGAAAAAGATAATCAAGCCAGTTGAGTAATTTCAACTGGCTTTTTTGATTGTTTGAAAAATGTGATAAAGTTAAGGGGTATGTTAGAGAGGGGTTAAGTGATTGGAAAAAAAGCAATCGATTTATACTAAAGACGTTATTTTAGTTATGGCAGCGTCTTTCTTTTTTATGTTTTCAGTAATGTTTGTAACGCCGCTAATTAATGGTTATGCAATCAGTTTAGGTGCAAGTGCAGTATTTGCTGGCATCATAACTGGAATTATGAGTGTAGTGTCAATGTTTTTACGCCCAGTAGCTGGTAATTTAACTGACCGTTTTTCAAAGTATAGCTTATCATTTATTGGCGGAGTATTGATTTTGATCGGAGTTGCCGGGTATTGCCTCTCCCCGTCAGGTAATTGGTTGCTAATTTTTAGATTAATTAACGGTACTGGCTTTGTTTTAGCAACTGTTTGTATGACAACTTGGTTAGCATTTTTAGTACCGCGTAGTCATGTTGGAGAGGCAATGGGCTTTTATGGTCTGATGAATGCGTTAGCAATGGCTCTTGCGCCTGCTTTAGCAATCAATCTATATAAAGTTATTGGTTATAAGTCCGCCCTTTGGCTTGCCGTAGTCGCTGCAATCTTAATGATTATTTCTATCCAATTTGTTGGAGATCACGCTAAGCCTAAGATTAATAGTAGCAAGAAAAGAAAAATTAAAATTATTCAAAAAGATGCTATTCCTATTGCTTTGCTAACTACTTTCTTTGCAATCCCATATTTTATTACGCAAGCTGATATTGTCGTGTATGTTGAAAGACAACATTTTTCAATTGCGGTAGGGTATTTCTTTGTTATCTATGCAATTGCTTTGCTCTTGATTAGAATTGGTTTAAAAAAATATTTCGATTTAATTCGCTTTGGATTTTGGTTTTGGCTAAGCCTAATAGCAACAATTTTATTTTTAATTGTTGCAGCTTTTATGGTTAATAATTGGTTGATGGGTTTCGCAGCTATTATGCTTTCAATTGGTTATGGGGTTATTTATTCTGTTAATCAGTCAACTGCTCTGATGTTAGCTCCAATTGAAGAACAGGGGTTAGCTAGTTCAACATTCTATCTAGGACTTGATATTGGAATGGCTGCTGGCCCAATGATTGGTGGCGTGACTGCTCAAAATTTAGCTCCAGCTTACTTTTATCCTGTCCTATTAGTTATTGTGCCAATAATTTTAATTGTTTATTTTGTATATCGTAAGAAATTGAATGGTGCTTTGAGCCGTCGTTAGTAAGGAGAAAAAGATGAAGATTCCTTTTAAAGCTGTTGCTGTTGATATGGATGGGACTTTTTTGAATGACCAGAGAAGTTATGATCATCAATTATTTGATCAAGTTTTAACTAAGCTTGAAAAACATGATATTAGATTTATTGTAGCTAGTGGAAGACCATTTGCTCGGTTAAAAAATGATTTTCCAGAGTTTATTGATCGAATGGATTTTGTAACTGCTAATGGTTCTAGATTAATTGTCGAAGGGAAAGAAGTTGCTGTTGAAGGATTAAGTAAACAACAAGCTATCAATTTAATTAATTTTGTTCATAATAAATATGGCAGTATGGCAACAATGGCCTATGGCAGAAAAAAGGCCTATATTGGAACTGAAGCGCCTGCAAAAGATAAAGAATTTCTGCAATATTTTGCTAAGGAAAGTACTGAAATTAGTGACTGGCAGAATTTACCTGATGACGTTTTTATTGAATTAACTTTTCACTATGATAGTAAAATTGCAAAAGATATTGAGCAAGATTTTAATAAGCAATACGGAAATCTTGTCACTACGTTCGCTTCTAATCCGATAGCTATAGATGCAGTTAAGTATGGGATTAATAAGGCTACTGGATTAAAGAATCTACTTGCTCGTTTTAATTTGACTAGTGAAGATTTGATTGCTTTTGGCGATAGTGGTAATGATATTCAGATGCTTGATTTTGCCAAATATAGTTATGCGATGGAGAATGGCATGGAGATCGCGAAAGAGCATGCAAGATATCTTGCTCCTAGCAATAATGATAATGGGGTATTGCAGGTCTTAAATAGATACCTAGATAAAAACTAAAAGAATGAGGTCAAGCTGAGCCTCATTCTTTTTTTATATAGTTTTATAGTGTATAAGCTTGTCCCTTTTCTAAGTTAATTTGCACACCAAAAATTTTTGCTTTTTTATTTGAATTATTTAAATAAACATATACTGGAATATGAGTAGACTTTAATTTACCAAGCAGTTGCATGATTTGGGTAACTGTCTTTGCCTTTTTCCCTATAAATAACAAACATTGATCTCCTTCGACTTGAATTTTACTGATAGGGTATAAAGGACCAGTTTTACTGGTTTGGTAAAAAAATTGAAAGTTTGGATGAAGATCAGAAATTAAAGTTAAAAGATCATCTAGATACATAATATTTCACCAGCTCTTGATTTCTATATTTAATAGATATAATATAGATTATATTTTTGAAACAGAGGTCTTCCAATGAAGATAAAGAGTAAGAAAATAAAAATTATTATTATCTCTATTTTAGCAGTTTGCGGCATTTTTATAGCTGCAGGGCTATATTTTTATCAGGTTGCTGTCGTTCCTGGTCATAAGTCGTTTATCAGTAATGATACTAAGCTAGTAAAGAGTGATCCGCTTTACAGGGAGAAAAAATGGTATCAAGATGTTCATAAACAAAAATGGGTTATAAAGTCAGCGGATGATAATTTAAAGTTAGACGCAAATTATATTCCAGCTGCAAATTCTAAAAAGACAGTGATTATTCTACATGGTTTTATGAATAATAAAGATACAATGGGAGCTTATGCAGCTATGTTTCATAAACTTGGCTATAATACGCTTTTACCTGATGCTCGTGGACATGGACAAAGTCAAGGAAACTATATTGGATATGGCTGGCGTGAAAAAGTAGATGTTAAAAAATGGGCTAAAGAAGTTATTCAAAAGAATGGTTCTGATAGTAAAATTGCTATTTTCGGTGTCAGTATGGGAGGAGCAACAACCATGATGGCAAGCGGATTAACAATGCCGAGACAAGTAAAAGCCTATATTGAAGATTGCGGTTATACTAATGTTAAGGACGAGGTTGAACATGAAGCAGAGGACTTGTACCATTTACCAACTTTTCCACGTTTTCCATTAGTTGAAGTGTTAAGCGGAATTACTAGACTTAGAGCTGGATATTTCTTAGGGGATGGTAGCAGTATAAGACAAGTCGCAAAGAATAAGCGACCAATGTTTTTTATTCATGGAGAAAAGGATACTTTTGTTCCAACTAAAATGGTATATGATAATTACCAAGCTTCTAAAGGTAAAAAAGAGCTTTGGATTGTTCCAGGTGCTAAACATGCAAAGTCATTTGCAACTAAGCCTGCTCAGTATCAGAAAAAGGTCAAAGCTTTTCTAAATAGATATTTGTAAAAGATTGCTAAGATTGATTAGCAATCTTTTTTTAGAATTAATTAAAAAATATAGCGCTTTTTGTTTCTGTTTAGATTTGTGAGCTATCATAGTTATTGTAATAATTTTTACTAAGAGGTGGAAGCGTGTTACAAGATGTTTATATTGTAGGAATGAATCGAATTCCTTTTGGCAAATATCGTGGATTTTACAAGGACGAAAATGCTGTTGATTTAGGTGTCTTAGCACTGAAAGGCTTATTAAAAAAGAATATAGTATCGCAAGATAAAATCGATAACATTCTAATTGGCAATGTTTTAAGTGCTGGTTTAGGGCAAAATGTTGCACGTCAAATTGCTTTAAAATCAGGATTACCTGAGTCTATTGTTGCTACAAGCATTGACGATGTTTGTGGTTCTAGTTTAAAAGCTTTACGGTTTGCACAAGGGCAAATGTTACTTGGTGATTATGAAATTGCTGTTGTTGGCGGAGCTGAAAGCATGACAAATGCTCCTCTTTTACTCAATAAGAGTAAAAAGCATGATAAAAATCCAGTATATCAAGATAGTTTAATGATAGATGGCATTGGTGACGCCTATTCTGAAAAGCCAATGGGAATTACTGCTGAAAATGTTGCTGATAAATACCAAGTTACTCGTCAAGATATGGATGAATTCGCACGTGATTCTCATGCCAAGGCTTATGCGGCTCAAGAGAATAATTGGTTTGAAGAAGAGTATGCCCCTATCAAGTTAAACGGGAAAGTACTAGATCATGATGAGACGATTCGACCAGATACTAGTTTAGATGCCTTGGGACAGCTTAAACCTGTATTTAAAGTAAATGGTCGTGTTACAGCAGGAAATTCATCTCCATTGACTGACGGAGCAAGTATGGTGCTTCTTGCCAATCAACAAAAATTAGATGAATTAGACTTAACGCCATTAGCTTATTTAGGTGCTTATGCGGAAATTGGCTGTGATCCTGCTTATATGGGATATGCACCATATTTTGCAATTAAAAAATTGCTAAAAGAAACTAATAGTACAATTGATGATTATGATTTAGTTGAAATTAATGAAGCATTTGCGGCGCAAGCTTATGCTGTAGCTCGTGATTTGAATATTCCAAAAGAAAAGCTAAATATTGCTGGTGGAGCAATTAGTTTAGGACATCCATTGGGTGCGACAGGTACGCGGTTAGTAATAAGTGCAGTGAATAGTTTACGCAAGATCAATGGTCGAAGAGCGATTGTTTCGTTATGTATTGGTGGCGGTCAAGGAATTGCATATGAAATCAGAAGAATTATCTAAAAAGAAGTTTTATCAATGGTTACCAGAAGAGAGAAGAAACTTTCTTGAAGAAGAAGGAATTGAATTAAGTAAAATAGATTCGGATACTTTAACAAGATTGAATACACTCAGTGAGAATGTAGTTGGTCAGGTTCGACTTCCTTTGGGAATTTTACCGAGGTTAATTGTCAATGAAAAAAGTTATTGTGTGCCAATGGCGGTGGAAGAACCATCAGTTGTTGCAGCAGCTAATCATGCAAGTAAAATTTTTAATCAAAATGGTGGAGTAGAAGCAGTTAGCATTAGAAATGGAATCTACGGGCAAATCGTTTTAGAAGTGGCACATGATTTTGATTTAGTTAGATTTACTAAAGAATTTCCTGAGTTAATTGAATTAGCTAATCGTAAATTTGCTAGTTTAGTTAAGCATGGTGGCGGTGTTCGAAAAATTGAAGCTTCTAGAAAAGATAATTTGGTTTTTCTTAAAGTATTAGTTGATCCTGCAGAAGCAATGGGAGCAAATAAAACAAATGCTATTTTAGAATTCTTAGGAAACAAGTTAGAAAAGCAGATAAATGTTGAACAAACCATGTATGCGATTTTATCTAACTATCCGACTCAATTAACTACAGCCAAAGTAAGTTTGGATATTAATAGCGTTGGTGGACCCAAGGTAGCTAAAAAAATAGTTTTACTTAGTGAAATTGGTCAAACGGATATTTATCGAGCCGTAACTAATAATAAAGGAATAATGAACGGTGTTGATAGCGTCTTAGTAGCAACTGGTAATGATTATCGCGGAGTAGAAGCAGCAACTGCCGTATGGGCGAATAAAGATGGTAGCTATACTTCACTTAGTAAGTGGAGCATCGCAAATGATAGATTAATTGGAACAGTAACGATCCCCTTAGCAATTGGTGTAGTTGGTGGTTCTATCAAGGCTCGTCAAGATATTCAGCAGAGTTTTAACTTATTAGGTAAGGTGTCTGCTGAACAATTAGCCGAGATCATTGCGGCAACTGGTTTAGCCAATAATTTTTCAGCACTATTAGCAATTTCTACTAAGGGAATTCAGGCTGGTCATATGAAATTGCAAGCAAGAAACTTGGTTGCTACTTTAAAGGCTAATGAAGATGAGAAGGCAAAGGTTTTAGAAAAGCTGCAAGAAAGTAAACAATATACTCAAGAAGCCGCTGTGAGATTTTTAGATGAAATAAGAAAGGAAAAGAATTAAATGAAGGTTGGAATTGATCAAATTGGATATTTTACTCCAAATAAGTATGTAGATATGGTAGATTTGGCTCATGCACGAAACCAAGATCCAAATAAATTTTTAATTGGAATTGGGCAGAAAAGGATGAGCGTGGCTGATCCAACTCAAGATGCGGTTTCAATGGGAATTAATGCTACATTACGGTATATAAACAAAATTGACAAATCTAAAGTTGGGCTTTTGATTTTTTGTACTGAAAGTAGTGTTGATCAATCTAAATCAGGTTCTTTATTTGTAAAATCAGCTTTAAAACTTGATCCAACCGTTAGAGCGTTTGAAGTTAAAGAAGCATGTTTTGGATTAACAGCAGGGGTAATGATTGCTCAAGATTTTGTACGACTTCATCCTGATCAAACTGCAATTGTTATTGGTAGTGATATTGCTCGCTATGGAATCAATACTGCTGGCGAAGTAACTCAGGGAGCAGGAAGCGTTAGTTTATTAATCTCTAGCAATCCAAGAATTCTAGAAATTAATGAAGGCCATAGCGCTTATAGTGAAGATATTAATGATTTCTGGCGACCAAATTATTCTAAAACTGCCAAAGTAGACGGAAAATATTCAACTCAAGTTTATTTAAATTTTTTTAAACATACTTTTTCTGATTATAAGAAGCAAAAGGGACTTGAAACAAAAGATTTTGCTGCTATTATTTATCACTTACCTTTTACTAAAATGGGGTTGAAGGCTAATCGTTTAGCCATTGAGGGAGTAGATGAAGAAACAAATGCCCGCTTAATGGATAGGTTTACTGCGTCTAAAGAATTAAATGCTAATGTTGGCAATATTTATACTGGATCTTTGTATTTGAGTTTACTTAGTTTACTTGAAAATGGTGGTTTAAAAGCTGGCGATTTAATTGGGTTATTTTCTTATGGCTCAGGTGCCATGGCCGAATTTTATTCAGCAAATGTAGTTGAAGGATATGAGAATGAGCTTGATAAGGATGCTGATGAGGCTTTATTAGATAAAAGAAAGAAATTAAGTGTTCCTGAATATGAGAAAATCTTTTCAGCGAGTTTAGTAGATCCCCAAAATAATGTTGAACTTACTAGTGATGAAGAAAAAGGGAGATATTATTTTGCGGGAATTTGTGATGATATTCGTCAATATAAAGTTAAATAGCTTGTATTCGCTTACATAGTTGTTATAATAAGACATGTGGAGAGGTAGAATAATATTGTAAAAAGTTTTTATCTCCAGATTGTAGTGTTTTAAAGACAAGATTCTCTTAGTAAGATCAAATAGTCGTTATTCAATACAGATGCAAACAAGTGATGTTGATCAAGTCATAATATTGAACCCAGATACTGATGTTATGGCGCTAGATAGTATTTACCTCATCCACTTGAAAAAAGGTTGTAGACCAGGCAGTCTACAACCTTTTTTATGAGCAAAAAAAGCAGTCCCTAGGACTGCTAAAAATAATATTATTTTACTTACTTATTTTTTCTTAAAACTAATTTTGTAATACCTTCCCAGCGTGGAGTTTGAGGCATCATATCAACTGGTTGAATAACGCGAACGTCGTAAGCTTCGCTTAAAAGAACTAAATCTTTTGCAAGTGTAGCTGGGTTACAAGAAACATAAACAAAGGTTTCTGGTTTTACTTCAAGTAGAGTCTTAATTAACTTTTTGCTTAATCCTGTACGTGGAGGATCGACGATCAAAGCATCAATTGGGACACCTTGATTTTTTAATTCAGGAAGTAACTTTTCAACATTTCCTTGAATATATTCTGCATTTCTCACATGATTCAAGTGGCAGTTCTCTTGGGCATCAATTACAGCTTCAGGAATAGATTCAATCCCAATGACTTGTCTAACTTGGTCACTTGCTAGAATCCCTAGAGTACCAACCCCAGCATAAGCATCAATTAAAGTTTGATCTGGAGTTAAGTCTAGGTATTTAAGTGCCTCTGAATAAAGCGTACTAGTTTGTTCTGGATTTAACTGGAAAAATGCACGAGGTGAGAGTTTAAATTTTTTACCTAGTATTTCTTCGATAATATGTGATTTTCCAAACAATTTAATTGTTTTGTTGCCCCAAACTTGAGGATTTTGCCATTGTGTTTCATTTTGAAAAACAGAAACTACATTAGGAAGTTTCATAATTTGGCTGGCTAGTAATTTAAGGTCTCTAATTTTTTTACCAATTGTAATTAAAGTTACTTGGATTTCCCCACTAGCATGGCTTTGACGAACTACAATAGTTTTAATACCATCATTATGACGTCTAAAGTCAGCAATTCGAATATGAAGTTTATCGATTAACTTTTTAATTTCACGCTCTGTTTTTTGTGTTTCTTTTGTTTGAGTTGGCATTTCAGGAAGATCAATTAAACGACGTGAGTTAGGAGCGTACAGGCCAAGTTTACTCTTTCCTTTATTGAATTCAATTTGGTATTGAGCTTTATTGCGATAGTGCCAGGCATTTGGAGCTGAAATAGTCTTTTTGACTTTATACTTAATGTAGTCTCTTGGATGATATTTTCTAAGAGATTCTAGAATTAGGTGTTGCTTAAACTCAAGTTGTTTTGGATAAGAAAGATGAGCTAATTCTAAGCCGCCAACGGCCGGATCTACGCCCTTCGGGAAAGCCACTCTATCTGGAGACTTTTCTTTAATTCGAACTAATTCGCCCTCTAAATAATGTGGGTGTCTATCAATGATTTTTGCAACAACAACTTCACCTGGAAGAGCACCGGGAATAAAAATAATTTTCTTTTTATAATATCCGATCCCTTCACCATTAATACCTAGCCGTTTAATAGTGATGATAATATCTTTTTCTTGCTTGTTTTTAATAAATTTTGTCAAAATAAGGCCCTCATTTCGATTGATTCATGAAAAAAGTGTCACAATAAGCATAAGCGTTATGTTCAAGTGATACAAGTATTTAATTTATTATAATATAGAAGAAACCAAAAAATGAAGAAGGTGCGATAATGCCAATTATAACTAAGATAAGCACGCAAAAACGTAAAGGACGCTATAATATTTTTATTGATAATGAGTATGCTTTTAGCGTAAGTGAAAGGACCCTAGCGGAAAAAAGACTTTTAAAGGGAACAGAATTAAGTACTGAAGACATTAAAGAAATTAAAAAAGCTGAATCAGATAGTCATGCTATTCAGCTAGCGATGTCTTATTTAAGTTATCAGCCACGTAGTGTATATGAAATTTTAGAGTATTTAAATAAACATGAAATTAGTCAGGATGCTAGTCAAGCCGCCGTTCAGAATTTGATTAAGTTGAATTATTTAAATGATAACAATTTTGCTCGTTTGTTTATCAAGAATAATCTTCGAGTTGGAAAAGATGGACCGAGAGCTGTTGATAGAAAATTAAAGCAAAAAGGTCTTGCAGCTGACGTTATTCAAGAGGCACTTTATGAAATTGAAGATGAAGAGTGGATTGATGCAGGTCTTCGCTTAGTGCACTCACTTATTCATCAAGTAGGTAAACTTTCATATAAGGATATTAAGCAAAAGGCGTTGACCAAATTGCGAGCTCACGGATTTGATCAAGAGCTAGGTGAATTAGTAATTGAGAAATTAGATTTAGAAAACGATGAGGATGACCAAATCGAAGCTTTAAAAAAACAAGGAAGTAAGGCATGGCGTCGCTATCGCAGAGATGAAGATTTTAAAAGAAAGCAGAAAGTTAAAAGATATCTGTTTCAACATGGCTTTTCAAGTAGTGAAATTGATAGTTTCTTAAATGGCGAAGTAGTAGATTTAGAAGAAATAGATGAATATTAATTTGCTGGTATAATGTTTAGTGAGGAGGCGCACATTATGGAAATGCCTCGTGAAGGCGATTATATCGCAATCCAAAGTTATAAGCATAATGGCACGTTGCATCGAAATTGGCGTGACACTATGGTAGTTAAAACAGAGCAAAATATTATTATTGGCGTTAATGATCGAACTTTGATTACAGAAGAAGACGGTAGAAAGTGGATTAGCCGTGAACCAGCAATTGTTTATTTTCATCGTAAACTTTGGTTTAATGTGATTGCAATGCTCAGACCTGATGGAGTTGCATATTATGCTAATTTAGCTAGTCCCTTTATATTAGATCGAGAAGCACTGAAATATATTGACTATGATTTAGATATTAAGGTGTTTCCTGATGGGGAGATTAGATTGCTTGATGCGGACGAGTATGCAATGAACAAAAAACGCTGGCATTACAGTGAAGAGATTGATAGTATTTTGCGTAGTACTAGTTTTGAATTATTAGATTGGATTGATCAAAAGAAGGGCCCGTTTGCTAAAAAATTCGCACAAATTTGGTATGAAAGATATAACCAATTACGTCCTGATTTAGATCGTAGTTTTTTTAAGGGGAGAGAAAATGAAGAAAGAAAAATACTCGGCACATAATTTTATTGGTAAGGTTTTTATGCCAAACCAAATTGATGAAAATAAAACTTATACAGCAGCTATTCAAGAAATGGAAAGTGATCCAGGCTTTCAAAAGTTTATTAAAGACAATGGCTATGAAAATGAACGTGCAAGTTTGGTGGTGTTTGGACCAGAGAACTTTATGTTTTGGTATGGTGTTTTAGCTGATGATAAGCAGATGCCTGGTGCTGGATTAAATAAATTTGAATTGCCCGCTTCAGAAATTGCGGAAATTGATACGCCTAATAGTAATTTGGCTTTCTTTAGTCAACCTTTAAATTTTGTGATTCCGACTTTTTTAGATAAATTATCTAAAGATGGTATTACAATGTATGAGAATCTGGGAGATAGTGAAAAACCGTATGTTTTAGCAAAGTTGAACTTAGAAACAAAAGAACTGGCACAGATTTTATATCTGGATGCCAGTTCTGACGGTAATGCTAAATAATAATTATTTCTGCTTGGGGTCAATAGATAGGTTGTCATATTCGATATAAGCACCAATACATGTCGAAATTAGCATGATTAATAAAACAATGCCAACCGAGTTACCAATAATAAAGGATAATGAGAAACAACTTCTCACAAGATCCATCGCAAGCCAGCAAAGCACAAAGTCAACTAAACAGTTGCCAATTAAGAAAAGTTTACGTCTACGAATACTGTAGAAACGTAGAATTTGCTTAAAGAAGTTATCTGGTACTTTAGCGGAGACCAAATCAAGTGGTCGCTGAATGGTTGCCTTGATAGCGAACATAATAATTGTTCCAACTAAGGCACCAATAAAACTTCGAAGAAGATCGCTAGAGTGTCTAACTAAAGCATTGTAGCAGATGCCGATTAAAGTTAAACTGCAAAGATACGGAATTAATAATAAGAATGTAAATACCAAGTAGATATTTTGTTTTTTCATCTATAAGACCCCATTTCTTGTTCTTTATTTTATCATAGATTACCGTATGATATAATTACCGATAATTATGATTAAAGTAGGGATTAAGGCAGTAATAGAAAGAGAGAATTTAAGATGAGTAGTGATCCCGGTGCGGGTGATATATTTAGCAAATTAAGAGCTAAATTTCGCGGCGATGAAGATATTGATGGACAACGCAAGCTGAATAAAATTTTAAATAAATTACATGAACAAAAAGAGATTAGTGATCGTGAATTTTCAATGATGGAAGGTATTCTTGAGTTTGAAGAAAAAATGGCTCGAGAAGTAATGGTTCCTAGAACAGATGCCTTTATGGTTGATATCAATGATAATTTTCAAGAAAACTTAGATCAAATCTTAAAAGAACCTTATTCAAGAGTACCGGTCTATGATGGTGACAAGGATAAGATTGTTGGCGTCATTCATATTAGAACGGTTTTACGAAAAGCCCATAAGATCGGTTTTGATAAGTTAGATTACGATCAGGTAATGTTTAAGCCTTTATTTGCACCTGAAACAATTGAATTGGGTGAATTGTTAGTTGAGATGCAGCAAACTCAAAGGCAGCTTGCAATTTTAACTGATGAATATGGTGGTGTCGTAGGACTAGCAACAATTGAAGATTTAATTGAAGAAATTGTTGGTGACATTGATGATGAGGTTGATAAGGCTGAAGTCCTATTTTCAAAAATCTCTCCAAGAGAATATGTAATTTACGGGAAGATGCCTTTAGCTGATTTTAATGAAGAATTCGGAACCGATTTAGCAATGGAAGACGTGGATACTGTTGCTGGTTACGTAATCACTAAATTAGGGATGATTCCAGCTAAAGGAGAAAAGCTAAGCGTCAAACTTGATAATGGGATGGTTTTAACAACTAGACGCATGAAGGGTTCGCGTTTATTAACGCTGTTACTTACAATTCCAGAAAAACAAGAAAAGGAAGAAGCTAAAGATTAATGACAAAGTTAACTGATGAAGTGAAAAAAAGACGCACATTTGCGATTATTTCTCACCCAGATGCGGGTAAGACAACAATTACTGAGCAAATGCTTCTTTTTGGTGGAGTAATTAGAAGTGCAGGTACGGTTAAAGCACGTAAAAGTGGACATTATGCAACTAGTGACTGGATGGCAATTGAAAAGAAGCGTGGTATTTCAGTAACTAGTTCAGTAATGCAGTTTGAATATCAGGGAAAGAGAATCAATATTCTTGATACTCCTGGACACCAAGATTTCTCTGAAGATACTTACCGGACTTTAATGGCAGTTGATGCTGCGGTAATGGTTATTGATTCAGCTAAGGGTATTGAGCCTCAAACCAAAAAGTTATTTAAGGTTGTAAAAAAGCGTGGCATTCCTATCTTTACTTTTATGAACAAGCTTGATCGTGATGGACGCGAACCGCTAGATTTAATTGCTGAATTAGAAGATTTGCTCGGTATTGAAGGCGTAGCCATGAACTGGCCAATTGGTATGGGAAAGCAATTAAAAGGATTATACGATATTGCAAATAATCGTGTTGAACTTTATCGAAAAGATGATGATGATCGCTATTTACCATTAGATAAAAATGGAAAATTATCAGAAGATGAACCTTTAGCACAAGATAGTTTATATCAATCAACTTTAGATGACATTGATTTGTTAAAAGAAGCAGGAAATACTTTTGATAAAGAAAAAATCTTAAAAGGAGACCAGACTCCAGTCTTCTTTGGATCTGCTTTAACTAATTTTGGTGTTGAGACTTTTTTAGATAGTTTTGTTAATTTAGCCCCAGCTCCTCAAGAACATGTTGTTAATGATGATGAAAAATTAGCTGCAGACGATCCTGAATTTTCTGGGTTTGTTTTTAAGATTCAGGCTAATATGAATCCTAACCATCGTGATCGAATTGCCTTTGTAAGAATCGGAAGCGGGGAATTTAAAAAGGGGATTGACGTAACTTTAGCTAGAACTGGAAAGCCAGTTAGATTAAATAATGCAACTGAATTTATGTCTAGCGAACGAGTTCAAGTTTCTGATGCGGTTGCTGGCGATATAGTTGGTTTATATGACACAGGTAACTTTCAAATTGGTGATTCAATTTACGCTGGTAAGAAAAAGATTGTTTATCCAGCTTTGCCGCAATTTACACCAGAAATCTTTATGCGTGTGACTGCTAAGAATGTTATGAAGCAAAAGTCTTTCCATAAAGGGATGAACCAACTGGTTCAAGAAGGTGCAATTCAGCTTTATCGTGGTTATGCAACTGATGATTATATCCTAGGTGCAGTTGGTCAATTACAGTTTGAAGTCTTTTCTTTTAGAATGAAGAACGAATATAATTCAGAAGTAGAGCTTCATACTTTAGGTAATCGTGTAGCACGCTGGATTAATCCAGATCAGTTAGATCCTAAGATGTCATCTTCGCGTAACTTGTTAGTAAAAGATAGAAATGGTGAGCCACTATTTCTGTTTGAAAATGCTTTTGCAGAAAGATGGTTTAAAGATAAATATCCAGATGTTGAATTAACTTCAAGATTATAATAAAGCCCAAATAAAAAGCCATGGAATTTTCCATGGCTTTTTAAATGCGATTTTATCGATCGCAAGTAATAGAAATAATCTTTCTACTCTTATCAACTGTTATATCGTAAATGCGATCTTCATGAATTAAACGCTTAATGACAAACTCTACTTCGTCTTGTCTAATAGGACGTTTATGATTTTCCATTACGATTTCGATTTTATCAGTAGTTTCGCTATATACTATTGTGGTATTACCTAAAGAGTAAACCTTTACGAATTGACTATTGGTAGCTGCTAGCTGTCTTTGAACCAAATCACGGTAGCTATTTGTAACATCAATTAAATGCATCATATTTATAACCTCGATAATATAAATGTGTCTTTAAAATCCCAACTTAAGTATAACCTTTTTAGAAGATTTATAAAAATAAATAAAAAAAGAGTCACATTTATGTGGCTCTTCTTTAGTATTTGAACACTTAATTTTCGCTGATTACAATCGTGTTATCTACTACATCAGCTTTTAAGTCTTTAGCAGCTGGATTGTCTAACTTGTAATCTGCAACTTTGTCTTCGATTTCTTCTTGGATTGTACGACGAAGTGGACGAGCACCCATAGATGGATCATAACCTTTTTCTACAAGTAGTTCCTTTGCTTCTGGAGTGACTTCAATATGAAGACCTTGATCTTTGACCATATTGTTAGTATTAGCAAGCATTAAGTCGACAATCTTAATTAAGTCTTTCTTATCAAGTGAATTAAATTCAACAATATCATCTAGTCTATTTAAAAATTCAGGTTTGAAGTATTGACCAAGGGTATTCTTAAATTGTTCTTGATGACTGTTTTCAGCAGCAAAACCAACGTTTGCTTCTTTAATTCCTTGACCAGCATTAGAAGTCATAATAATAATTGTGTCTTTAAATGAAACAGTACGACCTTGTGAATCAGTTAAGCGACCATCGTCAAGAATTTGTAAGAAGAGGTGAAGTACATCCGGATGAGCCTTTTCAATTTCGTCAAATAGAATTAAGCTGTAAGGATTGTGACGTACTCTCTCAGTCAATTGACCTGCTTCTTCGTATCCTACGTAACCTGGAGCAGAGCCAATTAACTTAGATACTGAATATTGTTCCATATATTCACTCATGTCAAAACGAATTATCGCATCTTCAGTACCAAAGATTTGTTTAGCTAATTGCTTAGCTAACTCTGTTTTACCAACGCCAGTTGGTCCTACAAAAAGGAATGAGCCAATTGGACGACCGGACTTGTTAAAACCAACACGGTTACGACGAATTGCGCGAGCAACAGTTTCAACAGCTTTATTTTGACCAATTACATTATCTTTAAGATCGGTTGATAAGTTCTTTAATTGAGTTTCTTCCTGTTTTTGTAGGTCGCCAACAGGAATATTAGTTTTTTCTTCAACAATCTTATTCATGATCTTTTCGGTAATCTGAGGTGTGTGATCTGGATCTACTTTTTGATCTTTTAATTTTTCATATTTTTCAATTTGATCGCGATAGTATGCTGCTTTTTCATAGTCTTCATTCTTCAAGGCTTCTTGCTTTAAGTTTTCAGCTGCATCTAATCTTTCTTTGATTTTTTCGCTATCGACATAAGGAATGGTAAGGTTCATTCTTGAACCAGCTTCGTCTAGAAGGTCAATGGCTTTATCAGGTAAGAAACGATCTTGAATGTAACGAGATGAAAGGGCAACGGCAGCTTGAATTGCTTCATCAGTATAATGAACATGGTGATAATCTTCGTAGCGTTTACGAATACCTTGTAAAATTTTAACTGTTTCTTCAGTAGTTGGTTCTTTAACTTCAACTGGTTGAAACCTACGTGCTAAAGCAGAATCTTTCTCAATGTTTCGATATTCTTTGATGGTAGTTGCACCAATTAGTTGGAAATCTCCACGAGCTAAGGCTGGTTTGATAATATTGCCAGCGTCCATACCACCTTCAGCGTTACCCGCACCGACTAATTCATGAATTTCATCGATAAATAAAATGATATTGTCATTTTGTTCAAGTTCTTTAATTAGTTGCTGCATTCTTTGTTCAAATTGACCACGAATGCCGGTACCTTGAACCATCGAAACCATATTTAGTGAAATAATACGCTTATCTTGTAGCTTAGCAGGAACGGATCCGTCGACAATTTGTTGTGCTAGTCCTTCAACAACGGCTGTTTTACCAACGCCGGCTTCTCCAATAAGAACTGGATTGTTTTTGGTACGTCTGTTTAAGATCTCAATAACTCTAGCGATTTCTTTATCACGTCCAATAACTGGATCAATTTTTCCTTTCTTTGCTAGATCAGTTAAGTCAGTTCCATATTGGTCTAATAATGATTTTTGACCACCGTTATTACCACCGCGACGTCCACCACCCATTTGCATTCGTGGATCCCGTTCTTGAGAGTTATTTTGTTCGTTATTACTATTGTTTAAGGCGTTTAATAAATCATCAAAATCGCCAAAAAAAGCATTGTTATTATTCATATTATTAATTTGTCCTTGTTGATTTTTTAATTCTTGATAACATTGTTGGCATAATGATATTTCACGATCTTGCCCATTAACATTTGTATAAAGATGAATTGAGGCAGGACGTTCATGACAGTTATCGCATAGCATTAATATTTCCGCCTTTCTTATAATATACAGGCTATATTGTTATTTTAGCACTCTTGATACTCAAGTGCTAACTTGGTAATATCATAGTACGGATACTTACTAATTGCAAGTAGTTAGATTAGATTTTTGCTGAATAATTGCTACAATAGGTGAAGAATTAATTTTTTACTAGACTAACAAAATTTAAGGAGTGAAATTTATAAGATATGGATTATAAAAAAATACTAGATCAAATCGTGAGTGGCGAACTAAAAGAATATAGAGTTAGTCCTAAAGATGCCTTTCAATTTCAATTGGCACTTAGAAGCTATGGTAAAAGGCAAAGTATAACTGGAATTGCTCAACGTGGTGGGGATATAATCTATACCTTATCTGATAATGAAAATTAAGCAACTTATAATGTAAACATTTACATTTGTGTTGTTTTCATTTAAAAAACATGATAACCTAATAAACGAGTGGGTATAAAACTCCCGATTATTTTTGATTTTAAAGGAGATAATTTAAAATGGAAAAACGCGAATTTCATATTGTTGCTGAAACTGGTATTCATGCTCGTCCAGCTACTTTGTTGGTACAAGCAGCATCTAAGTTTAATTCAGATATTAACTTGGAATACAACGGTAAATCAGTAAACTTGAAGTCAATTATGGGTGTTATGTCTTTAGGTGTTGGCCAAGGTGCAGATGTAACTATTACTGCTGATGGTGACGATGCTAAAGAAGCAATCGAAGCTATTGCTGACACTATGAAAAAGGAAGGTTTAGCTGAATAATGTCGAAAACTTTAAAGGGAATTGCTGCCAGTGATGGTATTGCAGTTGCACCAGCCTACCTTTTGGTAGAACCTGACCTTTCGTTTTCTAAAACCTCAGTTAGCGATGTTGATGCTGAAGTAGCTCGTTTTAAAAAAGTTGTTGAAGAATCAACTAAAGAACTGGAAAAAGTTCGTGATAAGGCTAAGGAAAGTTTAGGAGCAGAAGAAGCACAAGTTTTTGATGCTCACCTTCTCTTCTTAAGTGACCCAGAATTTACTGGTGCCATTGAAACAGAAATCAAAGATCAAAAAGTTAATGCTGAAGCTGCATTAGATGAAACTGCTCAAAAGTTTATTACCATCTTTGAAGGCATGACTGATAATGCATATATGCAAGAACGTGCAGCTGACGTACGTGATGTTTCAAAACGTATTATGGCACACCTTCTTGGTAAGAAATTACCAGATCCTGCAGCTATTGACCATGAAGTTGTTGTTGTGGCTTATGATTTAACACCAAGTGATACAGCTCAACTTAACAAAAAGTATGTTAAGGGATTTGTAACTGATATTGGTGGTAGAACTGCTCACTCAGCAATCATGGCTCGTTCATTAGAAATTCCAGCTGTTGTAGGTACTGAAAGCATTACTAAAGACGTTAAAGATGGTGATATGCTTATTGCTGACGGTTTAGATGGTGATGCTATTGTTAACCCAACTGATGCTCAAGTTGAAGAGTACACCAAGAAAGGTGAAGCCTTTGCTAAGCAAAAGGAAGAATGGAAGAAGTTAAAGAATGAACCATCTGTAACTGCAGATAATAAGAAGTTTATTATTGCCGCTAACATTGGTACTCCTAATGATATGAAGGGTGTAAAAGAAAACGGTGCTGAAGCAATTGGTTTGTACAGAACTGAATTCTTATACATGAATTCAAAAGACTTCCCATCTGAAGAAGCTCAATTCGATGCTTATAAGGAAGTTATCGAAGATATGGATGGTAAGCAAACTATCATTAGAACTTGTGATATCGGTGGTGACAAGCACTTAGATTATTGGGATCTTCCAGAAGAAATGAACCCATTCCTAGGTGTTCGTGCTATTCGTCTTTCAATGCAATACAAGGATATCTTTAGAACTCAATTAAGAGCTTTACTTCGTGCTTCTGCATATGGTCCATTAGGAATTATGTTCCCAATGATTGGTACTTTGGCAGAATTACGTGAAGCTAAGCAAATCTTAGCTGAAGAAAAAGATAAACTTGTTAAAGAAGGCGTTAAGGTCGGTGACGACCTACAAGTTGGTATGATGATCGAAGTTCCAGCTGCTGCAGTGTTAGCTAACCAATTTGCTAAAGAAGTTGATTTCTTCTCAATTGGAACTAACGATTTAATCCAATATACTATGGCTGCCGATCGTGGTAACGATAATGTTTCTTATCTTTATCAACCATATAACCCATCTGTTTTACGTTTGATTAAGCACACTATTGATGGTGCTCATGAAAACGGTATTTGGTGTGGTATGTGTGGTGAAGCTGCTGGTGATGATATCATGTTCCCAATTCTTTTATCAATGGGACTTGATGAATATTCGATGAGTGCAACTTCAATCTTACGTATCAGAAGTTTGATGAAGAAGATCAATACTGAAGATATTAAAGAATTAGCTAATAAAGCTTGTTTTGTTTCAGAAACTGCCGATGAAAACAAGAAGTTAGTTGAAGAAACTATGAAGAAGCTTAACATTAATGATTAATAGAAAAAGAGTACGTAAGTACTCTTTTTTCTTTCAAAACTTCACACAAACTTCATTATTTACTGATAAAGTAATATTTGTAAGCTAATAAGAAGAAATCTAATTACAACTTACAAAAAACAAGTATTTGTGATACAATAATAATTGTAAGTGAAACGGTAGTTATTTTTCTACACGCAAAGGAGTGTGGAGTTAAGTGTTAAATTTATATACATCACCAAGTTGTACGTCATGTCGTAAGGCAAAAGCATGGTTAAAAGAACACGATATTCCTTTTAAGGAAAGAAACATTTTTGCTAATCCATTGAACAAAGAAGAAATCATGCAAATTTTACGTATGACTGAAAATGGAACGGAAGAAATAATTTCTACTCGTTCTCGTACATTCCAAAATTTAAAAATCAATTTAGATGACTTATCAATTGATCAATTAATTGATCTTGTTGAAAAAAATCCAAGTTTATTAAGACGTCCAATCATTATGGATGACAGACGTTTACAAGTAGGATATAACGAAGATGAAATTAGAAGATTTCTTCCTCGAAAGGTTCGTCGTTTAGAGCTTGAAGAAATCCAAGCAATGACAGCTGATCTTTAATTAAAAATTGTAAAAACGTTAGCCTTTTTAAGCTAGCGTTTTTGTATGAGCAAGAAAATAGGTTACAATGTATTAAAGACAAGAGACTTCGAGGTGATAACAAGTGGAAGTACACAGAATAAGTGAGAACACCATTCGTGTAACAATGGATGCAGATGAACTTAAAGAGCGCGGAATAACAATGCTCGATTTATTAGGAAATAAAAGTCAAATTCAACATTTCTTCTATCAAATTTTAAGTGAAGTCGATACAGATCATACTTTTGCTAAAGGCGATCCGGTTACTTTTCAAGTTATGCCAAGTAGTTCTGGATTAGAGTTACTAATTTCTAAAGTACCTGATAGTGATGAAGATGTCGGTGATAACCCTAACGATCAATTACGTGATCTGTTAAAGGGATTAGGCGCCGGATCGGATAATGATGATCGTAAAACAAAAATTAATAATCAAGATAAATTAATTAGTGATAATCGCCGAGTCTTTAAGATTGATAGTATTGATTTAGTTGCCGCCTTAGCGGATGCATTAAAAGTTGATGGCTTAGCATCTAGTTTATATACTTACCATCATGAATATTATTTAGATTTAGCCTACTTAGATGACAATTATGTTGAATTAAAGCCTGAAGATACGTGGGTAATTGCTAATGAATATGGAAATGGAATGACAGAAAAGCAATTCCAAAAAATAAAGAAAAATGCAAAGTGTTTGATTAGGCAAGACGCGTTAGGAAATCTAAGACAATATTTTGATTAAAAAATAAAGGAGATGAAAAAAATCATCTCCTTTTTGCGTATATAATAATGGGCGATAAAATGTATGCTGCTATTTTAAATCAAAAATTAGTCTTAGCAATTAATGAAGCAGAACAAGTTAGTAAGGGATTAAAAAAGTTGAATCAAGAATCTTATCTTTGTCCATCTTGTCGGCATCGAATGATTCTGATTTTATCGGAAGAAAAAAAGCCATTTTTTAAACATTTTTATCAGGTAAAGGGAACAGGGGAAAAGGAAGAGCATTTACAGGCAAAACAGTTATTGTGCACTGCGTTAAAAGCAAATGGACTTCGAGCAGATATTGAAGTTCCACTTTTAGATCAACAATTGAGAGCAGATGTATTAGTAGAAAATAGATTATCTTTTGAAGTGCAATGCGCACCCTTGAGTGGGGCAGAATTTGCACATCGCCATGCCTTATATAAAAAATTGCAGATTAAAGATATTTGGATTGTCGGGAAAAGGCATTATTTGAAAAATAAAATTAATCGTTCTCAAAAAATCTTTTTAAGATACAGTACACAATGGCAATGGTATTATTTAGAAATTAATCCATTTAGTTGTGTGATTACATTAAAATATAATATTTTAATGGCAGCACTTAGTTCTGAACTAAGTTATGAAATTAAAACTTTTTCATTAGATGAAAGAGGCGTGGCAAGCTTGTTTACTTTCATTCCATCTACTAGAAAAAATAAAATAAGCTATATTCAAGATCAAAAAATATATCTACAAAAGCAAATTAATCAAAAAAGTAAACTGGGACTGAAAATTGCTTCGTTATTATATCAGTTACATTATTCTGTGGCAGATATTCCAGATGAGCTCTTCTTAAAATTACGAGAGCCGAAGGAAAAAAGTCCAATAATAATTTTTCTACAAAAAAAGCTAGCTGACTTAAAAGCCAGTTAGCTCAATAAATTATAATAAGCGTAAACTATTATCACTACTAGTTTGTCTATCCCCAGTGATTGCTGACTCAATTTCTTCTCGATTTGCACAACCTTCAATCATCATTCCTGAGTCTCCACGGTCATTATCATAATTAAAAATAATCGTAGTTGGAGTAGTTACAACATTCAAGTCATCGGCAAGTTTTAAGTCTTTATCCATTGAAAGCTTGATGTAATTCGATTCTCGATTCTTTTTGAAGCTCTTAATCGAAACATCTAGTGAGCTCAAAATTTCATTAATAAGCTCTGATGAATAAATTTTGCCCATATCATTAATAGCATGTTGCAATTTAATGATATATTGTCTAGCTTTTTTATTACCTACTATTAATTTTAGGATGTGATAATCTTTGGTTGCATTGTAAGCACTTTGACTAAAAGTGTTAAAAATTTCGACATTACTTGATGAAAGATGTCTCGCTCTGATATCGTTACGAATTGTGTTCATGGTAGTCATGGGAATAAAGTGGTAAGAAATATTTTGTTTATAACCACTGACTGCAGCAATTATTTCCTGTTCATTTTGATAACAGTTAATTCCAATCGGATTAACAAAGAAAAATATTTCAAACATTTTGCTATTTCCTCCGTCCAAGTTCATGAATACTGTATCAGAAAATGAACGAAATGGAAAAAAATTTGTTTTATTTTTTGTGTTCCCAAGCACGTTTTACTTTACTTTGGTTAGTATTTTCCTTGTTAGCTTTGAAATCAAACTGCTTTTCTAATTCAGCAAGTACTTTTTGTATGGTTGCTGGATCATCATTTTCAATTTCTAATTCAAAGTCATAATAGCCATCTGGAAATTCTGTTAAATCAAGAGTTAATTCACAATTTTCTGGTCCAACGGCTAATATTCTTCGTGTTTGACTCCAAGAAATTAATTTTAAAGAGTGAATGGATTCTTTAGAATAATGTTTTTGTAAATAATTACCAACATCACCGCCAAATAAGAAAAAAGTACCTTCATATGCACTTTGAGCCATTTGCTCGGCTTGGGCTACTGACAAAAGATTATTAATTTCTACTCTTTCACTATATTTATTTTCTTTAGGTTTGGTTTCCTTAACCTTAATAGTTTGTTCAGCGTGATCAACTAGAATTCTAATTCTTAAACTGGCATCACTATTTTTTAAGTCAAAATCAGGTGTATCAAAGTAGTAGTTCTTTTGAATAAAATCTGATTTAGCGGTAAATGCATCACGCATTTTTTCGTAGGTATCTTTATCTAGGAGTGTTTTTGATTCGATTTCTAAATTTTTACTCATAATTTTATCCTTTCACTAGTTAATGTTATCCCTCTCTATGGTAGAATAATTTTGTTTGAAACGGAAAGGATTTATACATGAAAGATTGGGATTTATTTTTATGGCCTTATCAACAGGCTGTATCTGAATTAAAAGTTAAATTTCGATCACTTAGACAAAGTTTTTTAAACAAGGGTGAGCATTCGCCGATTGAATTCGTGGTCGGACGCGTAAAAACCGTCGATTCAATTAAAGAAAAAATGACGCGGCGAGTTATTGCTCCTGATGTCATTGAGAACGATATGCAAGATATAGCTGGCATTCGAATTATGTGTCAATTTGTGGATGATATTTATCGAGTAGTTGACCTAATTCACCAGCGTCAAGATATGCAGGTAATTGAAGAAAGGGACTATATTCAAAACGCAAAACCATCTGGATACCGTTCTTACCATATGGTAATTGAATATTCTGTTTTTTTACCTGATGGACCAAAAAAGATTATTGCCGAAATTCAAATTCGGACCTTGGCAATGAATTTTTGGGCAACAGTAGAGCATACTTTAAATTATAAATATCAAGGGAAGTACCCAGAAGATATTTCTAAGCGACTTAAATCAACAGCTGAAGCTGCTTATAAGTTAGATGAAGAAATGTCATCAATTAAAGATGAAGTGCAGGAAGCACAGAGAATTTTTACTAAATCTAAAGGAAAAGAACAATAATGAAAGTCGCACTCGTTTATAATGAAAAAGTTGAAACCTTGGCAGTAGTTAAGGCATTAGAAAAATTACTTGATTCTAGAAAGATTGAAATTGATCCTGAGAATCCTGATGTGGTAATCACAATTGGGGGAGATGGAACTTTAATTTCGGGTTTTCACAAATATCAAAATTTAGTTGATCAAATAAGGTTTATTGGTGTACATACAGGACACTTAGGCTTTTATACTGATTGGCGTAACTTTGAAATTGGTAAGATGGTTGATAATTTAACTAAGAAGCAACCCTCTTCCGCTTCTTATCCACTGCTAGAGTTAATTATTACTACTGGTTCAGGTGAAAAGAAAAAGTTGCTCGCTTTGAATGAAGCAACAATTAAACGAGTTTCAAAGACTTTAAAGGCTGATGTTTATATTAGAGATCAATTCTTTGAGAGCTTTAAAGGAGACGGATTATGTGTTTCAACGCCTACAGGTTCTACCGCTTATAGCAAATCTTTAGGCGGCGCAGTTATTCACCCCCGTTTAAAAGCCTTGCAGATGACTGAAATAGCTTCGATTAATAACCGTGTTTTCAGAACTTTGTCATCGCCAATAGTTATTGCTCCAGATGAATGGATAACTATTAAACCAGAAAGTGATGATCACTACGTAGTAACCTATGATGGATATGAATTTAATCACAAGCATATTAAGAAAATTGAATACCGTATTTCTCAACATGTTATTCGGTTTGATAAGTATCAACATACTCATTTTTGGAATCGGGTAGAGGATGCCTTTATTGGGCAACCTAAAAATAAATAATTATGCAATATTTTAAATTAAAATTTGAAAATAAAACACCTCAAAAATTGGGGCGTTTTTTGTTAAGAAATGGTTTTTCTAAAAGAGCTTTAACTAATAGCCAGCATAATGGTGGGATGATTTTGGTAAATCACCATCGCCGCTATACTAGCTATCTTTTACATTCAGGGGATGAAGTAATCTTTATCTTAGGTGAAGAGAAGAAAAATCAATGGCTAAAACCATCTACTAATCAGCTGAATATTGTTCTTGAACAGCATGATTATATAGTCATTAATAAAGAAGCTGGCGTTTTGTCAATCCCATCTCGCTATGAAGATAATGATGCAGTAGTTAACAGATTGCTATATTATTTTCAGAAAAATGGGCAGAAAGATCTTAAGCCACATGTTATTACAAGACTTGATCATGATACATCAGGGTTAGTTTTAGTTGGAAAAAATGCAGTTGCTCATGCTCGATTTAGCGAAATGGGGAAGGATTGTTTTATTAAAAAATATCATGCAATTGTGCATGGCAATTTTAGTAAAGAACAAGAAATAGGGATTATCGATGCGCCAATTGGTAAACTAGATGCCAGCGTTAAACGCGGAATAGTAGCTAATGGTCAACGCTCAATTACAAAATACCGTGTTTTAGACCAAGTTAATGGTGCAAGCTTAGTTGAATTACAGTTATTAACTGGTCGAACTCATCAAATTAGAGTTCACATGCAGTATCTTGACCATCCCTTGTTTGGTGATCCTTTGTATGGGATTAAAGATAATTTTAAACGACAAGCTTTGAATTGCTTTTATCTTAAGTTTGATGATCCTTTTTCGGAACGTAAGCAGGAGGTTACTATTTCAGAACCAGTGGATATGAAATGTTTGTGGCAAAGGCTAATAAGTAATAAATTATAAATATAATAGTCAAATACATTGACTATTGTAACCGCTTTACATAGAATTGAATATAAGAAGTGTTAATACTATCCTAATATAGAAAAGAGGATCACTTGTATGTATTATTCAAAGGGAAATTATGAAGCTTTTGCAGACACAAAAAAGCCAGCAGATGTAGATAAAAAATCTGCTTATATTATTGGTAGTGGATTAGCTGGTCTTTCAACAGCATTTTTCTTAGTTAGAGATGCTAAAATGGCTGGTGACAAGATTCATATTTTAGAAGAATTAGATGTTGCTGGGGGCTCTTTAGACGGAACTAAGCGTCCTAATGCTGGTTTTGTAGTTCGTGGTGGTCGTGAAATGGAAGACCACTTCGAATGTATGTGGGATATGTATCGTTCTGTTCCTTCATTGAGAATACCAGGAACATCCTATTTAGATGAGTATTATTGGCTTGATAAAGAAGATCCGAACTCATCAAATTGCCGTTTAATTCATAAACGTGGTAATGAATTGCCAACTGATGGTTTGTATCAACTAGGTTCACATGCTAGTGAAATAGTTAAACTAGTTTTGACACCGGAATCTGAAATTCAAGGAAAGACTATTGAAGAATGGTTCTCTCCAGAATTCTTTGAATCTAATTTCTGGACTTATTGGTCAACAATGTTTGCTTTTGAAAAGTGGCACTCTCTTGCAGAAATGAGACGCTACTGCATGCGGTTTATTCACCATATTGATGGTTTGCCAGACTTTACTGCTTTGAAGTTCAACAAATATGACCAATATGATTCGATGGTAAAGCCACTACTTAAATACTTAAAAGATCATGGCGTTAAGTTTGAGTACGGCGTTCAAGTTGAAAACGTGCTAGTCGATCATGAAGGTAACGAAAAAGTTGCTAAAAAGATTGTTATGAAGAAAGACGGTAAGCAAGAAGATATCGACTTAACTGAAAATGATCTTGTCTTTGTGACTAACGGTTCGATTACTGAAAGTTCAACTTATGGTAATCAAACTACGCCAGCACCAATTACTCATGCTAAAGGTGGTTCATGGAGATTATGGGAGAACTTAGCTAAGCAAGACCCAGCATTTGGTCATCCTGATGTCTTTAGTGAAAATCTTCCAGAAAGATCATGGTTTGTTTCTGCAACTACAACCTTGAAGAATAAAAAGGTTGCACCTTACTTTGAAAGATTAACTAAACGTAGTTTGTATGATGGCAAAGTAAATACTGGTGGTATTATCACAGTTACTGATTCTAACTGGGGCTTAAGCTTTACTATCCACCGTCAACCGCACTTCCCAACGCAAAAGCCAAACGAAATCGTAGTTTGGATCTATGCTTTATATTCAGATACTGAGGGAAATTATATTAAGAAAAAGGTAGTTGACTGTACCGGACAAGAAATTGCTGAAGAAATGCTGTATCACTTAGGTGTTCCAGAAAGTGAAATTAAAGAACTTTCTTCAGAAGAAAATATGAATACTGTTCCAGTATATATGCCTTATATCACTAGTTACTTCATGCCTCGTCATGATGGTGACCGTCCAGCAGTTGTACCAGAAGGTTCAAAGAATTTAGCCTTTATTGGTAACTTTGCTGAAAGTCCTACTAGAGATACTGTCTTTACTACTGAATATTCAGTTAGAACTGCGATGGAGTCAGTTTACACCTTACTTAATGTAGACCGCGGAGTTCCAGAAGTTTGGGATTCTGTCTATGATATTCGTGAATTGCTCCGTGCAATGTACTATATGGCTGACAAGAAGAAGCTAGCAGATCAAGAAATGCCTCTTCCTGAAAAACTTGCCGTTAAAGCAGGGATGAAGAAGATTAAGGGAACATGGATTGAGGAATTGCTTGAAGAAGCAAACTTGATTTAAAATTGTAACAATTTATTTGAATGAGAATTAAGAAAAAAGGTTACGGCGCTTTGAAGCCGTAACCTTTTTTGTGTCGAAAGTAATAATTTATTACTTATTTTGACTTATTTTGCTTATTTTTAAATAGCGAAACTAGCGTTTTTCTAAGTAAAGGATCATGTGCATAAAGATAAGTTCCCATAATTCCTCGTTTAAAAAGTACGTTTAAAGAATTAAGTACCATTCTTTCTTCTAGCTTTTTAATTTCAGTTGGATCGGTCAAATCCTTTCTTTTTTTAAACATTTCAATATCGGTAATTTTATCTAAATTAACTTGAATTTTATTTTGACCAGGGACCTGACTAATTGGCGGTCCAATAATAATACCTGTGTAGTTTAGATCAAAACCTTGGCAAGTATATATTGACCCAACTTCATTAATTGTTTCAGGTATTTCTGCCCAAGGCGTTGAGGTGTAATTATATTGATCCCATGGCATTTTAAACTTTCCTTCTTGAATATAGTGTTTTCCACCATCTAATGTTGAAGGATAACCAGACGTAGAAAGAATTCTGCTTAATCCAACTTCTTTGTTACGTTTGACAATTTCTTTCCGCATTTTTTCTGCATCATCGAAAATACGAAAGTCATAATTCTTTGTTGCATTATCTGGAATTGGTTTGATAATCATATTTTCAGTAAAAGAATTAAACCAATCGATCAGATCTGAGGAAGCATTCATTCGAAATTGATGCTTTAAGTAGTATTTTTTATATGGATAAGAATGAGTAATTTTTTCTAGTCGGTCCTTGGTCCAAAGTGTCTTCATTTTAAGCACTTGATAGGGGTCAAAAACTAGAATGACTACCTTACTTCGTTTAATAACTTCAACTAATTGATTATCATGATAAAAATTATTGTAGTGGTCTGGCTTTGATAGAAGTAAATGTGCCTCATCAATAATGACAATGTCTGCCTTTTTTTGTTTTTTATCTAGTTGATTGATAAAGCTAGTTGGTCTTTGAAAATTTTTCTTTAGTAATTCTGGAAGAGAACCTGCAATTTGTTTATAAACCTTAAGAATTTCAGGATGATTTACTAGAAAATAATTATTAGTTTGATAAAAATTGCTATTCTTATCGTGACGTAATTTTTGCATTTGATCAAAAAGTGCAGAAAGAACTACGCTTTTTCCAGTTCCAGCGTCGCCATAAATAGTAAAAATGGCGGGATAGTTATTTTGAAGATGTTGATTGGTAAAATTAATAATTTGATTAACTAAATCTTGTTGCTCAGTGGTTAATTTTTTTAATGGTGAAAGTTTATCAGTAGCATTATTTTGCATGTAAAATTTGCCTTCTAAGTAGGATAAAATAAAAGCCATGAAAATCATGGCAAAATAGAATTTTAATAATTTATGATAACTATTTATAAGACTAATCTTCTTCAAATAAAACGCGTGTAGCTTCTGGCACAGGAATATCTTTTTGGATAGGTGTTAGATTACCTGTTTCGGAATTACGACGGTATAAGGTGGCATTATTAGTATTTTGGTTAGCCACTACAAGATATTTTTCGTCTTTGTCCCAGTTAAAGTCGCGTGGGAATGATCCAAAGACGGAAATTCTTTGTACTAATTCTAGTTTTCCATCGTCTAGAACTTTGAAGACAGTGATTGAATCATGACCGCGATTAGAAATATAAATAAACTTACCATCTTTAGAAATTCTAATAGCTGCCGCGCCGTTGTGATCACTGAAGTCGTCAGGGATAGTCTTATAAGTTGCAACATCTTCAAATTTCCAAGTATTTTCATTTAAACGAACAACGTTAACTTGACTTGATAACTCACCAACAATATACATAGTTTTTCCATCAGGTGAGAAGACGAGGTGGCGAGTACCAAAGCCCTTTTCCATCTGATAGCGAGCTAAATGTTTTAATTTATCTCCATCTAATTTATAAAAATCAACCGCATCAATTCCTAGATCACATGAAACTAGATTACCAGCTGGAGTTTCATCAAAGAAATGTGGGTGGGCTTGATCTTGTTCTGCTCTTGGTCCATGTCCTTCATGTGTATCGTTAGTAATAAAAGTTAATTTTCCATTTTCATCGTAAGAAAAAACGTTAATAGTGGCTAAGTGATAGTTTGCAGTAAAGACTAAGTGCTTTTGTGAGTCGACACTGATATAACAAGGTGCTGCTCCTTCATGGAAATAGGTATCTAACTGTTTTGCTTTTCCATCTTTGATGCGGTAAGTAGCGATTCCACTTTGGTCACCATTTTGAATAATGGTAAATAATAAGTCACCAACTAGTTGAAAATAAGTTGGACGATCAATTTCAACAATATTTTTAACATCAACTAGTTTAATATCATCCTCATTTTTTTCTACATTAGCAGTATAAATTCCTTTTGAGTCATGGCTAGTATAGCCACCAAACCAAACTTTCATAGTTTTACCTCCTGATAAAAGCTTTCCGTAACATATTTATTCTCTACCTTTTGGCTAGAATAGGCAATTGTTATTAAGTGTTATCAGCTAGGCAAAGTGATATGGTAAAATTTAGTAAAGAGGTTGATAAAAATGAAGTGGAATTCTACAATTACTGCTATTGGATCAGAAGCGTTAGATCCAAATGATAATATCGTAATTTTATTTGATAATAAAGCAACTGATAAGTTGCGAGATGTTGCTGTTTTACAAAAATTTGATGAGGCAACACCAGTTGAAAAGTTTGTTTTTAAAAAAGACGACTCAATTACAATTGATGGCACTACTTATTTAGCTTTGTACGTTGGTCCAATGGTTCAAATGAACATGCAGGCTATTGGACATGCAACTTTAGTATTTACTAATGAAGTTCCGAAAAAGCCGATGACTAATGCAATTTATTTAGATAAAGATCCAAAAGAAGAAATGCCTGAATTTAAAGTGGGAGACTGGATCACCTACGAACATAGATAAGAGGGGAAGCTATGGAAGTAGAAAAACATCATCAGAAGAATAATTTTTTTGTTAAATGGTTTTTAAATAATCGTTTTAGCATAGTATTACTTAATATTTTATTATTCTTCTTAATTATTTGGGTGTTTAACCAAATTTCTTTTGTGTTAAATCCCTTTTGGACATTTTTTAATGCAATTTTGCCACCAGTTTTGGTTGCATCAATCCAATATTACTTAATGGATCCAGTCGTTGACTGGATGGAAAAGAAGCTAAAAGTACCACGTATAATTACAATTATTTTGCTATTTGTAATTGTTTTGGGAGGATTAATTTGGATCATTAATACTTTGATCCCAATTATTCAACATCAAACTGATTCTTTAATTAAGAACTGGCCAGCTTATTGGCAAGATGCACAAAAAGGCTTTGAAAAGATGATCCACGATCCTCGTTTAAATGGAGTTCGTAGTGGAATCAATCAGGTCATTTCTGATGCTCAGACAAAGATGTTTAAAACTGGTCAAGATAGTTTTAACTTAGCTTTGAATAATTTGTCGTCGGCTGTTAATGTTATTACAATGATTTTTATGACGTTATTAACAGCACCTTTTGTTTTATTCTTTATGTTAAAAGATGGTCATCGTCTAAATCCTTATGTGACTAAATTCGCTCCGCAAAAATTACAACCTAGTTTTTCAAGTTTACTTAGTGATATTAATGGAGCTGTAGCATCATATATTAGAGGACAAATTACAGTTGCTTTCTGGGTTGGAGTGATGTTTGCGATTGGCTATTCGGTAATTGGCCTAAATTATGGTATAACATTAGCTGTTCTAGCTGGTGTGCTAAACATGATTCCTTATTTCGGTACTTTTATTGCCTTTATTCCAGCAATTATTTTGGGATTAATTAGCTCACCCATGATGCTGGTGAAGGTTTTAATCGTTTTTGCAATTGAACAAACGCTTGAGGGACGTGTTATTTCGCCATTGGTAATGGGGAATAAGATGAACATGAATCCAGTTACTACTATTTTACTATTAATTGGCGCAAGCGCTGTTGCCGGCTTATGGGGCGTAATTTTTGCGATCCCAGTCTATGCTGTAATTAAGATTATTGTGACTAGACTATTTAATTATTATCGTAAGATTTCAACTCTTTATGATGAGATATCGGAATCAGATGATGCAAATCTAAAGTCTAAAGAGTAGAATTAGGTAGAAAATTAAACGTGGTACTTGCCTCATTACAGGTGCTACGTTTTTTTACAAGAGGAGCTTTTTTATGACAAACCACGTTGTACTTTATGAGCCATTAATGCCTGCAAATGCGGGAAATATTGCTCGAACTTGTGCGGGTACGAATACAGTCTTAGATCTTATTGAACCGCTCGGCTTTCAAATTGATAATAAAAAAATGAAACGTGCAGGATTAGATTATTGGGATAAAGTTGATATTAGAATGCATGATGACTTAGATGCCTTTTTAAAGACTCTTGGTCCAAATGATGAAATGTACTTAATTTCAAAATTTTCTTCAAAAAATTATGCTCAAGTAGACTATACTGATCCTAATAAAGATTATTATTTCGTTTTCGGAAAAGAAACGACTGGTTTACCAGAAACTTTCATGCGAGAATATTATGATCGTAATCTTAGAATCCCTATGTCCGATAATATTCGTTGTTATAATTTATCAAATTCAGTAGCAATGGTCCTTTTAGAAGCTTTGAGACAGCAAGGCTTTCCAAATATGGAAACGAGCCATCATTATGAAAATGATAAGTTAAAAGATAATTACAACCGTCCTGAACGTTATGAAAGAAATTTAGGAGAGAATTAAAATGGATTTTAAAAATATGACTCCAATTGTTGTTCGTTCTTTTCATTATGATTTAAATGATGAACAAAAGGTAAAAAATGAAGTTAATGTTTCATTAAGACAGGTTTACCAAGATTTAGATGATGGTAGCCAAGATGAGGGAAAAACTGGTAAGTATTTTGAAATTGCCGTTCCATTCGAGGTTTCTCCCGCACCTGGTGATTTTACCGTTAGTGGTGTAATTACGAGAGTTGTTCAATTTGTTGATTATTTTGGCGATGGGACTGATTTGGAACCATCAGATTACCAGTTACTCTCTAGACCATTAGTTGAACAAATTGAAACTTTAACTTATGAAATTACCCAATTAACTTTAGATCATCCAGTTAACCTTAGTTTTAAATCAAACTTTAACGAATTAAACAGAGACAACCAAAAGGACAAAGATGATAAGTAAAAAGATTGAGAAGGTGTCTTGATGGCTAAAAAGCGAAAACGCAGGACAAAAAGAAAGAGAAAGACAACTACTAAGAAGAAAAAGCAGAGTATGGAATGGGTCATCACTGGAATCGTACTTGTTTTAATAGCAGTTTTAAGTTGCGTTCATTTCGGCTTGTTTAGTCAACAACTAATTAACTTAATTCGCTTTTTTGTTGGCGATAGTCACTATTTAGCTAGTATTGTTTTAGGCTTAGTTGGTTTGGTCATGGTAATTTATAATCAGCCACCTCGTTTTGGTCTAAAAAGAGGAAGCGGATTAGGGATTTTTTATTTAGGTTTACTCCTTTGGGAAAGTTCTCGTGTTTTCAATCAAATGATGATCCATCAAGGATTTGTCAACGCCTTTTTAACATCAATTGGTGAAGAATTTTCTCGTGCTCAAATCACGACCAAAGTTGGTGGTGGCTTTATTGGAAGTATGTTTTATCAACTTATTTTTCCAATTTTAGGTACCGTAGGTTCAGAAGTAATATCTTTACTAATGATGCTGGTTGGGGTCTTGATGATCTGTAATGTCAAGTTTGCTACTTTACTATCTGGTTTTCAAAAAGGCTCGCAATTAGTAATTGAGAAAAATAAAGATGCTGGAGATGCTTTAAAGAATAAATATAATGATTTAGTCGAAAAGCATGAGCAGAGTAAGCAAGAAAAATTAAATAATCGTGAAAAATTGACGGATCCGTTAGATAATCATGATGATACTTTCCCAAGTACAGCTGATTTCACGGAAGATGCACCTATTTCAAATAAAACTCAAGATCTTGAAGAAACACCTCATTTTGTTCCTCCAATTGAGGTTTCTCAAGAAAATACAGCTGCGTCAGAGACAGAAGTTGGAGATAATTTAACTGATGATTTGCCAATTTCACATTCTTATGCCGAAGAAGATCAAAAGATGAAGCAGGAACTTCAGGATGTTGATCATGGTGATTTAGAGACTAAGCAACACGCTCAAACAAAAAATGCTAATTATCAGAAGCCTCCAATTAATTTGTTAGCACCGATAAAAAGCGTTGATCAGAGTCAAGATAAATCTTTAATTCAGAAAAATACTGAAGTTTTAGAATCTACTTTTAAGAGTTTTGGTGTACATGTTATTGTCAAAAAAGCAGTCTTAGGACCAACTGTTACTCGTTATGAAGTACAGCCTGCAGTGGGAGTTAAGGTAAGCAAGATTGTAAACTTAGCAGATGATCTAGCTTTAGCTTTGGCTGCTAAAGATATTCGTATTGAAGCCCCAATCCCAGGAAAGCCATTAATTGGGATTGAAGTGCCTAATCGAACTACCTCGGCTGTTTCTTTTAAAGACGTAATGCTTCATCAAGACTCAAAAGCAAAAGATATTTCACTTGATGTACCTTTAGGTAAAGACGTTGAAGGAAAAGTAATCTCGGCAGATTTACGCAAGATGCCGCACTTATTAATTGCTGGGTCTACTGGGTCTGGTAAATCAGTAGCAATTAATACAATTATTACTAGTATTTTAATGAAGTCTTACCCAGAGGATGTCAAGCTAGTTTTAATTGATCCGAAGATGGTTGAACTTTCTGTATATAATGGGATTCCTCATTTATTAATTCCAGTTGTTACAGATGCAAAGCTAGCTACAAATGCCTTACGTAAAACTGTTAAAGAAATGGAAAGACGTTATCAGCTTTTTGCAGCTGGGGGAGTTCGCAATATTACTGAATATAATCAAAAGGTAGCTGAAAATAATGCCGATAAGACTAATACAGTAATGGAAAAATTGCCTTATATTGTAGTAATTGTAGATGAATTAAGCGATTTGATGATGGTTGCTGGTCATGATGTAGAAGACGCAATTGTTCGTTTAGCACAAATGGCACGTGCGGCAGGTATTCACATGATTTTGGCAACGCAAAGACCAAGTGTCGACGTTATTACAGGTTTAATTAAGGCAAATGTTCCGTCTCGAATTTCATTTGCTGTTTCTAGTGGAGTAGATTCACGGACTATTTTAGATCAAGTTGGAGCTGAAAAGCTTTTAGGACGTGGAGATATGCTTTTCTTACCAATTGGAGCAGCTAAGCCTGAGCGTGTTCAAGGAGCATTTATTTCTGTAAATGAAGTAGAAAAAATAGTATCGTGGGTAAAAGAGCAGCAAGAAGCGGTATATAACGAAGACATGATTCCTTCAAAGAATGATTCTGAAAATCAAACTGATGGCGAAGATGAGCCTGAAGATGAGTTCTATGATCAAGCGGTAGCCTTAGTCAGAAAACAGCAGTCAGCAAGCGTATCGATGCTTCAGCGTCGATTTAGAATTGGTTATAATCGAGCAGCAAGAATTGTGGATGCAATGGAAGCAAAGGGAATTGTAGGACCTTCGGAAGGATCTAAACCGAGACAAGTACTTATTCCACCAGAAAAGGATGATGATCAGTAATTATGACGAATATTAGAATTGACCATAATTTAAAATTTAAAACAGCCACTTTAGGCTGTTTTTTGCGTTTGCCTTTAGATAAGAAGACATTGGCTTTGGCAAATATTTTAGCTTGTATGCAGAGCAATGCTAGTAAAAGTTTTCCGGGTATAAATATTCAGGCAAGGACTTTTTCTAATCTATATAATGCGAGTTTACAAGTTTTTCCTGAAGTATTTGGAAATCAAATTGTAGTTTTTTACACTATAAATTTTGTTGAGCCTCGTGAAATTCTTGATCCAGACTATAATTATCAAGTAGTAATGGATGCCTTTTTCAAGGTGGTAAAGGAGCCGCTTTTTGATGGTCAGTTATTAGAGCTAGCCAAAAGACAGCTTGAACAGGAAAGAAAACAATACTATGAACTACCTGCAAACTTTGCTTTGAACGGCTTTTTTAATACTTGGTATCGAAATACACCTAATTATCAAGATAGTGTTTTTGGCGATGAGAAGACATTAAAAGATGCTAGCTTAGAAGAAATTAAGTCATTTTTTAATACACTAAAAAATGCGCCTGCCTTTTGTTTGGGACAAGCACAAGATCCTGATAGTTTAACTGATTTAGTTCAAAATCGAATTGATTGGGCCGGTTATTTTGATGATTTTGTTGTGCCAACATTATCTTTAGCGACTACGGAAGATCCAGTAGAAAAAGAAGTACAATTTAAGAGTGAACAAGCGCAGCTTTTAATTGGTTATGGCTATGATCAGTCCTTGCCAGTATATTTTAAACAATTTGGAGGTCTGTTCTTAGGAGAATATCTTGCTGGGGATGAGTCATCTAAGTTGTTTACTGAGGTCAGAAAAAAATTAGGAGCAGCGTATGCCATTGACGCAACTAATTATGTTAATAATTCACTTTTTTTAATTAGCACAGGAATTTCTAAAGAAAAGATTGCAGTTGCTTCTAAGGCAATTAAAAACGGTGTGAAGGCGGTCCAAGAAGGAAAAGTGGACAAAGATGTTTTTAATAAAGCTAAAGCTGCTTTGAAGCGTAATTATCAAATAAGTGCTGATCGACAGGATTTAATTTTAATTCAAATGCTGGCAAATGCTTTAAGAGGTCGCGACTATACTTTTGTACAACGAATTAATGATGTTGAGCAATTTAAAATAGATAAGTTAATCGACTTTAGTCAAAAATTATACTTTAATGAAAGCTATTGTTTAAAATGAAAAAATTAGATGTAACTACCAGAGATTATAAGTCTGGATTTCGAGCAAAGGTAATTAGAAGGCCATTATTTGCACAAAAATTTATGGGAATTATTGTGGATTTTGGTGGAAGTGATCCTCAGAAGTTGTGTGGCGGAGCTCATTTTTTGGAACATAAATTATTTGCCAAAAAGAATGGTGATATATCGCAGCAATTTGAAGCAGTTGGTGCTTCTACTAATGCATTTACTACGTATAACGAAACAATGTTTTATGCTAGTTTTACTGAACATTGGCGGCAAGTGTTGCCACTGATTTTTGAATTAGTAGGAACAACGTATTTTACTAAAAGCAATGTTACAAAAGAGGCAAAGATCATTGCTCAAGAGTTAGCGATGTATCAAGACGATCCGAATTGGCAAGTAAATTATGAACTGATGCAGATGATGTTTCCTAAGACAAATTTGGCGGAGGATTTAACTGGAACCAAAGCTAGTTTAAAAAAGATGACGCCAGAAATTTTACAGGAAATTTATGATAATAATTATGTTAGTGGTCGAATGGAATTTGTCGCATGTGGTGGATTTAGCGAAAATCAAACAAAAGAAGTCCTGCGTGAAGTAGGGAAACTTGAGCGTAAATATTTAATTTCTAAAAAAGTTGCTCCTAAAAAATTAACTCTTGTAAGTCCAAAAAAACAGCATAATACCATTATTGATTCTGATCTAGCTACTTCACGCGTTGGTATAGGGATCAGGCTGCCTAACTTTGAAAAAGTTGGTCTAAAAAATAGTACTGCACAAACAATTCTTGAAATGATGCTCCAAGCTAAGTTGGGAGTAACCAGTCCCTGGTTTGAAGAAATGCAAAAGCAGGGAATTTTAAATTCTCCGATGGAGCTTCAAGTTTCTTATACTACTGAAGGAAATTTTGCTACGATTATTGGCGCTTCGAATAAGCCAGATTTATTTTTAGAAAATACCAAAAATCAGCTACTAGAAGTTCCAATATCAAAAGAGGCATTCGTATTCCAAAAGAAAGAGGCCTTGGCACAGACGATTAGAGAATTTGATGATTTAAGTACAGTTGCAATCGAAGAAGCTGAATATAGTTTAGAAAATGAAGACTTTAATACTGCAGCTCACGTAATTCAATCCTTAAGTTTTAATGAATTTTATACAGCAATTGATAATATTTTAGCTAAAAGTGATATATTTACTACAATTTTAAAAGGCAAAGAGGAAGCTGATTAAATGAAACGTGCAATAGTTTTTGGTGCAACAGGAGGAATTGGTAAGGCCATTGCAGCCCAGCTTGCTGCAAAAGGCTGGTCTTTATACATTCACTTTAATCATAGCAGTCAAGAAGCTGAAAAAATGGTGGTAGAGTTTATTGATAAATATCCAAGTCAAGAATTCTTTCCTTTAAAGTTAGATTTCTTGGCTGAAGATGAAGTAATTAAAACTACAGTCGCTAGCCTTTTACCATTAAATGCGGCTATTTTCACTCAAGGGATAACTAACTATCAATTCCTTGGTAGTCAAGAATTGACTCAAATAGAAAAAATTATGCAAATTAATTTATTAGTGCCAATAAAGATCACTTCTCTTTTAGAATCACAGCTTTTAAAAAGAAAACATGGACGTATTATCTTTATTGGCTCGGTATATGGCGGCCAAGCAAGTGCGTTAGAAAGCGTATATAGTGCCAGTAAGGGTGGTTTATCTAGCTTTGCACAAGGATATGCACGTGAAGTCGCATCAGCTCATTTAACGGTAAACGTGATTGCTCCTGGGGCAGTTGATACACCAATGAATGCAATTTTTGATGCAGAAACTTTAAACGAAGTAAAAAATGAAATTCCCGCAGGGAGATTAGCTGAACCTAGTGATATAGTTTTTTGGGTAGAAAACTTACTTGATAAACGTTCAGACTATTTGACTGGCCAAACTATTTATGTTGATGGTGGCTGGCTTGTTTAATGGTTGATTAGTTTGGTATACTCATATTTGAATTATTGCAAAAAGTTGAGAGGATATTATGGCAGATATTGGAGATAAATTACGTAGTGCTCGTAAGGCAAAGGGCATGTCAATTGAAGATGTTGAAAAAATAACAAAGATTCAGCGTAGATATCTTACAGCAATTGAAAATAATGATTTTGATCAATTGCCAGGAGATTTTTATGTTAGAGCCTTTATTAGACAATTCGCCGATGTGGTTGGTCTTAATGGTAAAGAACTATTAGCGGACTATAAATCAGAGGTTCCTGAAGCAAAGCCTGAGGAATACGTTGAAAACTCCATCGACAATAAAAGTGAGAAAATTAAAGAAACTACAAATAGTCGTAAAGGAATGTGGCGTAGTTACCTACCTCAGATTGCAACTGTAGTTGGTGTTGTTTTAGTAATTTTGGTAGTTTATATTGTTTATACTCGTTTCTTTACTGGAACTAATCAGCAATCAGCAAATCAAGCTGAGAACGTAACTGTTTCTTCTTCTCGTATTAAATCTTCAAAATCTAAAACTTCATCAAAGAAGAAATCAACTCCAAAGTCTAAGACTTCAGAAGTTAAAATGGCTAGTTTAGGTAATAATAGTTATCGTGTTAGCGGGATGAAAGATGACCGTACTTTAACTTTAGGCACCACTAAGAATGAAGTTTGGGCACAAATTTTAGTTAATGGTTCTTCAGTTTGGCAAGGAACATTAAAGGCAAACGGTAAGCATTCAGTTCAATTACCGCAGAATGTAAATAGTGTTTCTGTGCAAATGGGTAATAGCGTTTCGACTACTTTGACTTTAGCTGGTAAGAAGGTGAATGCCCATAACTCAACGAATCCTGCTTCACCAATGACGGTCAGATTTACTTTTAGTGGACAAAATAGTCAAACTACTAGTACTCAACAAAGTAGCGCAACTACTCAAAGTTCTACTACTACGAATAATGTGAATACGCAGACACAGCAAAATCAACAAGGTACTCAAAACACTCAAAATACTCAAGGGTAAACGAATACCAATCAAAATAATGGAGGTCAAAGTAACCGTTAATGAATTTACCAAATAAATTAACTATGTTTAGAATTTTTATGATTCCAGTTTTTATGCTAGTTTTAATTTTTAACTGGCCGGCTGGTGGTGCAATTGTTTTAGGTGCACATATTTACTGGTCTCATGTATTAGCTGCAGTGATTTTTGCAGTGGCATCAATAACTGACTTTTTAGATGGTCATATCGCTCGTTCAAGAAATTTGGTAACCAATTTTGGAAAATTTGCTGACCCATTAGCAGACAAGATGCTAACAATGACTGCTTTTGTATTTTTAATTTCTTTAAATCTAGCACCTGCGTGGGTAGTGGCTATTATTGTTTGTCGTGAATTGGCTGTTACTGGCTTACGCTTGATTTTAGCTGAGAATAAAGGTCAAGTTTTAGCTGCCAAAATGCCAGGTAAGATTAAAACAACTACGCAAATGTTGTCCATCATTTTCTTATTGCTTGGTGACGTTTACTACATCGGTACCATTTTATTGTATATTTGCTTAATCTTTACAATTTACTCAGGTTATGATTACTTTAAGCAAAGTGGCGATGTATTTAAAGGTGAAATTTAAAATGAAAAGAAGCAGAAATGCTTCTTTTTTTTGAAAAAAAATAAAGTTAGTTTGCGTAATAAAAATTAGAGAAATATATATATGAACGCTAGTTTGTATTTCTCTTGCTTTTAGGTAGTCAAACCAAGTATAATTATTATAAATGAATAAGGAGGAAGAGATTTGGCTAAAGATGATAAAAAGAAGGCCTTAGACATTGCCTTAAAGAAGATTGAAAAAGACTTTGGAAAAGGCGCAGTTATGCGTATGGGTGAAAAAGTAGACACTCAAATTTCCACTATTCCTTCCGGTTCACTAGCTTTAGATGCTGCTCTTGGAGTTGGTGGTTATCCACGTGGACGAATTATTGAAGTATATGGACCAGAAAGTTCTGGTAAAACTACAGTAGCACTTCATGCTGTTGCAGAAGTTCAAAAGCGTGGCGGAACGGCTGCATACATTGATGCTGAAAATGCTATGGATCCGGCTTATGCTGAGGCATTAGGTGTAGATATTGATTCATTAATTTTATCTCAACCAAATACTGGTGAAGAAGGATTACAAATTGCAGATACTTTGATTGCCAGTGGTGCAATTGATATTTTGGTTGTGGATTCAGTTGCTGCATTAGTACCACGAGCTGAAATTGATGGTGATATGGGAGACTCTCACGTTGGTTTACAGGCGAGATTAATGAGTCAGGCCTTGCGGAAACTTTCTGGAAATATTTCTAAGACGAAGACAATCGCCGTTTTCATTAACCAAATTCGTGAAAAAGTTGGTGTGATGTTTGGAAATCCAGAAACTACTCCTGGTGGTCGCGCTTTAAAGTTCTACTCTACTATTCGATTAGAAGTTCGTCGCGCAGAACAGATCAAGCAAGGATCTGATGTAATTGGTAACCGTGTTAAGCTAAAGGTTGTTAAGAACAAGGTTGCTCCACCATTTAAAGTGGCAGAAGTTGATATCATGTACGGTAAAGGAATTTCTCAAACTGGTGAATTAATTGATATGGCTGCTGACAAGGATATCATTAAGAAGGCTGGTTCATGGTATTCATACGGTGATGATCGAATTGGTCAGGGACGTGAGAATGCTAAGCAGTACCTTGAAGAACATCCAGATGTGTATGATGAAGTAAAAGAAAAAGTGCGTAAAGCATATGGAATTGATGCTAAAGCTATTGAAGAGCGTGAAAACCCCGAAAAAATAAAGCAGGAGAAGGAAGCAGCAGCGGTAAAAGATGATGCTTCCAATGAGAAAAGTAAAAAAAACTAGTAAACAAATACAGTTAAACCTTGGCTTTTAAAAGTCAAGGTTTTTTGTATGATTGACATCACTTCCGGATACTTTTATTATTAATAATGTGTGAAATAATTCTATAAAAAAGGCGATAGTAAAAGATATGATAAATACAATTTTAGTTCCTGTTGCTGTCGCTATTGTTTCTGTCTTAGTTGGAGGTTGTGCGGGTTATAGTCTTCGTAAGAATAAATGGGAGACTCAAGCTCAGAATGCAGCCCATGATGCAAAACACATCTTGGCAGATGCAGAAAGTAAGGCTAAAGCGGTAGAGGCTGATCTTGCTTCTCAAAAAGAAGCGATGAGAAAAGCTGCAGCTGATGCTAAAAAAGAAAAGATCTTGGAAGCACAAGAAGAAATTCATCATTATCGTGAAAGAGTAGATAATGAATTGAATGAGCGGCGACAAGAAGTTTCTAGACAAGAAAATCGCTTACTGCAACGTGAAGATGCTATTGATCATAAAGATAGTTTGCTGGATCAAAAAGATTCACAACTCACACAAAAAGAAAACCAAATTAAAAAATTGCAGGCTCAAGTTTTAGAAAAAGAAAAAAGAGCTGATCAATTAGTGACCGAGCGAGAGCAAAAGCTCTATGAAGTTGCAGAGTTAAGTCAAGAAGATGCTAAAAAGATCGTTTTAGACAAGCTTTCCGACCAACTGGTTAAAGAGAGAGCAGAAATGATTGAAGAAAGTAATCAACTTGCTAAAGCAAAAGCGGATCATTTTGCTCGTAAAGTAATTGTCGATGCAATTCAAAGTAGTGCAGCTGATACAGTTTCGGAAAAGACTGTTTCAGTAGTTAATTTACCAAATGATGATATGAAAGGTCGTATCATTGGCCGTGAAGGTAGAAATATTCGCTCATTTGAGGCTTTAACTGGTGTAGATGTGATTATTGATGATACACCGGATGTAGTAGTCCTAAGTGGTTTTGATCCAATTAGACGTGAAATTGCAAAAAGAGCATTAGAGCGTTTGATTAAGGATGGTCGAATTCACCCAGCACGGATTGAAGAAATGGTTGATCGAGCTCGTAAAGAAGTGAATGATGACATTTACGAAGCTGGAGAGAGTGCTTTAATGGAACTTGGAATTCATAAGATGCATCCAGAATTAGTAAAAATTTTGGGACGCTTAAAGTATCGTACGTCTTATGGACAAAATGTTTTGTCTCATTCTATTGAAGTAGGCAAATTAACTGGTGTGATGGCTGCTGAACTTGGTTTAGACGAAAAAATAGCGGTACGCGCAGGATTATTACACGATATTGGGAAGTCAATTGATCATGAAATTGAAGGTTCCCATGTAGAAATTGGTGTTGAACTTGCACGGAAATATCATGAACCAGATTTGGTTGTGAATGCGATTGCTGCTCACCACGATGATGTTCCTAAATTATCATTTATTGCAGAACTAGTTGTGGCCGCTGATACAATTTCTTCAGCTCGTCCGGGTGCTAGAAGCGAATCTCTAGAAAATTATATTCGTCGTTTAGAGCAACTGGAAACAATAGCTAAAGGACATATTGGCGTAAAGCAAGCATATGCAATTCAAGCAGGTCGTGAGATAAGAGTGATGGTCGAACCTGATAAAATTTCAGATGCTCGAACTACTATTCTTGCTCATGATATTAGAAACCAAATTGAACAAGATATGGAATATCCTGGTAACATTAAAGTTACGGTTATTCGAGAAAAACGTGCTGTTGCAATAGCAAAATAAAGACGAATCTTAAGATTCGTCTTTTTTTGTTTATTGCTTTATTGTGTTTGGATTGGGGTCTAGGTATAATGAGAAAAAGAAGTTTAAGAAAGTAGATTGTTATGTTTCAAACAATTGTAAAAATATTCTTATTAGTAATTATTACTGCTGCTATAACTCCTTTTATTAGAAAATTAGCTTTCGTATTAGGTGCAGTTGATAATCCAAATGCTCGCCGAATTAATAAAAAGCCAATGCCAACTATTGGCGGCCTAGCTATCTTTGTAGCTTTTAATATTGGAGAGTTTGTTTTGTTAAGGAAAGATTTCCCCACACATGAGCTTTTTTCAGTATTACTAGCATCTAGTGTCATTATTTTGACTGGATTGATTGACGATATTTTAGAACTAAAACCCAGACAAAAAATGTTTGGAATCTTTATAGCATCCCTAGTTGTTTACTTTTTAGCTGGAATTAAAGTTAGAGAATTAAGTTTGCCATTATTAGGTCATCTTCAACTAGGTTGGTGGAGTTTTCCTCTTACTATTTTTTGGATTTTAGCTTTAACTAATGCCGTTAATTTAATTGATGGGCTCGATGGCCTAGCTACAGGAGTTACTTTGATCTCTCTTGTAACGATGGGAATTGTCGGCTTTTTCTTCCTAAAGAGTTGGCAGCACTATGTTCCAATTATGTGTATTATGCTCGCAGCTTGTTTATTAGGATTTTTACCATATAATTTCCATCCTGCTAAGATCTTTTTAGGAGATACAGGTGCACTGTATATTGGCTTTATGATTTCGGTATTTTCTTTAAAGGGACTAAAGAATGTAACTTTTGTATCGTTATTAGTACCAATTCTTATTTTAGGTGTTCCAATTACTGATACAGTATATGCAATGATCCGCAGGAAATTGAATAAAAAGAATATTTCTCAGGCTGATAAGCACCATTTACACCACCAGTTAATGCGAATGGGACTGACACATCGTCAAACGGTTTTAGCCATTTATGGAATTTCACTTATTTTTTCTTTTGTATCACTTCTTTCATTAGTTTCACCTAGATGGGGGATTTGGTTATTAATTTTGGGCTTGTTGTTTGCAGTTGAACTTTTTGTTGAGACTATTGGATTATTAGGTGAAAAATATAAGCCACTTCTGCATTTCTTGCAACGAACTATTAATAAAATGGAACGTGCAGATCCTGAAGTAAATGTTAGACGATTAAATAAAAAGAATCCAGATAAAAAAGATTTACGTTGATATTAACGTAAATCTTTTTTTATTGCTCATGGAAATTAAAATCAGTAACAGGAATTTCGTTGAATCTTTGATCTAGTTTATTAAATTCTACTTTTCCAGATAATAGATTAATTAAGCTGTCTTCAACTTTTTGAATTTGATCTAAGTCTAAATAAATCTGAATAGTGACATTTGTAGTATATTCTTGGCTAGCGATTGAAATTCGATTTTCTTCTAAGTAATGATTGATTTCATCTATTCGGTTATATGGAATTGAAAATTGAATTAGTTGCTGCATAACGCACTTAACAACGCCAATATTTTGCGCAGCTTCGGTTACTGAATTCGAATAAGCACGAATTAAGCCACCAGCTCCTAGCTTAATGCCGCCAAAATATCGGGTGACAACGGCTGTTACATTCTTTAACTTCATTAGTTGTAGAGCCTTTAGTTCTGGAATTCCAGCTGTTCCTGAAGGTTCACCGTTGTCACTTGCTTTAACTTGGTTATCATTTAATCCAAGAGTATAAGCATAGGTATTATGTGTAGCATCATGATATTTTTTAGAAACTTGTTCAATAAATTCTTGAGCTTCTTCTACTGTTTCAGTCCGGGCTAAAGAACAAATAAATTTACTTTTCTTAATAATTAGCTCATGCTGCCCAGTTTTACCAATTGTTAAATAATTTAATGGTTTTGATGACAAAAAATCGCCTCCAAATGCGTAATTAACATAGGGTGATATTGATGACCGAATTAAAAGGACGCCAATGGATATCTGATCAGAATAACCATAACATAAACGGCGAAACTACAAAAGTTCCTGCAATGATAAATGGAATTTGTCAGCGATGTAACACCAAAGCAGTATCGAAATTACCAGATGGGCGACGGTATTGCCGAGAGTGTATTGGGCTAGGAAGAATAACAGAAGGGGATGAGTTAGAACGAAACGTTGAGAATGTCAATTATCCTAAAGTACTTATGCCTTTAAGCTGGGATGGCACGCTAACTGAACAGCAAGAATTGATCTCCAAGGAATTAGTGAATTCTTTTAAAGATAGGCGTAATCATCTGATTCATGCAGTAACTGGGGCTGGTAAGACTGAAATGCTATTTAAGGTAGTAGAAGAAGTTTTAAAAGGCGGTTTTCGAATAGCAATTGCTACTCCAAGAATTGACGTAGTTGATGAATTGTTTCCACGTTTTCAAGCGGCTTTTGAAAAAGTAGAAATTGGCAAATACCATGGGCGTGAACATCATGAGATAAGTGATGAACAATTTGTTATTTGTACAACGCACCAACTTTTAAAGTTTTATCATGCGTTTGACTTAATTGTAATTGATGAGGTAGATTCTTTTCCTTTTTATGAAAATAAGATGTTGCATTTTGCGGCAGAAAACGCGGTAAAGGAAGCAGGGTGTACTTTTTTTCTAACAGCAACGCCAGACTCAAAGTTATTAAGGCAAGCGAAAAATAAAACAATAAATTATTCTTTACTTAAGAGGCGATTTCATCAAGGTTTGTTACCAGTCCCCAAAGAAAAATATTTTTTTAAGTCTTTTATTTCAAATAAGGGAAAAGTTCATCCGGTTTTGATTAAACAAATTAAGCAAATTCTTGATATGAAAAAGCCACTTTTAATATTTGTTCCTCGAATTAAAGAATTACCGGCTTATGAAGAATATATAAGCTCGATTTTTAAAGTAAGTAAGATTGTTAGTGTATATGCAGGTGATAAGGATCGACAGGCAAAAGTTGCTAGCTTTCGCAAGCGAGAGATAGATATTTTACTGACGACAACAATTTTAGAACGAGGAGTAACTTTTAAGCATGTTCAAGTAATTGTGATTGCTGCCGATGATCCAATTTATAATACGCCAAGCTTAGTTCAGATTGCAGGAAGAGTTGGGAGAAGTGCTGATGATCGAGATGGATTAGTTTTGTTTTGTTATCACAAATATACTAAAAGTATCCGAGAAGCAATGAGACAGATTAGGATGATGAATAGATGAGTAAATGTCTACTGTGTAAGTCTAATTTTAGGAGACAAATTAATTACGAAATAATTTTTTCATTTGTTAAATCTAAAGAAAAGTATACCTGTTCTGATTGTTTACAAAAGTTTAACAAAAAGAAAGGCATCGTATGTTCAGGCTGCAACAAAGAAATAAATAAAAAAGGATTGTGCTCTGATTGTATTAAATGGCAGCAAAAATACGCAGGCAATATATTAGACAATAAAGCCATATATCAATATAATGAAGCTTTTCATGACTTGATGGTGCAGTATAAACGCTATGGCGACTACGTTTTGAGCTATGTACTAGCTGAATTAGTTAATTCTTTGCCAAAAGCAGATTATTATGTCCCGATTCCTAGTTCTCCCAGCCATTTACGAAAAAGAGGATTTGAAACAATTGCTTCTATTTATCAAAAATTTGTCCCTTTAACAGATTTATTGGTTAAGGCGGATACTGAAAAAGCCCAAGGTGAAAAAAATAGACAAGAGCGGTTGCTAACTAAGCAGACATTTTCAGCAATTAGAAACAAGAATGTCCGAGGAAAAATTTTGTTGTTGGACGATATTTATACAACGGGACGGACCTTATATCATGCTCGGGATGCGGTATTAGAAGCTTATCTTAATTGTAAAATAAATAGTTTTACAATTAGTAGATAAATGATTAGTAAAACCGCTTACAATTTGCTATACTAGATGTGTAAAGAAAAACGTCATAAGACGTTGGAAGGAGAATCTACAATGTTAAAATACAATGTTCGTGGAGAAAATATCGAAGTTACTGATGCCTTAAGAGATTATGTTCAAAAGAGATTGGATAAGCTCGAAAAGTACTTCGAAATTAATTCCGATGTAATTGCTCATATCAATTTAAAAGTTTATCCAGATCATACTGCTAAAGTTGAAGTGACAATTCCGCTTCCATACTTAGTTTTACGTGCTGAAGATACAACCGATGATATGTACAAGAGCATTGATTTCGTTTCTGAAAAATTAGAGCGTCAAATTAGAAAATACAAGACTCGTATTAATAGAAAGAGCCGTGAAAAGGGATTGAAAGACTTCTTCTATGAAGACTTAGAAGAAGAAAAGAAGACACCTAAGGAATTTGATATTGTTCGTAACAAGCACTTAGATTTGAAACCAATGAACGCAGAAGAAGCAGTTTTGCAAATGGATTTATTGGGTCATGACTTCTTTGTTTTTGAAGATGCAGATACTAACGGTACAAGTATTGTATATCGCAGAAATGATGGTCGTTACGGTTTAATTGAAACTAACGAATAATTAAAACAATTTTATTAATTGATAGTCTCTTAAGTAATGAATTAGCTTAAGAGGCTTTTTCTTGCAATAGTAGGTTTCTCATTTTTCCAAATTAATGTTAAAATTACATAGTATTATTTTAGATTTGTGCACAAAATGTAAACTTAAGGACCGATTAAATGGCTAATATTCTTAAAAAAATTTATGACAATGACAGAAGAGAATTAAAAAAATTTGAAAAATTAGCAACTAAGGTAGAATCTTTAGCAGACGAATATGAAAAATTGTCTGATGAACAATTACAAGCAAAAACGCCCGAATTTCGCAAACGTTTAGAAAAGGGCGAGACGTTAGACGATCTTTTGCCAGAAGCTTTTGCGACAGCACGTGAAGGAGCTAAGAGAGTTTTAGGATTATATCCTTTCCGCGTTCAGATCATTGGTGGTATTGCACTTCATTACGGGAATATCGCAGAAATGATGACTGGTGAAGGTAAGACCTTAACAGCTACTCTACCTGTTTATTTAAATGCTTTAACAGGAAAAGGCGTTCATGTTGTAACAGTTAACGAGTACTTATCAAGCCGTGACGAAAGTGAAATGGGTCAACTATATAAGTGGCTTGGCTTGACTGTGGGTTTGAACCTTAATTCTATGTCTGCAGATGAAAAGCGAGACGCTTATAACTGCGACGTTACCTACTCCACTAACTCTGAATTAGGATTTGATTATTTAAGAGATAACATGGTTGTCTACAAGGATCAAATGGTGCAACGTCCACTTAACTATGCAATTATCGATGAGGTTGACTCAATTTTAATCGATGAAGCTAGAACACCTTTAATTATTTCTGGACAAGCAGAGCAGGCTAATAGTGAATATATTCGTGCAGACCGCTTTGTTAAGACTTTAACTGAAGATAAAAGTGATGATGATGCGGATGACGATGAAGATCACGGTGATTACAAGATTGATTGGCCAACTAAAACTATTAATTTGACCAACCAAGGAATTAAAAAAGCTTGTGAACATTTCGGCTTAAAGAACTTATATGATATTGATAATCAGGTTTTAGTTCACCACATTGACCAAGCTTTAAGAGCTAACTACATTATGTTAAAAGACATTGACTATGTAGTTCAAAATGGCGAAGTTATGATTGTTGACTCCTTCACTGGACGTGTAATGGAAGGACGTCGCTATTCTGATGGACTTCACCAAGCAATCGAAGCTAAAGAAGGAGTTAAGATTCAAGAAGAATCAAAAACGCAAGCAACCATTACTTACCAGAACTTCTTTAGAATGTACAAAAAACTTGCTGGTATGACTGGTACGGCTAAAACAGAGGAAGAAGAATTCCGTGAAATTTACAACATGGAAGTAATTACTATTCCAACTAACCGACCAATTGCTCGTAAAGATTTGCCTGACATCCTATATCCAACTTTAGATTCTAAATTTGAAGCTGTAGTAAAAGAAATTAAGGAACGTCATGCTAAAGGACAGCCTGTCTTGGTTGGTACTGTGGCAATTGAAAGTTCTGAGCGTTTAAGTAAGATGCTTGATCAAGCTGGTATTCCGCATGCTGTTTTGAATGCCAAGAACCATGCTAAAGAAGCAGAAATTATTATGAATGCTGGTCAAAGAGGAGCAGTAACTATTGCTACTAACATGGCCGGTCGTGGTACAGATATCAAGTTAGGGCCTGGTGTAAAAGAGTTAGGTGGCTTGGCAGTTATTGGTACTGAACGTCATGAATCTCGTCGTATTGATAATCAGCTACGTGGTAGATCTGGTCGTCAAGGAGATCCTGGTGTAACAAGATTTTATCTTTCTCTAGAAGACGATTTGATGAAACGTTTTGGTGGGGACCGTGTAAAATTATTTCTTGATCGAATCTCTGATAATGATGATGATAAAGTAATTGAATCACGGATGATCACTAAGCAGGTTGAATCAGCTCAAAAACGTGTTGAAGGTAACAACTACGATACTCGTAAGCAGACCTTGCAGTATGATGATGTTATGCGTACTCAACGTGAAATTATCTATGGGGAAAGAATGCAGGTTATTTCTGAAGAAAAATCATTAAAACCTGTGCTGATGCCAATGATTAAACGAACTATCGATCATCAAGTTGATATGTATACGCAAGGCGATAAAAAGGACTGGCGCAACGATCAATTAAGGGACTTTATTTCATCTGCTATTACTGATGAAGAAACTACTAAGAAACTTAATATTAAGCACTTAAGTGCTGAAGAACTTAAAAAGCGTCTTTACAAGATTGCCGAAGATAATTACGCCGAAAAGGAAAAACAACTGGCTGATCCTGAGCAAATGCTAGAATTTGAAAAAGTTGTTATCTTGCGTGTCGTAGATGAACGCTGGACTGATCATATTGATGCGATGGATCAACTACGTCAATCTATTAGTTTGAGAGGATATGGACAACTTAATCCATTAGTTGAATATCAAGAAGCAGGCTATAGAATGTTTGAAGAAATGATCAGTGATATCGAATTTGATGCCACCCGTCTATTTATGAAGGCTCAAATACGACAAAACATTAGTCGATAAAACAAAGGGAGGCAGATAATGTCTCTCTTTTTTGCTATTATTAAAGTAAAAGTGATTTAGATGATGTGAGGAATATAAAAATGGAGATTAGTGAAATTCAAGCAAAACTAAATGAATTGAATCCTAAGTTAGAACATTTTAGGAGGTCTCTTTGACTTTGATTCATTAAACGAGGGGATTGCAATCAATGAGCAGAAAATGGCGGAACCCGGTTTTTGGGATGATCAAGAACAAGCACAAAGTTTAATTAATGAAACTAATCGGATGAAAGAAAAGAGCGAAAATTTCAAACAACTTGAAGAAAAGTTTGAAGATGCTCAAACAGCCTTAGAATTGCTTAAAACTGATCCAGATCCTGAGTTAAGTGAAGAATTAGCTAAAGAGATGTTTTCATTATCACAAAGTTTTCATGATTATGAATTATCATTATTGTTATCAGATAAATATGACCAACATAATGCTCTGATGGAAATCCACCCTGGTGCAGGTGGCACAGAGGCCATGGATTGGGCTGATATGCTCTTAAGAATGTATCAACGCTATGCAGCTAATCATGATTTAAAATTTGAAATTGAAGATTATGAGCCTGGTGAGGAAGCGGGAGTTAAAAGTGTAAGTGTCAGAATTCAAGGTAAGAATGCTTTTGGCTTACTTAAGTCAGAAAATGGCGTCCACCGGCTAGTCAGAATTTCTCCTTTTGATTCCGCTAAAAGACGCCATACCTCTTTTGCTTCGGTTGAGGTTATACCCGAGATTGATCAGAGCATTGAGGTTGATATTAATCCAGATGATTTAAGAATTGATGTTTATCGTTCAAGCGGTGCAGGTGGTCAGCATATTAACAAGACTTCAAGTGCTGTTAGAATTACCCACTTGCCTACTGGAATTGTTACTTCATCACAAGCTCAACGTTCTCAATTGCAAAATCGAGAAACTGCAATGAATATGCTGCGTGCTAAATTGTTCCAGCTGGAAGAGGAAAAGAAAAAGAAGCAAACAGAAGAACTCAAAGGCAATCAAAAAGAAATCGGTTTTGGCTCTCAAATTCGTTCATATGTCTTCCATCCCTATAATATGGTGAAAGATCATCGAACTAATTTTGAAACAAGTGACGTGAATGGCGTAATGGATGGAAAATTAGATAATTTTATTTACGCTTATTTACAGTGGCTTTTAAGTCAAAAAAATCCAAACTAAATGTTAAGGAAAAAAGCTTATGGGATTTGTAACTATTTTAATATTAGTATTAGCTGCATTAGTTATTTTAAGTATCTTATTTTCCGTGTTTAAGTTCTTTATTGGACTTTTACCGGCCGCATTAATTGTTGCCTTGATAATTTGGTTGATAGCTAAGTTTTCAGGTAATAAGAAAGATTCAACTGATTCTGGTATTCATAATCCAGTGCAGCCAACTAGCAATAATCAAAAGCGAAAGAAAGCACGAGATGTTTCAGTCAAAGATGTAGAAGATAAAGAGGACAACAAAAATGGTTGAAGCAGTTAAAGTTAGCGAATTAGTAAAAGATGTACCTTCACTTAAGATTATTGAAGGAAAAGAATATTTAAGTCAAAAGTTAATTGATACTTCAGATATTTCGCGACCAGGGTTAGAATTAACAGGATATTTTGACTTTTATCCTAAAAATCGAATTCAACTTTTAGGAAGAACCGAAATTTCTTATAGTGCACGTTTAGACCATGATTTACGCGAGCGGGTTTTTAATAAGATGGCTACTCCTGAGACCCCTTGTTTTATTGTGTCTCGTGGTTTACCAATTCCTTCCGAAATGCTTGAGGCTGCTGAGAAAGAGAATATCCCTGTTTTTTCTAGCAATATGGCTACAACGCATTTATCAAGTGTGATTACTCAGTTTTTAGATGAAAAATTAGCGTCAAGAAAGAGTATTCACGGTGTTTTAGTAGAAATCTACGGAATGGGTGTCTTAATTATTGGAAATTCTGGTGTTGGTAAGTCAGAAACTGCCTTAGACTTAGTTAAAAGAGGACACCGTTTAATTGCAGATGATCGAGTTGATGTTTACCAAAAAGATGATAAGACTGTAGTTGGGGAAGCTCCCAAAATTTTGAAGCACTTAATGGAAATTCGAGGAATTGGAATTATTGATGTGATGAATCTTTTTGGTGCTGGCGCGGTTAAGGATAGTACTGAAATACAATTAATAATTTGCTTGCAAAATTGGGATCCTAAAGCTAACTATGATCGTTTGGGATTCAATGAAAAGACACGTGAGATTTTTGAAGTAGACGTTCCTCAAGTAACGGTTCCTGTTAAAGTTGGACGAAACTTAGCAATTATTATTGAAGTTGCTGCGATGAACTTTAGAGCTAAGAAGATGGGATATGACGCAAGCCAAAAATTTGAACAAAATCTTACTGAATTAATCTCAGATAATTCTAAAAAAGACGAAGGTGAAAGCAAGAAATGAGTTTAGCTTTAAATCCGGTAGCTTTTGATTTGGGACCAATTCAGGTTAAGTGGTATGGCATTTTGATGGCTACTGGTGTTTTGGTTGCCACTTTAATGGCAATTAATGAAGGAAAAAAAAGACAAATTATGCCTGATGACTTCATTGATTTCCTTCTTTGGGCAGCTCCAATTGGTTTTATTGGTGCTCGAATCTATTATGTAGTTTTTGAATGGGGATATTTTTCGCAACATCCTGATCAAATAATTGCTATTTGGAATGGTGGAATTGCTATTTATGGCGGTTTGATAGCTGGCTTAATAGTGTTATTAATTTTTTGTCATCAAAGAATGCTTCCTCCGTTTTTGATGCTTGATATTATTGCTCCTGGTGTGATGGCTGCTCAAGTAATTGCACGGTGGGGCAATTTTATGAATCAGGAAGCACATGGCGCTAAAACGACCTTATCATTTTTAGAAAGTTTACATTTACCGCACTTCATTATTCAACAAATGTATATTAATGGTTCATATTATCAACCAACTTATTTATATGAATCGGCTTTAAATTTGATTGGTTTAATTTTAATTTTGAGTTTAAGGCATAAAAAACATTTGTTTAAGCGGGGGGAAATCTTTTTAAGTTATGTAATTTGGTATTCTGCTGTCCGATTCTTTGTTGAAGGAATGAGAACGGATAGTTTATATATCGCTAATACGATTCGAGTTTCACAGGCATTAAGCTTGATTTTGTTCTTTGGGGCGATTATTCTTTGGATTTATCGTCGAAAGGTTATAAAGCCGAAGTGGTATTTAGCTGGTAGCGGATTAAAATACCCGTATAATAGAGATTGAAAGAAATATTTTTTATAGAAAGTTTGAGTAAGAAAATGGCAAAAATTGCAGTTTTAGGTAATGGATCATGGGGTTCAGTTCTTGGTTCAATGTTAGCTGATAATGGAAATGATGTAGTGTTATATGGAAATATTGATAGTGTTAATCAGGAAATCAACGAGCACCATACGAACACTCATTATATGAAAAATTGGGAACTTAATCCTAATGTACCAGCTACTGGAGATCTAGAAAAAGCATTAGAAGGTGCAGAGATTGTTTTATTTGTTTTACCAACTAAAGCAGTTCGAATTGTTGCTAAAAATGTACGTAAAGTATTAGATAAAAGTGGGGCAACTCCTTTATTAGTGACTGCAACTAAAGGAATTGAACCAGGAAGCAAAAAATTAATTTCAGATATTTTAACTGAAGAAATTTATCCTAATAATAGTGAAAAAATTGTAGCTATTTCAGGTCCTAGTCATGCTGAAAATGTTGCTCAAAAAGATTTGACTGCAATTGCTTGTGCATCAACTAGCGAAGAAAATGCAAAGAGAATCCAGGAAGTATTTTCAAATAACTATGTTCGTTTTTACACTAATGACGATTTAGTAGGTGTTGAAGTAGGCGGAGCAGTTAAGAATGTTATTGCAATTGCGGCTGGTATCTTGGTTGGGCAAGGATATGGCGATGATGCTAAGGCAGCTTTAATGACTCGTGGTTTAGCAGAAATCACACGTTTAGGAGTAAATTATTTTGGTGCAAAACCAATGACATTCTCAGGCTTGTCTGGTATCGGTGATTTGATCGTTACTTGTACCTCAGTTAACTCTCGTAACTGGCGTGCAGGTAAGCAAATTGGTGAAGGCAAGAGCTTAGATTATGTCTTAGAAAATATGGGACAAGTTGTCGAAGGAGCTACTACTGTTAAAGCTGTTCACGAATTGGCTCAAGAAAAGAAAATTGATATGCCAATTAGTGAAGCAATTTACCGTGTTTTATATGAAAATGCCAATGTTGAAGATGAAATTAAACAAATGATGGGAAGAACTCCAAAGCCAGAAATTCAACTTTAAGCAAAAGGATTGCAATTTTTATTTTCTCATAGTAATATATACTTACAAAAAGTAAGAATAGAGGCGAAAATATGTCTGAGAGAAAAAATTATGATGTAATTGTGATTGGAGCAGGTCCTGGTGGATTAACTGCTGCATTATATGCTGCTCGGGCTAACTTAAAAGTTGTTATTCTTGATCGCGGGATTTATGGCGGTCAGATGAATAATACGGCTGGTATTGATAATTATCCTGGCTTTGTTGATATTCAAGGACCTGAATTGGGTGAAAAGATGTATCAAACTGCTATGAACGCTGGGGCTGAATTTGCTTATGGCGATGTACAAAGTATTGAGCAGGATGGTAATAAAAAGATTATTAAGACTGATTCAGGTGAATATGAAGCAGGTGCAGTAGTTATTGCAACCGGAGCTGTTCATAAGCATCTTGGCGTTGCAGGAGAAGAAGAATATGCTGGAAAAGGTGTATCTTATTGTGCCGTTTGTGATGCTGCTTTCTTTAGAGACGAAGATGTTGCAGTAATTGGTGGCGGTGACTCAGCTATTCAAGAAGGGCTATATTTGGCTCAATCTGCTAAGTCTGTAACTGTTATTCATCGTCGTGATCAACTTCGTGCCAAGGCCGAATTGCAACAGAAGGCTTTTGAAAACAAGAAAATGAAGTTTATCTGGAATGCTCAAACTGAAGAAATTGTTGGCGATGGCAATAAAGTAACTGCAGTTAAATACAAAGATAAAGAAACTGGTGAAGAAAAAGAAGTTAAGGTAGCTGGTGTGTTTATTTATGTTGGTATTCAACCACAAACTGCTGTTTTTAAAGATCTTGGTATTACAGATGAACAAGGCTGGATTTTGACAGATAACAATATGCGTACTAAAGTTAAGGGTATTTTTGCTTTGGGTGATGTACGTGCTAAGGAACTTCGCCAAATTGCAACTGCAGTTGGTGAGGGAAGTATTGCTGGTCAAGAAGTATATAATTACTACCAAGGCTTGAATGAAAAGTAAATTATCAAATAAAAGCTGTCTATCATTAGTTTGTTGATAGACAGCTTTTTGTGTATGTAAAATTAAAATATATGTTATAAAATATTACCTTTTACTTATCTTCGTAGCCCTTTGGATGGCTCTTGTGCCAGTTCCAA
>OLOB01000017.1_pt1 | contig 163325 bp, 151 predicted proteins | sample 1671911 | NCBI WGS metagenome assembly OLOB01 (sample SAMEA3136625, study PRJEB25190) | human gut metagenome | biome: human gut; feature: human-associated habitat; material: faeces | place: Austria | collected 2013
TCATAACGTTGATATTGAAGATAAAACAAAGTATGGTATCTTTGCATATGCAATCAAAACGATGAAGTCCGTTATGACAGACAGTGTATTTAATATTCATATTGAAACCGAAAATGGCAATTATGAATGAGGAGCTAGTCAGGTATTAGTTCTCTTATCAAATTACTATTCAAACAAAAAACTATTCGACGAAAATAGAGATGGATATGGAAATATTTTAATTTTAAAAGATGCCTCCATCATTTCTAAATCATCTATTATTCCAGATTTGTTAAAAGGGGATATAGTAGAAAATAATAATATCGAATATATCAAAGTATGCAATATTAAGATTTCTTCAGATGTTGAGTTAGAATCAGATGTTGATGGAGATAAGTCAGATAAACTGCCAGTAGATATAAAAATACTAGGAAATCATATCGAAGTGTTCTCAGGAATGAAAGAATAGAGTGTTAATATTGATAATTAGACATTAGTTCTATTAATTAATCCAAGGAAGGGTATTTATGACAAAGGGAATACTAATTAAAGCTCCAGATCTTTTTACAGTTGACGAACAGTTAGAAATTCAAGAACGATTAAAAAGTAATGATATTGAAGTTGCTTTCCTTAGGGATGATCAGATTCAAGCTTCGTTCTATTCTTTTATTGAGATATTGGTTAATAATGACTTTTTAAATGAACTTGAAATAGCTCTATGTGTAGATATTTTGAAAGATATTATTATTAAGATTATTTCTAAAATAAAAAAAAAGAACGTAGTGATACTTGATGCTAAACAAAATGAAAAACCTGCTAAACTGACCATTAAATCTAATACCGATAAAGGAACAATATATCTAGAAGTGCCATGCGATATTCCTGACTATGGACTACAGGAGTCCATAGTCAGGAATATCGAAGCAAAATGTATTCTCGATAACAATAGCAATGAAGGTCTAAATGATTTGTATATTGTTGAAGATAAATCTGGAAATTTGTCAATTATGACATTAACCGAGTATATTAATTATAAGAAAAGTATTAGACAAGATATATTGCTATTATTTAATCATGATTAAGTTGACTTGGCTCAGTATGAACAGAAATCAATTAAGAAAAAGGTGGAGAAAAAGGTAGAGATTGAATTGAAATACAGTTCAATATATAGAATTTGACAAAAAGAAAAAACGCTTGAAATCAGCGTTTTTCTTTTCTATTGATTCGTATTGAATCTTTATTTCACCTCAGTAAAGATTACATGTTTACGCAATTTTGGTGAGTATTTTTTTAATTGAAGACGGTCTGGAGTGTTACGTTTGTTTTTTGAAGTAAGGTACAAGCGTTCACCAGATTCTTTGTGTTCAAGTGTGATATTGACGCGCATGGTATCTCCCTTCTATTATTCTGCAGCTTTAGCTTTGGCGATTTTACGTCCTTTGTAGTAACCCTTGAGGGATACACGGTGAGAACGTGAGTAATCTCCAGTTGTTTCGTCAAATTTAACAGTTGGAGCTGTCAATTTGTAGTGCGTACGACGTTTATTCTTCTTAGATTTTGACGTATGACGTGCAGGTACTGCCATGATATTTCCTCCAATTATGTTTAAATAATGTCTTGATTTGCATCAACTTTAGTATAATAGCATAACTTTTTTGTAAAGTAAAGTTACTTGACAAGCATTCTCAAAAAATTTTATCAAGGCTTTTAAAAATAGCCTGAAAAATGGTAAAATTAAAGAGATTTTATCTGTCTAGAAAGGAAAAGAGGTCGTTGGTGAGTTAGCCCAAGCCCACTATATACATTCTTAGAGGAAAGATAAATCATTGGGAAATACTACTTTTCGATGATGGCCCTTTCTCTGCAGAATTTTACGACCTTTATGTATCATAATGAAACTTCAAAAACCCAAGGGAACCCAGGATATTCTGCCGGCTGAGAGTGCCAAGTGGCAGTATGTGGAAAATGTTGCACGTGAAACCTTCAAAAAATACAACTATGGGGAAATCCGCACACCTATGTTTGAGCACTACGAGGTTATCAGTCGCTCGGTTGGCGATACGACGGACATTGTCACCAAGGAAATGTATGATTTTCACGACAAAGGCGACCGCCACATCACCCTGCGACCAGAAGGGACGGCTCCAGTTGTTCGCTCTTTTGTGGAAAATAAGCTCTTTGCTCCTGAGGTGCAAAAGCCGGTCAAGATGTACTATATCGGCTCTATGTTTCGTTACGAACGGCCCCAGGCTGGTCGTCTGCGGGAGTTTCACCAGGTAGGGGTTGAGTGCTTTGGCTCCAGCAATCCTGCCACCGATGTGGAAACCATCGCTATGGCCTACCAACTTTTCCATGAGCTGGGTATCAAGGATGTCACCCTCCACCTCAATAGTCTGGGGAATACCGCTAGCCGTTTGGCCTACCGTCAGGCCCTGATTGATTACTTGACACCGCTCAAGGACAGTCTATCCAAGGATAGCCAACGTCGCTTGGAAGAAAATCCCCTGCGGGTCTTGGATTCCAAGGAAAAAGAAGACCAGGCGGCGGTGGAAAAGGCTCCTTCCATCTTGGATTATCTGGATGAGGAAAGTCAGACCCACTTTGACGCCGTTCGGCAGATGCTGGAAAGTTTGGCCATTCCTTATCTTATTGACACCAATATGGTGCGTGGTCTGGACTACTATAACCACACTATTTTTGAATTTATGGCCAAGGTGGGCAATTCAGATTTAACCATCTGTGCCGGTGGTCGTTATGATGGCTTGGTTGATTATTTTGATGGCCCTGAGACCCCTGGTTTTGGCTTTGGTCTGGGTCTGGAACGCCTGCTCTTGATTTTGGACAAGCAGGGTATCTATTTGCCTGTTGCAGAAAGCCTCGATGTTTATATAGCAGTTCTCGGCCAGAGTGCTAATGGCAAGGCTCTGGAACTAGTGCAAGCCCTGCGAGCACAAGGCTTCAAGGCTGAACGAGACTATCTTGGTCGCAAGATTAAGGCCCAGTTCAAGTCGGCCGATGCCTTCAAGGCCAAGACCGTCATCACCCTTGGAGAAAGCGAGCTTGAGTCAGGTCAGGTCATTGTCAAGAACAATCAAACCCGTCAGGAGCTTGAAACCAGTCTAGAGGCTATCAGCCAAGACTTTGCTGGCATTTTGGAGCAATTAGGCTACTAAAGGAGTAAGCAGTGACAAGTATTGAAGATTTATTAAAAGAGGAGCAGACCTTTAGTCTGTCCTTCCAGCGGGACTTGCCCTTGAGATTTCAAGAGCAGTTTTGGCAGATGATTGCCTATCTGGATCGGCATGAAATTCCTTGGTTTAATGGGGAAAAGGCCAGCGACCATTTTATGTGTCAGCAATTCCTAGGTCAGCAGTGGGATTACGATTACCAAAAGGTGATCCTCGTTTTCAAACCTAGAGAACGTTTCCTAGGTTGGCAGTATGATGAAGAAACCGATGAATGGGGCATCTCCATCCAGGATGTCTATGGCTTTGCCTGGAATCACCTAGCTGATGAGGCTGACTATAGCTTTGATGAGATTGCTGAATTCCAGGAGGAATTTATCGACACCAGCGACCTCCTAGCCTTTTTCGGAAAGAAAACAGGTTTCAAATATTTTTTATGAAAGCGTATGCAAAATGTAAAAGTTATGTTATAGTGGAAGTGTGGATAAGAGTATATCATTAATTTTCAAGGCTCCTGCTTTATAATTTTTAAAGAGATAGGAGGAAAGATTATGTATGCTAATGCCTTATACAGATACGAAAGTTATCTAGTGATGAAATATCAGAATACCATCCGCAATCGGGGTATCATTTGGATCTTAGTTTTATTAGCTGTTTTATTCTTCTCATATGCTTATTACTGCACATCAAGAGGGTATAACTTTACGGGAATGTTGAGATGGGCGCCAACATTTGTTGAGATTGGATGCAGAAGGTGATAATTAATTTTAAGGGTCCTTAAAAATTAGAATGGGGAAGGCGTCAGCCCTCCCTTTTATATTTAGAAAGAGTTGGATAATGCTAAGGATACATAAGATTAATAAACAATTTGGAAATAAGTGTGTTTTAAAAGATTTATCAATAAAATTTTCCGATAAGGGAGTTGCTGTCATCGTTGGCTTGAACGGTTCTGGAAAATCAGTTTTTTTAAATACTATTACGGGATTGCTGTCAAAAGATTCTGGGGAGATTACTCTCAATGGTAGTGACTTTAGTTCTGTGTATTTTAAAGAAAGAATCTTTCTAATTCCTTCAGATTCTTTAATGCCAGAGTATCTAACTGGAAAGGAGTATGCAGAATTTATCCTGTCACGTTATCCAAACTCATCCAGAGACATGTATAATAGACTAATTGATTTACTTGGAATGGCTGAGGCTCAAAAAGAGGTTATTGAGTCCTATTCGTTTGGAATGAAAAAGAAAATTCAAATAGCCATCGCATTATCATTAAATGTTGATTATTTGCTAGCCGATGAAGTTTTTAGTGGTTTAGACTTTGAAACCGTTATACTTGTTCAGGAAATTATAAAGCTTATCTCTAAAAAACAAAAAATTGTATTAGTGTCTCACGAGGAAAATATAATTAACTGTTTTTCAGAAGAAATATATCTAATGAAAAACGGAAAGTTAAGGAGCTATTGGGGGAGTGCACAGCAACTATCTAAACTTCTGATACAGGAGGGCAGAGTTCATGAAAGAGTCGATACGATTAAAGAACTTATTTAGTTTACTACATTACTATTTTAACGATATTCTAAAGGGGGCGCTTGAGCGAGGTCTTCTAAAACAAAAAATTAATCGTTATTCCTTATTTCTGATATGTTTTATTTCTTACTTCGCCTATTTTATTTCCAATATGAGGACAACGGGGCAATTGGTCAAGAGTGCTAATAACATATCAAACGGGACTGAGGCTCTGAAGCTGTTAAAAATAACTATTATGAGTTATACCGATATGTATCTGATTTTATCGGTTGCCTTCTTTATTTTTCTAAATTCCACTATATCTCTCACTCGAAGCTCGAGTTATGTTACAAATATTCTTCCCTTTTCAAAAAAAGAAATTCTTATAGCTCAAAAAGTTTATAAACTTTTTATAGGAATAATACTTTTTGAGGGAGTGCAACTCTTAGTCTTTCCATTTTTAGGGAGTATTGCCATTCTTACAGTGATAGAAAAGTTTGCTCTGCTACTCTTATTTCATGTTGAGTATATTGCTGTTTTCTTTTCGCTTGACACGATATACCAGATGATATTATCAAGGATGGCCAACACTATAATAGCTATTATGACTTGGCTTTTAGATATATTGCTGATTATTTTTGCTGGATTTTATTTTTATATTTTTAGATTTAAAGTTGAAAAAATAATTGGAGGGACAGATTGTTCCGTACAAATAATAATTGGCACACTACTAATATTTTTCATCTTGCTATTTATTATAAATTTTCTACTAATCCTTAAATGCGACTACATGACAGTTACTCAAAGCCAGCAAAGTTATATATTTAATAAGGTTCCCGCTTTACGATTGAATCTAATAACGATCTTCCCAGTTTTTTATAGACACAAAAATTTTATATATAATTTATCTATGATTTCGGTTTTGACCATAATAATGTATAGCCAAGGAGGGATAAAGCTGGCTATGCAAACATTTGCAATCTATTATTTTGTTATTCCTCTTATGAGCATGTATTATGCAGATGCGACATCTGGTATCAGGAAAATGTACAACTTATTAAGAGTTAGTTTGTATAGAGAAATGAGTTCTCTTTTATTGAGCTTAGCCATTATTTTTTGCCCCAAATCGTCGTCTGTTATTTATTTGTAGGCAAATATGAGACTGTTCGATTAAGTGTTTTAGTCTTTGTGGCTGCTTTACTTATGGGACTGTTATTTCCAAAATCAAGAGGTAACGTAAATGAAGCGGTATCAAGTATACTAGTATTTTTAATTATTATACTGGCTTATGTAGTTTTTAAAATTAATGACTTGATTTACCCAACAGTGCTGCTATTTCTTTTAGTAACTAGTATAGTATTGAGGCAAGAAATGAGAGGGTGACTATGACAATGATAGAAATTTTCAATTCTTTAAAACGCACAATCATTAGTTTTTTGATTTTATTTACATTAGACCTCCTGATTGAGCTATTTCAGATCAGTCAGTCGGGTAAAGTTATTACATTATTTGGAGTGGTTATCAAAAGCAAATTTACAAATAAAGAATTACTACAAACATTTTCACTTCATTACCGAATGGTATTAGCTTTGCTCGTCGTTCTCTTTTTAAATTTAATCTATACATGGATTATACATCACCGTAAAATAAGCAAGGAAAGAAAAGGATAATGACGTTAAACCTAGCAAGTATCTTAATCCAAGTAATTTTACTCAGCACCTCTCTAGTTATGCATGAATTGTGTCATTATCTAGTGGCCAAACTTTTAGGTTATCAGCCGGGATTCAATTTTGAAAAGTTCCTTTCTCTAACGGTATCTTATGTTAATAAAGGAAATGCCTTAAAAAATAGCCTTATATCAGCGTCGGCTCCTGTTACTTTGTTTTTTATTGGTTTGATGATTCCCAATAAAATAATAGTCCTTTCGCTATTTAAATTTGCCTGTTTATTAAATATTTTTCATTTAATGCCTTTTTGCAACGATGGCCAAGTTATATTCGTGTCACTTCTTAGCTTATTGAAAAGAGGTATCAAGCAATGAAGCACAAATTTTTTTACATATCTTGCTTTGTAATGATATGCAGTTTCATATTTGGATATTTTCATTTTGTTCTCTCTAACCAAACACCCAGCAATATCAATGAAAAACAATATTATTATAAGACTTCACCACATGAAGTTATTTCTAAACTTACCGACAATAAAAGGGGAGTATACTATTTTGGATTTCCGTCATGTCCGTGGTGTGCAGAAATTAGACCAGTTTTTAATGATGTACTAAAGGAATGTACACAAAAATCGTATATGGTTGATACAAAATCAAAAGAGCTTAGTTCTCAGGATTATAAGAAGTTGACAAATTTTTACCATAAATTTTATAAGGATGAACTAACAGTACCCTTCATTGTTTCAATAAATAGTAGAGGGGAGGTTGTAACACATGTAGGGACATTAGAAGGACATGATGCTAGAGCTCGTAAGCTAACTAAAAAAGAAGTAGAGAAACTTCATAAATTACTGGTTAATCTAGTCAAACATACAAAAAACTAGACCTGTATAGTATGGTATCGAATGAATTTCGAAAGCTTAAAAACAGAAGTCCTAAAAAACGCCACCCAATGGGTGGGGTTTTATTAGGCTTTTTGCTATAATAGATGGGAATGTAAAAAGACCCAAGGAGAAAGGAATAAGCCCTGTTAGATAAAGTGGGGGTTTGGGAAACATAATGAAACGTAGTATCTATGCTGGACGTGTTCGCCCTGAACACATCGGAAGACAACTCACTCTTAAAGGTTGGGTGAGTCGCCGTCGTGACTTAGGTGGCTTGATTTTTATTGACCTGCGGGACCGTGAAGGCATTATGCAGCTGGTCATCAACCCAGAGCAAGTATCCAAAGACATCATGGAAAGGGCTGAAAGCCTGCGAACGGAGTACGTCATTGAGGTGACAGGGACCGTTCAAGCACGTGAGCAAGCCAATGACAAGCTAGCGACTGGAGCAGTAGAATTGCAGGTCAGCGACCTGGTCATTCTCAATACCGCTAAGACAACACCTTTTGAAATTAAGGATGATGTGGAAATGACAGATGACAATCGTCTGCGATACCGCTATCTGGACCTGCGTCGTCCAAGTATGCTCAAAAACCTCAAATTGCGGGCCAAGGTAACTCATAGCGTCCGCAATTATCTGGATGAGCTGGAATTTATTGATGTGGAAACACCAATGTTGACCAAGTCAACACCAGAAGGAGCGCGTGACTATCTGGTCCCGAGTCGGGTTAGTCAAGGTCACTTCTATGCCCTGCCGCAAAGTCCGCAAATCACCAAGCAATTGCTCATGAATGCTGGTATTGACCGTTACTATCAAATCGTCAAGTGTTTCCGTGACGAAGACTTGCGGGGGGATCGTCAACCTGAGTTTACACAAATTGACTTAGAAACTTCCTTCCTAGATGAGGAAGATATTCAAGAAATCACCGAAGGTTTGATTGCTCGGGTCATGAAGGAAACCAAGGGAATCGAGGTAAGTCTACCTTTCCCACGTATGGCCTATGATGATGCCATGAACAATTACGGTTCTGATAAGCCAGATACCCGTTTTGACATGCTTTTACAAGACTTGACGGATACTGTCAAGGGGATTGACTTCAAGGTCTTTGCTCAGGCTCCAGCAGTTAAGGCTATCGTCGTTAAGGATGCAGCTGATAAGTATTCTCGTAAAGCCATTGACAAGTTGACCGACGTGGCTAAACAATACGGAGCCAAAGGATTGGCCTGGGTCAAGTATCTTGATGGAGAAGTGTCTGGCCCAGTTGCCAAGTTTTTGACAGAGATTGCTAATCAGTTGACAGAGCGTTTACAGTTGGTTGACAATGATTTGGTTCTCTTTGTTGCGGATACTTTAGAAGTTGCCAACACCACTCTGGGGGCCTTGCGGACCCGTCTGGCTAAGGAACTAGACCTGATCGACCAAAGTCAATTCAACTTCCTCTGGGTGGTTGATTGGCCAATGTTTGAATGGTCAGAGGAAGAGGGTCGCTACATGTCTGCCCACCACCCCTTCACCCTACCAACTCAAGAAACAGCCGACCAGCTTGAAGGAGACCTGTCCAAGGTTAGAGCGGTTGCCTATGATATTGTCCTCAATGGCTATGAATTGGGTGGCGGTAGCTTGCGGATTAACCATAAGGACCTGCAGGAACGCATGCTCAAGGCCCTTGGCTTCAGCCAAGAATCGGCTAACCAGCAGTTTGGTTTCTTGCTAGAAGCCATGGATTACGGTTTCCCACCACATGGGGGACTGGCTATCGGTTTGGACCGCTTTGTTATGATTTTGGCTGGCCAGGACAACATTCGTGAAGTCATCGCCTTCCCCAAGAACAACAAGGCTTCTGACCCAATGACTCAGGCTCCTAGTCTAGTGGCTGAAAAACAATTGGAAGAGTTAGCTCTGCAAGTGCAAGACCATGACTAAAAAAACACAGCCTAAGCGACAAATCAAGTATGCTGTCGGTAGAGCGGCTAAGAAGGTCGGTCTCCTGCATGCAGTTCGCAGTATTTCTCGGGAGAAATATGCAGAGAAGATTTCGGCCTCGCTCTTTTATGGGATTTTATCCAGTATTGCGGTCAATTTCTTCTTTCAACCCGGCCATGTTTATTCCAGCGGGGCGACCGGTCTGGCCCAGGTCCTATCGGTCCTGAGTGACCGTTTTGTTGGCTTTGTCATCCCAGTTTCGGTGACCTTCTATGCCATCAATATTCCACTCATGATTCTGGCTTGGTTCAATTTGGGCCATCGTTTTACGATTTTTACCTTTATCACGGTAACCATCAGTTCCTTCTTTATCCAAATCATGCCCCAGATTACCCTGACCAGTGATCCCCTGATTAATGCCATTTTTGGTGGTCTGGTCATGGGAACGGGGATTGGATATGGTCTGAGGTCGCGGATTTCTAGCGGGGGAACCGACATTGTCAGCCTCTATATCCGTAAGAAAACGGGGCGGGCTGTCGGCAGTATCTCCCTCATGGTCAATGGAACCATCATGATATTTGCTGGTCTCCTCTTCGGCTGGCAGTATGCCCTTTATTCCATGGTGACCATCTTTGTCTCCAGTCGGATGACAGATGCCATTTTCACCAAGCAAAAGAAGATGCAGGCCACGATTATTACCAGCCAGCCTGAACGAGTAACCAAGCAAATTCATAAGCGACTGCACCGGGGTGTGACCCAAATTAATGATGCCGAAGGTACCTATAACCATGAGAAAAAGGCAGTGCTAATTGCTATTATCACCCGAGAAGAATTTAATGATTTCAAATATGTCATGCGTAAAGCTGACCCCAAGGCTTTCGTTTCCGTGGCCGAGGATGTTCATATCCTGGGATGTTTTGTGGAAGATGACTAGAATAATACTCTTCGAAAATCTCAAGATACATTAAGTAAAGCGTAATCGGCTTTTCTTTTCTCGAGTCGCCTGGTTAACTCACTTTGCCGTACTTCAGTACAGTCTGCAGTTCGAACGACACCTCATATAAGTCGGTCGTTTCTACCAACTTTATGAGGTTAGTGAAGAAACTAGTCAGTCAACCATAGTTGCTGACGTTCTATTAGTTAAACGATAGTTTTCACTAATAGATGGTTCTTTCTTCGTCTGTTTTCAATTTTCATATAAGTACAAAATAGGACTATCGGATTTTTCGATGGTCTTAAAAGTTTCCTTCTAGGCTACAATAAAGGCTTTTCAGTTACATAATAAAAAGTGCTCTAATAAGTAAGTGTCTGTAGCAACTATAATTTCATCTATTTTAGGATATTTTTAATTGAAGGTTAATTAAAATAAAAGAAAATTATACATTAGATTTCAAAAACATTACACAATTATTGGTTTTTTGATTTTACCCTTTAATTTTTTGAAAAAAATATTAAAATGAAGATATTAGTCGACTAGTAAAATAATTTTAAAGGAGAATGTTTATGAATTCTTTAGCTTTTGAACAATTTGAACTTATGGACACTGAAATGCTTGCTAGCATTGAAGGTGGAGTCAATTGGGATCGTGTCTTCGGTGGTGCTACAGTTTATGGTGCAGCAACTATGGCCGTTTGTATGGCTACTGGTCCAATTGGTTGGGGAGCAGGAGCAGCTTATCTAGGTCTTTGTGCAGCTTCAGGTGCCTACATTGGTTATGGTCTAGCAAGCTAAGCATCTGTTAAATCAATCTACGTTTTGAGGTGGTTATCGTGAGAAGAAAAAGTTCTTTTATTATTTGTACAGCTTTGATCATTATAGCAAATGGTCTTATGATATCAGTAATTAACAATGGTGAAGAGAAACTTTCAAACCTGCTTGTCATAGCACTTGCATTGCTTTGTTTCCCAGGATTTTTGTGGGCAATTAACAATGAAATGACTTCACTTATCAGGCTTGAATCCTCATTATTGCTTCTTCTCGCTGTTCTCTCCATCATGCGTTTAATTAACAGAATTGATCCTTTTCCTGATATGGTGAACGCCCCTGTAGCTCTTGTAGCTTTCGGTTTGACGACTTTGCTACTGGTTGCTGGAATTGCCAGATGGATCAGCAAAAATAAGAGGGATTGATTCACTAAAAACTTAAGCGAGACTAAGGTCTACTTTGAAACTGTCCATTGATCTGAGACAAACTTCATTTGAGGTTTGTCTTTTTTTGAGTCCATTCAATACGATAGAAAGTTAGACATGAATTCATAAGAAAAGCCCAGAGAAGATCGTTAATAAATCAAGAATCTTCTCTGGGATGATTGGTGGTATTTTAAGTTCTTATAAGCTCTAGTTTACATTTCATCTGGTGCATCCACGCCCAGAAGATGCAGGGCTTCTTTGAGAACCAGTGCCGTTGTATAGCTGAGAGCTAGACGTCTGTCACGCTCTGGACTCTGGTCCAAGATACGATTGTGGGCATAGTATTTATTGAAAGCCTGAGCTAGGCTGATGGCAAACTTAGCAATAATAGAGGGCTCGAAATTGTCGGCTGCCCGCTTGATAGTAGCAGGGAAGTTTTGAATCAGCTTGATAATTTCCCAGCTTTCAGCATCATCTAAATAGTAGCCGACAGCTGGATCGGCCTTAAAGTTGGCCTTGCGAAGGATGGATTGAATACGAGCATAGGCGTATTGGACATAGGGGCCAGTTTCCCCTTCAAAGGAAACCATGGCATCAAGGTCAAAGTCGTAACCGTTGAGGCGGTCGGTTTTGAGGTCATAGAACTTGATAGCTCCGACACCGACTGCCTGAGCGACGGCCTCCTTGCTTGGTAAATCAGGGTTCTTGGCTTCAATCTGGTCACCAGCCCGCTTGATGGCTTCGGCGATAGTTGGTTCCAAGAGGATGACATTGCCCTTGCGGGTCGAGAGTTTCTTACCATCCTTGGTCACTAGGCCAAAAGGTACATGGGTAATGTCATCTGACCAGTCGTAGCCCATCTCTTTGAGGACGGCCTTGAGCTGTTTGAAGTGAGCAGCTTGCTCGTTGCCAACCACGTAGATGGATTTGGCAAAATCATAGGTCCGCTTGCGGTAGATGGCTGCAGCTAGGTCCCGAGTGATGTAGAGGGTAGCCCCATCTGATTTCTTAATCAGGGCCGGATTTTCAATGCCATATTTATCTAGCTTAACAACCTGAGCCCCTTGAGATTCCTCAAGGAGCCCCTTGTCCTCAAGGATAGAAACGACTTCATCCATCTTGTCGTTGTAGAAAGCTTCTCCATTGTAGCTATCGAATTGGACATCCAACTGGTCGTAGAGACGGTTGAATTCGACCAGGCTCTCGTTGCGGAACCATTGCCAGAGACTGATAGCCTCCTGGTCGCCAGCTTCTAGCTTGCGGAACCAATCTCTGGCTTCTTCGTCCAATTGAGGTTGGCTTTGGGCTTCCTTATTGATGCGGACGTAGAGTTGCAGGAGTTCCTTGATAGGATTGGCCCTGACAGCTTCCTCATCGCCCCATTTTTTATAGGCCACAATCAGCATGCCAAACTGCTTGCCCCAGTCGCCCAAGTGGTTGATTTTGACAGCCTTGTAGCCCAGCTTTTCAAAAATCTTTGCCAAACTATCGCCGATAACGGTTGAGCGTAGATGGCCGATGGAGAAGGGCTTGGCGATATTGGGGCTGGACATATCAATGGTGATATTTTTCCCCTGTCCGATTTCCTGCTTACCGTAGTTGCTACCTTTGCCAATAACATCAGCTAAGACGGCCTGGGAAATTTCTTTCTTATTGAGGAAAAAATTGATATAGGGACCGACAGCTTGGATCTTTTCAAATTTATCGGATGTGATTTTCTCAACCAGCTCGCTGGCAATGGCTTGAGGAGCCTTACGCCAGACCTTGGCCAATGAAAAAGTTGGGAAGGCCAAGTCGCCCATGCTAGAATTTTTAGGGACTTCCAATAAATTAACAATCGCATCAGGCTCCATGTCAGGCAGGGCAGCCTGAATTTCTTGAGCGATAATGACTTTATTATCCATGTGTTTCTCCTGTGAAAGTATTCATTTCATTGTAACATAAAAAGCCTGATTTTGCTGGGGCGTTTGCCAAATTTCTCGCCTCTGACTTAAGATGAAAAAGCTAGGCCTTTTTGTTATAATGGGTAAGGTATAAATTGAGAGATTTAGGGGAAAACATGAATAAAATTGAACGTCAAAATAAGATAAAGGCCATCATCCAGGAGGAGCGAGTGGGGACCCAGGAGGAAATCAAGGATAGCCTGGCCAAGCAAGGAGTTGCGGTAACCCAAGCGACCCTGTCTAGGGACTTGCGGGAGATTGGTCTCCTCAAACGCCGGGATGAGGCTGGCAAGCTCTACTACAGCCTATCAGCGGAGGAAGCCTCTCATCTGTCGGATGTTGCAAGAGATTATATTAAAAAGGTCTCACGGGCCAGCTTTATTCTGGTTCTCAGCACTGAGCTGGGAGAAACGGATGTTTTGGCCAACATTATTGACCGAGAAGGTCGCAGTGATATTCTGGGAACCGTCGCTGGTGCCGACACACTTTTGGTCATCTGTCAGGATGAGACCAAGGCCCAGGCAATTGAGGAAGAACTGAATCATGACTGACTTAAATCAAGCAGTCAAAGATCTGCAAGAGCTTTTGGCTCAACATGAGAGTGTTCAGGCTTTTCAAGCGGTTGAGGCCAAGGTGAAGGCTCAACCAGACTTGAACCATCTGGCTCATGATATGAAGGCCTACCAGCAGGAAGCGGTTCTCTACGAAAAATTAGAAAAAAATCGGGCAGCCGACCAGTCAGGTCAGGCTGCTGATCGCTTAAATCAGGAGCTCTCAGACCTTCCCTTGGTCCAGGATTACCGGATCAAGATGCAGGATGCCAGTGACCTCCTGCAGTATGTGACCAAGACGTTGGAAGAAAAGATCAACAAAGGATTAGCAAATGGCAAAAGATAAAATTTCTCCAGGCATGCAGCAGTATTTAGACATCAAAGAATCCTATCCGGATGCTTTTTTGCTTTTTCGGATGGGGGATTTTTATGAGCTCTTCTACGACGATGCGGTTAAGGCTGCTCAGATTTTGGAAATCAGCCTCACCAGTCGCAATAAGAATGCTGACAATCCCATTCCTATGGCGGGCGTGCCCTATCATTCAGCACAACAATATATTGATGTCCTAGTCGATTTGGGTTATAAGGTAGCCATTGCCGAGCAGATGGAGGACCCCAAAAAGGCTGTTGGTGTCGTCAAACGGGAGGTTGTTCAGGTGATTACGCCAGGAACCGTGGTGGATTCCAGCAAGCCCGATAGCAGTAATAATTTCTTGGTTGCCATCGACTATCTGAATGGGGTTTACGGACTCTCCTATATGGACCTCTCAACTGGGGAGTTTTATGCCACCAGCCTGACAGACTTTACAGCCGTTCGTAGCGAAATTCAAAATCTCAAGGCCAAGGAAGTCGTTCTGGGCTTTGATTTGAGTGACAAGCAGCAGGAAGCTCTGACCAAGCAGATGAGTCTCCTTTTGTCACCTGAAAAAGAGGTCTATGATGATGTCCAGCTGATTGGCTCTGACTTGTCAAGCGTAGAGGCCCAGGCCGCTGATAAGCTCCTCCAATACGTCCATCAGACACAAAAGCGGGAGCTCAGCCACCTACAAAGTCTGGTTCACTACGAAATCAAGGACTTCCTACAGATGACCTATGCCACCAAGACCAGTCTGGATCTCTTGGAAAATGCTAGAACCAGCAAGAAACACGGCAGTCTCTTCTGGCTTTTGGATTCAACTAAGACAGCCATGGGGATGCGGCTCTTGCGGACCTGGATTGATCGGCCCTTGGTTAGCCAAGAGAAAATCTTGGAGCGGCAGGAGATTGTTCAGACCTTCTTGGATAACTTTTTTGAACGCAGCGACCTGACCGACAGCCTCAAGGGGGTCTACGATATTGAGCGCCTAGCCAGCCGAGTGTCTTTTGGTAAGGCCAATCCCAAGGACCTCTTGCAGTTGGGGCATACTCTAGCCCAGGTTCCCAAAATCAAGACCATCTTAGCCAGCTTTTCTAGTCCCGTTTTAGACCGGCTAAATGAAGCCATTGATGCCCTGCCGGAGTTGGAAAGTCTGATTGCCTCGGCCATTGACCAAGATGCTCCAGCCACCATTACCGAAGGGGGCATGATTAAGACAGGCTTTGACCAGCAGTTGGATCATTATCGCCAGGTGATGCGGGAAGGAACCACCTGGATTGCCGAAATCGAAGCCAAGGAGCGATCAGCCAGCGGGATTTCCACCCTCAAGATTGATTACAACCGCAAGGATGGTTACTATTTCCATGTGACCAATTCCAATCTTTCCCTAGTGCCGGACCATTTCTTCCGCAAGGCAACTCTGAAAAATTCTGAGCGTTTTGGGACAGCGGAACTGGCTAAAATTGAAGGGGACATGCTGGAAGCCAGAGAGCAATCGGCAACCCTGGAATACGATATTTTCATGACCGTCCGCAATCAGGTGGAAAAATACATCCAACGTCTGCAAGACCTGGCCAAAAATATTGCAACTGTTGATGCCCTACAGAGCCTAGCCGTTGTGGCTGAAAACAATCACTATGTTCGGCCCCAGTTCAACGACCAGCAGCTTATTGATATTCAAGAGGGGCGCCACGCTGTTGTTGAGAAGGTTATGGGAACCCAGGAATACATTCCCAATACCATCACCTTGGATCAGAAGACTACGATTCAGCTGATTACGGGTCCCAATATGAGCGGGAAATCCACCTATATGCGCCAGCTAGCCCTGACTGTGGTCATGGCTCAAATCGGCTCCTTTGTGGCTGCCGAGTCTGCTAATCTTCCTATTTTTGATGCCATCTACACTCGGATTGGGGCAGCCGATGACCTGATTTCCGGGCAATCAACCTTTATGGTTGAGATGATGGAGGCCAATATGGCTATCCAGCGGGCTAGCAGTCAGTCCCTTATCCTCTTTGACGAATTGGGCCGAGGCACCGCCACCTATGACGGGATGGCCCTGGCTCAGGCAATCATCGAATACATTCACGATAGGGTAGGTGCCAAGACCCTCTTTGCCACCCATTATCACGAATTGACGGAACTGTCAATCAGCTTGACACATCTGGTCAATGTCCACGTGGCGACTCTGGAGAAGGATGGCGATGTTACCTTCCTGCATAAGATTACAGATGGTCCTGCTGACAAGTCTTACGGGGTCCATGTGGCCAAGATTGCAGGTTTGCCTGAGGCTCTCCTCCAGCGAGCCAATGCTATCTTGACTGATTTAGAGGCCCATTCGGTCAGCTTGACCGGCCAAGAAGACTTTACGGAGCTTGACAAACTTGTCAAACAGAAAAGAGACAGTCAACAGTTGTCCCTCTTTGAAGTAGCAGAACCTAATGATAAGTTGGTTCAAGCCCTCCAAGACCTTGATGTGGTCAATATGACCCCTATGGAAGCCATGAATGCCCTCTTCGAATTGAAAAAATTATTGTAAATATATTAAATTTATTTATAGAAAAGGAATATATGGAAGATTTAAGTAAACGATTGGTAGATAAAAGTATTGAGGCTTTTATTATGGGGCTTGAAATATATAACAAACCTACAATTAAGTACAGAATTGAAGGTTTTAGTTTCTTTGTATGTAATGCTTGGGAGTTAATGTTAAAGGCAGAATTGTTAAAAAGAGGGGGTTCTATTTATTTTCCTGATAGCGATAGGACAATAAGTTTAGAGGGCGCTATTCGAAAAATATATACAGATAAAAAGCAACCGTTGAGAGTTAATCTTGAAAAGATTATTGAATTAAGGAACACAAGTACTCATTTCATAACTGAAGACTATGAAACCATTTATGCTCTCCTTTCTTTCAATCATGTGTTTTGAATTTTTCAGAGCAACTTAAGAGATTTCATAATATAGATGTTACTGACTATATTGCTCAAAATTTTTTAACATTGTCAGTAAATTTAAATATTCTAACCAATGAAGAAATTCGTGGAAAATACTCGCAAGAAATGGCAGAACGTTTAATTAGTAACAAAAATGAGCTGGAATTTCTGGAATCTAATAATTCCTCAAAAGATTTATATATCCCAATTCGACATGAGTTTGAACAAATAAAAGGTAAGAAAAAAGCAGACTTTACTTACAAGATAGATCCTAATGCTGATACGTCAGCAAAAATCATTAAAAAATTGCAAGATCCAAAGGATAAGTATAAACTTACTAGAAAAGACGTTATAGACTCAGTCAATAAGCAGCTCAGGATGAAAAAAATCTCCTTTGATTATCAGACAACCAAAGGAGATAAAGGTTTTAACGAATACACGTTGAATTTAATCATGGATTTCTACAATTTAAAACGAGATAAGTATTGCTATCAATTTGGTCCTACAAGACGGTATTCTCAACAATTAGTAGAATTTGTAGTCGAAAAAATAAAAATTGATTCAAAAATAGTCGCCAATATTAAGAAGAAAAAAAGATAACTCCAGAGTCATAGGAATTCTAAGCGTAAAGCCTACTCCCATTCGGGAACCCAGAGCTAATCCTTCACAAGTTATCTTTAGGTGTATTATAACATCTAAGAATAAAATGTAAAGAATTTTAATTAATGGCTATTTAAGTGATAGAATGAATATAACCTTCAATACATGAATGAGTGAACTATGTCAAAAATTATTGAATTGCCAGAGGTTTTGGCCAATCAGATTGCTGCCGGTGAGGTTGTTGAGCGGCCCAGCAGCGTTGTTAAAGAATTAGTCGAGAATGCTATCGATGCCGGTAGCACACAAATTACAGTTGAAATCGAAGAATCCGGTCTCAAGAAAATTCAGGTGACCGACAACGGCCAAGGCATTGAAAATGACGATGTGGCCCTCAGTCTGCGTCGTCACGCCACCAGTAAAATCAAAAATCAGGCGGATCTCTTTCGGATTCGGACCTTGGGATTTCGGGGTGAGGCCCTGCCGTCAATTGCCTCAATTAGCGATTTGACGATTAAGACAGCGGTCAAGGGTGCAGACCACGGGACCCTGCTGGTCGCTAAAGGCGGAGAAATCCTCTCCCAAGAGCCTATCAGTACCCCTGTCGGCACTAAGATTACGGTTGAGGATCTCTTCTTTAATACTCCAGCCCGCCTCAAGTACATGAAGTCCCTCCAGGCAGAGTTGGGGCACATTGTTGATGTCATCAATCGTCAAAGCCTGGGGCACGCCGAGATTGCCTTTACCCTGATTAATGATGGGCGTGAGTTGACCAAGACCACCGGCACTGGTGACCTGCGTCAGGCCATTGCTGGTATCTATGGTCTCAATACAGCTAAGAAGATGGTCGAAATTTCCAATAGTGACTTGGATTTCGAGGTATCAGGCTATGTCAGTCTGCCTGAATTGACTAGAGCCAATCGCAACTACATCACCATCCTCATCAACGGTCGCTACATCAAGAATTTCCTTCTCAATCGGGCCATTTTAGATGGCTATGGCTCCAAGCTCATGGTCGGTCGCTTTCCCCTAGCTGTGATTGACATCCAGATTGACCCCTATTTGGCCGATGTCAATGTCCATCCAACCAAGCAGGAAGTCCGGATTTCTAAGGAAAAAGAGCTCATGCAGCTGATTCGCAAGGCAATTGCTGAGAGCTTGCGAGAGCAGGATTTGATTCCAGATGCCTTGGAAAATCTGGCCAAATCTAGTGTTCGCAAGGCTGACAAACCTGTTCAGACCAGCCTGCCGCTCAAGCAGACCAATCTCTATTACGATCAGGCCCGTCAGGATTTCTTCCTTAAATCGGACAATCAAGTGGCAGAAAACCAGTTAAACCAAGATCCCCAGTCTGTCAATCAGGCGGCGGGAAACCAGTCAAACCAGCCTTCTCGACCTGTCAATCAAGTTGACAAGGCTGTCAAGCCGACGGATTCTGTCAGACAAGCCCAAAGGCCTGAACCAGATGTCCAGGACCAGGAACATCCTGATATTGACTTTTCCAAGAAGACTCAGACCCATAAATTGATGGATCGCCTGGACCAAGAAGAAAGCTCAAGCTTCCCTGAGTTGGATTATTTTGGTCAGATGCAGGGTACCTATCTCTTTGCCCAAGGACAAGGTGGCCTTTATATCATTGACCAACATGCTGCTCAGGAGCGGGTCAAATACGAATACTACCGAGAAAAAATTGGTGAGGTTGACAGTTCTTTACAGCAGCTCTTGGTTCCCTATCTCTTTGAATTTCGGGCGGAAGACTTCATTAACCTTCAAGAAAAAATGCCTCTCCTCAACCAAGTGGGTATCTATCTAGAACCCTATGGTAACAATACCTTTATTCTGCGGGAGCACCCCATCTGGATGAAGGAGGAAGAGATTGAATCGGGTGTTTACGAGATGTGCGACATGCTCCTTTTGACGGATGAGGTTTCTATCAAGGTCTATCGGGCTGAGCTAGCTATCATGATGAGCTGTAAACGCTCCATCAAGGCCAACCATGCCCTAGATGACTATTCGGCCAGCAATCTTCTAGTCCAACTATCCCAATGTAAAAATCCCTATAATTGTCCCCATGGCCGGCCGGTCCTGGTTAATTTCACCAAGTCTGATATGGAAAAAATGTTCCGTCGGATTCAAGAGAACCATACCAGCCTAAGGGAACTGGGGAAATATTAATCTTCTTCAAAAATCAAAAGATTTGCTGTCAACTCACTTTGTCGGACTTGCTGAGGAAAGCTAGGTTTTCCCCATTCTCCACCTCAAAAGCTCTCCTAGGTCTCTTGAACTGTTAGCAATTTGTTGACTTGGTAACTTTTGATTTTCATTAACTATAAGTCAAATGAATCCGTCTAAGCGCGGATTTTTTGGTAGAATAAGGGTATCTCAATTTGATTTGAAAGGCTTTTTATGTACGACTATCTCAAAGGAATTTTAACCAAAATTACAGCTAAGTATATCGTGGTCGAGGCTGGTGGCCTGGGCTATATGGTTAATGTTGCCAACCCCTACTCTTTCTCCAACCAGATGCATCAGGACATCCAGATCTATCTCCACCATGTGGTGCGAGAGGATGCCCAGCTTCTCTATGGGTTTCATAGCGAAGAGGAGAAGGCCGTTTTCCTCAATCTGATTTCTGTTTCAGGTATCGGTCCAACAACGGCCTTAGCTATCGTTGCTGTTGATGATAATGAGGGCTTGGTTGCCGCTATTGATAATAGCGACATCAAGTACCTGACTAAATTTCCTAAGATTGGCAAGAAAACTGCACAGCAGATGGTTTTGGACCTAGCTGGTAAGTTTGTGGAAGTGCCTCAAGCGGCTGGCAAGGCAAGTCCACAGGCCCAAAGTAGCAATCAAAATCTGGACGAAGCCATGGAAGCCCTCCAGGCACTGGGCTACAAGGCCAGCGAACTCAAGAAAGTCCGTGCCTTTTTTGAAGGAACCGACGAAACCGCAGAGAATTATATCAAGTCAGCCCTGAAAATGCTGATGAAATAATTAAATCCAAAGAATAGCAAGAACTGGACGAAGCTTGGAAGTTTATCATATCAAACAATATGCTTAACAGGAAGTTGACCGATTCGCGAGCATGAGGCAGACTCGCAATTCACAAGTTTTCTGGGCTTCAAACTTGCCTGATAGATGGCATTTAAGAAAGGATCTTCTATGAACCGTTGCGGTTGGGTCAAGATGACCAATCCCTTGTATATTGCTTACCATGACCAGGAATGGGGACGGCCCTTGCATGACGAACGGGCCCTTTTTGAACTGCTTTGTCTGGAGGGTTACCAAGCTGGACTTTCTTGGGAGACCATTCTTAACAAACGTCAGGCCTTCAAAAAGGCCTTTCATAACTATGACATCAGTCAAGTCGCTCAGATGAGTAATCAGGAGCTTGACAACTTGCTTGACAATCCTGACATCATTCGCCACAAGGCGAAACTCTACGCTACCCGGGCCAATGCCCAAGTTTTTCAGGCTATCCAAAAGGAATTTGGTTCTTTTGATCACTATATTTGGTCCTATGTTAACTTTACACCGCTTGTCAATAAAGTTGACAGCTATAAGGACCTACCAACTCAAACCGACCTATCTCAAGAGATAGCTAAGGACCTGAAAAAATGTGGCTGTAAATTCGTCGGCCCAACAACCACTTATTCCTTCTTAGAGGCCGCCGGCCTCATCAATGACCACGAAAACAGCTGTGACTTTAAATAAAATGGGCCTTCCAAACTGGGAGGTCCATTCATTTTCAGTTCTTTTGTATTTTCTTTTCTTGGAGGAATAATTTGCTTTCATAGGCCAGTGCAAATATTGTTGCGACTAGGAAGCTCAGCATAAAAATTCGATGAACAAGAGCAAAATAGGCAATGTAAATCAGCGTCACCAATAGATATGCTAGAATTCCGTAGTGCCATTTTTTCTCCGGCTATCTCGAATGATTTTTTCCTTGACCACTTTGACTTCCTTGATTAGCCTATCTAAGCTGATTTGAAAGGTTTCACTGATAGCAAGTAAATTAGCAATATCAGGGAGGTCGGCGGACTCCCAACGGGCCACGGCTGAACGTGAAACATGGAGTTTCTGAGCCAAACTATCTTGAGTCAGTCCGTGTTTTTGACGAATTTCTTTAAGAACTTGAGAGACTTTCAAGATCCTTCCTCCTTTCACAAGGTACAGAACAGCCGGGTGCCACAAAGAACTAAAAGGTCTGGTACCCCTTTTTATCCAAACTTGAAAATAAAGGGCTGAGGTGGAAAATCGGGTGAAGGTGTACCGGAGCTCCAAGCCTGATTTGTACCCAAAGATAGTCTTGGTTATAATCAGCTAAAGTCAAGACAGTCTCCCTCTCTTCCCAGAATGATGTAGGCGAGTCCAACCCCAATTTTATTTTACAGAAAACCGGGGATAAGAACAAGAGGTTTTCTTGATTAAGCTTGTTATGCTTCATAACAAAATACCCCAGACCTTATTTCAAGGCTGGAGTATTATAATATTAATCTATTATTCACTGGCCAGAGCATCAATTGGATTGAGCCTGGCTGCTTTACCAGATGGTGCCAAGCTAGCAATCAAGGCAATCAGTAAACCAATAATCACAGTAGAGATGGTTGTCGCTAAAGACACTTGAATAATATCAAATTTGATGGTTGAGTAAACCAATTTATTAACTAAAAGTTGAATGGCTAGGGCGGTGATGATGGCTAAAATATTGGCGGACACGCCCAGCAGAAGACTTTCATTGACAAAGAGCCGGCGAATATCTTTGCGACGAGCCCCCATAGCCCGCAGAACACCGATTTCCTTGGTTCTTTCGGTAACGCTCATGTAAGTAGTCGCTACAATCATGAGGATACTTACTAGAAGAGAAATACCAGCAACCAAGGCCAGAACAACCCCGACGATATAGGTGATTTGTACAATAGAGTTTAGAGTTGCGCCGACACCTGTGATGCTATAGAGCACCTTTCCGTTTTTCTTCAAGGCTCGAGCATCGTTTTGCGCCTGTTTGGTATTGTTCAAATTATCAACACTAGCTGTAATGAAATTAGGTTTTAACTTAGCTCCTTGCTTAGTCGCAGCTTTTTGTAAACTATCCATAGAAACTAGATTCATCTGCTCTGTTGTCCCTGAAATAGTATATTCTTTAGTAATGGTAATAGGTTTCCCGTCGTCACCCAAGGCGGTTAGCCCGATGGTCACCTTCTTACCAACGGCCTTTTTAACATCCTTAGAAATATTTTTCTTGGCATAATCTTTTGAAACAACAATTTGGTCTCCCTTAGGCATGGCCTTATTTGAGATATTCTTCTTTACGATAGTATCATTTGTTGTCTGTAAAATACTATTTTGTACGATTTTATCTTTATAACTGATGGTAAAAGTGGGGGCGTAATAGCCATATTCTGTCTTGGTAACATGCTTAATGTTACCAATTCTATCTTTATCCTTGCCAGTCATGCCAGTGCTAGTTAGTGCATCGGTATTTTTAAGGGTAACTTGAAAAGCCTTTGGATTAGCGATTTCATCTATAAAGCTATTCATATAGCCTCTTGCACCATTACCGAGGCCCAGGAAGAACATGACAGAAAAGAGACCTATAGCCATCCCAATCGTAATGATGAGGTTTTGCTTCCAAGCATTTTTAAAGTGAGCCCAGGCCATTTTCCAACTAGCTCCCCTGGTCAAAGGTCTGGAAGATAGTTCTTCTAAGTCGTTTCCTGTTGAGAATGGATCACGTATGCGCTCATCGGCAGTTATTTGGCCATCGGTCAGGGAGACGATTCGTGTTCCTGCCTCAGCGACTTCTTGGGAGTGAGTAACTACGATAACAGTTTTGCCTGACCTAGCAATATCTTGTAAAATTTTGAGAACCTCTTTGGTATTTTGAGAATCCAAAGCACCGGTTGGTTCATCGGCGATGATAATCTCAGGATTGCTGGCCAAGGCCCGAGCAATAGCAACTCTTTGTTTTTGCCCACCAGATAATTGGGCAGGCTTTTTCTTGCGGTGCTCATAAAGGCCAACTTGTTTCAAAAGTTTTTCAGCCTGATCCAGCTGTTTCTTATGTGATAGCTTAGTCATTTTTAGGCTAGTCAGAACATTGTCTAGCACACTGAGGTAGTTCACCAAATTGAAGGATTGAAAGATAAAACCAATGGTTTGGCGGCGATACTCATCCATGGCCTTCTCACCCTTATTTTTTTGCGGTTGTCCTTTGATAATAACATCACCAGAATAATTTCGGTCCAAGCCGCCAATAATATTCATTAGAGTGGATTTTCCTCCACCAGATTCTCCAAGGATACTAATGAAATCTCCTTGATCAAAGGAAAGATTAATCCCTTTTAAAACAGGAAATTCCTCCTTACCAAGGAAATAAGACTTGTAGATATTTTTTAACTCCAATAAACTCATATGAATTCCTTTCATTTTTTGTAATACTGAAATGATACAATTTTTTGTATAGCCTGTCAAGAGTTTTTGTTTTCAGACTTATTTTTTATATAAGGAAATGGCAATATAAGGGAAGGTTCGTTAACCAACTTAAATTTTCCAAGCATACAGTACCTAGGGATACTCGCTAGGATCGCTTAGTTAGCCCACCCTTTGGCTAATTATGTTCAGTTCCTATTATGAAGTACCTGGTCTCATATTGCGTAAAAAAGCTGCATAGGGTCAAAATACGCTTTCTAATTTTTAGGCTCAACGGAGACTGGAACCAACCACTATGGTGGCTTGTCTCCCTTACTAAGTCAGCTCTCTTACTGTTATTGAGCAAAATGTCTTATGTCGCGTGAAAAAACAGTCACATCGGCCCCAACTCGTTTTCTAGTTTCTAGGCTCGTGAAAAATTGGTCCACTGGACCAATTTTTTGATAAAATAAAATGACTTTACGAATAGATAAGTGGGTGACCTAATGAAAGCTGAAATAATTGCAGTCGGAACGGAAATTTTAACGGGGCAAATTGTCAATACCAATGCCCAATTCCTCTCGGAAAAATTTGCCGAGTTGGGAATTGATGTCTACTTCCAGACAGCTGTTGGTGACAATGAAGAACGTCTCTTGTCAATTCTTGATCTAGCCCGCCGCAGCGATATGATTGTGCTCTGCGGTGGTCTTGGGCCAACGGATGATGACTTAACCAAACAAACCTTGGCCAAATTTCTCAATCGATCCTTGGTCTTTGATGACCAGGCTAGGGATAAATTGAATCGCTTCTTTGCGGCTCGTCCAGCTGTACTTCGGACCTCCAACAATGAGCGACAGGCCCAGATTGTTGAGGGAGCTATTCCCTTGCAGAATCGGACCGGTCTAGCAGTTGGCGCTTTGCTTGAGATAGAGGATAAGACCTATATTGTTCTGCCAGGGCCACCAAGTGAACTCAAGCCGATGGTGCAAGAGCAGCTTCTGCCTCTGATTGACCAGGATCATCAGCAGCTATATTCCCGTGTTCTGCGTTTCTTTGGTATCGGTGAGAGTCAGTTGGTCACAATTCTCGATGACTTCATCAAGAAGCAGACTGATCCGACCATTGCTCCTTACGCAAAGACGGGAGAAGTTACCCTGAGACTGTCCACCAAGTCTCAGAGTCAAGCCAAAGCTGAGCAAAAATTAGACCAACTTGAAGCAAAATTGTTGGCTGTTCAATCGCTAGAAGATCGGCCCCTATCCAGCTATTTTTATGCCTATGGAGACGATAATTCCCTAGCTCAAGTTACTTTTGACTTGCTCAAGAGTTCTGGCAAGACAATTACGGCCGCAGAAAGTCTGACAGCAGGTCTCTTCCAAGCAACCCTAGCGGACTTTTCTGGAGCTTCCAACGTCTTTAATGGGGGTTTTGTTACCTATAGTATGGAGGAAAAATCTAAGATGCTGGATATTCCTCTGGCTGACCTCCAAGCTCATGGCGTGGTTTCAGCCTTTACCGCTGAAGCTATGGCCGCTGGTGCAAGAAGCAAGACTGGTGCAGATATTGCTGTTTCCTTGACTGGGGTTGCTGGACCCGACAGCTTGGAAGGCCAACCGGCTGGAACCGTTTTTCTTGGTTTAGCTACAGCTGACAGTTTAGAAAGTCACCTGATAAAAATAAATGGCCGCTCCCGCAGTGATGTGCGTGAGATTGCCGTTCTACATGCCTTTGATCAAGTGCGAAAAACTTTATTAAAGGAAAAAAATTTAGTATAATAACTAATGCACACTAAAAACTACAAAATTCCAAGGACAGAGTCGTCCTCTTGATTTTTATGAAATTAAAAAGTAAGACAGAGAATCTGAGCTGGTAGCAGTTACTTCGGCACCAGAAGGTTTTGTCCCCGGAGGCAGTCTTAGCTGTAAATTGACAAGGTCGAGGCAGCTAACTCTCTTCTTGGACTTGTAGCGAATTTAAGACGAGGAGAAAAGAATTGGCGAAAAAAACAAAAAAAACTGATGAAATCACCAAAAAATTTGGCGATGAACGTAAAAAAGCCTTAGATGATGCTCTAAAAACCATCGAAAAAGACTTTGGTAAGGGTGCCATCATGAAGCTGGGGGAAAGAGCTGACCAAAAGGTTCAAGTCATGAGTTCAGGTAGCTTAGCTCTTGACATCGCCTTGGGTGTTGGTGGCTATCCAAAGGGACGGATTATTGAAATCTACGGGCCTGAAAGTTCTGGTAAGACGACAGTTGCCCTGCATGCTGTTGCACAAGCACAAAAAGAAGGTGGTGTTGCAGCCTTTATTGATGCCGAACATGCTCTAGATCCAAGTTATGCTGCGGCTCTTGGTGCTAATATTGATGAATTGCTGCTGTCTCAACCAGACTCAGGTGAGCAAGGACTGGAAATTGCCGGTAAGTTGATTGACTCTGGTGCCGTTGACCTGGTTGTAGTCGACTCTGTTGCCGCCCTGGTTCCTCGTGCCGAAATTGATGGTGATATCGGTGATAGCCACGTGGGCCTCCAAGCACGGATGATGAGCCAAGCCATGCGTAAACTTTCAGCCTCCATCAACAAGACCAAGACCATTGCCATCTTTATCAACCAATTGCGGGAAAAAGTTGGAGTTATGTTTGGTAACCCAGAAACCACTCCTGGTGGCCGTGCCCTCAAATTCTACTCATCAGTTCGTCTTGATGTCCGTGGTAATACCCAGATCAAGGGAACCGGTGACCAAAAGGATAGCAGTATTGGTAAGGAAACCAAGATTAAGGTCGTTAAGAACAAGGTAGCCCCACCATTTAAGGTAGCCCAAGTGGAAATCATGTACGGAGAAGGCATCTCCAGAACTGGTGAGCTGGTTAAGATTGCGACCGACCTTGATATTATCCAAAAAGCCGGTGCTTGGTACTCTTATAATGGTGAAAAGATTGGTCAAGGATCTGAAAATGCTAAGAAATACCTGGCGGATAATCCAGAAGTCTTTGACGCAATCGATAAGAAGGTTCGTATCAAGTATGGTCTCATTGAAGATGACCAAGCTGTAGAAGCCCAACCGGTCCAAGCAGAGGCCAAGGAAGAGCCAGAAGAGTTATCCCTTGACCTAGAGAGCATCGAAATCGAAGAGTAAGGGTTTCCTCTGTTATTAGCACCAAAAAGGAAGGCCACCTTTGGGACTTGCTTTCTTCCCAATACTATTGAAAAGAAGTCTATAACAGGCTTCTTTTTGGGGTCAAAAATAAGGAAGGTTCCTTCGGAATAGGGCGGCAAGATTAAGTTCAGATGACAGAAAGCTTAACCATCGCCTAAAGTATTAAGAGTTTTAGTTTTTTAGTTGACAATTTCAAAAATAGGTCCCAAGACCTATGTTCTGTTTTGAGGACCTATGCTAGAATATAGGTATCATGTGATAGAAAGAGAGAAGTGACATGATTAAGATTTATACTATTTCTAGTTGTACTAGTTGCAAAAAAGCAAAAACTTGGTTGAACAGCCACCAATTACCATATAAAGAACAAAACTTAGGCAAAGAAGGTCTGACAAAGGAAGAGATTGTCAATATCCTGTCAAAGACTGAAAACGGTGTTGAAAGCATCGTTTCATCAAAGAATCGCTATGCTCGCGCTCTGGAATTTGACATTGACGAGTTAAGCCTCAGCCAGGTGGTTGATTTGATTCAAGAAAATCCCCGGATTCTTAAAAGTCCAATCCTTATTGATGACAAGCGTCTGCAGGTGGGTTATAAGGAAGACGATATCCGGGCCTTCCTTCCGCGTTCCATTCGTGAAGTTGAAAATAACCAAGCACGGATGCGGGCTGTCTTGTAAGCCCCTAGGTGACTGACAGCTTGATGGATTACCGACTGGAGCTCCTTCTAATGGATGGAACTCGGCTGTCGGGGGACCTATTATCTTTATAAAAAAGTAAAAAGAAGGGTGAATGCCCTTTTTTTAATCTTAAAATAAGCTATAATATCCCTAAGAATAAAAAACAGCCCCGAGCCCTGCTAGAAGTGAGTTCGGAGTTTCGGGGTAAATAGATGATTAAGGAACAATCATGAAAAGAAAAATTTATACGCTTATGCTAGCCTCCCTCCTACTTCTCAGCTTGGCTGCCTGCTCGAATACTAGCCGTCCTAGCTCAAACTCTAAATCTGACTCAACCAGTCAAAGCAGCAAGAAGGAGTCTTCGCATGAGGTCAAGGGCGTCTCTGGTAAGAAGACCATGCAGTATACGACCTTGGATGATGGCGTGACAGTGACTGTTAAGCAAACCATTGATTACGATGGCGATAAATACAAATCCATCAAACTCAATATTGATGAACCCCTTTCTGAGGATGTCAAAAAGGCAGCTGAGGGTTTGGATTTTAATGAGGTCAAAAAACTCTCCTCGAAGAGTGGGAGAAAGATAGCTTCATCCAAGATTTAAAAAATACCCCAGGGGTAACGGTTAATCTTGATTTGTCACAAGACTATCACCTCAAAGTGGACGTGAACTTTGATATGACCAAAGCAGATGTTGACAAATTATCGCAAAAGAGTGGCCTAGGAATCAACTTTACAGCTGTTAAGAATAATACACCACTGGAATATATTTTGAAACTGGCTCAATCTGGTGCTAAAAAAGCTGATAATTAAGTTTTTGAGAATTCAAAAACTTCTAGTGATGTTCAATCAAAAAGATGATTGAAGAAGTTGCCCTCGAGTAGGACTTTAGGGTGACTTTTCATTGAAAAGATAAGGGAAATAAGGTATAATAGCACAAATTGCTCATAATAGAAAGAGGGTGCAAGCATGGGATTTACAGATGAAACAGTCCGTTTCAATCTTGATGATGGAAGTAAACAAGAAATTAGTGATACCTTGACAGCCGTGTACCGTTCATTGAATGATAAAGGATATAATCCAATCAATCAGATTGTTGGTTATGTTTTGAGTGGGGACCCTGCCTATGTTCCCCGCTATAACGATGCCCGCAATAAAATCCGTAAATATGAACGTGATGAAATTGTTGAGGAATTAGTTCGTTTTTACCTCAAAGGAAATGGAATTGACGTTTAATGAGACTGATGGGACTAGATGTTGGGTCTAAAACGGTCGGTGTTGCTATCAGCGACCCTCTTGGTTTTACGGCCCAGGGCTTAGAAATTATTCCGATTAACGAGGCCAAAGAAGAGTTTGGTTTTGAGCGTTTGGGAGAGTTGGTCAAGCACTATAAGGTCGAGAAGTTTGTTGTTGGCCTGCCAAAGAATATGAATAATACCAGCGGTCCACGTGTTGAAGCCAGTCAGGCTTATGGAGAAAAGATTGCTGATTTATTCGGGATTCCGGTGGATTATCAGGATGAACGACTAACAACTGTACAGGCCGAGCGAATGCTGGTTGAGCAAGCAGATGTCAGTCGAGGCAAACGCAAAAAAGTTATTGATAAATTAGCGGCCCAGCTGATTTTACAAAATTATTTAGATCGTATGTTTTAGAGGAGAGAAGAGATATGGCACACGAACACAATCACGACCATGAGGTAATTACCCTGGTTGATGAGCAAGGAAATGAAACCCTGTTTGAGATTCTTTTGACTATTGATGGCCGGGAAGAATTTGGTAAAAACTATGTTCTCTTGGTACCAGCTGGTGCACAAGAAGATGATAACGGCGAAATTGAAATCCAGGCCTATTCATTTACAGAAAATGAAGACGGTACAGAAGGCGACTTGCAACCAATCCCAGAAGATTCAGATGCTGAATGGGACATGATTGAAGAAGTCTTCAACAGCTTCCTTGATGAAGAATAAGCTAAATACTATTGATAGAGCTCCTTCCGCAGGGGCTCTGTTTTTATAGCTGGATGACTCTGTCGCATCGCAATCAATTGTAACAAAGTGTTTAATAGTAAAATCTTTGCTCAGCTTTTTCTTTTCCACCCAGACTATTTACGGATAAATAGGTGGAGGGCAATTTATGCAGGAAAGAGATTTGACACTGATAGAGCAAAAATTTTTGGCAGCTTATCGTCAGCGAAAACTTCATCGTTTTAGAGATATTTTAGCCTATGTTCATATCCTTAGAAAATTGACTAAAGACTAAATTCTGATATACTAGAAGGGATTATTTAGACAACCAAAACCGTTGAAATGATTTTCTCAATAGCTTTTTACCAAGGAGAAACCATAGTGGCTAACAAACAAGAAGAGCATATAACCTATAGTCGTCGTCAAGCTGATGAAGTAAAGTCAGCTAATAGCCGACCAACTAAGGCCAAAGCAAGAACCTCTTATAGCATAGCGGTTGCTAGCAATCATCGCTTTTACATATTTTTATTTAGTCTAGTAATGGGCTTAACCTCAGTTGCCAATCCCTTGCTTACTGACTTTGCTAATCCAACCCAGATGGTTCATCTCTATACGGGTCAGATGATGAGTCATGGGCATCTTCCCTATCTGGATACTTTTGCGACAGGTGGCTTTCTTTTCTATGCTCTGATTGCTCTTAGTTACTTTTTGGGTTCTAGTCTTTGGCTAATGGTGGTAGAATTCCTAGCCTTCTACATGTCGGGAATTTATTTCTATAAAATTATTAGCTTCCTGACTAGTAAAACAGATATGGGGATGACCTTCACGGCCATCTTCTACCTCTTGAATCTGGCGCTAGGTTTCGGTGGGCTCTACCCTATTCAATGGGCTTTTCCTTTTATCCTCAATGCCCTGTGGTTTTTGACCAAGTATTTTGCGGGTCATATTAACGATGAGGCCTTTATAATTTACGGTTTCTTTGGGACCTTGGCGGCCCTGATTGATCCTCGCAGTCTGATTTTCTGGGGACTCTCCTTTATTATCATCGGGATTTATAATTTTCTCCAACGTCACTTTGCGCGTGGTTTCTATCAACTGCTCTGTATGATTTTTGGAGCCATTCTCGTTTACTATACGGTAGGTTTCTTTGTTCTCAATATGGGGAACCTGTCAGACTATGTCACCCAAGCTCTCTTTTACAACTTCAAAGTGTTTGCGGTCGGAAGCGACTCCCTACTCATTACCCTGCCCTACCAAATCCTTGTCTTGGCTGGTTCTGGTCTTCTCTTAGGATTGTTTGGTTTCTTCGGTCATCTAGGACGGGTGTTGGAATTCAAGACTGTTAAGTGGCTGTCTTTCTTCACGCTAATTTTTAGCCTGATTATAGGGATTTTTTCACAGTCCTACTTTGTCTTTTCCTTACTTCTAGCTCTGCCCTTTGGCTTAATTTTAACAGCCCTAGTAATCAATGATAGGATTAATGAAGGCGCTGATGGGAATCAAAAGGAAACAGGAGGAACACACCGTCGGAAACGGACAACCCACGAGTCACAAGGGGGCTACTGGGCAACCTTTGCCAAGGGACATTTTCAACTTCCTGTTTTGGTGATGATTGTGGGAATCGCAACTCCGATTGTTCTCGGTGTATTGTCTGTAAATACCAATCGTGAGCGAAAAAATATCTCCAACTACTTAAAGGCGAATACGAGTGATAGTTCAATTATTTATGTCTGGGATAAGTCGTCAAAAATTTATCTAGATACTGGTTTACAGTCAACCTCACAATTTCCCAATCCAGTGGTGAACACTAGTACCAAAACCAACAGCCAAAAACGCAATGACGATGTTCTGCAAGCCAAGGCTAGGTATGTTGTTGTTAATAAGTCTGAAAAAATTCCAAGTGAAGTTTCTAGCTTCTTGAAATCGAATTATAAGAAAATTTCTCTAGATAATAGCGACCATTTCACCCTTTATCAGAAGAAGTAATTTCATTCATAAATTCAATATGTTGTGGTTATCAAAAAATATAGCCACAACATATTGATTTTTTTTACCCTTGTGTTATAATGGTCTCCGAGGTGGAAAGAATGATTACACTAGAAAAAGAATTTATCGTAACCGATCCTGAAATTACTGTTATTAAGCGTGATGGCCGTCGCCTTCCTTTTGATAGCGACAAGATTTATCAAGCTCTGATTAAGGCCAGCCAAAATGTCTCTAATATGTCTCCCCTGATGGAAGCCAAATTAAAAGGCATTTGTGACCGAATCGTCGCTGAAATCGCCAATCGCTTTATGGCAGATATCAAGATTTACGAAATTCAGAGCATTGTTGAGCATGAACTGCTCAACGCCAACGAGTACGCTATTGCCCAAGAGTACATCAACTACCGTACGCAAAGGGATTTTGCTCGTTCGCAAGCGACAGACATCAACTTTACCATTGATAAGTTGATTAACAAGGACCAAACCGTTGTCAATGAAAATGCCAATAAGGACAGCGATGTCTTTAATACGCAAAGGGACTTGACAGCTGGTATCGTTGGCAAGTCCATCGGTCTGAAAATGTTGCCGCCTCATGTCGCTAATGCTCATCAAAAGGGGGATATCCACTTCCACGATTTGGATTACAGCCCTTACACGCCAATGACCAACTGTTGCTTGATTGACTTCAAGGGTATGTTGGCCAATGGCTTTAAGATTGGCAATGCTGAGGTTGAAAGTCCCAAGTCTATTCAGACAGCGACTGCCCAGATTTCTCAAATTATTGCCAATGTAGCTTCCAGCCAATATGGTGGCTGTACAGCTGACCGGATTGATGAATTCTTGGCTCCTTATGCGGAGCTCAATTACCAAAAGCATCTCAAAGATGCCAAGGAATGGGTAGCTGAGGACAAGCAAGAGGATTATGCTCGGTCTAAGACCAAGAAGGACATCTACGATGCCATGCAAAGTCTAGAATACGAGATCAATACCCTCTTTACCTCAAACGGTCAAACCCCATTTACTTCCCTAGGTTTTGGATTAGGAACTTCCTGGTTTGAACGGGAAATTCAAAGGGCCATCTTGCAAATTCGCATCAAGGGTCTGGGTAGCGAACATCGGACAGCTATTTTCCCTAAGTTGATTTTCACCCTCAAGCGGGGACTTAACCTAGAACCAGGGGCACCTAACTACGATATTAAGCAGCTGGCTTTGGAATGTGCCACCAAACGCATGTATCCAGATGTTCTCTCCTATGATAAAATCATTGATTTGACAGGTTCTTTCAAGGCTCCTATGGGTTGTCGCTCTTTCCTTCAAGGTTGGAAGGATGAAATTGGCCAAGAAATCAATTCTGGCCGGATGAACCTGGGAGTCGTTACCGTGAACCTGCCAAGAATCGCCTTGGAATCCCAAGGAAATATGGATAAGTTTTGGGATATTTTTGCAGAACGGATGCAAATTGCCAAGGATGCCTTAGTTTACCGCGTGGGTCGGGTTAAAGAGGCCAGCCCAGCCAATGCTCCAATTCTCTATCAATATGGAGCCTTCGGTAAGCGGCTCAGTAAGACTGGCAATGTTGACGACCTCTTTAAAAATCGCCGGGCGACCGTTTCTCTGGGCTATATTGGCCTTTACGAAGTGGCGACTGTCTTTTACGGTGGTGAGTGGGAAGGTAATCCAGAGGCCAAGGAATTTACCAAGGATATCATTCGTCAAATGAAGAAATTGGTTGAAGCTTGGTCAGATGAATATGATTACCATTTTTCTATCTATTCAACACCATCAGAAAGCTTGACCGACCGCTTCTGTCGTCTGGATACTGAAAAATTTGGTAAGGTCAAGGACGTTACCGATAAGGAATACTATACTAATTCCTTCCACTATGATGTCCGCAAGAACCCAACGCCATTTGAAAAGCTAGATTTTGAAAAAGACTATCCAGAATTGGGTGCATCAGGAGGCTTCATTCACTATTGTGAATATCCAGTTCTGCAGCAAAATCCTAAGGCGTTGGAGGCTGTATGGGACTATGCCTATGACCGTGTTGGTTACCTAGGCACCAATACCCCAATTGATAAATGTTATGAGTGTGGTTTTGAAGGGGACTTTACCCCAACAGAACGTGGCTTCATGTGTCCAAATTGTGGCAACACCGATCCTAAGACCGTAGATGTCGTTAAACGGACCTGTGGCTACCTCGGTAATCCTCAAGCACGTCCAATGGTTAATGGTCGTCACAAGGAAATTTCCGCTCGTGTGAAACACATGAATGGCTCAACCATTAATAACCCAGGACAGCACGAGGCCTAAGATAAATAAGCAATAAATAGAAAGCCGTCAAACGACTCGAAGGCTAAAAATGCAGTAGATTTTTTAACCCGTGCTTGGAAATGGGAAGCGAGGTTAGTCGGAACTATTTCGATTAAACTGCTTTTTCCACCGAGTCGTTGACGTGTTCAAGAAAAAGGAGCAAGGATGGCAGGAGATAAGAATTTTACCAGCGATACAGTTCTTTTCAAGCTAGATGAGGATGCCAAAACCTTGAAGGATGACCTGATGACGGTTTCCCGCTCACTTAATGAGATTGGCTATGATGCTGTCAATCAGATTGTCGGTTACATTCTCAGTGGCGATCCCGCCTATATTCCTCGTCATAATAATGCCCGCAATAATATTCGTCGTCATCATCCCGATGAAATTGTTGACGAATTGGTGCGTTACTATCTGCAAGAGAAATCATTGATTTCAAAATAAGGAAGGACGAGGCGTCTAGATATGGGAAAGTTTCAGCTAGACTATAAGGGGCAGGCTCAGGTGGAGCGTTATCATGAGAAGAACTCCAAAGGTAGCCAGACCAGCCGCAAGGCTCGAGTTCAGGCCCTCTTGAAGCAGGCTCAAAAAGAAAAGAAATAGATGGCTAAAGAGTTGGGTCCGCCCAGCTCTTTCCTATTAATACCCTTTGTAAATCAAAAGATCGTATCGTTAACTCACTTGGCCCTACATCAGTACTGTCTGCAGTTCGTTGACTCGGGAACTTTTGATTTTCATTGACTATAAGATGGAAAAGAGAGCTTATGGAGTTGCGACGGCCTAGGCTGGCTGACAAGGCAGCAGTTTTAGATTTAATGGCAGAATTTGAGCGAGAAGATTCATCCCATGCTGGTGGTTTTTGGGACAGTCAGAACTTTGATTACAAGGCTTGGCTGGAGCAAAACCAAGCGACCGAGCTAAGCTTGAACTTAGCAGACAACTGGGTTCCAGCCATACAATTTCTGGCATTTGCTGATAACGGTCAGGCCTTGGGCTTCCTCAGCCTTCGTTTACGCCTCAACCCTGCCTTGTCCAAGGTAGGTGGTCATATTGGCTACTCAGTCAGACCTAGCCAAAGGGGAAAGGGTTATGCTAAAGAGATGTTGTCAAGAGCTTTACAGGTCTGTCAAGCTAAAAATATCAAGCAAGCCCTAGTGACCTGCCATAGTAATAACCCAGCCAGTCGAGCAGTTATTCTCGCTAATGGTGGTGTTCTTGACACGATAGTTGATGGCGTGGAACGCTATTGGATAGAAGTAGGAGAAAAGAGAGATGAATAATCCAAAACCACAGGAATGGAAGGCAGAGGAACTGAGTCAGGGTCGAATTATTGACTACAAGGCTTTCAACTTTGTTGATGGCGAAGGGGTCAGAAATTCCCTCTATGTCAGTGGCTGCATGTTTCATTGTGAAGGGTGCTATAATGCGGCAACTTGGTCTTTTAGGGCAGGAATTCCTTACACCCAAGAACTTGAAGAACAAATTATAACTGATTTGGCTCAGCCTTACGTGCAAGGGTTGACCCTATTGGGAGGCGAGCCCTTCCTTAACACAGGCATTTTGTTGCCATTAGTTAAACGGATTCGCAAGGAATTACCAGAAAAGGACATCTGGTCTTGGACAGGCTACACCTGGGAAGAGCTGATGCTGGAAACGCCAGACAAGTTGGAATTATTGAATCTTGTTGACATCTTAGTGGATGGCCGTTTCGACATCAAGAAGAAGAATTTGATGCTTCAGTTCCGTGGCTCATCCAATCAACGAATTATTGATGTCAAAAAATCCCTGGACCAAGGCCAGGTTGTCATTTGGGAAAAGCTCAATGATGGTCAGACCAGTTTCGAGCAGGTCAGTCGCAATAATCTCATATAGGGGCTTTCTAGGAATTCCGAAAGCGATCGAAAAGATTTGAACTATTCAAAAAGAAAAGCGTAAAACTTTTGACAGTTTTATGCTTTTTATATAGGTATTAGGTATATCCATTAACATTCATACGCTTTAGAAATTATAAATCTAGGAAGGAGAAAGTCGGCCATTCGTAGCAACCTCCAGTGATTCTAAAAAGTGATGTAGTACAGAGGAAACGGCCTTGATGGGGCCATAAGGAAGGCCTAGATAGACCGCGTGGACTACTCAAGCAAATTGAGTTTCTCTAAAAATTATAGATTTTCTTTGCCCGTCAGGGTGTCAGGATATTTAATTTTCAAAGTATATTATACAGTTTTTACAAAGACTAAACGCTTATCGTTTGATAGGTCGGAGCGATAAGAAAAGCCAGCGAATTCCAATTCTTTTAGAGCCGGGATAGTAGCAATCTTTTGCTTGATAATCTGATTCAAGAGCTGACCGCGTCCTTTTTTAGAGATGGTGGAATGGGTCTTGAGCTTGCCTTCCTTTTTTTCTTGAAAAACTAGTCTGATAAGAGACCTAGCTAATTTAGGTGAGAAAACTGATTCAAATTCACTAGACAAAAGGGAGATGATGGGCTCGTTCTCAGGAATTGACTGAATGAAATCATCATAAGCTGGCCGCCAGTAATTTTCAGAGACTGACCGTCAACCATAACTTTACAGTTGAAATCGAGACGATGTTCGGCAATGCCATCCAAAGCATTGATAATCCCGTAAAAAGCAGAGGTAATAAAGACATGTTCTCTTGTAAACTTCTTATCAAGCTCGGTCAAGTTTCTGTCAATCTGACGATACATAAGACCGTTGAAAAGTGTTAAAGCCGAGTAACTAAGGACTTGCCTTTCCTGTAAAGACCTTAGCCGATTGGCTTCTTTTTTAGCAGCCTCCGGCTTGATTGCATAAATTCTCTCGAGTTCAGCCAGACTGGCTTGGGCTAAGACCTCTAAGATAGCCTGACTTTTGGCGGTGAGATCCAGGTAGTTACCTTGCTCTCTGACCTGCATTTCTTTTGCTGTAGGAATTAAAAATTTCATAATATTACCGATAAATAGATATCTCGTTGAAGGAAGATAGGCTCACAGACCGGTCAGTGCCAGCTTTTAGGAAATTGACAAGAAGACCATACCGATAGCAAAGACCAGATAAGCAACGAGGGCAGTAATTTTTAGACTGACAGGAATTCCAGAACGGTAGCGTTTCATTGGAAGGAAAAGGGCCGTAAGACCACCACCAAGGAGCCCACCAAGATGGCCCACAATGCTGATACTAGGATGGCCAGATAGGAGGTCCATCAGGTTAAAGGCCAGATTTAGTGCAATAAGGATTAAGAATTGCCGACCGACTTGCTTGAGGACAGCATTATTACCAATATAACCAACAATGACAACCGCTGCAAAGAGTCCGAAGAGGGAGGTTGATGCTCCTGCCGAAACCACGGTCGGTGTGAAGAAGAGGGTGGCAGCATTCCCCATCAGCCCAGCAAGGAGATAGAGGAGGAGAAATTTTCCTGCCCCCCAGAGATCCTCGGCAATACGACCTACGAAATAGAGGGTAACCCCATTAAAAATTAGATGCTCCCAACCGATATGAACAAAAATGGGGGAAACTAGTCGCCAGATTTGACTGTGATCATATTGGATCGCTCGCCCAAACATCCCCCCAAAATGATAGATGGCAAGCGAGCTTGTGGCCTGGCCGAAGTAAACAAGCTGTAGAGCCAGGAAAATTACCAGAGTAAGAGCAAGCAAGACATAGGTCGCCGGATATTTTTTAAAATCTTTGAGCATAGGTGAAGACCTTTCTTACAGGGATATCATGAGAGTCAGCTTGGAAATCAATTTCTTGACAGGGATAGATGGTGCTAATCGTCTCACCTTGAAAATCTTCCAAGTAACGGTCGTAAAAACCGGCCCCAAAGCCGATCCGGAAGCCTTCGTTATTGAAGGCTAGTCCTGGGACGTGGATGAGATCAATCTTATCCTTGTTAAAGGCCTGGTCACTTTTTGGCTCCCAGATACCAAATTTGGTCATTTCTAGTTCATCTGGAATGTATTCCGTAAAAATCATCCGACTCTTAGGGTAAGTTTTTGGCACTAAAACGACTTTTCCGTCTTTCTTAGTTTGGTTAATTAGAGCCTGGGTATTGTATTCAAAGTCAAAAGCCAGATAAGTCGCCAGAGTTTGAGCCTCTCGGTACTCTGGACTAGTCAAAACTTGCTCCAGTAAAGACTTGTCAATCTCAGCTTTACGCTCCTTGTCTTGAGCCTTTAACTGTCTTAAAATTGTTTGCCGAATTTCTTTTTTTAACATGCCCTTATCTTACCATTTTTCCTGTGAATTGACAGATTTAACCAAAAAAATCCGCTCCTTCAAGTGAATAGTCTCAGTTTGCACGATAGTTCAAGAATTTGCTGATAGCTTCAACCGCGAACGGAAGAACCTCTTCCTTTGGATTCATTTTGGGACTGTGCAGTGGATAATCAGAATCAACCCCCAACCAAATCATGACGCCGGGAATTTTATGGAGCAAGTAACCAAAATCCTCACCGGTCATGGCAGGAAGAATGTCAATCAGGTTGGCATCCGTTTCCTGGTCGAAGAAGGTCATCAAGTCCTTGGCGAGTTCAGGATTATTTTCAACTGGCAAATAGCCTCCTTGGATGAGCTCCACATCCAACTCTAGCTCAAAGGATTGAGCAACCCCTTTGGCAATTTCCTGCAAACGTTTCTGGGTCAACAGGTTCATTTCCTGAGTTAGGGTGCGGATGGTACCATGCAGCTTGGCTTCCTCAGCAATAACATTATTGGTGGTGCCAGCATGTAGGGAGCCAAAGGTCACAACCGCTCCCTCAATGGGATCAACATTGCGGCTGACAATAGTTTGCACCTGGGTCACAAAATAGGCTGCAGCGACCAGGGCATCATTGGTCTTGTGTGGGAAAGCAGCGTGACCACCAGTTCCTTTGAAGGTTATCAAGGTTTCACAGGTGCCAGCAAAAAGAGTATGCGTATTGGTAGCAATATCACCGACCTTTAAATCGGGTCGAACGTGGAGACCGTAAAATTCATCTGGTTTCCAATCACCAAAGGCATCTTCCTCATACATTAGCTTACCGCCAGCCAAATTTTCCTCAGCTGGTTGGAAGAGAAAGAGTAGGTTGTTTTTTGGTTGCTTCTGTACCAGAACATCTAGGAGCCCGAGGGCAGTCGTCATGTGGATATCATGACCACAGGCGTGCATCCGCCCCTCATGCTGACTAGCAAAGTTCAAGCCGGTATCTTCCTCAACGGGTAGGGCATCAATATCTGTTCGCCAACCCACTGTCTTTTGGGGAGCAGTACCATGCAAAAAGACTAAGATACCAGTTCGCCAGGTTCTTTGCTCGACAAAGTCCTTGCCCTGAGTGATTATGGCAATTTTTTCCAAAAGGTATTTTTGTGTTTGATATTCTTCTAAGCCGATTTCAGGAATTTGGTGGAGGTCTCGACGGATTTTAATTAAATCTAACATGAAAACAGGTCCTTTCATTGCAGGTTATGGTTATAGAAGGCGGCGTCAAGCCTAAGCTGGTATCAAATTTGGCAAGTGCTGTCATTCAATAGCTAGGATATAAGATTACATAAGAAAAGAGAGTGGACAACTCTCTCCATCATCAGTCTTAGAGGTTACGCAGGGCATCTTCCAAGGCAGTTTTTTGTTGGGTCTTGGCATCAATTTCCTTGATGACACGGGCTGGAACACCAGCAACCACAACATTTTCAGGGACATTCTGAGTAACGATGGCACCGGCGGCAACGACAGAACCATTACCAACCTGAACCCCTTCGATAACCACTGCATTGGCACCAACCAAGACATTGTCGCCAATGCGAACGGGGTCAGCAGAAGCGGGCTCAATGACACCAGCTAGGACAGCACCAGCCCCGATGTGGCTGTTTTTACCAACAGTTGCGCGGCCACCTAATATAGCCCCCATGTCAATCATGGTACCAGCTCCGATTTCGGCACCAATATTGATAACGGCCCCCATCATGACCACCGCATTATCGTCAATAGTTACTTGGTCGCGGATGATAGCCCCTGGCTCAATCCGCGCATTAATATTTCGCTTGTCCAAAAGGGGAACAGCGGAATTACGGCCATCTTGTTCAACCACGTAGTCCTTATTTTCGGTTAAATTAACGAGGAGAGGTTGGATATCCTTCCAGTCGCCAAAGAGAATATTGCCTAATTTAGTAACAGATGCTGGGACGGTTCCAGCCAATTGTCCTTCAAAAGTTACCTTGACATTGGTTTTCTTTTGGGCATTTCCGATATAGGCAATAATTTCTTGAGCAGTCATTTTTTGTGCAGTCATGATAGTCTCCATTCCTTTTCGTTTAGCCTCTATTATACCAAAAATTCTGAAAATTTGGCGGTTGATTTTTAAAGGAGACTCTTACCTAACAACTGCCTGGCTCCCAAGAGCCTAATCTAACTAAAAAGGACTCAAGATCTGCCTTCTGGCAGAAACCCCTGTCAGGTCAATGGTCAGGCCATTGTTATTTTGGAGAGCACAAACTAGATTTCGAATTATTTGCTATGCTAAACTCCGCTACCTTGTGGCCCCGCTCATGCGAAATTTGTCTGGCTTGGGCAATATTATTTTTATTAACAAAAAAATCCCTGATGGGATTTATAAATTATCAAACAATTATCGCCAATAGACATAGGTAGGATTGGGAGTCACGTAGACCAAGGTGTTATTAGCTGCGCTGAACAAAAGGATAATGTTTTTTTGCTTATAATAATAGATGTAATAGCCGCCAGTATTATTAAGGGCAAAGTCAACTGCCTTCCAGGCGAAAGCACGAGCCTCCTCACGGGTGATATCACTGTTTTTGAACAGGCTAATAATACGCTGAGGTTCTTCTTGCTTTAAAGCATCAATAATATCTGAGCTGTTCCGGATGGTAAGATCGGGACGACCGAGAACTTGCTTGACCTTGTCAGCCGTGTATCCTTTGTAATCAGGGGCAGAAGCGCTTAGCCCTGAATTGGACCCTTCATAATAAATCTCACTACCATCCGTTGCATAAATCTTATCTGTCTTTGCAGAGTCAGCATCCTTAGGTAAATCAGTAGGGTGCCGGTTTTCGTATTCTTTTCCTTTGGCGTTAGACTTACCTCCATCGTCTGTCGAACTTGAAGTGCTCGATTGAGCTGATTTCGACTGATTTTGGGGGGTACAAGCTACCAAAAAACTGCTGGATGCCAAGAGGCATATCAGCAAAATTATTCTTCTTCTCATCATAAACCCCTAGTCAATAAAAAGCCCATTCACATAGGCTTTCACATGTCAAGATTATCCTCCCTGTAGGACTCGAACCTACGACCCATGGATTAAGAGTCCACTGCTCTACCAACTGAGCTAAGGAAGGAGAAAGAGCTGTATTGGTACCGATGATCCACGTTTTGTATTGAACCCGCAGGTTAAAGCAGGTGGGTAACTCGCTCTTGCTTAGTTGCTTCCGTGTGAGACGGCTTGCATACTGCAAGAAGACTTATGTTTCCCAAAATACAAAGATTTAGTCGGTCAACACAGTGATGTGGATTCGTATACCACAGCAGTTTTATGTTCCTATCATACCATTTTTGAAAATATTTTCAAGGGGGAAAATTGCTTTTTTTAGTAAAATTTTCGTGATTTAGTCAGAAAGCTTGTCAATTCGCTCCTTATTTGCCCCTAAAGCGCGCTCATATTTTCCAGTTTCATTTGCCGAAAAATAATCGGACCCTAAAAGTTTGTCGGGCAGGTATTGCTGTTTAATCCACTTTTTTGGATAATTATGGGGATAGAGATAAACCTGAGCATTGCCTAATTCCTTGCTGCCCTGATAATGACCATCACGTAAATGGCGAGGAATAGGGAGGTTACCTGATTTCCGTAAATCACTTAGGGCAGCATCCATGGCCAGATAGGCAGAATTGGACTTGGGTGATAGGGCCAAATCAACTACGACATTGGCAATCAGAATTCTAGCTTCAGGAAAACCAATCTTTTGAGCAGCCTCTAGGGCAGTTACGGTATGGATTTGAGCATCAGGATTGGCTAGGCCAATATCTTCATAGGCAATCACAGTTAGACGGCGGGCTAGGCTGGGCAGGTCACCAGCTTCAATCAGGCGGGCGGCATAGTGAAGACTGGCATTGACATCGGAACCACGGATGGATTTTTGCAGGGCGGATAGGACATCGTAGTGGCCATCGCCATTTTTATCCATGGTAATGTAGGACCTTTGCAGACTATTTTCCACCGTGTCCAGAGTGATATGCCGTAGTCCCTGGTCATCGGCCTGAGTGGACATGACGGCCAAATCTAAGGAATTGAGGGCCGAACGCAGGTCGCCATTGGTAGCCGTTGCAATAAAATCCAAGGCCTCCTCATCCAGACTGACCTCAAAGTCAAAGCCCCGCTCCTTATCAGAAATGGCCCGCTGGATAGCCGTCTTGATATTGTCATTGGACAGAGGCTCCAGCTCGAAAATCTGCACCCGAGAGCGGATGGCAGGCGTAACGGAGAAGAAGGGATTCTCGGTTGTCGCTCCAATCATGATGATCTTGCCGTTTTCCAGAAGAGGTAGAAGAAAGTCTTGCTTGGTCTTGTCCAGGCGGTGGATTTCATCCAGCATGAGAACCAGACCGCCGGAAAAATTAGCTTCCTCGGCGATTTCCTGCAGGCGTTTCTTGCTGTCGGTTGTGGCATTAAAGGTGCGAAAGGCAAACTTGGTCGTCCCCGCTATGGCCGAGGCGATGGAGGTCTTGCCGATTCCTGGCGGACCGTAGAGAATCATGGAAGAAAGCATATTGGCCTCAATCATTCGGCGGATAATTTTACCTGGACCGACCAGGTGTTTTTGGCCGATAATCTCACCTATAGTTCTGGGCCGCATTCGTAAGGCTAGATTTGCTGTCATAGCATACAGCTCCTTTTAATCGTAGATTTTTATGATAGAATTATTGTAACACAAAAAGCAACAAGCAAGAAGGAGAGCAGATGGCTAAGTACGGATTTTTATCGGTTCTGGAGGAGGAGCTGGAGCAGCATTTTGACTATGATTTCGCCATGGATTGGGACAAGCGAAACCACGCTGTCGAGGTAGCCTTTGCCCTTGAGGCACAGAATATCGCTGCCGTCGAAACTGTCGATGACCAGGGAGAAAGTTCCGACCAGAATGTCCTCTTTGAGGATTATGTCATCTTCTACAATCCCCAAAAGTCAACCTTTGCTCCAGAGGACTACTTAGTAGCCATTCCCTACCAGCCCAAGAAGGGCCTGTCCCGAGAATTTCTGGCCTATTTCGCCCAAACCCTCAATGAGGTTGTGACCGAGGGCCTCAGCGACCTTATGGACTTCCTGACAGATGACAGCATCCAAGAATTCAGCCTCCATTGGGATAAGGAAGCTTTTGAAAATGGCAGAGCAGAGCTGGAAGAGACTGAGTTGTACGGGTATCCGAGGTATTAGAAACTTAGTTGTAAGGAAAAATCAAATTATGAATAATATATTGTAGGTAGAAAAATTATGGAGGAAACTCATGAAAAATGATGTAATTCAAAAAGTTCCAATAGGAACTTTAAATTTTCAGGATCCTTTTTTTAATTCGTTGAGAGATGATTATGATGGATTTGATGATTGGCTCTATCGGAAATCCAATGAGGAAGCTTACGTATTGATAGATCAAAATCGGTTATTGGGATTTCTTTATCTTAAGGATGAATATGAAGCAGATAGCAGCATTAATCCTTTCTTTAATGAGAGACGCCGTTTAAAAATTGGAACATTTAAAATTAATTCTCATGGAACAGTCCTTGGACAGCGCTTTTTAAGTATTATTTTGAGGAAGATGATAAATGAAGGTCATGATTTTACTTATGTTACATTATTTTCAAAGCAAGAAAGATTAAGAAGGCTTTTTGAGCGATTTGGTTTTCGACAATGGGGATGCAAAAGTAATGGGGAATTAGTCTATTTTAAAGATTTAACGGTTTTCGATAATCTGTATAAGGATTTTCCAAGATTCAATCTATCAGGAAATACACAAAAGTATCTATTAGGAATTCATCCTAATTTCCATACTAAATTATTTCCTTTCTCAAGGTTACACACCGAACGAAACCACTTAGTGGAAGATCTATCTTTTACAAATACAAGTGAAAAAGTCTACCTTTGTAAAATGCAGGGTGTTCTGAATATGAATTCAGGAGATTTAGTCGTTATATATCGAACATCTGAAAATGGGAAATCCGCAGAATACAGTTCTGTTGCAACTTCAATCTGTACAGTTCTTGAAGTTATAAATATAGATAAGTTTAGTTCATTGGAAGATTTCCTTCGGTATTGTGGAAAGGGTACAATCTTTTCTGAGAGTGAATTGATTAAGTTTTGGAATAATAATCGTTATCCTTATATCATTAAGATGCTATATAATGCACCTCTACAAAAACGGATTATCAGAAAAAAATTAATTGAACAAGTTGGACTTGATAGAAATAATTATTTTGGTTACCTCTCTTTAACGGATAATCAGTTCAACAAAGTTTTAGAAATGGGTGAAATAAATGAAAGCTTTATTATCAATTAAGCCAGAATTTGTTGAAGAAATAATTGAAGGAAGAAAAAAATTTGAATACAGAAAAAAAGTGTTCAAACGTTCAGACGTTTCGTCTATCGTAGTTTATGCAACTAAGCCATATGGGAAAGTTGTAGGTGAATTTGAAATAGCTGATATTATAGAAGAAAGTATTGATCAACTTTGGGATAATACCAAAAGATTTTCTGGAATTACAGAAGAATTTTTCTATGACTACTTTAAAGACAAAGAGAGTGGTTTTGCTATAAAAATAGAAAAATTTATACGCTACGAAAAACCGTTAGAGTTATCAGAGTTTGACTCTAGCATCAGAGTTGCACCACAATCATTTTGTTACATTGGAGATTGAGCCATTGATAATATGAAATCCTGAATAGGGAGATTGGGAAAGAGTACAATCACTTCAGCGATATCTCCTCTCCCCCATCTATGCTATAATGAACATACTGTAAATTAAAGATTTAAGGGCGTTTGGCAGGTTGCAGTTTAGAGGCTTGTTGGCGTTTGGATTTCTAGGAGGTTTATCATGGACAAGTGGCAAGAGTTGACGGTGGCGGTCAATCGGGAGGCTCAGGAGGCGGTTGCTAATATTTTGGTGGAATCAGGTAGCCAGGGTGTGGCTATTGAGGATAGTGCTGACTATCTGGGTCCTGTTGGCAAGTATGGTGAGCTCTTTCCAGAGGTCGTGCAGTCTGAGACGGTTAAAATTACGGCCTATTACCCTGATTCTATGGATATTGAGGCAATCAAGGATCAGGTCAATCAGGCTATCCAGCACTTGCCAGAATTTGGCTTGAAGATGGGTCAGACCCACCTATCTAGCCATGAATTGGCCGAGGAAGACTGGGCGGAAAATTGGAAGAAGTACTACAAACCAACTCGAATCAGCCATGATTTGACCATCGTTCCCTCTTGGACGGATTACCAAGCTGAGGCTGGGGAAAAGATTATCAAGCTGGACCCTGGTATGGCTTTTGGAACGGGTACCCATCCGACGACCAAGATGAGTCTCTACGCCCTGGAGCAGGTTCTGCGTGGCGGTGAGACTGTCCTAGATGTTGGAACCGGTTCGGGCGTGCTCTCCATTGCCAGCTCCCTCCTCGGGGCCAAGGACATCTACGCCTACGACCTAGATGATGTAGCTGTGCGGGTGGCTCAGGAAAATATCGACCTCAACCCTGACATGGCCAACATTCATGTGGCTGCGGGCAACCTCTTGGAGGGCGTGCAGCAGGAGGCGGATGTTATTGTGGTCAATATTCTAGCTGATATCTTGGTAAAATTGACTGATGATGCCTACCGTCTGGTCAAAGACCAGGGCTATCTGATTCTTTCAGGGATTATCGCTGACAAGTTGGATCTGGTCTTGGAAGCAGCCTACAGCAGTGGTTTCTTGCTGGAGACCCAGATGGTTCAAGGCGAGTGGAATACCTTGATTTTCAAAAAGACCGATGACCTATCGGGCGTGATTGGAGGCTAAAAATAAGTGACGGCGACAAAAAAGTCAGCGACAACCCTAAATGCTAATTATTTCAAATCATTAGTTGCGACTCGTGCTTCTATGGGAATGTTAGTGCTAGGGATTGCAGGTTTTGCACTAGCAGGCATTGGTTATCTACTTCACTCTATGACGGTGATTTACTATGGTGTGACTCCTCCTCAAGATGTGATTTCAATCATCTCATTGGTTTGTCTTGTATTTATGGCGATTTCTTTTTTGATATATCCAATTGCTCCTCTAAGACGCTTCTTCTATCGTCATCAGCGATTTAGTTCTCTTTGGCAATTAAGCTTTGTTTTCTTGTTTTATCTAACTTTAGCTGTCTTATGTGCCATCCTTTTTTTGCCTGAAAAAAATATGTTAGATATTTATGGTTCCCGCTGGTCTTTGCTTTCCTTGATAGGTGGGAGTTTGCTTTACTTTTCCTGTCTAGCCTACAATGTATTTTGGCTACGAAAGGAATTGACCAAGGGGATGAGCCAAGAGCGCACCCAAAAGAACTTTCTAGCTGCTTCGTCAGTCTCTTCACCAGGCACTTTGTTGCTGATTTTCAGTCTAACCATGCTAGCCCCTATATTAATAAAGGGGTCATCGGTGGCAGGGCTAGGGTTATCAGGTTTTATTCTATTAACAGTAGTATTTTCTCGACTTCATGTAGAATATGGCTATGCAGCCATTTTAAAGTGGCAAAGTCAAGACTATTGGGAAGAATACCTTCCAACTCCTAAAGAAGAAATTAATTTCAAACCAATAAGAACCTTTATTCGGATTGCTCTAGAAGTGCTTCTTTTCCTAGCTGTCATCATTTTTGGAGGTGAGATGGTTGAACAAGGAATTATGCCAGCTCTTCTTGGCCGTGGTTTAGTAATTGGTTTTATCATTTATTGGCTTGTCCGCATTATTCTCTGGGGAATCAAAAAGAATAATAGGAAGGAGCGGTGATGCAACAGTATTTTATAAAGGGTTTGCCGGAGGATCCCTTGACCATTAAGGATAAGGACACGGCTAAGCACATGTTTCAGGTCATGCGTTTGAAGGAAAAGGATCAGGTTGTCCTCGTTTTTGACGACGGCATTAAGCGTTTGGCCAAGATAACGAATCCGACTCAGCAGACCTTAGAACTGGTAAAGGAGCTTGAGGATAATGTCGAACTGCTAGTCTCAGTCACCATCGCCTCAGGCTTTCCCAAGGGTGACAAGCTGGATTGGATCACACAGAAGGCTACAGAACTAGGAGCAGATGTCATCTGGGCCTTCCCAGCTGATTGGTCGGTTGTCAAATGGGATGGCAAAAAGCTAGCTAAGAAGGAAGAAAAGTTAGCGAAAATCGCTCTGGGAGCGGCCCAACAGTCCAAGCGTAACCATCTACCCCAGGTTAAGCTCTTTGAGAAGAAGATTGACTTTATTGACCGTTTTTCTGACTTTGATAAGATTTTCCTAGCCTATGAGGAAACGGCCAAATCGGGGCAGTTGACGACTCTGGCCAAGGAGCTCAACCAGACCCAAGCAGGTGACAAGCTTCTCTTTATCTTTGGGCCCGAAGGAGGCGTGTCTCCAGAAGAAGTCGCTGACTTCAAGGAATTTGGCGCTCTAGAAGTAGGCTTGGGTCCTCGTATCATGCGGACCGAGACCGCTCCTCTTTATGCTCTCAGCGCCGTCAGCTATGCCTTGGAAATGAGTCAAGGCAAGTAGGGTTCCAATTAGATTTGTTAGGCAGTCGATTTTTGACTCCTTCATGCTTGGCTGATAAACCATTTTATCAGCATCTTGAGAGTGATAGAAGAAGGCCAGCAAAGCCACTGGTTTAAATTTTATTGGGATAAAAATATGGGGACTAGGAATCAAACTTTAGTCTCTTTTTTAGCTAGTCTTTCCGCTTCCGATAGTTGCAGCTGTTAGGGAAATCAGTCGCCCTTGCTCGGGTTCTAAGCTTTTGAAATCCTAAATCTTTCTAGTCAAACAAAATGAAATTTTCATCTTCTTTTGTGAAAATAATTTGGGTTTTCTTCTATCTTTTCTTAGAGGTCAAAAAGTGTTAAAATTAAGGCAACTTAGGTCTCTAAAGATAGTTTCCGATAGGTTTGGCAGAGCCTAATCTGGGAGAATTTTAGGATCGGATACAAGTTTTAGTTAGAGGTGGAAATATGGCAACTAACCCAAATTTAAGTGGGCCAGAAGTTATTGAGCTTGTCAAAGGCTATATGACCGATGATGATGTAGCACTAGTACAGAAGGCTTTAGACTATGCGACAGAAGCCCATAAAGAACAAAAACGCCAGTCAGGGGAACCTTACATCATTCATCCCATCCAGGTTGCGGGGATTTTGGCTGGTTTACAGTTGGATGCTACCAGTGTTGCCTGTGGTTTTCTTCACGATGTGGTTGAGGATACAGAGGTCACTTTAGAGGACTTGGAAAGAGATTTTGGCCTAAAAATTAGCCAGATTGTTGATGGGGTCACCAAACTTGGTAAGGTCAAGTATAAATCCCATGAAGAGCAATTGGCTGAAAACCACCGCAAAATGCTTATGGCCATGTCCAAGGATATTCGAGTTATCCTGGTTAAATTAGCTGACCGCCTTCATAATATGCGGACTCTAAAACATTTACGGCCGGATAAACAAAAACGTATATCTCGCGAAACCATGGAAATCTATGCTCCTCTGGCCCATCGTTTGGGGATTAGTGCCATCAAGTGGGAGCTGGAAGATTTGGCTTTCCGCTATCTCAATGAAGTAGAATTCTACAAGATTTCCCACATGATGCATGAAAAACGGCGGGAACGGGAAAGCCTAGTTGATGAAATTGTGGAAAAGATCAAGGCCTATACGGCTGAACAAGGCTTACAGGGAAAGATTTATGGTCGTCCTAAGCATATATATTCCATTTACCGTAAAATGCGGGATAAGAAAAAACGCTTCGATCAGATTTATGATTTGATTGCCATCCGCTGTATCATGGATACGCCTAGCGATGTCTATGCCATGTTGGGCTACATTCATGAGCTCTGGCGGCCAATGCCGGGGCGTTTCAAGGATTATATTGCCAACCCTAAATCTAACGGTTACCAATCCATCCACACCACCGTCTACGGTCCCAAGGGTCCCATTGAAATTCAAATCCGGACCCAAGAGATGCACGAAGTGGCCGAATATGGGGTTGCTGCCCATTGGGCCTATAAAAAAGGTATCAAGGGCAAGGTTGACGCCCAAGAATCTGCTATCGGGATGAACTGGATTCAGGATCTAGTTGAGCTGCAGGCAGGCTCTAATGGGGATGCTCAGGAATTCGTTGATTCGGTCAAGGAAGACATCTTCTCTGCTCGGATTTACGTTTTCACTCCGTCGGGTGATGTTCAGGAATTGCCGAGGGATTCTGGTCCAATTGACTTTGCCTATGCCATTCACACCCAAGTTGGTGAAAAGGCCGTCGGAGCCAAGGTCAACGGCCGCATGGTCCCTCTGACAGCCAAGCTCAAAACCGGAGATGTGGTTGAAATAGTCACCAACCAGAATTCCTTTGGACCTAGCCGCGACTGGATCAAGCTGGTCAAAACAACCAAGGCTCGCAATAAGATTCGCCAATTCTTCAAGAATCAAGATAAGGAAATGTCCATCAGCAAGGGGCGTGACCTCTTGGTTGATTACTTCCAAGAACAGGGCTATATCGCCAATAAGTACCTAGATAAGAAGCATATTGACGAAATCCTGCCCCGTATGAGCGCCCGCAGTGAAGAGGCCCTCTATGCAGCTATCGGTTTTGGTGAGATCAGTCCAGCTGCCGTCTTTAACCGTCTAACAGAAAAAGAAAGGCGGGAAGAAGAAAGAGCCAAGGCCAAAGCAGAAGCTGATGAATTGATGAACGGCGGTGAAGTTAAGCATCAAAATAAGGATGTTCTCAAGGTTAAGAGTGAAAATGGAGTCATTATTCAAGGCTCTTCAGGTCTCTTAATGCGGATTGCCAAGTGCTGTAATCCAGTTCCCGGTGACCCAATTGAAGGCTACATCACTAAGGGGCGTGGGGTAGCTATCCACCGTGCTGATTGCCACAACATCAAAAGTCAAGATGGCTATGAGCAAAGACTGATTGATGTCGAATGGGATGGGTCTAGCCAAGCCAGTCAAGAATATCTAGCCGAAATTGATATTTACGGTCTCAACCGCTCTGGTCTCTTAAATGATATCCTGCAAATCCTTTCAACCCAGACCAAGAGTATTTCTACGGTCAATGCTCAACCGACCAAGGATATGAAATTTGCTAATATCCATGTCAGCTTCAAAATTCCGAATTTAACCACTTTAACGACTGTTGTAGACAAGATTAAGGTGGTTCCGGATGTCTATTCCGTAAAACGGACGAATGGTTAAAATTTCACCTATTTCTCTGATTTCAAACCTAAAACTATAGGAGGAGGCTGCTAAATTATTATGAAAATAGTAGTGCAAAGGGTTAGTCAAGCTCAGGTGACTATTGGAGGAAAAACAGTCGCTTCTATTGGTCAAGGGCTTCTTTTACTGGTTGGTATTGGTCCTGATGATGAAGCAGAGGATGTAAACTATCTGGCTCGAAAAGTCCTTAATATAAGGATCTTTTCGGATCCGGAAGACAAGATGAACTTGTCAGTTCAAGATATCCAAGGAGAAATCCTTTCCGTATCCCAATTTACCTTATTTGCAAATACGAAAAAGGGAAATCGGCCGTCTTTTACTGAAGCAGCCTCACCCCAAATAGCCAGAAAACTCTATCAAGATTTTAACAAAATCCTTTCAAAAATCCTTCCGGTCAAGACAGGAGAGTTTGGAGCGGATATGAAAGTGTCCTTGGTTAATGATGGACCGGTTACAATTATTTTAGATAGTAAAAACCATTAATGAGTCTAAATGCGTAAAGAACCTTATTTAATAAGTGTTTGGCTATTTAAATTATTCCAATCATTAAATTGTTTGCGTTTTGTAACAAAATGGTAATAAATTTGATGATTTAGGTTTTATGCAATAAAGAAAAGGCTAGCTCACAGGGCTCGGCTTTTTCTTTATTTACAAAGCCAGTAAAAATGAAATGGTTTTGGGTATGAAATTAGTCGGTGTTTTTCAAGTATTAGGGTTGTGTTTTCATAGATTTTCAGTAAAATACACTTATGATTTTGGAGCACCTTAAACAGGTCGCTCGATCATAAAAAATTAGAAGGAGAAAAAGGCCGTGAATAACAGAATGCTATCTCTCCCTAGCATGTTATTTCTACTTGCTTTTGGAATGGTGCTCTCAGTTTCAGCTGGCACTACTCATGCAGATGAGCTTGCAAACCAAACCGCCAAGGTAGCCGATGAGGCTTCCATTGTGGTTAGTACATCACAAGCCGCTGTTGAGCAGCCCCAGTCACAAGAGAAGGAGATCAGCCCAGCAATGGAAGAGGACACGAGCAATTTGAGCCTGAAACCCAATGCTCAGCAAGAATCACAAAGTCCTGACTCAAGTACAGAACTTCAAGATCCCGCTGAACAAACACCGCCTGAAACGTCTGATGCTTCTGCACCAGCGACAACCTCGGCGGATTCTGTTGAGAAATACGCTCAAGATGCAACCCAAAACCAATCATCTACCAGCAACGGACCTGGGGTTATCCGAGCAACAAGTGCTCAGGTAACCGCAACTCGATCTGTTGTTTCTTCACAATCTGGCGATGCAATTGTTGACTTGTCAGCCGACAAGGCCAGCTATCGTCAGGGTGAAGATGTCAACCTATCTGTTGACTTCAAGAACACAACAGATAAAGAGCAAGACGTAACTGTTTACGCTGATGTTTATTATATTGACAACAAACTAGGGACCTACAAGTTCAGCAAACATCTCAAAGCCGGTGAAGGCTACAAGATGCAATCCGGCGACTTGAAGATTCCAGCTTCACAATTTGAAAACAATCATGGCTACCTGCTTAAGGTTCGCGTGGCTGACGCTGACAATAATACTCTCAGCGAGGTCAACAAGGCCATTGCCGTTGAAAGTGATTGGACCAAATTCCCCCGTTACGGAATTGTTGGGGGTTCTCAAGACACCAACAACAGCCTGCTGTCTAAGGATGCTGACCGTTACCGTGCAGAAATTGAAAAGATGAAGAATATGAACATCAATTCATACTTCTTCTATGATGTTTACAAGACTGCTACCAATCCCTTCCCAAGTGATGAAGCCACTTTCAAACAAGACTGGAACACTTGGAGTGGCTCAGAAATTGATACCCAAGCCGTCAAAGATATTGTCAATCAAGTTCATGATGGTGGCGCTGTTGCCATGCTTTACAACATGATTTTGGCAGAAAATACCAATACCGGTGAAGCTCCTGTTTTGCCAGAGACGGAATACGCTTATAATAGCGATGACCGCGGTTATGGTGCTCAAGGACAACCGATGTCTTACACCGTGAAAATTCCAAAAGACGGGCAAGAAGAGGATGTCGAAATCCAACGCTACTACAACCCAACTAGCAAACTCTGGCAAGATTACATTGCTGACAAGATGGGTCAAGCCATGAAGAATGGTGGCTTTGATGGTTGGCAGGGTGATACTATCGGAGATAACGAAGTTTACAGCTATGCTGATAAGGATAGCAATGACCCCTCTAAGAAATTTTGGCTGACCGAAGGTTATGCGGAATTCCTTCGTGCCATTAAGGAAAAATTACCCAACTACTACTTAACCGTAAACGATGTTAACGGTGAACAAATCTATCGTCTCAAAGACGGTAATCAAGATGTTATCTACAATGAAATCTGGCCTTTCGGCGGCTCTGCCCTCGGAGATGGCCGCAGTCAAACCGAATACGGTGACCTCAAGGCCCGTGTTGACGAAGTTCGCAAGGTGACTGGAAAATCTCTTATTGTCGGTGCCTATATGGAAGGTAGCGAAAATGGCGGTTCCAAGGCTGATGCTGAAGCAGGTAAATCCCTGCAAACAGATGCGGTTCTCTTGACCTCTGCCTCAATCGCCGCTGCCGGTGGTTACCATATGTCCCTCGCAGCTCTTGCTAACCAGCAAGACGAAACGGACGGAGGCCAAGGAATTGGCGTTCTCCAAACTGCTTATTACCCAACTCAAAGCTTGAAGACCTCAAGCGAATTAACCCGCAAAAATAATGATTATCAACAGTTCATCACCGCTTATGAAAACGTTTTGCGTGATGGTGTTGAAAATGATGATGCCCAAGTAAATACTTTTGACTCAAATGGTCAAAAGCTTTCGACCGACGCCAAAGGTATTACTGGCAATCAAGTTTGGACTTACGGAAAAAAAGGCGATAACTTTAGAACCGTTCAACTCCTTAACTTGATGGGCATTAACTCTGACTGGAAGAATGAAGATGGTTCGGCAGCCAACAAGACCCCAGATGAGCAAACCAACCTGACGGTTAAGTATGCTCTGGGGGATGTCTCAATGGAAGATGCTCAACGGATGGCAAACCAAACCTATGTGACCTCTCCAGATGACTGGTCCAAATCTAATCTGCAAAAGGTTTCTGCATCTGTAAAAACTGACGAAAATGGTAAACCTGTTTTGGTTATTAATGTGCCTAAATTGACTCTTTGGGACGTGGTCTACATCTCCAATGCCGACCAAGAATCTGCTCCTGAAGCTGATCAAGCTCAAACACCTGCAGCTCAATCTAGCGATGATAAAGTTGCTGAAAACGAAACAAGTCAACCAGCAGCAGACGCAAAAGAGCAAACTTCAGAACCAGCTCAAGACCAAGCGGCACCGGCCGAGCAAGGACAAGCTATTAACCAAGCAGAATCTCCAGCTACTGAACCTGAAGCTGAGGTGACTCCAGCGACAGCTGAACCTGCTAAGGTAGATGCACCTGAAGCAAACCAAGCCGCTGATCGATCCGTAAGCCCTGAGCCTGCAAGTCAAGAGCAAGCGGCTAGCCAAAGTCAGCCTGAAGCGAACCAAACACCAGCTTCAAATGAAACACCAGCAACTCAAGAAAATTCAGAACAACCTGAATTAAATGAACCAACAGCTCAAACGCAACCAAGTTCCCAAGTTAGTCCAGCCAATACTTCAGTTACACCAGTAGCTGAACGACCGACTAACCAAGGTCAAGCAGCTGATAAGGCAGACCAAGCTCCGACAAATAGCACTTCTACTCCTGAGTCAACTAGTCCAGTTGAGCCAGCAGCAACAGACCAGTCTTCAGATACTCCTATAGTTCCTGCCGGCAATCTCTCTGTTCAACCGGCAGAGATCGAGACACCGACCGTTCCAGACAAGCAAGGAGACTCCAAGGCTAATCAATCATCTACCGAGACCCCAGTTGCTGACCAGGTCCCAGCAGTAGCTGAACAACCACAAGCAACAGAACCAAACCAGGCTAAACCTTCTGTCGACAAGGCAGCCGCACCAGAAGCGGCTAAGCCTGATTCAACTCAAGCAGCAGACACCAGCAATCCAGCCAAAGAGGCAGATGATCCAGAAGTTGATGAGACTAAGTCAGAGGTCACTCCAGATTCGGGAACAGATAAAGCTCCAGAAGCTGGTCAGGTAGACTCAGACAAGGCTCCAACTGTTAAGCCATCAACACCAGAAAATAATGACAATCAGCCTAATAATGCAAACGATGCAGATAAGAATAAGACTAATGAGGCTGATTCCAACAAGACTAATCAGGATTCTACAAAAGGGTCTTCAACCGATCAATCTGGAAAATCAACGACTCCGAAGGATGGTCCAGACAATTCTGGTCCAGAAGATCCTGAGACCAAACCGTCAGATCCAAATACTGATACAAGCGATCAGGAACAGGTGAAGCCAAGTCTACCAGTAGTTCCTAATCAAACAGTAGATGATCCTAAAACGGATGACACTGATACTCCAGCGAATACAGACTCAGCTAAGTCTAAAAAAGTAGCCGATGCAGATAAGAACAAGGTGGCAACTGATTCAGAAGGCCGTCAAAAATCTTCAGAGTTCCCTAAAGAAGCTACAGACTTGGAAAAAGTTGGTCAACCAGCCTCTCCACAAGTAGCAGGAGTAAAATCATCAGTTGCAACTAGCCCAGAAAAGAAATCAGAGCCTGTTTCTAAAACAAGCACGACTTCATCTTCAGACAAGTTGCCTAAGACTGGGGATCACAAGACCGTTGTTCTCATTATTGTTCTTGGTCTTGCCTTTGTTGGTATGACAGGACTTTTGGCAAGGCATGAAAAAAAATAAGCTAGAGGAAAGTGGTGGGGCTCTGCCATCCATTTTCTTGCTCTTGCGCAGTTGGTAATAGTTTTTCAAATAGTCTTTGGACCGTTAAAAAACTATTCACTGTGTCAAAGTATTTAGCGTTAGAAAAAGAAGTAGGATTAGGTCCATTAAATTAAGAGAGAGCGGGACAAATCGTGATTTCGTCAAATCGATTTCCCTCACTCTCTCGTTTTAAGGTTCAAGGGAGGCTTACGACAAGTACTAGAGTAGCTTGTCTACCTTCCTTACTAACTCACAAGTAAACTATTATCGAGTTTACTTGTGAAGTGTCGCGGGATTCAAGGGACACTGAACCTTTTTATTTCCCACCCCGCACAGTTGACTTGGTTTTCTCCAATAGCCTCCCAGGTTATTGGACCTATCACCGCTATGCGGGGAATAAAGATATCCGATCAACCCCCTGCGTCAATATGTTAGAACTTGAAAAAGTAAAGAGGTTAGGAGTTTTATCTCGGCCTCCTCTAGAAAGGAGTTCCCTTGCCATTAAGTAAGCGAAAAATAGCAATTCTTCTTGGTCTATTAGCTATCGGCTTGTCTTGGCAAGCAGCGACGACAGCCAGTGCAGATGAGGTTCAAGAAAATTCCTCTACCCCTTCTGCCTCTCTGGCCGCATCTTCTGAATCGATGTCAAGTCAGTCAGTTGCCCCTGCAAGCAGCGGTGTCATCACGACTAGCCAGGACAGCCAGCCAGCAGAAAACGCCAATGCTGATGCTCAAGTAGAAACACAAACTAGCGATCAGACTAACAAGGTTCAAGCACCAGCCAGCGCTGCAGCGAATACCTATGACAGCTCCAATTATGGTGCCAAAGTTCCATATACTACCTATGAGGCTGAGGATGCCCAACTGGCCAACGGAGCCAGCCAACAGGCTTCCGACGACGTTGATTCAACCGCCGTTGAAGCTTCCAACCAAAAATACGTTGAGCTGCCCAATGAAGGCTCATCCGTAACCTTCCAGGTTACCAAGCCAGCCAATGCCCTCAACGTCCGCTATACTGTTCCAGACGGGACAACAGGTCAATTGGATGTCCAAATCAATGGCAATAGCGTTGCGACCCTGGATTTGAATTCTGCCTCCTCTTGGCAGTACCTTGTTGGAGATAAGGAGCAGGATTCAGCCAGTGAGGGTGCTCGTGCTCGTTTCCGTTTCGATGAAGCTCACACCCTCTTGAGCAATGTTCAACTGCAGGCAGGCGATAAGATTACCCTGGTCAAAAAGAAGGGGGATAATGTTGCCTACGGTATTGACTTTATCGAATTGGAAGAGGACCAAGGCCCCAAAGCCCAACCTGAAAATTCTATCAGTATCACCGATAAGGGTGCCGTTGCTAATGACGGTCAGGATGACAGCCAAGCCCTCTTGGCTGCCATTGCGGATGCTCAATCGACCGGCAAAAATGTCTACATTCCAGCTGGTCAATTTGATCTAGCCCAAAAGTTTCATGTGACGGCTTCAAATATGAAGATTTCAGGTGCAGGTATCTGGCATACCAACCTGCATTTTACCAGCGACCAAGTTGGGGGTGGTGGATTTGAATTTGACCACAATGATAATGGTCTGGAAATCAGCGATTTTTTCACCGATTCCAACCTGACTTCCCGTTATGGAGAAGCTGCCAACTACAAAGCTATTGCCGGTAGCCTTGGCAAGGATTCTTCAATCCATGATTTCTGGGAACAACATTTTGAAGCCGGTATGTGGATTGGGGATTACGATGCCTCAAATATGCACTATACCGATGGTTTGACGGTTAAGGATTCTCGTATCCGTAATAACTTGGCCGACGGCATTAACTTCGCCCAAGGAACCAAAAATTCAACCGTGCAAAACTCTAACATCCGTGGCAATGGTGACGATGGTCTGGCCAGCTGGTCAAGCCGTGATGGCTCAAGCAATGCCAGCATGGATGAAAATAACAAATACCTCAACAACACCATCGAACTGGGATGGCGAGCCGGAGGTGTGGGTATCTTTGGTGGTAAGGGTCACGAAGTGGCTAACAACTTAATCAAGGATAACTTTGCCGGTGCCGGAATCCGTATCAGTACGGTCTTCCCAGGCCATAATTTTGACAACAACGATACTGGTATCAACGTTCATGACAACCTCCTTTGGAGAACTGGAACGACCAGTGATCTCTACAATCAAGAACGTGGGGCTATTGACTTCCAAACCGCCAACGGCGACATCAAGAATGTTACCATCAAGGACAACAAACTGTTGAACTCCTTTGGCAATAGCGTCAATGCCATCAATGCTAATTTTGACCTTCCAGCTCAAGGTAATGGCGACATTCACCTTGACAACAATACCATTGACAAGGATGCCCAACTAGCTAACTTGGTGACAAGTGCTCAAGCACCAGCTCAATCGCAAGACTCAGCCCCAGCTGCAGATAAGCAAGAAGATGTACCGTCTCAAGACCCTGCACCACAAGCTGACAGCAGTCAACCATCAACTGAGTCTAACCAACCGGCTGATCAATCTCAAGCAGACAATAGCCAGCCAGCCGAGTCAACGCAACCGACTGAGCCAGTTCCAGAAGCTGATAACAATCAGTCAACGGAAACACCATCAGACCAAGGGTCAGCCGCTAATGACAATGGTCAAGCTCAGCCAAACAATGAGGCTCCAGCCCAGACAGAAGAAATCCAACCAAGTGCTGAAAATCAAGCAGCCCAAGGTCAGGACCAGTCTCAATCAGCTGATAAAACTTCTGACCAAACTCCAGAAGTGAATCCAGCGCCGGCAGCTGACAGCCCAGATAATGGTTCTGCTTCAGCTCAAACAGAGCCCCAAGCTCAAGCGACTGAAAATACCCCTGCTCAATCAGAAACTCCATCAGTTCCTGACCAGAGCGGTCAATCAAATACTGAGGGCCAAAGCCAAGATGGTCAGGCCCAAGCAAGCAATGAGCAAGACTCATCTGCCCAAGCCGACCAACCGACTGAAAATCAGGCTTCTTCTCAACCAGAAACTCCGCAAGGTCAAACTAATGCAGAGCCGGCTCAAACAGTAGCACCTAAAGTGCCTGAAGGAAATATGTCAGTAGAATCGGCTGCGCCAGAAATTCCAGCTGCTGAACAAGCTCATCCCCAAGCAGGAGAGCAAGACCAGGCATCTACTGACCCCGCAGCTCAATCAGAAACTGCAGGGCCGAGTCCAGCCCCAGTAGCTCCCCAACCTGACTCCGCTCAAACTCCTGGTAGTGTAACTCCAAGTCAAGAGCAGCTAGCAGCGACGGAGATGCCGGCTGAAGAAGCAGTTCTCGACTCCGCAGCCAACTCAGATGCCTCTCAACCAAGCAATCAGGAGACTGATTCTGCAGACCAGAATTCTATTGCGAAGGTTCAGGCACCAGTTGCAGATGAAAATCAGGACGACACTCCGGCAGCTTCCCAAGCGCCAAGTGCTAGTCAACCTGATCCGACAGCTCAACCGGCTGTGGATGGGGTAAGCCAAGCGCCTTCTTCTGATAAGGAAGCGGCATCTGATGATGCTGATAATCAGGCAGCTAATCTTCCTGAACAGCCAACTAATTTCCTTACATCAAATGAAGATCAAGCATCGGTAGCTCCTGAGACTCCGGTGGACCAACCAAGTGTTGACCAAGCCGACCCTAGTCAGCTAAATTCTTCAGAACAAGGAAATGCTAATGGCAACCAAACCACACCTGCTGATCAAGCCGACCCGTCTGTTATGGTAACAACCCCCGTGGTTGGTCAAGCCCCTGAAAATTCTTCCCTAGCTTCAGCAATCCCTGATTCATTTAGTGATGCTGCTGGCTCTGACAATCAGGCAGAGGATAACCAAAAATCGCAAGGGAATATTTCAGATCCCAGTGATTCTGCACAATCCTCTAACGATACCAGTAATCCAAGCGGTTTATCTGATTTACCAAACAGCCCAGCAGTACCAGGTAAAGGCAGTCGCCCAGCATCTAACCAGAACCCTTCTATGAATACAGACACATCTAATAAGCCAGACAAAAAAGCGCAAGCTTTACCTGAAACAGGTGATAGCAAGGCTGATTCTCTAATGATATTTCTTGGCCTTATGATAGTCACTTTTGTTGGGAGCCTCAACAAACACCAAGAAGATTAATAAGAAGATTTTGGTTCTTTTTAACTGACTGAACACTCAATTATAGGAATCAGGATATAGTCAGCAACCGCTTCGTTTTTCCTATAGCTAACAATTTGGTGAAAAGGTCAATTTGCGATATTGGGCTTGGTGCTTTAGCATTTGCCCATCCCTGTTGCAACTCAACTAATACAGGGTGGTACAGAGTGAGCGGTTTCAGCCTGCAACAGGTTACTTTTAACCTCGTTAGTGTTTTTGTAAAAGAGATAAAAACTCAATAAGAGAGAGCAGTAGGTTGCAATAGGGTGACTACTCAGCTGCTATCTTGATACTTTGAAGTTGAAGAGGAAGATAAATTGATGGTTTGGCTCTAATAATTTATGCCTCTCATTCTATTGGCTGTTGCATCTCCGGAGCAAAATTGACTAAAGTCGCTAATATTAAAAAAGCCTACCGCTTCAATAGCTGGTAGGTTTTTTGTACATCTTACTTCCTTAGTCTTTGTCAGGAGCCGGCCTAGCATCAATTAAATTCTTAGGAGATGTTTCAATCAAGGCTAAAAATTTCTTGGCGAAGACTTCAGGAGGATCTGGAAAGTCCTCAGCAATCCATTCTCCTACGATTGAAAAGATATAGTTGATGATAATCTTCATCATACTCTTATTTGAGAAAGGCCCCTTATTATCAATCTCAATAGTTGCATGTTCTAGTAAGTCAACATAGTGTGCTTCCAAAAAATTATGAATACCTGTATCTAGCGAGGTGTGATAAAAGACATAGACGCGATCTCGTTTCTGATACACAAGGGGGATGATATCGTTAGCCACGGCTTCATAAATGGAACGGTTTTTGGGATTGGCAATACTGGATTTAAAGGTCGCAAAAACTTCATCCGTCATGCTTCTGTGGATATAGTTAAAAATTTCCTCGACATTAGCGAAGTGTTTTTGATAAATCGCCTGGCGAGAAATCCCAGCTTCCTTGGCGATTTCTGCCATAGTGAGTTCCCGTTTTTTGGGATTTTTGCTAGCAATCCGAAAGACAGCATTGACAATAGCTTCACGGCTTCCTTGAACCATTGTAACCTCCTTTTAGCACCAGCTTATAAAAAAATTGACGGGCTGTCAAATGAATGTCAATTTTCAGCTTTGGCAACCCAGTTTTATGGGGGAATCTCAGCCTACAATTACTTGACAATCTGTAAACACTTTGGGCTTTTTTCACTGAGCCAAATCCCCTATAATAAGGGGTGTGAAATTAGAGGTAAGGAGAAAAATAATGTCCTATATTGAAATGAAACATTCCTTTAAACGATATCAGATGGGTGATACGGAGATTATTGCTAATAATGATGTTAGTTTTGCTATTGAAAAAGGTGAACTGGTTATTATTCTTGGAGCCTCGGGGGCTGGGAAATCAACGGTCCTTAATATTCTCGGAGGTATGGATACTAATGATGATGGACAAGTGATTATCGACGGACAAGATATCTCGAATTTTTCTTCTAAACAGTTGACCAATTATCGTCGCAATGATGTTGGCTTTGTTTTCCAATTCTATAATTTGGTCCCTAATCTGACGGCCAAGGAAAATGTTGAGTTGGCTTCTGAAATTGTCAAAGATGCCCGCGATGCTCAACAGACTCTGGAAGATGTTGGACTGGGGGAACGGCTTGACAACTTTCCGGCCCAACTATCAGGCGGTGAACAGCAGCGGGTAGCCATTGCGCGTGCTGTTGCTAAAACTCCCAAAATTCTCCTATGTGATGAACCAACTGGAGCACTGGACTATCATACAGGGAAACAGGTCTTACAGATTTTGCAGGACATGTCGCGTGAACAGGGAGCAACAGTGATTATTGTCACCCATAATGCTGCTTTAGCCCCCATTGCTGATCGGGTCATTCAGATGCATGATGCCAAGGTTAAGTCTATTGACCTCAACGACCAGCCTCAAGATATTGCCAGTTTGGAATACTAGGAGGATGTCATGAAGAAGAAAATCTATTGGAAAGATATTTTCAAATCCTTCACTGGCTCTTTGGGGCGTTTTTTGTCCATCACTGTGCTTATGTTTTTGGGAGCCTTCGCCCTCTTGGGGCTCAAGGTGGTTAGTCCAGATATGCAAAAAACGGCCATTGACTACTTGAGTGACCATAAAACCATGGACTTATCGGTTATTGCTAGTAGTGGTCTGAGCAAGGCAGATCAAGATGAATTAAAACAAACCAAAGGGGCCACAGTAGAATTCGCCTATATGACTGACGTGACTACCAAAGATAAGAATGATGCAGTTCGAATTTTCTCTAAAACAAAAACCTTGTCTCAATACCAACTAGTGTCTGGTCATTTACCAAGGAAAAGCAATCAAATCGCTCTATCTGAAACCTTGAAAAAGGACTATAAAATTGGCGGTACCATCACTTTCAAGCAAAAGTCAACTGGCATTCTGCGGGTAACTAGTTACAAGATTGTTGGTTTCGTCAAATCATCTGAAATTTGGTCCTATAAAAATTTAGGTTCCTCTACCGCAGGCGATGGGGACTTGACTGGTTATGCGGTGACACCCGCTGATAGTTTTTCTAGTCCTGTATATAGCATAGCCCGTCTGCGCTACGATGACTTGAAAAATCTCAATCCTTTTTCTACCGCCTATACCAAGGGTTCGGAAAAGAAACAGGAAGACTTAGATCGGGTCTTGGCCGATAATGGCACTAGGCGTCTAGCAGAAATCAAGAAAGATAAAGAGGCAGGTATCAACCAAGCTCAAGCCAAGCTGAATCAAGCCCAAGCAGAGCTTAATCAACAAGAAAAGCTCCTCCCCTATCTGAGCGGTCCACAATTGGTAGCAGCTCAAGCAAGCCTAGCCCAAGGCAAGGTTAAGTTAGCCCAGAACCAGGCTAGTATCAAGGACACTCAGACCAAATTAGATAAGCTAGAAAGGCCGACCTATCAAACTTACAGTCGGACGACCCTACCTGGTGGGGAAGGTTATCAGACCTATCGAGATATCAGTCGTAATGTCAATCAAATTGGTAATATTTTCCCTGTTGTACTCTACTTGGTAGCTGCCCTGGTGACCTTTACGACCATGACCCGCTTTGTCAATGAGGAGCGAACCAATTCCGGACTGCTCAAGGCCTTGGGCTATTCCAATAATGATGTTATTAAAAAATTTGTCATCTATGGCCTAGTTGCCAGTCTTTTAGGGACCACCATAGGCATCATAGGCGGTCATTACTTCCTGCCTGCAATTATTGTGAAGAATGCGGTTAAGTTGACAGTCATCAAGAACATTCACTTCTATTTCTATTGGTCTTATACGCTTTTAGCCTTTGCTCTAGCCTTCATCAGTGCCGTTCTGCCAGCCTTTTTGGTCGCTAAACGAGAATTGAGTGAGAAGCCTGCCCAGCTCCTCCTGCCCAAGCCCCCAGTTGCAGGTTCCAAGATTTTACTGGAAAGACTAGGCTTTATCTGGCGGCGTCTCAGCTTCACTCAAAAGGTGACCATGCGTAATATCTTTCGCTACAAGCAAAGAATGGCCATGACCGTCTTTGGAGTTGCGGGCTCCCTAGCCCTACTCTTTTCAGGTCTAGGACTTCAATCCTCCCTAGGCAAGATGGTTGACCATCAGTTTGGTCAATTAACCTCCTACGATATGTTGGTCCTTCGCAATTCCCAGGCTGATAAGGCTGAACAAGCCAAGGTTGACAGCTACCTGAAATCAGACCAAGTAGCCAGCTATCAGACTATTCACAGTGAAAAAATTGACGAAAAAATTAAGGGACAGGATGAAAAGAAGACCATTACTCTAATGACCAGCCAACAAAGAGATTTTGGGAACTTCATCCACCTCTTAGATGTGAAAACTGGGAAATCATTGAAACTGCCTAAAGAGGGAGCCATCATCACCCAAAAGTTAGCCGAATTTTATCAGGTCGAAGTCGGTGATAAGCTGAGTTTTAAAGATCAGGATGGCAAAAAGCGAACCATTAAGGTTGCTGCTACTGCTCAGATGAATACTGGCCACTATATCTTTATGAAAGATAGCTATTATCAGAGCATTTTCGGTCATCGACCTGACCACAACAGCGATTTGGTTAATCTGAAAAATCATTCAGCCAAACAGTTGTCTAAGCAATCGAGTTATTTACTTTCCCTTACGGCAATCTCAGGGCTAACGCAAAATTCGACTTGGGTTAGTATGATTAAAACGGCTGTTAACGGCCTTAATGCTTCAATGACGATTTTAGTGGTTACTTCGGTAGTTCTAGCCATTGTTATTCTCTATAATTTGACCAATATCAATGTAGCCGAACGGATTAGAGAACTCTCCACTATCAAAGTGCTGGGCTTCCACAGCTACGAGGTCATGCTCTATATCTATCGAGAAACGATTCTTCTTTCTCTAGTCGGTATGGTTCTCGGTCTGATTGGCGGTTATTATCTCCACGATATTATCATCACCATGATGAGTCAGGACAGGGTCTACCCGCTTGACATGGATCTGCATGTCTACTATACCCCCGTCCTTGTCATAACCGGTATCCTTCTGGCCCTCGGCTGGGTTGTCTACCGCCGCCTCAAGACCGTTGATATGCTGGAAGCTCTAAAATCGGTAGATTAGGAAGAGAAAAAGAAAAGTTTAACAGAAAACAAGGCCTGCAACTTGAACATAAGAGGCAGGTAAATATGCGAAAAACGAGGCTGGACGAAAGTTCTAGCCTCGTTACTTTTTTCAACATTAGACTCTTTAACACAGTGGTTGATTGGAAGTACTTATCCCCTTCGGGATAGCGTCCTTCCTAATCAACTGTGCGGGGGTGAGACGACAAAATCGATTTCTTCAAAATCACAATTTTTGTCTCACTCCCTTATAATTTATCAAGATCTTTGACAAAACTTCTGTGGACAGTGCCGCAGTTTTTACAGATTTGGTGGTAAAGAGCCAAGCCCCCTGAAAAGAATTTTGCCTCTTCATTTACAACACCTGCATAGCATTTGAACTGCTGTTTGATGACAAATTGGTCGGCGCCACAGTAAGTACAAATTTGCTTTTTCATACTTATTTCTCCTCATTTAAACGGAAAATTTCTTCAACGGACAGGTCAAAAACACGTGCGATTTTGAGAGCCATTTCTAGCGAGGGATTGTAGCGATTGTTTTCTAGATGTAGGATGGTTTCTCGGCGGACCCCAACGGCCTCCGCCAGTTCCTGTTGTGTCAAGCCTGCTTTTTCACGAATTTCTTTTAAGTTAGTAATAATTTTGGCCATAATCACTCACTCTTTTCAAAAACCCAGAAGCAGACAGCAAAGAGGGTCAGCAAGGCACCAATATAAATGAGCAGGCCCCCTGGTGTCAGAGCAAAGGGAAACCAGATAGTGATGACGGCTAGCCCCAGTAGAGAGCAGATTATCAAGCCCAAGGACAGACTGGCTGCCTTAGCAAGATCCTGATAAAAACGTTCATCGGGTCGCTCGCTGGTTTTCTTCCAGCAGAAGTAAGCCCCAAGAAAGAGGAGTAGGAAGAAAGCAGCTCCTAAAATCCCCTCTTTAAGCCAGGCAGGATGGGTAGCGGGGGTTAGCATTTCAAGTCCCAAACTATAAATAGCCATGGCAAAAAAGAGGGTGGACAGATAGAGTTTTTCTGCTAGGCCAAAGCTTCGCTCTTTTGTATTGACCAACCTTACGCTAGACATAATTCCAAAAATCAGAGCCAAGAAGAGCCCAGTCACTGTGAAAACCAGCCCCTTTATCCAAGCCAGAGTACTGGCTGGGGTCAAAAAATAGAGAAGAATTAAAGTGGGGACCCAAATCCAATAAAGCCATTTATAATTTTTAAGCACGATTATCCTCCTTATCTTTCTTCAACTGCCACCTCAGCCCCCAGAAGCCTAATGAAACTCCGACGATGACAGCAAGGGCAACTAAATAAGGAAGTGGACGATCAAAACCGAGGTTATAAAAGACTCCCACGATGATACCGATAGCCGGGATGAGCCCAGAAAGAATAACGGCCCATTTATAATCACTAGTTTTACGCATCTTGCCACCTACTTTCTAAAAAATATTCTACTGGAGGTCTTGTTAGAAATACCTCACCTTTACGTTATAAATATATCATACTGTCCCAAAATATACAAGAGAAAATATGATTTATTTATAACTTTTTGGGTTCGAAAAAATCAGTCTGGGGGAGACTGATTTTCCTGAGCCTAACAATAGAAGAACAAAACTGCTCTCCTTGCCTGGACTGTTGGCTAGCGTCTCTGCTGAGTATAGGTGAGCTAAAGGCATAAAAGTAGTCAGCCCCCAAAGAAGCCTAGCTTCGGACCGACTAATGCAAAGGCTGGGTTTGGTTTTATTTCATTTTTTTCGTCTAGCGTAATCAATGAAGTGAAATTTCTCGAGAATGTGCCGGCTTTCAGTGAACTGAAACTGGGCTTGGTCGGCTAAGTAGACCTTGGATTTAACTGAAACGACATGATGTTCAAGGCCAACATCCAGCCAGATTTTGTCTTGCTCGCTAGTCGGCTCAATGGTAATTTCTTTTTGGGCATAGGCAATCTCCAGCCCTAACTCTCCTTCCAAGTAGTTGTAGATGGACTTTTGGGCGATAGTTTGGTTAATTCTTTTGACAAAGTCAGTCAGGAGATAGTCGGTGTCTAGGACGGAGGATGCTCCATCAACAATTCGCTGACGTTGGATTCGCCAGACCTGTTGACCAGGCTGGAAACCTGTCACCCTAGCTAAGTCCCCATCAACTAGGAGACGATAGAGGGAGAGGACCTTGGTTTCGGAGTTCATTTGTAGGTTTTGGACTAATTCCTGATAGCTGGTCAGGTTGGAGACGGGGAAGTTAAAGTGTTGTTGCCGTCTAACTAAGCTGGCTCTGCCTTGACTCTTACGGATGAGCTTGGCCTTTTCTAATAGGCTAAGGGCTTTGCGGATGGTATCACGACTGACCCCATACTGCCCAGCCAGCTCCCCTTCACTGGGAAGGAAGGAATCGGCAGGATAATCGCTCTGATTAATTTTTTTCTCTAAGTCTCTAAAAACGACCTGATATTTTTTCATAGTAATCTCTCCTTGCTAACTTGTTTTTAGTTTAGCATACAAGTTTAGAAAAATCGCCTGAAAATCAAAGAAATTTTCCAGACAAGTTGCCATTTAAGATGGGCTGGCTTAGAATGAAAGCGTAAACAATTACTAGCAGTCTGGTCAAAGAAATGAGAACGACTGGCTAATTCACAGCCAGCAGGGAACTTTAATAAGTTGCCCACAACCTTTATCAGACAATCTTTATAATAAGGAGGAGCCCGTCAATGGGAAAATTTGAACAGGATGCCCGTGAGATGCTGGAAGCTATCGGGGGCAAGGAAAATGTCGCCGCGGTCACCCACTGTGCAACTCGAATGCGTTTCGTCCTAAACGATGAAAGCAAGGCTGATATCAAGCGTTTAGAAGCTATCCCAGCGGTTAAGGGGACCTTTACCAATGCTGGACAATTTCAAGCCATCATCGGTAATGATGTCCCAGTTTTCTATAATGATTTCACCGCTGTTTCAGGGATTGAAGGAGTATCAAAAGAAGCTGCTAAATCTGCAGCTCAACAGAACCAGAACTGGCTGCAACGCTCCCTGTCCATGCTAGCAGAAATTTTCACACCAATTCTGCCGGCCATCATCGTCGGTGGTCTGATTCTGGGCTTCAGAAATGTCTTGGAAGGGGTCCAATGGTCGGCCTTGAATGGGAAGACCATTGTTGATGTCTCGGTCTTTTGGCATGGAGTTGATGATTTCCTCTGGTTGCCAGGTGAGGCCATCTTCCAATACCTGCCAGTCGGCATTACCTGGTCAGTCAGTCGTAAGATGGGAACCAGCCAAATTTTGGGAATTGTCCTAGGGATCTGTCTGATTTCTCCCAATCAATTGCTCAATGCCTATAATTTCGCCTCGACATCGGCGGCAGAGATTGCAGCCAAATGGACTTGGAATTTTGGTTTCTTCACGGTTGAAAAGGTCGGTTACCAGGCCCAGGTTCTGCCAGCTCTCCTAGCTGGACTGTCTCTGGCTTATCTAGAACGCTTCTGGCGCAAACACATTCCAGAAGTCGTTTCCATGATTTTTGTGCCCTTCCTTTCTTTGATGCCAGCCTTGATTTTGGCCCACACTGTTTTAGGACCAATTGGCTGGACCATTGGTAAGGGAATTTCTTATGTTGTTCTAGCTGGTTTGACAGGTCCTGTCAAGTGGCTCTTCGGTGCTATTTTTGGTGCCCTTTATGCCCCCTTGGTTATCACGGGTCTCCACCATATGACCAATGCTATCGATACCCAGTTGGTGGCCGATTCTGGCGGTACCGGCCTCTGGCCAATGATTGCCCTGTCAAATATCGCTCAAGGTTCAGCTGTCCTTTCTTACTATTGGATAAACCGTCACAATGAAAGAGAAGCACAGATTTCTTTACCTGCCGCTATTTCAGCCTATCTAGGTGTTACCGAACCCGCCCTTTTCGGGGTTAACCTGAAATACATTTACCCATTTATTGCAGGAATGATTGGTTCATCTATCGCTGGCCTCCTTTGTACGACCTTCAACGTTACGGCTAATGCTATTGGTATCGGTGGTTTGCCGGGGATCTTGTCCATCCAAGCCAAGTATATGATTATCTTCGCTTTCTTAATGGTAGTGGCCATCGCTGTTCCCTTTACTGTGACCATGGTCTTTCGTCGGATAGGCCTCTTTACCAAGACTGAGGATGCCACTGTCAAGGCTCCACAAGTTCAAGCGGTTGCCCAGGCCAAGGAAGCGACGAGTGCTCCAGCTGGGACTCTGATTTCTGTCAAGAGTCCGTTAGCTGGTCAGGTTCAAGACCTATCACAATCACCCGACCCTGTCTTCGCCCAAGGGGTCATGGGGCAAGGACTTGTCATCGAGCCTAGTCAAGGTGAACTGGTAGCCCCAGTTGACGGGACAGTTTCCGTTCTCTTCCCGACCAAACATGCCATTGGCCTAGTGACCGACCAAGGTTTGGAAATGTTGATTCATATCGGTATGGACACCGTCAATTTAAATGGTCAAGGTTTCACTGCCCATATCCAGCAAGGTGACCATGTCAAAACTGGTGATAAGCTGATTAGCTTCGATATGGAAGCTATTAAGGCGGCAGGCTATCCTGTCACAACGCCGGTCATTGTGACCAACCAAAACGATTTTCAAATAGATACAAAGGGTCAGCTGCCCCATGAAGTTAAACCTGGCGATGAGATTTTACTAGCCAGCAAGCTCTAAAAATAGATTAAAAATGTGAGGTTGGGAGCCAGGTGCCTCAACCTCCTTTTGCAAATAGGAGATTAGGCCCAAGGACTCAGAGCTCATATGCTACTCTGCAAGATTTTTCAAGAGCTAGGCGACTGAGAAATTAGTCTTGAAGTTCCAGAACCCTGCAGAGCCCAACCAGAAGCTTAACTGACAAATTTATAGGAGAAAACATGACATTTGATAAAAAAACAGTCGTCTATCAAATCTACCCCAAGTCCTACAAGGACACTACAGGGAACGGAATTGGTGACCTGCCTGGGATTGTTGAAAAACTGTCTTATCTAGCTGAATTAGGGATTGATATGATTTGGCTCAATCCCTTCTATCCCAGCCCCCAAAACGATAACGGTTACGATATTTCCGATTATCAGGCGGTCAATCCGCTCTTTGGGACTATGGCTGATTTTGAAGAGCTGGTAGCCAAAGCTAAAACCTATGGTATCAGCCTTATGTTGGATATGGTTCTCAACCATTGTTCAACCGATCACCCCTGGTTTCAAAAGGCCTTGGCTGGAGATCCTTATTACCAAGATTTCTTTATCTTGAGAGATCACCCAACCGACTGGGTTTCCAAGTTCGGTGGCCCTGCCTGGGCTCCTTTTGGGGATACCGGCAAGTATTATCTCCACCTCTTTGATAAGACCCAGGCTGATCTTAATTGGCGCAATCCTCATGTTCGCGAGGAACTCTTCAAGGTGGTCAATTTCTGGCGGGACAAAGGGGTCAAGGGCTTTCGCTTCGATGTCATCAATCTGATTGGTAAAGACCAGGTCTTGGAGGATTGTCCCGTCAATGACGGTAAGCCAGCCTATACCGACAAGCCCATTGTTCATGACTACTTGAAAATGCTCAACCAGGCTAGTTTCGGCCAGGATGGGGATGCCGTGACTGTTGGTGAAATGAGCTCCACCACGATTGAAAATTGTATCCTCTATTCCAAAGAGGACCGGCATGAATTGTCTATGACCTTCAATTTTCACCACCTCAAGGTAGACTACCAAGATGGGCAAAAATGGACGCTGACAGACTTTGACTTTGATCAGCTCAAAAATCTTTTCCACACCTGGGGTCAGGAAATGAACCAGGCAGGCGGCTGGAATGCTCTTTTCTGGAACAATCATGACCAGCCTCGAGCCCTCAATCGTTTTGTTGATGTCAAAAACTTCCGTAATCAGGGAGCAACCATGCTGGCAGCAGCCATTCACCTCTCGCGTGGAACGCCCTATATTTATATGGGGGAAGAAATCGGTATGCTGGACCCCGATTACCAGTCCATGGACGATTATGTCGATGTGGAAAGTCTTAACGCCTACCAGGAACTCCTAAACCAGGGTAAGACCTCTCAGGAAGCCTTTGCCATTATCAAGGCCAAATCGCGGGACAATTCTCGCACCCCTATGCAGTGGGATGCTAGCCCCAATGCTGGCTTTTCCTCAGTCCAACCCTGGCTTAAAGTCGGCAAGTCCTACCAGACTATCAATGTCCAAAAGGAGAAAGCTGGAAAGATTTTCCCTTTCTACAAGAAATTGATTGCCCTACGTAAGGAGCTAGCCATTATTTCAGAAGGGACTTACAAGTCTGCCTATCAGGAGCATAACCAAGTCTATGCCTTTGAACGCCAGCTAGGAGGCCAAAAACTTTTAGTGCTCAATAATTTCTTTGCCCAGCCAACTAGCTTAGAGCTGTCGGATGACTATCAGCAGGGTCGAGTTCTTATCAGCAACTACCCTGATGCCAAATTGACCAAAACTCTGATTCTCCAGCCCTATCAAACCTTAGCCATCCTGCTTGATTAACCAGCGTAAAATAAGATGTAGTAGTGAGGATTTCTAGAATTTGCTTGAGGACTGAGCTGTTTAAGCTTAGTGACCTGCCCACAATTAAGGCTGGTGTTGATGACATCACCATCTTCATGTGTGGTCCTGTCAAGATGGTGGGCGTCTTATTCAAGGTCCTTTAAGCCAAAACTCTCAATGCTCAATAGGTCTATGGAGCTTCGATTTAGACGGATTTTGAGTCAAGTCCAGAATCCAAACCAGACTTTGGCAATTTTTCTACCGCTACAATCAGGTCCGTTAGAGAGGTCCAAGATTTTCCGACCTTCAGCTGAGAAGCTCAAAGGCCCTCCTTTGAGAAAGCCGAAGAATTTCAAAAAAGAGAAAAACAGTCAGATAGGCTCTTTTTTGATACAATGGAGGCATTGTTGAACGATGTTCAGAATCTAATCTAAAAAAGTAAAAGAAAGGAGCAAACTATGGTACGTTTGCAAGATGATTTTTTTGAAGCGGTCAATGGCGACTGGGAAAAGACCGCTGTTATCCCTGAGGACAAGCCCCGCACCGGTGGCTTTTCTGACCTATCTGATGAAATTGAGGAGCTGATGTTGGCGACCACGGATGACTGGCTGGCAGGGAAAAATTTGCCTAGTGATCCGATTCTAGCCAACTTCGTCAAGTTTCACAAGTTAGTGGCTGATTATGACAAGCGCGAAGAAGTGGGTGTGACTCCTGTCCAAGCTATCATTAAAGAATACCAAGCTTACAGCTCTTTTGCAGACTTCGCTAAAGAAGCGGGTAAATTAGAAATGCTGGGTAAGCCTAATCTCCTGCCTTTTAGTGTCTCCCCCGACTTTATGGATGCCAGAACCAATGTTCTTTGGGCAGAGGCACCAAGTACCATCCTGCCAGATACCACCTACTATGAAGCAGGCAACGAAAAAGGTAAGGAACTCCTTGCCCTTTGGCGTAAGTGTCAGGAAGACCTCCTGCCTAAGTTTGGTTTTTCAGACCAAGAGATTACTGAGATGCTGGATAAGATTTTAGAGTTAGATGCCAAGTTGGCCAAGTATGTCCTCTCCAATGAAGAATCTTCTGAGTACGTCAAGCTCTATCACCCCTACGATTGGGCCGATTTTACTAAGCTGGCTCCTGAACTGCCGCTGGACGCTATTTTTATGGATATTCTGGGACAGGTACCCGATAAGGTTATCGTTCCTGAGGAGCGTTTCTGGACTGATTTCGCTAAGGATTATTACAGTCAGAGTAATTGGTCGGCCTTCAAGGCTGTTTTGGTTCGTGCAGCGGCCTTCTCCTACAATTCCTACCTGACCGACGAGATTCGCATCTTATCAGGGGCCTTTACCCGAGCTCTCTCAGGAACCCCACAGGCCATGGATCAGAAAAAAGCAGCCTACTATCTAGCTCAAGGGCCTTATAACCAGGCCATTGGTCTCTGGTATGCCGGGCAAAAATTCTCCCCAGAAGCCAAGAGCGATGTCGAAGCCAAGGTAGCCACCATGATTGAGGTCTACAAGGAGCGTCTGGCTAAAAATGATTGGCTGCAAAAAGCGACTATTGATAAGGCTATCACCAAACTCAATGCCATCACCCCACATATTGGTTACCCTGAAAAATTGCCAGAAACTTACGAGAAGAAGGTTATTAATGAAAACCTGTCTCTAGTAGAAAATGCTCAAATGCTGTCGCAAATCTCCATTGCCCATGCTTGGAGCAAGTGGAACCAGCCAGTTGACCGCAGCGAGTGGCACATGCCTGCCCACATGGTCAACGCCTACTATGATCCACAGCAGAACCAGATTGTCTTCCCCGCAGCTATTTTGCAGGCTCCATTTTATTCCTTGACCCAGTCTTCATCAGCCAATTATGGCGGAATCGGAGCTGTCATCGCTCATGAAATTTCCCATGCCTTTGATACCAATGGGGCTTCCTTCGACGAAAATGGCAGCCTGAAAAATTGGTGGACCGAGGCTGACTATGCTGCCTTCAAGGAGCGTACCGACAAGGTGGTCCAACAATTTGATGGCTTAGACTTCGCTGGCGGTAAAATCAACGGTAAACTAACCGTTTCAGAAAATGTCGCAGACTTGGGTGGCCTAGCCTGTGCCCTTGAAGCTGCTAAAAAGGATGCCGACTTTTCAGCCAAGGATTACTTCACCAACTTTGCGACCATCTGGCGGATGAAGGCCCGCGAAGAATACCTGCAACTCCTGATTTCCATTGATGTCCATGCCCCAGGCAAGCTTCGCACCAATGTCCAAGTAGCCAACTTTGATGACTTCTTTACCACCTTTGAAGTTAAAGAAGGTGATGGCATGTGGCGGGCACCAGAGGATCGAGTGATTATTTGGTAACAATCTGGCAAATAAGATTAAAACTTAGTCTATTAAGCTGATATTAAGTGAACCCAGTTATACTATAATCAATCCTAAATAAACTTTTCTTTTTCATAATCTCCGAGAAGTGGTTCAGTCAAGTCTGAATCTCTTCTTTTTCATTTTTAAAGATATAAACTTTTCCTGGTGCGACTCCGCTGCACCAGGATCCGTCAGTCTAAACTCACTGCGTGTCACCACAGACAAAGTCACTCTACTTTTTCTTCTTAGAGTGACTAGGTTCAATTAGACAGTAAAAACGACTGTCTGATTTCCCTGTCGTAGACCGTCGTATAATTTCATAATCTCCGGAGAGGTCCTAACCGTTTGGTTGGGCTCTTTCTTTGTTACAGTCTCAAGGCCTAACAAAAAGCTCAGCCATCGGGCTGAGCTTAAATCTTGTTCTGTTTATTGGTTGAGTTCGTCTACCAAGGCCTTGACCTTTTGGTTGTAGCTATCAATTGTTGGTAGTTTGTATTGACTTTGCAGGCTAGCCAGGCCACTTGAATTTGAAGTATCATAGTGGCTGCCATCGGATAGATTAACTTGATAGGAACCATTTTCATAGGTGGTTAAAGAAGACCCTGAAGCAGTTGTAATGAAGTAAGTTTCATCGGCATAAGTTCTGGCTTCAGCCCCGTCTTTACCCTTGTAGGAGTAGGTATTGTCTGTATAGGTAACCAAGGTGCTACCATCTGAATAAACGGCTTTAAAACTGCCATTTTGACTAACGCTAACCTTGGTACCATCCTGAGTTGTGTACTGACCAGGAGAAGCTGTCACAATCGTTGTTGTCAAGGGGGTATTTGTTACAACCGTTTCTGTTGCCGAACTAGAGGCTTCTACAGCTTGGGTTGTTGAAGATTGGGAAGTCATCCCTAAAACTGCCATTTTAGCTCGATTAGGATTGATAATAACGACCAAAATGGTTGCCAAAGTGGCTAATAATGTCAAAACCGTTAATTTTTTCATAATCATAACCGTCCTTCAAACTGTATTATAGCAGAGGGACAAATAAAAGACAAGGCTTTTCCTCGAAAAACTTTAGTAAAATTTAAGACAGAATGGGCGAAAATGAAACACCCTAAACCAAAGCCTGGGTGTTTCACATAAAAGGCGGTAGACGGATTTGAACCGACGATCAAGCTTTTGCAGAGCCGTGCCTTACCACTTGGCTATACCGCCATATAACGGAGACTATTCTATCTTAAAAATACGACTTCGTCAAGGGGACGGACATGGTTAGGGCAAAAGTCTTGGTTATCAGCTGATCTTTTCGTTAACCCTTGCTAATCCAAGTTCCATCGCCATTATGAATGGCGGCAGATAGGTTATTTAAAGAAGTAATCACTGCTTTTCGCCTAGGATTATTTTCAGCAAAGAGGATGGCGGAGGAAACTTTGGGTAGCATACTGCCAGCAGCAAATTGTCCTTGATCAATGTAGGCCATTAATTGGGTCGTTGTGACATCTTTTAGTTGAAGTTGGTTGGGCTTATTATAGTTGATGTAAACATAATCAACTCCCGTTAAAATAATGAGTAAATCTGCATCAATGAGGTCGGCTAGGGTTTGACTGGCGAAATCCTTATCAATGACGGCCTCAATTCCCTGCAGTTCGTTTTCATTATTCCTTACAACTGGGACTCCCCCACCGCCAGCAGCAATCGTGACGACTCCGTGCTCCAAGAGTTCTTCAATAATTGGACTTTCCCTAATTGAGATGGGCAGGGGTGAAGGCACGACCTTGCGCCAACCACGCCCAGCATCCTCTTTAAAGATGACAGATTTACTGCGTTTAGCCTCTTTTATGGCTTCGGCGTGAGTCAGGAAGGGACCGATTGGTTTGCTTGGCTTGGTAAAGGCAGGATCTTTAGCAGAGACCTCAACCTGCGTGACCAGAGCTGCGACCTTTTTATCAATCCTCCGCCGATCTAAGGCATTGTCCAAAGCGTTTTGTAGCCAGTAGCCGATGGCTCCTTCGGTCATGGCTCCGCAGGTATCAAGCGGCATAGCTGGATTGTTTTCAGAATTTGCCGCCATCTGTTGCAAGAGTAAATTACCAACTTGAGGGCCATTTCCGTGGGTAATAACAAGCTCGTAACCTTCCTCAATTAAATCTGCCAAATATTCTGCAGAGCTAGCCAGTGCCCTCTGTTGCCCGATAGCAGAGGCATCATCCGTTAGAATAGCATTGCCGCCAAGAGCAATAACTGCTTTTTTTCTTTTCATACCCTTTCTCCCCCAATGAGATTTTTGACAAATGATGAGCTAGAAAATTAGACAGTTGGTTGCTGCTGAGTGATACAGTGGATATTACCGCCACCGTAAGCGACCTCTTCGGTTCTAACACCGACAATCTGATAGTCAGGAAACATAGCTTGTACCTGTTGGACAGCTAGTTCATCGTTGGCATCGCCGTATTGAGGTAGAATAATACCACCGTTAACAATCAAGAAATTCATATAGGAGGCGATGGAAATCTCACCCTCTTCACGTGGGAGAGTACCTTCAACCAGGTCAATGGTATCAGCATCCTTGAGATAGCATGGTTTTTGAGTAACGCAGAGCTTATGAACTTTTAACTTTCTACCCTTGGCATCTGTCGCCTGGCTCAGGGTTGCATAGGCAGCCTGTGCTTCTTTATAGAAGGGGTGACTTTCATCTTCGGTGTAAATACAAGCGACTTCACCTGGGCGAATAAAGCAGGCGACATCATCAATGTGGCCATTGGTTTCGTAAGGGTCAATACCGTCTTTAACCCAAATAATTTTTTCTAAGTTAAGGTGGTTCTTTAATTTGACCTCAATCTCTTCCTTAGTCATCTCTGGATTTCGACCGGGACTGAGCAGACACATTTCCGTTGTAATCAGAGTGCCTTGGCCGTCAACTGTGATGGAGCCGCCTTCCAGAACGAAATCATCTGTGCGATAAGTATCAACGCCCTCGATTTCACAAATTTTTTGAGCGACTTGGTCATCCTTGTCCCAAGGGAAATAAAGACCATCTACCAGACCACCCCAAGCGTTGAAGGTCCAGTCGTTGGCGCGAATTTGACCTTGATTATTAACGACAAAAGTAGGACCAGAATCTCTTACCCAAGAATCATCACTGGCAATTTCAACTACTCTGATTTGACTAGGAAGCTGAGCCCTAGCATTTTGATATTGGCTAGGGTTAACACACATGGTGACCGGCTCGAATTGACTGATAGCTGTCGCAACATTGGCGAAGGTTTTTTGAGCTGGTTTAGCCCCCCAGCGCCAGTTGTCGGGCCGTTCAGGCCAGACCATCCAAATCTGCTTTTGGGGTTCAAATTCAGCTGGCATGCGAAAGCCATCTTGTTTGGGCGTGCTGTTTTTTATACGTTTTGCCATGGTAATTATGTCCTTTCTAGAGTGTCTGACTTGAGACTACAAAGCTTCTTAATCACACAAGCCCTAATCTCAATGTTTGATTTCTTGTAAATTTACATCAACTACTTCTTTATTTTTTTAACAAGGATAATAGCTTCACCAATAGCAATAAAGATAATTGAGCCGATGGTGATAGGGAGTTTTCCAGCCAGTTCTTGAGCAGATAGAGGCAGAGCGGTGAATACCAAGGAAATCAGGATAATTACCATTGGCAGAATTACTAGGAATTTTAAGAAAGTATCTTTACCGCTAACCTTGAAGGGGCGAGGGGTCTCGGGATCAATCTTCCTCAGGCGATAGAAGGCCGGAAAGACAGGCATATAGGAGAGGAGGAACATCACCAGATTAAGGGAGAAGAAGGCCCAGAACAAGTCTTGGTTAGGAAGAAATGGTGCGATGACAACGACCAAACTAGCCACCGCTCCATTCATGATAGCTGAGCCAATAGGCATCTGATGTTTCTTACTGCGGATTGCAAAGACCTTTGGCATATCACCATTTTCAGCGGCATAGCAGGCAGTATTATTAACACCAAGTGACCAAGAAAGCATATTGCCAAAGAGGGTCAGCAGGAAGAGAAAGGCCATAGAAATAATGAACCAACCTCCGCTAGAATTTGTCAGAAGCTTAAAGCTATCAATCATACCGCTGCTGGTTGAGATATCCTTGGTTGGGACAGCAACACCGATACCAAAAGCAGAGAAGATATAGATAGCAGCGATGACGAGGCCTGCAACAATGATGGCCTGCGGAATTTGTTTCTTAGGCTTTTCCATATCATCAGCAAAGGTACAGATAACTTCAAAACCTAAAAGATTAAAGATGATGACTGAGATAAAGGAGAGGCTATTAAGATCAAAGTTTGGTAATAGAGAGCTCAAGGTCATCTTATTGGCCATGCCCTTGGTAAGAGCAACGTAGAGACCTAAACCACCAACGAGAATGGCTAAAATCATCTTTATGACAGCAGCCCCATTGAGGATCCAGATACTATCACTGACACGGTAAAAGCTAATCCAAACAATAATCCAGATGAAGATTAATTCGGTGATAATACTAGTTAGTGTTGAAAAATGATAGCCGGTTATGGTTTCAAGAAGGGTTGGGGTCATGACTGCAAGCGAAGCCAGCCACAAAGGGAAATTGATCCAGTAGTACCAAGAGACCCGAGAGCCCCATTTATGGCCAAAGGCCTTGGTGACCCAGTCGTAGATACCCCCTTCACCAATATAAGTGGTCCCAAGTTCTGAGGAGATTAAGCCATAAGGAAGCAGGAAAGCCACCAAGAGGAAAATCCACCAGAAAAATTGAGAATTTCCTATGGCAGCGACAGGAGCCGCTGCCTCGGCCACAAATACGACACAAATAACAGATAAAACTGCACTAAATAAGCTAAATTTTTTCTTGCCTTCCATAGTTTTTGTCCTTCCCTAAATAGAGGCAAGACAGGCCATCTTAAGATCCCTGCCTCTTTTGCTTAGTTCTTCTTTAAAAATTGCTCGAATTCAGCCTTGGCTTGTGCTTGCTTATCTAGGCTATAAGGATTCTTATCGTAATAGTCGCTAAGGAGATAAACCAAAATGCCTCGAATAGACGTTAGACGATTTTCAGCTTCGTCGAAACAAATAGAGTTTGGACCATCCATAACATCATCGGTAACTTCTTCACCGCGAGTTGCTGGCAGGCAGTGCATGAATTGACAGTTCTTACCAGCCTTAGCCATCATAGCGCTATTGACTTGGTACTTAGGATAGAATATTTTCATCCTTTCTTCTTCAGGAAGCTCTGCTTCGTAGAGGCCGTACCAAACATCGGTGTAGAGGAAGTCAGCGTCTTCGATGGCATCTTCCTGGTCAGTGACAGTATATTTACCACCTGAAACAGCACAAATTTCATCTAATTTAGCTTTATGCCTGTCATTGAGTTGGAAACCCTCAGGACCAAAATGAACGAATTCCATCCCCATCTTAGTGGTAATCAGTCCCAAAGAGAAGCAAACCTGAGTAGCATCTCCGACAAAGACCACCTTACAATCTTCCAGTTTCTTACCAGCCGGCAAATGTTCAATGATCGTGCAGAGATCGCCTAACTCTTGAGTAGGGTGGTTGTAGTCGGACATGCCGTTAATGACAGGGACAGAAGAAAATCTAGCTAAATCTTCAACGCTCTTATGGCGTTCAACACGGGACATGATAATATCAGTCAGTCGAGAAACAACTTGAGAGGTGTCTTCAATCGTTTCATGGCCCCCCAGCTGAATTTGACCGGGTGCTAGATATTGAGCGTGACCTCCTAACTGGGTCATAGCTGTCTCAAAGGAAACCCGTGTCCTTGTGGATGATTGTTGGAAAATCATCGCTAAACTCTTATTCTTTAAGAGCGGCGGATAGTAACCGTTTTTGATACAATCTTTGAGCTTCAAGGATAGGTCAACAATCTGTAGCAATTCTTCCTTGGTGTAGGTTTCGGTTGTGATATAATCTCTCTTTTTAGCCATTTGCAGAGGCCTCCTTTTATTTGTAAGCTAAGTCTAGCAAGAGATGTAAGGGTTTACAATAAACTAAAAGGACACATTTGGTTATAAAAATGTAAACTCTAGCTAACAGATTGGTTTTATTGACTTTGTATCATGTTTATAGGCTCAGAGTTTAGATGAGTTTAGTGTGAAAAGAATCTCTTTTTGGGGGAGCTAAACCGGAGATTAGGTGAAAAATGGCAATTATAAGTTATCTCTACAATACTCTGCTGCTGATGATTTATTCAGTAACAATGGCTTTAGCCTTTAACGATACCTATAAGCTAAAAGACATCCGAAAGCGTCAGATATTTTTTGTTTTGGGAGTTTATTTTCTCTTTTTTATTTTTGACAACCTAATCGTTTCTTTAACGGAAATTTTTAAAACTTTTGCAGTTGTTTATAATAGTGATTTTAAAGGCATGCCTTTTGTAAAAATCCTAATATATACTGTTAATAATTTTTGCCAATTGTGGCTAGTGACGAGGCTTGGGAATAAAAAAATTAAACTCCACCAGTATGGTATTTTGCTAGGGATAATAGCCTGGATGGGCATTATCCCCCTCTTTAACAGCAGGGCCCTAACGGTCTACCTCTACTATTTGCCTAATCAACTCTTTCTCATATATTTAGCGGCTCTGACCCGCTACCAGGAAAAAGGCTTGGCCGATAAGACTAGTCTGTCTAGCAAATATCTCAAATGGATGGCGAGAATTTTCCTAATTTTTGGCTTTACCATCCTTCTAGAAGACAGCTATGTCATTTTTAACGTAGATAATTACCAGTTCCTAAATATGGACATCCAAAATCGCAATTTTTCTGAAGACATCTTTAAAATTATCACATGTCTATTGGCTGATCGCTATTTCCTTTTAGACTATCCTAAGCAGAAAAAAACGAAAGCTCAAATGGCCCCTGCCTCTTCGATCTCTCAGATTGAGCAAGCATTTTTCAGCTACTACCACCTAACACAAAGAGAGTGTGAAATTTGTCAACACTTGCTTGAACATAAGAATAATCAAGAGATTGCCGACTGTCTTTTCCTATCAGTGGGAACTGTTAAGGCTCGCATCCACAATATCTATCGCAAGATGGCCATTCACCAGCGGGAGCAAATCTATACGCTCTTTGGAACATTTAGGGATGACAACGTTTAATTGGTGCTCAGTTATGATGGTTAGAAAAAAGCCCTAGCCTCTTACCCCGATTAGACAAAAAATACTTAAAACATCGTAAAATGTCTTGCGAAAGCTTAAGTCTAGTATTATAATGAATCATCATTATTTTTAGGAGTTTAATAATGCTTAAACGATTGAAAGCTCTCTTTATCGGAGATCCTCTGATTTCTACCAATGAGGGAGATGATACTCATCTCCTGTCTAAAAAACAGGCTCTAGCAATGCTCTCTAGCGATGCTCTATCTTCAATTGCTTACGGGCCAGAGCAGATTATCCTAATTTTGGTTGCGGTTTCCCCCTTAGCTATTTGGTGGTCTCTGCCAATCGGACTGATGGTTTTAGTGCTTTTAGCCAGTTTAACCATTTCCTACCAACAGGTTATTCATGCTTATCCCAAAGGAGGAGGAGCTTATGTGGTCTCTTCAGAAAATCTTTCCCCTAGTTGGGGCTTGATTGCCGGAGGAAGTCTGCTAGTGGACTACATGTTGACAGTAGCTGTTTCGGTCTCTTCTGGAGCAGATGCAATCACTTCAGCTTTTCCTGTCATCAAGGAGCACAATTTGGCCATCTCGGTGGTTCTCGTTTTAGTTCTAATGGTGATGAACCTTCGTGGTCTAAGAGAGTCAGCTAGGTCCTTGATGATTCCCGTTTATCTCTTTATTGTCAGTATTCTTTTCTTATTACTTTATGGCTCCTATCAGATTATAGTTGGTCACCTTCCCTATATGGCGACTGCTCATATTGGCCAAAGTGTCTCAGGGGTAAGCATGATTCTCTTGCTTCGTGCCTTCACAAGTGGTTCGGCTTCTTTGACAGGTGTTGAGGCCATCTCTAATGCTGTCCCCTTCTTTAAAAAGCCCAAAGAGAAAAATGCTTCAGCAACCTTGGGCTTTATGGCCCTGATTTTGGGGCTAATGTTTGCTGGGATTACCTTTTTAAACTTTTGGTTGGGAATTTTACCATCACAGCATGTTACGGTACTAGCTCAAATTGCTAAGACAGTTTATGGAAATTCAGTTCTAGGAAATGTTTTCTTCTATATTTTCCAATTAGCAACGGCCTTTATTTTAGCAGTCGCTGCTAATACTGGTTTTTCGGCCTTCCCTATGCTATCTTTTAATATGGCAAAAAATAAATATATGCCCCATCTGTTTATGGAAAAAGGAGCCCGTCTGGGTTATTCTAATGGTATTATTACCTTAGCATTGGGAGCTATTGCTTTATTGTTCATCTTTAATGGCTCTACCGAGCGATTGATTCCTCTCTATACGATTGGTGTATTTATTCCCTTCGCCTTATCACAAACAGGGATGGTCATTCACTGGCGGCGGACCTTAAAACATGGCTACCTAGGTCGCTCTCTAGCAAACATTTTAGGGGCTCTGATTTGTTATGGCATCATCCTGATTTTATTGGTCTTTCGACTGGGGGATATCTGGCCTTTCTTTCCAATCATCATTGCTCTTTTAGGCCTCTTTAATGCTATCAAACGTCACTACAGCAATGTTGCCATGCAGTTGCGAATAACGGAAGGTGCTAAAGCTATTCCTTACCAAGGCAACACTGTTTTGGTATTAGTCGGTAATATGACTAAAGCCAGTATACCAGCAATCAATTATGCTCGCAGTATCGGACAAAGAGTCTTGGCCATGCACGTAGCTACCTTGGAAACAAAGGAAAAAGATAAGGAATTGGAGGAGGAATTTAAAGATTACTTCCCAGAAATTCCTTTGGTGATGGTAGAATCTAATTATCGCGATATTGTAAAACCAACAATGATGTTTGTTCAAGAAATATTAGAAGAATCCAAAAAGAATGGTCATACCCTGACGGTTGTTATTCCTAAGTTTATTCCTAAACATGGCTGGCAGAATGTTTTACACAATCAGATGAGTCTACGCTTGCGTGCTAGCTTACGCTGGCATGAGGACATTGTTATTGCAACCTATTCTTATCACCTAAAGAAATAAGTACTGAGCCGGCTTCTCGAAAAATCATCTGACCATGGCAGACACTTGCAAAATTTAGGGATTTCTGCTATCATAAAAAGGTCGCAGTCTGCGATAATACTCATCTTGGACGAATCGTGGGTCTGTTGCCCTCTGGGGTTGACCTGCGAGTTGAAATCCGAGAGAGGACAAAAAACAAAAGGAGAAACTACTCATGTCAGTAATTTCAATGAAACAATTGCTTGAGGCTGGTGTTCACTTCGGTCACCAAACTCGTCGCTGGAACCCTAAGATGGCTAAGTACATCTTCACCGAACGTAACGGTATCCACGTTATCGACTTGCAACAAACCGTTAAATTGGCAGACCAAGCTTACGAATTCGTTCGTGATGCTGCAGCTAACGATGCTGTTATCCTCTTTGTCGGTACTAAGAAACAAGCTGCTGAAGCTATCGCTGAAGAAGCTACTCGTGCTGGTCAATTCTACATCAACCACCGTTGGTTGGGTGGTACCCTTACTAACTGGGATACTATCCAAAAGCGTATCCGTCGTTTGAAAGAAATCAAACAAATGGAAGCTGACGGTACTTTCGAAGTCCTTCCTAAGAAGGAAGTTGCCCTGCTTAACAAGCAACGTGCTCGTCTTGAAAAATTCTTGGGCGGTATCGAAGATATGCCACGGATTCCAGACGTTATGTACGTTGTTGACCCACATAAGGAACAAATTGCTGTTAAGGAAGCTAAGAAACTTGGCATCCCAGTTGTGGCTATGGTTGATACCAACACTGACCCAGATGATATTGATGTTATCATCCCAGCCAACGATGACGCTATCCGTGCCGTTAAGTTGATTACTTCTAAATTGGCTGACGCTATCATCGAAGGTAAACAAGGGGAAGACAAGGCTGTTGAAGAAGAACTGGCAGAAGCTGCTTCAACGGAATCCCTTGAAGAATTGGTAGAAGTTGTCGAAGGCGACAATAAGTAAGTATTGAAAAGGTAGGGGCTTGGCTTTCTAAATGGCCCCCCCACCTCGACTAATATTGTAAAACCACGAAAGGGGCGGGGCCTAGCCCTCGTCCCTTTCTTTCATCATATAAATTTTGGAGGAAGAAAACTCATGGCAGAAATTACAGCTAAGCTGGTTAAAGAATTGCGTGAAAAATCAGGTGCAGGCGTTATGGACGCTAAAAAAGCCTTGGTTGAAACTGATGGTGACATGGACAAGGCCATCGAATTGCTTCGTGAAAAAGGTATGGCTAAGGCAGCTAAGAAAGCTGACCGTGTCGCTGCTGAAGGTTTGACTGGCGTTTATGTTGCTGGGAATGTGGCAGCCGTTGTTGAAGTCAATGCTGAAACAGACTTCGTTGCTAAGAACGCCCAATTCGTTGAATTGGTTAACGAAACAGCCAAAGTCATCGCTGAAAACAAGCCAGCTAACAATGAAGAAGCTCTTGCTCTAACCATGCCTACAGGAGAAACTTTGGAAGCTGCTTATGTCAATGCGACAGCAACAATCGGCGAAAAGATTTCCTTCCGTCGTTTCCAAGTTTTGGAAAAAACAGACGCTCAACACTTCGGTGCTTACCAACACAACGGTGGCCGCATCGGTGTTATCTCTGTTGTTGAAGGTGGCGACGAAGCCTTGGCAAAACAAATCTCAATGCACATCGCTGCAATGAGTCCAAAAGTTTTGTCTTACAAGGAATTGGACGAGCAATTCATCCATGACGAATTGGCTCAAATGAACCACAAGATTGAACAAGCTAACGAAAGCCGTGCTATGGTTAACAAACCAGCCCTGCCATTCTTGAAGTATGGATCTAAGGGCCAACTGACTGACGAAGTTTTGGCACAAGCTGAAGAAGACATCAAGGCTGAACTCAAGGCTGAAGGCAAACCAGAAAAAATCTGGGACAAGATCATCCCAGGTAAGATGGACCGCTTCAAATTGGACAACACCAAGGTTGACCAAGAATACACCCTCCTTGCTCAAGTTTACATCATGGATGACAGCAAGACTGTTGAAGCTTACCTTGAATCCGTAAATGCTAAGGTTGTTGACTTTGTCCGCTTTGAAGTTGGCCAAGGAATCGAAAAAGCCTCAAATGACTTTGAAAACGAAGTAGCCGCAACCATGGCCGCAGCCTTGAATAAGTAAGATACAGAGCTGTTAAGCACTTCGAAGATCTTAGGAATTCTGACGAAGACGACAAGACTAGGTTTTAAGCCTGGTCTTTTTTGTTGTGCTCCTAGGGACTTAGTCTATGCTTGCGTACACACTACTTACTCAAATAGTCCACTGAACTATTTAGGGTCTGAGCCTAGAAACTTAGAAGTGAAGAAATATCAAAAATCAGATTTTGAAGTTTGAGGAGTATTTATCCCAATGTCAGCCGTGTTTTCTTCCTTTGCATCCAACCTGCTTCAATGGCTAAAGCTTTCAAAATTTTTTCTTTTAAGGTATAATAGTCAAAGTTAGTCAAAGATAAGGAAGGGTAGTCTATGCCTGTCAAAAATACTTCGGATAATATCGAAGAATATATCAAAAATATTTTGGCCCAGTCGGGCATTGTCGAGCTCAAACGCTCCCATCTGGCAGATTCTTTTGATGTGGTTCCCAGCCAGATTAACTATGTCATCAAGACTCGTTTTACCGAAAGCCGAGGTTATGTGGTGGAAAGTAAGCGAGGGGGCGGTGGCTATATTCGGATAGCCAAGGTTGCCTTTTCTGACAAGCACCACCTGCTCAATGCCCTAGCCAATTCCGTTGGTGAAGCCATCAGCAGTCAGGTTTTTGATGATTTGATTCAACAGCTCTATGATCAAGACATTATCAGTGAGCGGGAGGGCAATATCATCCTCGCCTCATCTTCCGATGAAGTTCTGGGAGAGGATGCCCCTCAGATTCGTGCCCGCATGCTGAAAAAAATTATTCAACGACTCGATAGAAAAGGAAATCCAGATGACTGATTATTCCCTGAAAATGCAAGAAATATTTAGCCGGGCCCAGTACCAGGCTGCCCGTTACCAAAGTCAATTTTTGGAGACCTGGCATCTTCTTCTAGCCATGGTGGATACCGATGAGACGGTAGCTCATTTGGCTCTGCTGGATTTTGCGGATCAAATTGATTTGGACGAATACGAGGATGCAACCATGCTGGTCATCCGTCGTAAGCCAATCAAGGTTGCTCAGCTTAATCAAGTTTTACCGACATCAAGAGCCTTGGAGCGTATTCTGGCCTATGCCACTCGCATCGCTGGAGCTGTAAAAGCACCTCAAGTTGGTAGTGAGCACGTTCTTTTGTCCATGATGTTTGGGCGTGACAATCTAGCCGCTAGGATTTTGGAGCAGGTCGGTTTTCATTTTCAAGATGAAGGCAAGGACCAATTACGCCTGATTGACCTGCGCAAGGTTATCGAGCGCTACGCAGGCTTTTCTAAGGAAGATGTCAAGGCTATTTTTGACTTGGCCAAGCCCAAGAAATCTGGCAATAACAACTTTAGCAATATGATGGGCGGACCTCAGCCAACAACGGGTGATTTAGCCGATTTCACCCGTGATTTGACAGCTCTAGCTGCTCAAGGTCAGCTGGAAAAGGTTGTCGGCCGTGATGAGGAAATCATGCGGATGTTGCAAATTCTCAGCCGTAAGACCAAGAATAATCCTGTCTTGGTCGGTGATGCCGGTGTCGGAAAGACAGCCCTGGCTTACGGTCTGGCCCAGAGAATTGTCGAGGGAGAGGTCCCATATGAATTAGCCAACTTCCGAGTTTTGGAATTGGACATGATGTCAGTTGTGGCTGGTACCCGCTTTCGAGGTGACTTTGAAGAGCGCATGAATCAGATTATTGCGGATATTGAGGCCGATGGTCATATCATCCTCTTTGTTGATGAGGTTCACACTATTATGGGCTCTGGTAGCGGTATTGATAGCACCCTAGATGCTGCTAATATTCTTAAGCCGGCTCTTTCTAGAGGAACCCTCCACATGATTGGGGCAACGACCCAAGAAGAGTATTCTAAGCATATTGAAAAGGATGCCGCTCTATCTCGTCGCTTTGCTAGGGTTTTGATTGAAGAGCCAACGGTTGATGAGGCCTATCAGATTCTATTAGGATTGAGGGGTAGCTATGAAAGTTACCATAATGTTACCATCTCTGACCAGGCTGTCTTAACGGCTGTCAAATCGGCCCATCGCTATTTGACCAGCAAGAACCTGCCCGATTCAGCTATTGATCTGCTGGATGAAGCCAGTGCTATGGTACAAAATACGGTGAAACGTTCCTTGCCGACCTTTCTCAGTTCGGCTGACCAAGCCCTCCTCTCTGGAAATCTGGAAGCCGTCGCTGGCCTCCTTAAGACGGAAGAAGATAAGCAGAAGATTCACAAGCCTGTCGCCGTCAGGGAAGAGGACATCCTGCGGACCCTCAGCAAACTCTCAGGTATTCCGCTTGAGAAGATGACCCAGGCTGATAATCAGCGTTACCTCAATTTGGAAAAGGAACTCCACAAGCGGGTTATCGGTCAAGAGGATGCTGTCTCAGCTGTTTCCAGAGCCATTCGCCGTAACCAGTCGGGTATCCGGACCGGCAAGCGGCCAATCGGTTCCTTCATGTTCCTAGGGCCAACTGGGGTTGGTAAAACCGAGTTGGCCAAGGCCCTAGCTGAGCTCCTCTTTGATGATGAGTCAGCTCTGATTCGCTTTGATATGTCCGAGTACATGGAAAAATTTGCTGCCAGCCGGCTCAACGGAGCTCCTCCAGGCTATGTTGGTTACGAAGAAGGAGGCGAATTGACCGAGAAGGTGCGCCAGAAGCCTTATTCTGTCCTCCTTTTTGATGAGGTGGAAAAGGCCCACCCTGACATCTTCAATGTCCTCCTCCAGGTGCTGGATGATGGGGTATTGACCGACAGTCGTGGGCGCAAAGTTGATTTCTCTAATACCATCATTATCATGACCAGCAATTTGGGGGCGACGGCTCTTCGAGATGATAAAACCGTTGGCTTTGGTGCCAAGGGCATCAGGCAGGATTACCAAGCTATGCAAGGACGAATTATGGAAGAACTCAGAAAAGCCTACCGGCCTGAATTCATCAATCGGATTGATGAGAAGATTGTCTTCCACAGTTTAACACCAGACCACATGCGTCAAGTTGTTAAGTTGATGCTGAAACCACTGGCAGCTACCCTGGCTGAGAAGAAAATCGACCTTAAAGTTCAGCCAGCTGCTCTCAAACTCTTGGCTGAGCATGGTTATGATCCAGAAATGGGAGCTCGGCCTTTACGCCGAACCATTCAAACTGAAGTTGAAGACAGATTGTCCGAATTGCTCCTGTCAGGCCAATTAAAGGCCGATTCCAAACTAAAAATTGGCAGCCACAAGGGCAGTCTGAAATTTACCATTGATGACTAGAAAAAATGGGAGTGGGACTCAATCATGATTTCGGAGAAATCAATTTCCCCTTGCTCTCTAGTTTTAAGGCTTCAAGAGAGTTGATACAGTAGTCGCTATTTTGCGAACTACTGTCCCCTCCTTACTAAGTTCCCCATTCAAACTCGACAAGAGTTTGAATGGGACCTGTCGTAGGCTGTCTAGTCCACTGGACTAGACACTCCCGCCTCCGCACAGTTGACTTGGACCTATCCCTTGCCAAGCAAGGGATAAGGATATTACCGCCGTTTCACTGGCATGTGAGTGACCAAACACTAAAGTGTCAAGTCGCTCATCACAAATCAACTACGGGGTCAAACTATTTGATGTTGAAAAAGTAAGGAGGTTAGGACCTTTTGCCCCAGCCTCATGATGAAATAAGCGAACACTGGAGAATTCTGCAGGACAGAAAAGACTCTAGTATTCGCTTTTTGTTTTATCTTTTCGTTGAGCTTATACTCAATAAATTTCAAAAGTTATATTTTGATGTTTCCTTAGGTAGTACGGACGGAAGTAAACTCCTTATAAAGATACAAAGCCGTCACCCCCAAAAAGGAAAATAGAAAATCGGGTGATAGAGCATTGAGGCCCTATCGCCCGATTCTCTATTTCAACAGTAGTGTAGGGGAGTTTCATTCCTAAGATTGAGCCCAAGTCTCAAAAATCCCGTTATAAGTAACGTCAAAGCTACCACTTATAATACCACTACGGCGAAAGTATCAGGATAAGCTCGTTTCTTTTACGTAATATTACGAAAAAGTTATGTATTTGATTATATTGCTAGGTTTGATTTTACTTAGTATTAATAGCAAGGCAGTACTTATTAGCTCGTCTAAAATAACAATTAGAAAGTAAGGAAGCCTGATTATGAATTAAAAATTCTATTCAGGGACTCCAAATTACGATTTTTTAATAAATCCTCCTGAAGAGCCTTTGAGGTTGTGAAATCTAAAAGTTTTTCGTAAATGTATTCTAGAGACTTAATATCCTCTGGTCGGATTGCTAATAAAAAAACAAATTTTATTGGGGTCTGATTCCAATTGATTCCTTTTGGAATAATTGCCACAGAGATTATGCTTTTTTTTACGCTGTGATTTATAGGATGGGGGATAGCCACAATATTATCCAAAATAGTATTTGAGATTAGCTCTCTATTTAAAACATCTTGTGAAAACGTCTCTGTAACATAGCCTTTTTGAAGTAACTCATCGGACAAATCTTCTATCAATTGATTTTTTGTGAGTTTACTAGGAAATGTTTTAATGGAGAATAAATTAAATAACTGCAATTTTTGTTGTTTTGAACTAATCGTTTTTTTCAAATCCTTAAAGTTCTGTTCAAAATTACTGATATCAAAATAGAAAATTTTATCACTTATCTGCGTTGGAATAGTTGTGACAAATAGGTCGTAGTCATTCGTATCTGTCACTTCAAACTCCTTCAATGATAAATTATCTACACTTTCAATTGCCCCGGAGAAATAACGTCTTAGTCTAGATTCAATAATAGAACTTAAAATCTTTCCAGTTCCACAGATAATAGCAATTTTAAGTTTGGCGTTGGAAGAATTTTTATACTTTTCTATAGCATTAGCTAGATATAAGGCAATATAAGCAATCTCATCTTCGGAAAATGTTAAATGGAAAATGCTTTCAATTCTTGACATCTCGTTTGCAGCTAAATCAAAGGCATAGGGGAAATTATTTTTTATATGCTGGCAGATTGGATTTGTTTGACTGCCCTTAATAACAAGGACATTTAAAGCACGAATAATGTGATTGGTGAGATTGTTTTCAAGTTTTTTGTCGTAAATCCAGTCATCTGAAATTTTCTGACTTAGGTGGTTGAGTAATGATCGAACGATATCCTAGGCTAACTTTATATTATTATCACTTATATCAAGTTGTTCAATGATATTTGGGTGGTTCTCGGAAAGAATGAAAAGTATATAAGCTTGTTCACTCTTTGATAACTTGATCTGAAAAGCCTTGTTTAATTCTTCAATAAATTTATTAAATGCCTTTTGGTAAGTCTCCGATAAACTTAGAGTTGTTTAAAAGTTCTATCAATTTGATGACCATATTTAAAACGGCTAAGAGCTAGTAATATAGCTGAGAAACTATTTCGTTCAAAATAATCGGTATTATTTAATTCAATACTATCTATAAAATTATAGAAGATCACAGAAAACCCCTCGTAGTTGATATTATTACAGATATCTTTGACGGATTCGTCGTTGTCCAAAATAAAATCATCTAGATTATCTTGAAAAATCAAACTTAGTATGGCAGAGCGAATGTTAACCTCTGTAGCTAAAATAGCCTAAGTTGCTTTTGTTAGATTTCTGAATTTGGTAAGGTTCTAAGAGCTTTTTAAGAGCTCTAAAGTCGCTATATAAGGTATTTTGACTAATGAAAAATGTATTTAAAAGATACTCCTGAGTCACATAATTATCAGTAGTTAGAAAAATTCTCAGTAAAAAATCAATTCTATTTTTGGCAGAAGTGAATAAGAATGTTCCTTTATCGTCATGATGCCAAAATAGTTCAAATTCTTCTTTATCAGTATAGATTAATTTGTAACCTTTTTTTCTAACTAATTCAATCTCAGCACCGTGATTGCTGATGTAATCATTGATAGTCTTTATATCATTTCGCAAGGTTCTACTAGAAATGTTCAGTTCTTTACAGAGGATATCAGGTGGGATTGGAAGATTTCTCCTTATAAGATAGTTTAAAATATTATCTAATCGTGAATAATCTAATTTTGACATCACTTGTTCCTCCCATCTAACCCTTATTTCTAATATAAATATAACACAAAAGGAGTTTGTAACATTTTACATAATTTCCTTTAAAAATGGTAATGAACATTAAAATATTTTACTTTTAAAATATTTTAATGGAAAAAGAAGTTAGTGACATCAAACTAATTAGGGTGTAGGATACAAGTAAAGAAAGATAAAACGAGAAAGGAGAAATGGAAGATGGGCTCTAATAATATGGATATATCAAAAATAGTAACTCCCGGCTTAATCTCACTTGACTTGAAATCAATACAAAATTAGGTGTTATTGAGGAGCTGACTGACTTATTATACAAAGCTCGCGATGTTAGTAATAAGCAGGATTTTATTGAAGATGTACTCTATCGAGAGACGGAGGGTCTGACAGGGATTGGACAAGGTGTTGCTATTCCTCATGGTAAATCTCCCGCAGTTAGTAATACTACCATTTAGTAATACTACCATTGCGATTGGCCTATCAAAACTCCCCATTGAATGGGAAAGCCTTGATGGGGAGCCTGTAACAGCGGTAATTCTTTTCGCAGTCAGGGATAAAGATTCAAATACGCTCCACCTAAAATTACTGCAAAAGGTAGCAATGCTGTTAGCGGATGAAGGATTTATTGATAAATTGCACAAGGTTTCATCGAAGGAAGAGCTCATTGAGCTCTTGAAATAAAAAAGGAGCTAACAGAATGAAAATTGTAGCTGTAGCTGCTTGTACGTCGGGAATTGCTCACACTTATATCGCAAAACAGAAACTCATTCGTGCCGCTGAGTCTTTAGGACACACTATTCATGTAGAGACTCAAGGAACAATAGGTGTGGAGGATGAACTAACTGCGGATGAAATTAAAAATGCAGATGTAGCTATCCTAGCAGTCGATATCCAAACGACAGGTAACGATCGTTTTAAGGACTTACCGACTATTAAAGTGCCGACTTCAGTTGTTGTTAAAGCTCCAAAACAATTACTTGAAGAAGTAGAGGTGAAGTTACGGAGTAAAAAATAAGGAGGAAAAATAATGAAGAAAGTTGGTCAAGAGATAAAACGCCACTTGATGACTGCCATATCTTATATGCTACCTTTGGTTGTTGCATCAGGGCTTCTAATCGCAATTGGTAATCTGATGGGCGGGCAGAACGTTGACAGCCTGAAATCGATGTCTATTCCTGATGCCATGACAACTTTAGGTGTTTTTGGGATGGGACTCTTACCTTCCTTTATTGGTGGCTATATTTCGTACTCGATTGCTGACAGACCTGGTATTGCTCCTGGTTTCTTAATGGGTCAAATTGCATCATTCTTGGGAGCAGGGTTCTTAGGAGGAATTATTGGTGGATTCATTTCCGGGTATATTGCACTTTTAATTAAGAAGTATTTAAAAGTTCCAAATTGGGCTCAAGCTCTCATGCCAATGATGATTATTCCTACTCTGTCTGCCATTATCGGCGGTTTAATCATGTTCTTCGTTCTTGGAGGACCTTTAACAATCGCAACGGTTGCTTTAACAGGCTTTATTAAGGGATTGGATCAATCTCAAAAAGCCCTCTATGGATTTATCATCGGTTTTATTGGTTGTTTGGATTATGGGGGTGCAATCTCAAAGGTTCCGAACCTTATCTGCGATGGTCTGCTACTAGATGGTATTACAGGTCCTGAAGGCATTAAAGTTCTTGCCGCTATGGTGCCACCAATTGGCGTTACTTTCGCTTATCTATTGTCAAGGATTGTCAAAAAGCCAATCTATTCCAAACAAAAAGTCAACGCCATTAAGGTGGCTTTTCCAATGGGGTTATGTATGATTTCCGAAGGGGTTATCCCAATCACAATGGATAATTTGATTCGGACAGTCATTGCAACTTCACTGGGGTGCGGAGTTACTGGAGCCATTAGTTACGCCTTTGATAATGGTAGTCCAGTACCTTCTGGTGGTATCTTCGTCATTCCAGCTATGTCCAAGCCTCTAGTAGCTATAATTGCTCTACTTATTGGTTCTTGTTTGACAGCAGTTATTCTTGTCCTTTTGAAGAAAAGACGCAATGAAAATGAAGAAGACTTTGATTTGGATGATAGTGAAGAAGAAGTAGACCTTTCCGGTCTAACCTTTGAATAATTAAGAAAAATTGGAGGAAACTAATATGTTAATTAATATGGAACAAATGCTAGTGATTGCTAAAGAAAACAAGTTTGCTGTTGGTGCCTATAACATTTCTAATTTGGAGCTGGCTCGGATTGTCATTGAACAATGTGAGGAAGATAATGCCCCTGCCATTATTGAAGTCCACCCTACTGAAGTTTTCTACTGTAAGGATGACTTCTTCGCCTATGTCTTGCAACGGATCAAAAATAGCAAGGTTCCTTTTGTCCTTCACCTAGATCACGGTGATAACTTGGATAGTGTTGCTAGAGCAATTCACAATGGCTTTAGTTCAGTAATGATTGATGGCTCACTTCTGTCATGGGATGAAAATGTAGATATCACAAGAAAAACCGTTGAAATGTGCCATAGAGTTGGTGTTAGCGTTGAAGGTGAGTTAGGGACAATCGGGTCAGACAGGGACAGCTGTTGAAGATGGTCTGAAGAATGGTATTTACACTAAGCCAGAAGATGCCAAACGCTTTGTTGAAGAAACAGGAGTAGATACCCTAGCTTTTGGTATTGGTACAGCTCACGGTATTTATCCAAAGAATGTTACCCCTGAGATCCGGATTGACATCCTGAAAGATATTGTTGGGCAAGTCGATGTTCCTCTGGTTCTCCATGGCGGTTCTTCAAATCCTGATGAACAGATTGCCGAAGCTGTTAAGAATGGTATCTCAAAGGTTAATATTTCATCTGACTTCAAGCACGCCTTTTTCGATAAGGTTAGGGAAGTTTTGGCGAACGACCAAGGATGGGACCCAAACAATCTATTCCCAGTTTATATTGAAGAAGGAAAGAAGGTCGTCCATCATAAAAATCAACTATTTGATGCCCTCGGTAAGGCTCCTCTCTATAATGAACTGTCACCATGGAGGGTGGAATTTCTATAAATAAGCCTAGTCTATGTAGTTATTAGCTTGGTAAATAGTGTATCGTAATAACTAAAAGGCCAGTCCAATTGCTTATTGGGCTGGCCTTTTCAACTTCAGTTTCCTTTTTCTACCTCAGCAAACTCCAGCCGATAAGGACAAGATGAAGGGCGACAATAAAGAGAAGCACCCCGCCATGCAGGCGACGCTTGAAATAAAGATAACCGATGAATTCCCGAATGTAGGCATTGAGAGAAAAATAGAATTTGGTCTTTGCTCCATAACCGATACAAGGAATTCCTAAGTCACGAGCTATCAGTAGAGCTCGAAATAGATGATAATAGTTGGTCACAATGGCCAGATTGGCCTTATTTGCCATTAAGTGGCTGGAAAATCGCAGGTTTTCTCTGGTATTTTTGGATCTATCTTCAATGATAATGTCTTTTTCTGGGACACCTTGAGAGAGAGCATACTTGGCCATGGCCTGACCTTCGGCAATCAATTCATCCTTGCCTTGACCACCAGACAATATTAGACGACAATCAGGGTGTTTTTGATAAATCTCAATCCCCTTTTTGACGCGACTGGCTAACAAGGGGGTGACCTTATTCCCCATGAGGCCACTTCCTAGCACTAAAACATAATCTATGGGCCTCTTGAACCAGTGAATCAGGTTTAAAAAGCTAGAGATGGTATAGGCACTGATGAGGAGGATGAGATAGATGACCATGGTCGTCACCAGGGATAAGAGGCCGATGACCAGACTATTTTCCTTATAATGGCTGGCAATCATCTGGAAAAGGTAGGGGAAGGCTAGCAGACTCAGGCCAATTCCCAGAGAGAGGAGATTCTTAAGAGCATGTCCCTCGCGTTTAATCAGTTGAATCCCCTTGACCAAGAGGGTGATGATGAGGATGCTTGGTCCAGCCAAGAGAGGAAGGATGACTAGAAAAATGGCTAAGGATAGCAAGAATTTGAGAATTCTCAGGTCGAATTGATTAGCCAAATAGAAGAGGGTGGCTCCTAGAAAAAGGAGGGCCAAAACGAAATAAATTCCTAATAATAGGGTTCTGGGCTCTCTGTAATAGGTCAGTCCGAGGAGGACGAGGAAAAAGATGGTCAATAAAACTAGGGGCAAAATCGTCATATAAGATCCAATCTAGGCCTTAGATTTAGAAAGATAATAGAGGTAGGCCAAGGCGACATAGGCCACGATGAGTGAGGCTAGTCCAATCTCAAAATTACTCAGGCTTACTAGCCAGCTTTCTGTCAACTGCAATCTCATTAAACTCAATTTGAGGGCTGTTGCCGTGCTGACACTGGGGAAGGTGAAGGCAGAAAAGCCAGGGACAAACCAGGTTTTGAGATGACGAGCAAGATAAAGAAAACTCCCCCAATAAAATCCCTGTGATAGCAAGAGCAATAGTAGCAAAAAAGCAGGATGACCACTAGGATAGAGCTGCAAAAAGGCTAAGAGCAGCAGAGAACTTGGGGCCGCCATGATAGCTATATTAGGCAGTTCCTGCTCTCTTAAGGGCCATTTAGCTAGCCGATAGAATAAGGCAAGCATCAGTATCAGATAGGCTAGGAAGGTCAAGTAAAAAATCACCTGCCCCAGAAGGACCTGTCCAACTAGTCTGGCCGTTATAGAGGCAGCGGCGGGGCCAACATAGATAACGAACCAACCTGGATAAACCTGCTCCCAGCTCGCTTGTTTTTTAGCTCGGATGCTAAAAAGAATTAGGAAAGTTAGGTGACCCAGTAAACCGAGAGCCCAGATACTAAGCAGATAAGGCTTTGCCAGGGGAAGGACCAAGGGCGAGAGCATCATGGCCATGAAATAGGTCGGAAAAGTCGAGGCAGCTAAGAGGCTGGTCAATTGTTTTTGACAGTCTTTTTTATTGAGTAAGAAATAGCCAGCCAAGACTAACCACAATCCTAGACAGAGCAAGAGAAGTGAGTAACCCACCGGACGATTGACAAATTTTGTTATCAAATTGGTCAGGGCAGTCAAGCCCAATAAGAGCCCCGTTAAAGCCAATGGTAGTCTTCTTTTCATAATTATCCTTCCCACATGGTCCAGTCAAGTATTCTCTATGTTGGAATTCTGTCAAAGATTTCCTTGACCTGGTCTAGGGTTTCAGCACGAGCAACAGCTCCGCGGATTTTGGCAGCACCTGAAGTGCCTCGCAGGTAGTAAGGAGCCAGGCCACGAAATTCTCGGACAGCAATTTTTTCTCCCTTGAGGTCAACCAATCGGCTGAGATGATCGTAGGCAATCGCCAATTTCTTAGCGAAGGTCAAATCAGGCAAGACCTCTCCGGTTTCAAAGAAATGGTTGATTTGGGTGAAGAGGTAAGGGTTGTTGAGGGCGCCGCGACCAATCATAACCGCATCACAGCCTACCTCATCAATCATAAATTTAGCATCTTCCACGGTTTTAATGTCGCCATTGCCGATAAAGGGAATGGTCTTGATGGCTTGTGCCACCTGGGCTAGGGTTTCATGGTCGCAGTGGCCGGTGTACATCTGTTCTCGAGTCCGGCCGTGCATAGCCAGAGCAGCCACACCAGCTTCCTCAGCCGCTAGGGCATTTTCGACAGCCAGAGAGTTATCCGCCCAGCCGGTCCGCATCTTGACAGTCAGAGGGATATTGAGAACGGACTTAACAGTTTTCACCACCTGATAAATCTTGTCAGGGTCCTTGAGCCACATGGCCCCAGCTTCGTTTTTGACAATCTTGTTGACCGGGCAGCCCATATTGATGTCCACCAAGTCCGTCTTGGTGTTAGCCTGAATAAATTCTGCTGCTCGAGCCAGGCTGTCACCGTCATTGCCGAAAAGCTGGATGGAAACAGGGTGCTCGCCCTCATCAATATGGAGCATGTGGAGGGTCTTTTCGTTATTGTAGAGAATACCCTTGTCAGAAACCATCTCCATGACAACCAGGCCAGCCCCGAATTCCTTGGCAATGGTCCGGAAGGCTGAATTGGTCACGCCCGCCATGGGAGCCAGCACAGTGCGGTGAGGAATCTCGACGTTCCCAATCATGAAGGCCGAATTAAGCTTGGTCATTAATGATGTCCTCCAGGTCTTTTTCATCAAAGTTGTAGGTCTTGCCGCAGAATTGGCAGGTAATCTCCGCACCACGGTCCTCATCCTTCATGGCCCGCAATTCTTCCTTAGCTAGATTAGCTAGGGCTGCTTGAAAACGCTCCTTGCTACAGTCACAGGCAAAGGAAAGGTCTTCTTCCGCCAGAATCTTGTAGGGTTCATCGCCGTAGATGGCCTCAATCAGGGCCTGGGTGTGGTTGTCGGACTCTAGGAGGCTAGAGATAGCCGGCATTTCCTGAATGCGTTTTTCAAAACGGGCAATCTCCTCTTCCTTGGCATCAGGAAGGACTTGGAGCATGAAGCCACCAGCCACCTTAACCTTGTCATTTTCATCCAAAAGGACATTGAGGCCGACAGCCGACGGTGTTTGCTCGCTTTCGGTCAAGAAGTAGGCGAAATCCTCACCAATTTCTCCTGAAACTAGGGGCGTTGTCGAAGTATAAGGACGACCGGTGCCGTAGTCAACGATGGAGACAAATTGCCCCTGCCCCATGAAGGGCCCGACCAAGACCTCGCCAGTAGCAGTCTTCTTAATGTCAACGCCAGGGTTTTGGATGTAGCCCTTGACATGGCCAGCCGTATCGGCGACAGAGATAATGTGGCCAAAAGAGCTGTTACCAATGACCTTGACCGTAACCTTGGCCAGGCCTTTTTGGTTGGCAGCCAGGATTTGGTTGGCGATCAGGGTGCGACCTAGGGCCACGGTTGATGATGATAGGGTGCCATGCTTTTCTTGGGCAGTCTTGACTGTTTGCGTGCTATCCAAGATATAGGCCCGAAAAGAGCCAGAACTTGCAATTGTTTTAATCAGTTTATCCATAGTGCTTCTATTATAGCATAAAAGAAGCCTGGAGATACTCGGGCCACACTGTCTACCTGTCGTCTCCAAACTGGTAACAATAGTCTGCTCTAAAAGGACTTTATAGGCTTGTTTAGTGATAAGAAGATACCTGGTCAATACCACTAGTTTGTCTGGTCTAGTAAGGTAGCCAATCACTCTTAGAAAGATAGGGCTTAGCCACTCTTAGGAAATTGAAGTCTGAGGGAGTAAAGACTTGTCCGAACAGGTAATATCATCCCACCCAATCCATGATAGAAAGAAGGGGCAACAGGTTCCCATTCAGATCTATCCATGATAGTTTGTCCTTAGGGCTACCAAACTCGGTGTCAAAGAATTTTCATAAAAGTTTGTAAACTAAGCTTTCAACCTTGCCCTTATCTTTCTATCCTTGTGCAAGTTTTCTTGCCTGCCCCCTTAAAATCTGGTATAGTTATCTCTAAAGATATATTGGAGGGTTCTTTTATTATGCAATTTACAGGTATTTTTATCTTGCTTATTCTTCTTGGAGGAATGCTGTTTATGTCCTCACGGACACAAAAAAAACAAAAGCAAGCGCGTGATGAAATGCAGACGAAACTGGTTAAAGGTGCAGAAGTAGAAACTATCGGTGGTCTGATTGCGACTGTTGATGAAGTTGACCAAGCTAATAACCGTATCGTTCTTGATGCCGAAGGGGTTTATTTGACCTTTGATTTGCAACGTTCAATCTTGAAGGTCATCTCGTCACCAGCTAGTGAATCAGCTGTCTCAACTGATGAACAAGCTAAGGATAGCGAGCAAACTAAAGAAGATAATGACCAAGCCGAAACAGCTATTGAAGAATAATCTCGTCCGAAGCTTATAGCTCAGATACTCATTCAGCTAGAAAGCTTAGGCCTAGCAAGGCTGTACCCGACTTCGACGTAAACAAAGCTCAATCTCTTGGGGTTGGGCTTTTTGAGTATATAAAATATTCAATTAGGTCTCATTAACAGGGTGTCCCCGTGCTCACTTAGGTCCTTATAACTGGCTTCTAGTCTGGGAAGTCATCTTATGAGTTAGCTTGGTATATGTCACAACTAAAAGTGCAATCTGCCTTAATTTATGGTAAAATTTTAGGAGTATGGCTATATTTAAATTCAAGAAAAATCAAGAGACGCAGAGTCTGGAAAAAATCCCCAAACACATTGGGATTATTATGGATGGCAATGGTCGCTGGGCCAAGAAACGCCTGCAACCACGTGTCATGGGCCACAAGGCTGGTATGGATGCCCTGCAAAGGGTGACCATCAAGGCTTCTGATCTGGGGGTCAAGGTCTTGACCGTCTATGCCTTTTCAACAGAAAACTGGTCTCGCCCTGCCGATGAGGTCAAATTCATCATGAATCTGCCCGTTGAGTTTTTCGACAAGTACGTGCCTGAGCTCCATAAGAATAAGGTCCGAGTTCAGGTCATCGGAGATGCCAGCAAGTTACCCCAGGCAACCTTTGATGCTATGGAGCGGGCCTGTGCCAAGACCAAGCACAATTCTGGTCTGGTCTTAAACTTTGCCCTCAACTATGGTGGTCGAGCAGAGATAGCCGCGGCAGTTCAGGCTCTGGCTCAGGAAGTTAAAGATGGGGAGTTAGACCCGACAGCTATTGACGAAGACCTGATAGCCAATCACTTGATGACCAAGGACCTGCCATATTTGTACCGAGATCCAGATTTGATTATTCGGACCAGCGGTGAGTTGCGGCTGAGCAACTTTCTGCCCTGGCAGGCAGCCTATAGCGAATTTTACTTTACCAAGGTGCTCTGGCCAGATTTCAATGAAGACGAATTGGTCCAAGCCATTGCTGAATTTAACCACCGCCAGAGACGCTTCGGTGGTGTCTAAGAGGAGACAAGTATGCGTGAACGTGTGATTTACGGGGGGATTGCTGGTGCCATCTTTCTAGCCTTCTTATGGCTGGGCCACCTTCCCTTTCAATTATTCGTCGGAGTTTTGGCCATGATTGGGATCTCCGAGCTTTTCAAAATGAAGGGCCTAGAAATCTTTTCCTTTGAAGGAGTTCTGGCCATGTTGGCAGCCTTTGTGCTGACGGTTCCTATGGGGACCTATCTGACCTTCCTGCCCTTGGATGCCAGCTGGACCTGTTTTGGTCTCATCAGCTTTATGCTTTTGGCCGGAACAGTTTTTAACAGCGACACCTATTCCTTTGACGATGCGGTCTTCCCCATTGCCTCGGCGGTCTATATTGGCTTTGGTTTCCAAAATCTGGTCAATGCTCGTCTGGACAGTATCAATAAGGTCCTCTTTGCCATTTTTATCGTCTGGGCCACCGATATTGGTGCCTATATGATTGGTCGCCAATTCGGACAAAATAAACTGATGCCCAAGGTCTCACCCAATAAAACTATTGAAGGGAGCCTGGGAGGAATTCTCTCAGCCCTGGTGGTCTCCCTCATTTTCATGTTGGTGGACAAGACCGTTTACAGTCCCAAGTCCTTCCTCGTCACCATGATTTTGGTGGTCGTCTTTAGTGTCTTTGCCCAATTTGGTGACCTGGTGGAAAGCTCCATCAAGCGTCACTTTGGTGTTAAGGACTCCGGAAAAATGATTCCAGGACATGGAGGCATTCTCGATCGCTTTGACAGCATGATTTTTGTTTTTCCTATCATGCATTTCTTTGGATTATTCTAATGTTCTTTGATTTTCAAAACTTTCAACATACAAATCTGGTCCTATCCTGAAAAAAGTGGCATTGGTTTAACCAATGATCCAAGGACAAGGTGATACTTTCGCCAAAGTGGTATTCTTAGCAACAAATACAGTTGTTGCTAAGAACGGTTTTTTTGAGACCGAGGCTCAAAAAATAGCAATGAAACTCCGTAAGGAGATTGCTTGCAACCGCACTGTTTAAGAAAGTATCAAAAGAATAAATTTTGATTTTCGAAGAGTCTAATCACTGGGTGGGCTTGGCCCACCTCGCCATTTAGAGGTTATCAATGCTTTTAAACATTATTATCTTCATCATCGTCTTCGGGATTATCGTGACGGTGCATGAATATGGACACTTTTATTTTGCCAAAAGATCGGGCATCCTCGTGCGTGAATTTGCCATCGGGATGGGGCCGAAAATCTTTGCCCATATTGGCAAGGATGGTACGGCCTACACCATTCGGATGCTACCTCTGGGTGGTTATGTTCGAATGGCTGGTTGGGGCGATGACAAGACCGAAATCAAGACAGGGACCCCTGTCAGCCTAAGCCTGAATGAACAAGGCCTGGTCTCTCGAATTAATCTGTCAGACAAGCAACTGGATAATGACAGCCTGCCCATGAATGTGACTGCCTACGATTTAGAAGACCAGTTGCAAATCACAGGACTGGTGCTGGATGAAACCAAGACTTACTCGGTTGACCATGATGCCACTATCGTCGAGGAGGATGGAACCGAAATCCGCATTGCTCCGTTGGATGTCCAGTATCAAAATGCTAGTGTCTGGGGCCGGATGATTACCAACTTTGCTGGTCCCATGAATAATTTCATTCTGGGGACCCTGGTCCTCATCCTTATGGTTTTCATGCAGGGTGGTGCCCCCAATCCTAATACCAATGCCATCCGCGTCGCTGACGGCGGCCCAGCTCAAACCGCTGGACTTAAGACTGGCGATAAGATTTTAAGTATCGGTGATAAGAAGGTTGAGAATTGGGAGGACCTGACCCAGGCAGTCGCTAGCTCAACCAAGGGCCTGAAAAAGGATGGTTCAATTAGCCTAACCGTCAAGGACAAATCCAAGCAGGTCAAGAAGATTCAGGTCAAGCCCAAGAAGTCTAATGGCTCCTACCTGATTGGCGTTCAGCAGGCTCTCAAGACAGATTTTTGGAGCAAGCTGGTCGGTGGCTTCAACCTGGCCCTGACTGCCATGACCCAACTGATTCGGGCGGTGGGCAATATCATTCTCCACTTTAGCCTTAATAAACTGGGTGGTCCTGTGGCCATGTATCAGATGGTTGGACAGGCAGCCCACTCCGGCCTGGTGGATGTTCTTTTTCTGATGGGCATGCTATCCATGAATCTGGGCGTGGTCAATCTCTTTCCAATTCCGGCTCTGGATGGCGGTAAGATCCTCATCAATATTATCGAGGCCATCCGTCGCAAGCCCCTCAAGCAAGAAACAGAAACCTATATCACCCTAGTCGGTGTGGCCATTATGTTGGTGCTCATGGTTGCCGTCACCTGGAACGACATCATGCGGGCCTTCTTCTAATATTCAATGAAAATCAAACGTTGACGGGAGCAAGGCCCTCAGCCAGCAAGTGGAGGAAAACATCAATCGCTCATTTGATTGTCAACTCAGAAAAATTGTTTATTCTCCTTTATCCCAACCTTGCCCTGCAAGAAGCTCCGGTGGCCGTTCTTGTTGCAAGTCCAGACAGAAAATTTTGCCTCGTCCCCTAGCTCTTTTAATGTTCAGAGCCTATAAATCTACCAGTTCCTCTATCTTCATAACTCTAGTTGAAAGGAAAGCCCTGTCTCTTGGCGGGGCGAAAAAACTCATGAAACAATCTCAAATGTTGATTCCAACTCTGCGGGAAATGCCAAGTGATGCCCAAGTTATTAGCCACGCTCTCATGGTTCGGGCTGGCTACGTCCGCCAGGTTACGTCCGGTGTCTATTCCTACTTGCCTCTGGCCAATCGGGTTATCGAAAAATTCAAGACCATCATGCGAGAAGAATTCGATAAGATTGGAGCAGTCGAAATGCTGGCTCCAGCCCTCTTGACCGCTGATCTTTGGAAGGAATCTGGACGGTACGATACTTATGGAGAAGACCTCTATAAGCTCAAAAACCGTGACCAGGCCGAGTTCATCCTAGGACCAACCCACGAAGAAACCTTCACAACCCTGGTTCGAGATTCGGTCAAGTCCTACAAGCAACTGCCCATGAATCTTTACCAAATTCAGGCCAAGTATCGTGATGAAAAACGTCCCCGCAACGGTCTTTTGCGGACGCGGGAATTTATCATGAAGGATGGTTACAGCTTCCATGCTAACTACGACAGCCTGGATGATACCTATGAAGACTACCGCAAGGCCTATGAAGCTATCTTCACCCGGGCGGGACTTGATTTCAAGGGCATCATTGGTGATGGCGGTGCCATGGGTGGTAAGGATAGTCAAGAATTTATGGCAGTGACTCCTGACCGGACCGACATTAATCACTGGGTCGTCTTGGATAAATCAATCAATTCGCTAGAGGAAATTCCCGAGGATGTCATGGCTCAAATCAAGGATGAGCTTAATAACTGGTTGGTTTCTGGAGAAGACATCATTGCCTACTCTGACCAGTCCAACTATGCAGCTAATCTAGAGATGGCTACCAGCCTCTACAAGCCTAGTCAGGCTGTCACAACCCAAGAAGAAGTAACCAAGGTTCAAACTCCAGATTGCAAGACCATTGACGATGTCGCAGCCTTCCTCAAGGTCAATGAAGGCCAAACCATCAAGACCCTCTTCTTTATGGCAGATGACCAGCCAGTCGTTGCCCTCTTGGTGGGTAATGACCAGGTTAATGATGTCAAGCTCAAGAACTATTTGGGAGCTGACTTTCTTGAACCGGCCAATGAAGACCAGGCAAAAGCAACATTCGGGGCAAAATTTGGTTCCCTAGGACCAGTTGGTCTACCAGACGAAGTGATCATTATCGCCGACCGCAAGGTGCAAGACCTTGCTAATGCTGTTGTCGGGGCTAATGAGGATGGCTACCACCTGACCGGTGTTAACCCTGGCCGCGATTTCACTCCTAAAGATTATGTTGATATTCGTGAGGTCAAGGAAGGTGAGCCTTCACCAGACGGTCAAGGAGCCCTCAAGTTCGCCCGCGGAATTGAAATTGGGCACATCTTTAAACTAGGAACCCGCTACTCAGAAAGTATGGGAGCCAATATCCTCGATGAAAATGGCCGTTCTACCCCAATTATCATGGGTTGTTACGGTATCGGCGTCAGCCGGATTCTCTCAGCTGTCATCGAGCAGCACGCCCGCCTCTTTGTCAATAAGACTCCTAAGGGGGCCTATCGCTTTAGCTGGGGCATCAATTTCCCTAAGGAATTGGCTCCATTTGATGTCCATCTGATTACGGTCAATACCAAGGACCAAGCAGCTCAAGACCTGACCGCCCAGTTGGAAGGCCAATTGACAGGAGCTGGCTACCAAGTCCTGACCGATGACCGCAACGAGCGGGTCGGCTCTAAATTCTCCGACAGCGACCTGATTGGTCTGCCAATCCGAGTGACCGTTGGAAAAAAGGCAGCCGAAAACATCGTTGAAGTCAAAATCAAAGCGACTGGCGACACCATCGAAGTTAATGCTCAAAACCTCCTAGAAACCCTGCCTATCCTGACCAAGGAATCTTGAATAATCTAGAAGACTGTCACCGCCTTGCGGAGGCAGTTTTTCCTTCTCTTTCTTGAAAATTGAGGCCTTGGCTACTTTTCAATGCAGATTTGTTATAATAGACCTAAAAGAAAAGAAGGTGATTCTATGAAATTAACAACGCTGGGATGCTGGGGCGCCTATCCCTATCAGGATGGTGGGACAACCTCCTATTTGGTGACCGGTCATAATGGTTTTCAGCTACTTATGGACGCAGGAAGTCGGGCGGTGACCGAGCTAGAAAAGGAAATCAGTCCGCTGGATTTGGATGCGGTTATCATCAGTCACTACCACCCCGACCATGTAGCTGATTTGGGCGTGCTCCGCCACTATTTCCAACTCTACCCCAAACATCTCTGGGAACCTAAGGTCTTGCCAATTTACGGTCACGATGAGGACCGCTATGAATTTGCCAAACTGACCATGGATGGCGTTTCCCAAGGTCATGCTTATGATGTGACCGGCATTGAGCAAATCGGTCCCTTTGATATCAGCTTCATCAAGACGGTCCATCCCGTTCCTTGCTATGCTTTTCGGATTGTGGAAAGGGAGACCGGACAGGTCCTGGTCTTCACCGGCGATACGGGCTATTTTGATGGTCTAGCCGATTTTGCCAAGGGGGCAGACCTCTTCTTGGCCGATGTCTATCTTTACGAGGGCAATGAAAATCATCCAGCCCACCTGACCTCAAAAGAAGCTGGTCAGATCGCCCAGCAGACTGGCGTTAAAAAATTGGTTCTGACCCATGTGCCACCTCTACCCCCACAAGGGATTGACCCCGACCGTCACTTGGACATTTTACGAGAAGAAACGCAAAACTTTGCTGGAGCCATTCCCGTAGAATTGGCTCAGCCCCAAAAGGCTTGGGACCTAGGTGCTAACTAATGACCGACTTCACCCAAGACCAAAAAGAAGCCTTCATGCGAGAGGCTCTCAAGGAAGCCCAGAAGTCTCTAGCAAAGGAAGAAATTCCCATCGGCTGTGTCATTGTTAAGGAGGGCCAGATTATCGGCCGTGGTCATAATGCCCGCGAGGACCTCAACCAAGCCATCATGCATGCCGAAATCATGGCCATCAATCAGGCCAATCAAGCTGAGGGGAACTGGCGACTTTTGGATAGCACCCTCTTTGTCACCATCGAGCCCTGCGTCATGTGCAGTGGAGCAATCGGACTGGCCCGCATTCCCCAGGTCATCTACGGGGCAGCCAATCAAAAATTTGGAGCAGCTGGCAGCCTCTATGACATCCTGACCGACCAACGACTCAATCACCGTGTCCAAGTCGAGACTGGCATCTTAGAGGCCGACTGTGCCAAAATCATGCAAGATTTTTTCCGAAATCGGAGGAAGCAAAAATGAAGCAAAAAAAGAACCACATCATAATTGCAAGTTGCTTCTTGCTTTTAAGTTTTCTATTTGCCCTATTTTTAGTCAAAAATATCCCTTTTCAAACCTGGGCCTTTGAGCGTCATCAGAATTTGCTGAGCTGGTATATCCGCCCTGTTCTGATTGTTCCAATCATGTATTTTTCTTACAAGAGACAGATTGTCGGCGTAACAGCCAGCATTTTTGCGCTCTTGACCAGCATGATTTGGTTTCCAGTGCCGAGCGAAACGCCTGCCTTGGTGAGGGAGTTTTTGACCGATGAGCGCCAGTTTTTGCAAGCGACTTGGGGCGTGAAAGAATATCTCTTCGCCTTTCTCGTCGTCAGCTTTTTTATCCTTATCGTGCGGGCAACCTGGCTGCATAGCTGGAAGTTGGTCGGCTTGATTTTGATTGCGACGGCCTTTTTGAAAATGATTTGGTCTTACTTAGATAGCGGCAATGCGGGCTTGACTATTGCTTTACCTGCAATGCTGGGTTTGATTATTTGCCTGCTCGTTGTGGCTTTTTTGAAAAGGGAAAAGTAAGGCTTGGCTTCTTTTTCATTTTATGTTATAATGGCGGTGGAGCAACAGTTCTGCGTGAAGCGGGTCAGGGGAGGAATCCAGCAGCCCTAAGCGAGTGTGGATTGTGTGCTCTTTTTGCGTATAGAAAATAAACCCTATGAAATCAAGGTTTCACAGTTTTTTTGTTAGGTCGGATATTGAAAAAGGGGCAAAAAAAATTCAAATTGAGATAATAGCTCTTTAGTGAATATGCTATAATATTTTTTGACACAAACGACACCGCCTTGGAAAGGGGTGAGTTGTCCTATGTGGCAAGAAATTTTCATAAATATCGTCGCACCAATTATTGTTGGGGTAGTGCTTGCACTATTTTCTAAATGGCTAAATAAGAAAGATGACGATTGAGTGCCATTAGCTCGGAACTTGGTAGTCGCAACCAAGTAAAAAAGCCTCCTACTTTGTGGACGATGTAGGGGGCTTTTCCGTTGCCTATGTGTAGGCAAGAAATTCTCATTCGCAAGTCTATTTTATCGAAGTTTGGAAGGTTTGTCAAATTTATTGTTATTAGGATTTGCTAACTTCAAGCACCCCTTAATTTTGAAAAACTGCCCCTAGAATTTTGGCCTAATTTGGGCAAAACGAGGACCTCAAGGACTAGTTTCCTGACTTCCCTAGCATGGGGTTAAGTTCGCTAAGAAGGAGCTTCCTTTTGTCTGACAAGAGCAATGTTGCACTAGAAGGGGTTCCTTTTGTCTATTAAGCAAGCAAGGGCTTTTTCGTGAGGTCACCTCCATGGCCTTTGGTGAGGGGGTGGCCCTACTTTTCGTCCTTGTTACCGGTTTCCTTTTTTCGCTAAAAAGGTTGAAAAATCACTAATAAAAGAGTAAACTGTATAGGAATATTGTTTAAAAAGGGAGTACCATAATGGGACATATTAAATTTGATTATTCAAAAGTTCTAGATAAGTTCATCGCAGCTCATGAAATTGATTATATGCAGCCACAAGTAACTGCACTTGATAAGGTTTTACGTGATGGTTCAGGTCAAGGTGGTGAAATGACTGGTTGGCTTAATCTGCCAGAGAACTACGATAAGGAAGAGTTTGCCCGTATCCAAAAGGCTGCTGCCAAGATTCAATCTGACAGCCAGGTCCTTGTTGTTATTGGTATTGGAGGTTCTTACCTCGGTGCCCGTGCAGCTATTGATTTTTTGAATAATTCCTTTGTCAACTTGCAAGCGGCTGATAAGCGTAAGGCTCCACAAATTCTTTATGCTGGAAATTCAATTTCTTCAAACTACTTGGCTGATTTGGTTGACTATGTTGCTGACAAAGATTTTTCAGTCAATGTCATTTCTAAATCTGGGACAACAACTGAGCCGGCTATTGCCTTCCGTGTTTTTAAAGAGCTCTTGGTTAAAAAATATGGTCAAGAAGAAGCTAACAAGCGGATTTATGCAACAACAGATCGTGCTAAGGGAGCGGTCAAGGTTGAAGCAGATGCTAATGATTGGGAAACCTTCGTCGTTCCAGATAGCGTCGGTGGTCGTTTCACCGTCTTGACACCAGTTGGCCTTTTGCCAATTGCTGCTTCAGGAGCTGACATCACTAAGTTGATGGAGGGAGCCAATGCAGCTCGGAAGGCCTATTCATCAGATAAAATTGCTGAAAATGAAGCCTACCAATATGCTGTTATTCGCAATATCCTTTATAGAAAGGGTTATGTGACTGAAATCTTAGCCAACTATGAACCATCTTTGCAATACTTTAGCGAATGGTGGAAACAGTTGGCTGGCGAATCAGAAGGTAAGGATCAAAAGGGAATCTACCCAACCTCAGCTAACTTTTCGACAGACCTACATTCACTGGGTCAATTTATTCAAGAAGGAATGCGGAACCTTTTTGAAACCGTTGTTCGTGTTGAAAAACCTCGCAAGAATATTACAGTTCCAGAAATGGCTGAAGATTTAGATGGTCTTGGTTACCTACAAGGTAAGGATGTCGACTTCGTCAATAAAAAAGCGACTGATGGCGTTCTCTTAGCCCACACAGACGGCGGTGTTCCTAATACCTTCCTGACCATCCCAGAGCAAGATGAGTACACACTCGGCTACACGATTTACTTCTTTGAATTGGCAATCGGTCTATCTGGTTACCTCAATGGTGTCAATCCGTTCAACCAGCCAGGTGTTGAAGCCTACAAGAAGAACATGTTTGCCCTACTCGGTAAACCAGGCTTTGAAGATTTGGGTGCTGAATTAAATGCTCGTCTTTAAGATGAATGCTCAATAATACTCAAGCAGTTCCTTAACAGGTCCTGCTTTTTTTGTTAAGAATTAGTGTACGGTTTTTTTTCTGACTCCTAAAAAAAGTGTCTTAATTATTTTTGTAAGCGTTTTATAATAAAACTAGAAAAATTACAAAGGAGCAGACAAATGAAAGATTGGTTAAATATCGCAGGAAAAACTGTTATTGTGACAGGGGCTTCATCGGGTATTGGTCAGGCTATTGTTAAAGAATTGCTTGACTTAGAAGTTAATGTGGTCAACTTTGATATTGCAAACAATGACTTAGAACATGAACATTATCTTTTTGTAAAAGTTGATGTCACTTCCCGTCAAGAAGTTGAAGCCGGTGTAGCAGCTGTAGTTGAGCGTTTTGGTACAGTTGATGCTGTTGTCAATAATGCCGGAATAAATGTTCCCCGTCTTCTAGTTGATCCTAAGGACCCTCACGGTCAGTATGAATTAGATGATGCTATCTTTGAGAAAATTACCATGATTAATCAAAAAGGTGTTTTTTTAGTCAGCCAAGCCGTCGGTCGCCTCCTAGTTGCTAAAAAACAAGGGGTTATCATCAATATGGCCTCCGAAGCAGGTCTGGAAGGATCCGAAGGCCAGAGCGCCTATGCGGCAACCAAGGCAGCTGTCTATAGTTATACACGTTCCTGGGCCAAGGAACTTGGTAAGCATGGTGTTAGAGTTGTCGGAATTGCTCCAGGAATCATGGAAGCAACCGGCTTGAGAACGCTTGCATACGAAGAAGCCCTTGGTTATACTAGAGGGAAAACGGTGAATGATATACGAGCAGGCTATGCTTCAACAAGCACTACCCCACTCGGTCGTAGTGGTAAGTTGAGCGAGGTAGCTGATTTAGTCGCTTATTATATTTCGGATCGTTCCAGTTATATAACTGGGATTACAACCAATGTAGCTGGAGGTAAGACACGTGGATAGGTAAATAGAAAGGGGAGAGAAAGTGGCAGTCGTTAATCGCTGGTATCAAATCTTAAATACCTTGGTGGCTCAGCACCATGTTTCACTAGATGAAATGCTGGGAATTCTTGAGGTCAGCCCTCAGACCCTCCAAAACAGCATTGAGCAATTAAATGATATTTTAGATCGAGATGTCCAAATTAGACAAGAAGATAGTATGCTCTACCTGGATGTGCTTGATTATGCCCGTTTAGAGGAGATTTTATCGGGAAAGTTGAGAAGGAAAACAGACTTCAACTCTTCCAGTAAAAGAGTTGCTTATCTTATTAAGCGCCTTTTACAGGCCAACCAGCCCTTGCTGATTGATGATTTGGCAGAAGATATGGGGGTCAGTCGTTCAACAATCAATAAGGATTTAAAAAAAGTTAAACGTCTGGCCAGTGACTATCAGATTAGCATCACAGGGACACCTAATCGAGGCTTGGAGGCGATGGGGAAAGAGTTAGACTATAGACTTTTTTATACTGATGAAGTTTATGCTTACTTTGAGCCCAGCCATCTCCAAGACGAGACGCTCTTGTTTTTAGATCAGCTCCGCGAGAATTATTCTTTGCCAAAGAAAACCGAGGAACAGCTTAAAAAAGCTTTAGCCATTGGTATTTCTCGCATCAAACGTCAACGATTTTTATCTGAGGAAATTCCCTATTTCACTAATGAACTGAGAGAATCTGAGCTAATGGAGAAGCTGATTTACCACGTGGAATTGAATTATCAAATCTCCTTGAGTCAATACGAGCAGGACTTTCTCAGTTATCCTCTCAATCTTCAGTTTATTGATGGCCTGGTTTATAAGCCCTCTCCTTCGGACAATCTGGAGCGGATTTATCAGGCTATGATTAGTGAAGTCAAGGAGAAGCTTGATATTGATTTTGATCAAGAAAAACTCTTCCAAAATTTACAAACACATTTTAAATTCTTGCTCAATCGCTTGATTTTTCACGCTCAAGCTGGTGATATTTTTCATGGGGAGATACGGTTAAAATATCCTCTGGCTTATGAAATATCACGGGTGGCAGTTGAAAAGTTGCAGACCTACCTTCATCATTCGGTATCCCCTTCTGAAATCAGCTACCTAGCTCTTTATTTTGAATTGATTTTGAATGAGCGGAATCACGACTCTAGTAGCACCCGCCCGCAGATTGCTGTGGTTTGTACAACTGGACGGGGAACCGCTGCCATGATTAGTCGCCAGCTCAGGCGTGTTTTGGGCAATAACGTAGAGATTACTCAATTTTCTGAAGAAAGTTTTAATCCGCAAAATGATGACAACTACTTTGCTATTTTTACAACGATTCCCTTAAAATTGGAACAGCTGAAATCTCCAGTCATTAAAATCAGTAACCTTTTTGATGACCAGTGGTTGCGAGATGAGTGGCAGAAGGTCAACGCCTACCATCAGAGCCATCTGGAAACAGTTCAACTGAGATTTGTCAGATTGGCTCCCAGTCAATCCTATCTGTCCTATCTGGAAAGGATGTGTCAGTTACTTGAAGATGAAGGCTTGGTGGATGGTGCTTTTAAAAGTCGTATTTTAAACCGTGAGCAAAGGCAGTCAACCATTTTTGGGAATGATATTGCCTTTCCTCACGCCATTAATCAAGCTAGTTCGCAAACAATTTTAATCTTAGGCTTATTAGAGGAGACCTATCAAGCCGAAGATAAATCTGTTGATTTCATCTTCATGGTAGCCATTTCTGAGCAGCTAGATAATCAAACAGAGATAGAGCTTTTAGATCTCTACGATGATATTTTCCGCCTTGCCGGTAACCAGTCTGCCAAGAAGGACTTAAAACTGATCCAGACTCAGGAAGATTTTCTCGCTTTAGCCAAAAGTAAAGGAGTATTCTAATGAATTTTATCTACACTTTTGCGGTCTTTGTGGTACTTGCCTACATTGTACAAGTTATCTTAGGACTGCGACAGTTGAAACATTTTAACCGAGTTTACGCTAGATTACGGAAAAAAGGCCGGGTAGCAATTGGCCGCAATTCGGGTCGGATCAAGGCTGGAACAATCGTTATGTTTGCCATTGACGAAGAGGGTAAGGTTTTAGAGGGACAAAAGATGCAAGGGGTCACAGTAATGGCTAAGTTTAAGTCCATGCCAGCCTATCTTGGTCAGGACATCCACTATTTCGATCATTACAATCCTTTGGTTCGTCAAGAGAATAAATTGCTGCAGTTGGCTATTGAGGATGCTAGGGATGTCTTTTTAAAGACAGAGGCTGGTGTCTATCACGATGCTCCCCGAACCAGTCCATTTTCGGACCTTGGTTTGCGAGCCAGACTGCTCCTAGGCCATTTGAAAAAGCATAGTCAGTAAGTCCGAGTATTAAGCTAAATATTAAAAACTTGCTTATATAAGCAAAAGATAAAAAAGGAGTTTTTTATGAATTACGTTACAAAATTTGCTGAAGGCTTTATGAAGCTCTTTCAGTCGGGTGGTGAAACCTTTATGTCTTGGATGACAGGAATCGTTCCAGTTGTCCTCATGCTCTTAGTAGCCATGAATGCTCTTATTGCCCTTCTAGGTGAGGAGAGGGTTAATAAACTGGCAGCGATTTCTGCCAGCAACCCCATCAGCCGTTATATGATTCTGCCCTTTATTTCAGCCTTTATGCTGGGGAATCCGATGGCCATTAGTATGGGGCGTTTTATGCCAGAATACTATAAACCAAGTTATGTCGCCTCCCAGATGCAATTCTGCCATACCTCAAATGGGGTTTTTCCCCATATCAATCCAGGTGAACTCTTCGTTTGGTTAGGGATTGCTTCGGGAATCAAAACATTGGGATTGAGTCAGATGGACTTAGCCATCCGCTATTTGCTGGTAGGGCTGATCATGAACTTCTTTGCCGGCTGGATTACTGATTTTACAACCGCTTGGGTTTGTAAGCAACAAGGTCTGAGCTTGAGTAAGACCTTGAAAGATAGGTAGGAACGAGAAAGAGGTCTCTTATGAGTTACAAAAGTATAAAAGTTGTTAAAGGTAATGGTGGTTTTGGGGGTCCTTTGGTCATTACCCCAACGGATGAGAAGCATAAATTTATCTATATCACAGGTGGGGGTGAAAAGCCAGCCATTGTTGATAAAATCGTGGAATTGACTGGAATGGAGGCTGTTAATGGCTTTAAGACTTCGATTCCAGACGAGGAAATTGCCCTAGCTATTGTTGATTGCGGTGGAACCTTGCGCTGTGGTATTTATCCCAAGAAGGGGATTCCAACCATCAATATTGTGGCAACTGGTAAAAGTGGCCCCCTAGCCAAATACATTACGGAAGATATCTATGTATCAGCTGTTGACCTCGATCAAATCACTGCTACTGATGAAGTGGGGCAAGCCAGTCAACCTGTCTCTGCCAGTGCGGAAAGCAAATCAGCCAGCAGTTATGATACCAGTAAAAAAATTACAGAGCAAAGGGCTGAGACCAGCTTTGTTGCCCGGATTGGTATGGGAGCTGGTAAGGTCGTGGCTGTCTTTAATCAGGCCGCGCGTGATGCCATTCAAACCATGTTGAATACCATTCTCCCCTTCATGGCCTTCGTGTCACTCCTGATTGGTATCATTAATGGTTCCGGAATAGGAAATTGGATTGCCAAGCTGATGATTCCCCTAGCTGGTAATATTTGGGGCTTAATCCTAATTGGCTTTATCTGTTCACTCCCATTCTTATCTCCACTTTTAGGGCCAGGTGCCGTTATCTCCCAAATTATCGGTACCCTGATTGGTGTTGAAATTGGGAAGGGTCATATTCCTCCTCAAATGGCACTGCCAGCCCTATTTGCTATCAATACGCAAAATGGTTGTGACTTCATTCCAGTAGCCTTGGGTCTTTCAGAGGCAGAGGTCGAAACCGTTGAAGTCGGTGTACCATCTGTTCTTTATTCTCGATTCTTGAGTGGTGTACCTCGTGTTATCGTCGCTTGGGTTGCCAGCATCGGTTTGTATCAATAAGGAAAGTAAATTAGAAAAGAGGCTTGCATGGCGAAGATATTTGAAACAAAAGTACTGGTAGTTGGTCCAGAGGCTCAAGAAATGATTGATGGAGCGGATATGATGATCCTCTTTGGAGAAGGTGCCCCTCAGGACTTAGCGGAATACTGTTTCATGATTGATAATAAGGATTTAACTGGACCAATCCAAGTCGGTGGTCATTTAGTTGTTGACGGGCAAGTCTTTCCCATAACCTCCGTTGGTGATGTGGTTGAAAAAAATCTAATCAATCTAGGGCACATTACCATTTCCTTTGATGGGGATAGTGAGGGAAGCTTGCCTGGGACTCTGCATGTTTCCGCCCCTGATAAAATTCAACTGAGCCAGGGTTCGCTCATCCAGTTATTTAATGATTAAACAATTACAAATCAACAGACTTGAGACATTGCACTCAAGTCTTTTTTGATGTGTTAGTCTAAAGGGGAGATATTCCGACAACCTTTGGCAGGGTGGAGTTTTTTGCAAACTTTCTTTGAAAAAAGGTCTACTTTTTAATATGATGAAAGCGTTTTATAATTTAAATAGATGGGGGAAGAATGGTATGAAGGACAGAACACAGGACATCTTAAACCGCTTGTTAGACTCAGAAATTCCTCTACCAGTAAAGTACCTTTCAACCAAATTTAAGGTTGGTGAGAGGACGATTCGTAATGAGATAGGCATCATTAACGAGCTCTTGAGACAGTGCCAGTTACCTCCAGTGAGCTCTATCCGTTCTAAGGGAATGCAAGTAAATCTATCTAAAACCGATAGACAGGAACTAGTGGACTTTATAAGTCATCATTCGGGTTTCAAATATCTTAGTCGGGAAGAAAGAGTACTGGATTTAATTTTGGACATAGCCTTTGGGGATAAACCTGTCTTTTTAAAAAAGAAGGAGGACTGTTATCAGGTGTCAAAATCTTCTATTGATGAAGACATCAGGCAGGTAAGGAAAAAACTAGCCCACTATCAGGTGGAAGTCCTTAGCATACCTAAGCAAGGCCTCCAGTTCCAAGCCAAAGAACAGTTTATCAGAACCATGCTTTTTTTCAATTTTGAGTTCAGTCTTAGTGGATGAGGATCAAGGGAAAAAACAGCTTGTTTATAAGTATCTCGATAAAGAACGCTTGCACCATTTAGATGCTATCTATAGCAGTGTTATTTCTCAGGTTGAGGTGAGTCCCTATCGGATAAACTTTAACCTTTTGGCCTATATCTGGCTTGACCGGCTGAGTCGTGGTAGCTATAGTGCTCCTTCCACTCGAAACATGAACTATAAAGAAAAAAATGATTGTATTTACAATTATATCAATAGGGTCCTGGACGAATTTAGGCTTGGGGCAGATATGGAGGAGAAACATTACATTTATTTTTTACTTAATAGCCCTAAGTAAAGAAGAAAACTACCACCCCTCCAATTGGTTGGACCTTCAGCTGTTGATTATGCAGCTGATTCAGTTTATGGAAGAGGAAACAGGGATACCCTTCAACAAAAAGGAGGCTCAATTTCAAGAAGCCTTGTACAGCCATATGGTTGGTATGGTTGAGCGTATAAAAATGGTCTGCAGTTAGTAAATCCCCTTAAAGATAAAATCAAACAGACCTATGGTCTGGTTTATGATGTCCTTGAAAAATTTTTGAGAAGAGAACAGGAAAAGCTTGGCGGTACCATCACCGATGATGAGATTGCTTTTTTAACCATCCATTTTTCGACAGCCTTGAGTGAACTCAATCAGAATAATGAATATTGGTATCGGGCGATAGTAATTTGTAATCATGGTATAGCAACAGGTCGTTTACTAGCAGAGAACTTAAAAGAGTACTTCAATATAGAAGTTTTAGCGGTTCTAAGCAGTCGAGAAATTAACTTGGTTGAAAAATTTGACGTTGATCTAGTTTTTTCAACGGTCAAGCTAGACTATCAAGTCAAGCCTATTATGATTATGGATACCATCTTTAACGAGGAGACAAAGTTAATGGTTCATAATTTTTTAGAGACCAATCGTCAATATCAGAGAGTGATTGCTAGAAAAAGTGACTATACGGAAATGTTTCAAGTGCTGCTAAAGAAAATAGAAGCTAATTTTGGAGAGTTGACTAAAAATTTTTATAACGATTTAGAAATTCTATTTCGGAAGAATGGGCTAACAATTAATCAGAAGGAGGTACAGCCTATGATTCAAGATGTATTATCTGATGATAATATCTCATTTGAAAAGGGAGATTTTACATGGCAAGAAGCAATTCAAGAAGTCTCAAAGCCCCTATTGAAAAAGGAAATTATTACCGAAAATTATGTCCGAACGATGATAGAGGATGTGGAAAAGTACGGCCCCTATATAGTGATTGGCCCTCATCTGGCTTTGGCTCATGATCGGCCAGAAGACGGGGCAAAGCGATTGGGACTGAGTTTGGCCATTTTTGTACAATCGGTTACCTATTTGAAGCTGGTGTAGCAAAGATATTTGGAGAACGCGGAGATAAAAAGAAATCTATGGAAGATATTGAAATGCCTAAGGCCTTTGAATTTTTACAAGACACCTATCTCTCGGTAATGGTTGTTATGGTACCTCTTTATATTATTACGGCAGCTTTCGCAGGATCGGAAGCTGTTGATACGGGTAGTCAAAACTATTTGATGTACGCCTTCCTACAATCCATTCAATTTGTTGTTGGTATCTACGTCTTGCTGGCTGGCGTTCGACTTTTACTTGGAGAGATTGTTCCCGCTTTTCGTGGTATCGCCATGAAATTGGTTCCAGATGCCATTCCTGCCCTAGATTGCCCGTCTTCTTCCCTTACTCTCCCAATGCTGTGATACTAGGTTTTATTACTACAACAATTGGTACTATAGTAGCCATGTTTATCCTGCCCATCTTTGGCTTGGCCATGATTCTGCCAGGGATGTTGACTAATTTCTTTGCCGGCGGTACTGCTGGAATATTTGGTAATGCTGTCGGTGGACGTAGAGGAGCAATTATTGGAGGGATTGCACATGGATTCTTTATCACTCTTCTGCCAGCCCTTTTGGTTACAGCCTTTAGCTCGTTAGGTTTTGTCAATGCAACAGCGACTGATGTTGATACGGTTACGGCAGCTCTACTCTACTATTGGATTTTAAGCCCAATCTTTAAAATGTTTTAGTTAACCTAGCAGCTTAAGAAAGGAGGATAACTATGTTTAATTTTTTAAAGATAAAGGCTAAACCTAGTTCAGATGATCAAATAGATCTACCCGAGTATAGTCAGGAAGAGTTAGAAAGCTTTAAACAGGAATTGGAATCCCTCTTGCATGTAAAAGAAGCCCATATGAAAGAAGCTGCTTATTTTGAAAAAATAGGTCTACTCTACGCCAAACTATCTCAAGATGAAGCTGCCATCAGTCATTTAGAAAAGAGCTTATCTCTTAAATTATCCATGGGAGATGGTTATAAGAAACTGATGTCACTTTACAATCGAAAAAGGAGGGAAGCAGCTAAGTCCCAGGATGATGAGTTGATTGAGTATTATATGGGAAAAATGGATGACATGCGAAATATTGCTAAAAAAGTGACTCTAACAGCTAAGGAGGAATAACGATGTATAAAACTTTAAAAGAAATTACAGATTATGCAGACCAACTAAATATGACAGTCGGTGCCTTCAATATGCACAATTTGGAAATGCTCCCAGGAATGATAAGGGGGGCACAGGAACTTGGTCTGCCAATCGTGATTCAAACTAGTGTGGCAACGGCCCAATATATTGGTTACGATGTTATCGTAGCGGTCTGTAAACAGCTGGCTAATAATGATTGGTTGATGTGGCCCTTCACTTAGATCACGCCAGAGACTTTGATGCCATTAGGGATGCTATCGAGGCTGGTTATTCGAGTGTCATGTTTGATGGCTCAAATTTACCCTTTAAAGAAAATATTGCCAAAACCAAGGCGGTTGTAGACTATGCTCATGCCAGAGGAGTTTCTGTAGAAGGGGAGTTTGGCACCATTGGAGGAACTGAGGAAGGTATTTCGGTTTCTGACGATGATAAAGAGTACACTAGACCTAATGATGCTGTTCGCTTCCTAGCAGAAACTGGTGTGGATGCTCTGACAGTTGGAATTGGAACTAATCACGGTCAATTTAAATCTAAAACCAATGTCCAAATCCCTTTGCTTAAGGAGATTCATAATCTTGTTGACGTTCCCCTGGTTATCCACGGTGGGACAGGAGTTAAGGAAGAAGATTATCCAGAATTAATCAATAATGGTATTAGAAAATTCAATGTTGGAACCGAACTCTTAGTCGGTTGGACAGCAACGGCTAAGGAAACATTTGGAGCAACCGAGGTAAATAAGTCTTTACGTTACAATATTATTCCTTGTAACGATAAGGTCAAAGAAATTGTCAAACACAAATTAAGCCTCTTCATGAATGAGGAGAGTCCTCTAAAATAGGAGACAGTAATGAAAAAGTATTTACTATTGATTGCTGGCCCACCCGCAACGGGGAAATCTTATCTTGTTAACTTAATTGAAGAAGAGCAACCAGATTTATATAAAATAAGTCCTGATGAGCTAAAAGACTCCATTGCGGATAGCAAGGGGTTTAACTGCTTAGAAGAAAAATCAGCTTTGGAAAAAATTGTATGGAAATCCTATTATCAAGCTTTAGAGGCTTATATGATGGTGGGGAAGAAGATTATCGTTAGTGAATATCCTTTTTCTGATAAACAAAAGCCAAGTTTGGCGGATTTAGCAAACCATTATTCTTATGATGTGATTACGATTAGGTTAGTAGCCGATTTTGAAGTTCTTTGGCAGAGACGATATCGTCGTGATCGAGAAAACAGTAGGCATCTAAGTCACATTATGACCCATTATCATTATGGTGATAACTTGATTAATCGTGAAGACGCAGACAATCATATTACTAAAAAGGAATTCTTAGATATTATTACCAATAGAGATTATAACCATTTTCAATTAGGTCAACTATTTGAATTTGATGTTAGTGATTTCTCAAAGGTTGATTATTCTGACCTTTTGTCTTATCTTGCGAAATTATAACTCCGTTATTAATAGAGAAAATAAATATTCTAATCTCCATCTAGCAATAACTTTCGGAAGTCAAAAATTGGCCCCACTAGCAATGTGGGACCTATTTTAACTTTAACTAGGGTTCTTTCATCGTATGGCGTTTTCCTGCAGCGATAGCCTCGCTCTCTTTCATTTGAACGACACGACTCCTGTTAGTGTTGCCCGGCATATTACCCATTGAGTACCAATAGACATCAGCCGTCCCATCACGGGCCACGTAGACGGTAGGGTCTTGTTCTTGAGGACTGGTCTCTTGGTCAGGAGCCTGAGGAGCAGGCTGGGGTTGACTAGAGGGTTCAGATGAACTATGCTTCGTTTTTCTTGTCCTTTTTGTCTTTCTTGTCTTTTTAGATTTCCTTACCTGTTTCGCTTTTACACTAGAGAAATGCCGAGTTGACTGGGTAGAACTTGGGGATAGTGTATTAGAGCTAACATCAGATTCACTAATAACTGACAAACAAAAGAGGCTTACAAATGTTATGAATAAATAGGTAATTTTTTTCATCAATTCTCTCCCAATTAACTATGAAAACGTTTACAAGTCTATTATACAAGCTTTAGCAGGAGAAAACAAGAGATTTTTAAAAAATTACAAAAAGATTATAAAAATGATTGCTGAGTTAAGACCAAAACGGTCAATCTGAATAAGCAAAGAAATTCCTTACTCGAAATCAGTAGCAAAGAAGTAGGCTAACCGGATATTTATTGAATTTGAACAATAATAAACCACCCTAAGCCAATGTTGAGGGTGGTTCAATTTTCTTACTAGTTACTTAGGAGACTGGGATAGCCTCTTACTTTTCTTCCTTGCCAGCTAGTTTCTTACCAAGCTCAATGATGTAATCCTTGAGGTCATCCTTGACTTGAGGGTGCTGGAGGGCGTAATCGATGGAGGTCTTCATGAAGCCGAACTTATCACCAACGTCATAGCGTTTACCGGTGAATTCACGGGCAAAGACCCTTTGCGTTTTGTTTAGGGTGTCGATGGCATCGGTCAGCTGAACTTCATTGCCTGCCCCAGGTTCTTGGGTTTCTAAGATTTCAAAGATTTCCGGTGTCAGGAGGTAGCGGCCGATAATAGCCAAATCACTTGGGGCATCCTCAGGATTTGGTTTTTCGACAAAGGTTTCTACGGAATAGAGTCCGTCATGGCCCTGGCCTTGAGGTGCAATGACTCCGTAAGCAGAAACTTCGTCGTGGGGCACCGGCATAACGGCGATAGTAGAAGCATGGGTTTCCTTGTAATCGTTGATGAGCTGCTGAGTCAAAGGAACAGCCTTGTCATCGGTAATATCCATCAGGTCATCACCCAACATGACAACGAAAGGTTCATCGCCGACAAATGCCTTGGCTTGCAGAACCGCATCTCCTAAACCACGTGGATGGCTTTGGCGGATGAAGTGAAGATTGATAGCCGTCGTATCATTGACCAGCTTGAGCAGGTCAGTTTTACCTTTTTGCTCCAAGTTGTATTCCAATTCGAAGTTGGAGTCAAAGTGGTCTTCGATAGAGCGTTTAGCCTTACCTGTCACGACCAAGATGTCTTCAATTCCTGACTTAAGGGCTTCCTCAACGATAAATTGGATAGTAGGTTTATCCACAATCGGCAACATTTCTTTGGCCAGAGCCTTGGTTGCTGGTAAGAAACGGGTTCCCAATCCAGCTGCTGGGATAACAGCTTTTCTAACTTTAGTCATACTATCTTTCGTTTCCTTCTTATTTATTTTTCTTCCGTTTATTTTTTATTATCCTGCCATTCATTTTCTGAACGCAGTTCATTGGACATCATATTAAAGATAGATTCCTTGATATCGGCTCCTTCGTAGATGGCCTTGTAAATGGCTGAAGTAATTGGCATGTAGACACCCAGCTGTTGAGCAAGTTCATAGGCCACCTTGGTGGTTGAAATTCCTTCGATGACCATACCCATATTGCACTCAACATCTTCCAGTTTTTCACCGCGACCTAGTGCATCCCCAGCCCGCCAGTTGCGGGAGTGAACGGAGGTTCCGGTAACAATCAGATCCCCAACTCCAGACAGACCGCTGTAGGTTAGAGGATTGGCTCCCATTTTAACCCCAAGACGGGTAATCTCAGCTAAGCCACGAGTAATGATGGCAGCCTTGGCATTGTCGCCGTAGCCCATACCATGCAGGGCCCCAGCTCCGACAGCAATGATGTTTTTCAGGGCTCCAGCGGTTTCCACACCGATAACATCCTGATTGGTATAGAGGCGGAAGTAATGGTTACTGAAGATTGCTTGAACATACTTAGCGGCTTCCAAATCTTTGGAGGCCGCCGTAATCAGGGTGATATCGCGGACAATGGTTTCTTCGGCATGGCTCGGTCCTGAGACAACCACGATGTCGCTGCGCAAATCGGCAGGAATTTCTTCCTCCAGAATGGTTGAGAGACGTTCGTGAGTACCAGGTTCTAGCCCCTTAGAAGCGTGCATGACGACAACCTTGTGGTCGAGGATTTCCGCTACCTGCTTGGCGACCAGACGGGTCACCTTGGTTGGCACGACAAAGAGAATGGCATCAACCCCATCTAGGGTTTGGCCCAAATCCTTGTAAGCCTTAATCTTTTCATCCAGCACAATATCCTTGAAATAAAGGGTATTCATGTGCTTCTCATTGATTTCATCAATTTGTTCAGGGATATTTCCCCAAATGCGGACCTCGTGCCCATTGTCATTGAGAACCTGGGCAAGGGCAGTCCCCCAAGAACCCGGTCCCAAAACAGCAACTTTTTGTTTTGTCATAATAGGTCTCCATATCATAGTATCGCCTTCATTATATCATATTTAATGGTCGCAAAGAGAGGAAAAAAGGAAGGAGTTTTAGGAAATTGAGAGAAATAGGCTTTAGGTCATTATATCTTTGGTTCCAGCCCTGTATGAGCCTAGGAAGGTAGAAGAGAAGAACTATCAAAATTCAGTTTTGGAAATTTGATGAGTATAAATTATCGGACTGGGAAATTTTCCCTAGAAAATCACGAGATAAGCTAGTTTTTTCCTTTTTATTGCCGAATATCTTAGTGTATAATAGGAAACAGTAAAAAACTGTTGTGAGGTTAAATATGGCGAAAATTCGTGGTTTCGAGCTGGTCAGCTCATATGACAATCAAGATCTGCTTCCCAAGCGGGAGACGGCTCATGCGGCTGGTTACGATTTGAAGGTGGCAGAAACTACCCAAATTGAGCCAGGGCAAATCGTCCTGGTACCGACGGGGGTCAAGGCCTACATGCAACCAGGAGAGGTTCTCTATCTCTATGACCGCTCTTCTAATCCTCGCAAGAAGGGGCTGGTTTTGATTAACTCGGTTGGGGTAATTGATGGCGACTACTACGGTAACCCCAATAACGAGGGCCATATTTTTGCCCAGATGCAAAATATTACCAATAAAAAGGTGAGTTTAGAAGTCGGTGACCGGATTGTTCAGGCCGTCTTCGCCCCTTATCTGGTAGCGGATGACGACCAAGCGACCGGCACTCGTACCGGCGGTTTTGGCTCAACGGGGAAATAGGTGACAAGATGTCAGACTATCTATTGGTGATTGACATGCAGGATGATTATGTAGGTCCGGGAAAGCTCCATTCCAACCCCGACCTTGTTGGGGCCATCAATAACAAGATTGTAAGCTATCCCCAAGACAGGGTTGTCTATATTGTCAATCGTTTTTTCTGGGAATTTAGCCGGCAGGAAAAGAAGCTAATTGCGCCCCTACTCAAGGTCTCCAATCAGGTCTTTGAAAAGCGTCGAGCTTCCTGCTTCACTAATCCAGAACTCTTGAAATTTTTAAGGGACCATCAGGCTCAATCCCTTGAATTTGTTGGTGTAGATGGCAATGGTTGTGTCAAACATTCTGTCTTGGCATCAGCCAAACTGGGCTTTGAGACGACCGCAGACTTGTCCACAATCGGTGTAGCTAACAAGAAGCATTTTCCAAAAACCAAGAAGAAATGGGAAGCTGCAGGGGTTAGAATTACCTCTGACTAATTCCGACGAGCAAGTAAGATAGACTTGCTTATCTTCAAGTTGTCAAGTCCTCAAGCAAATCATGGAAGAAAAGGAGTTTTATTATCGCTAAGAAAAAATCAACCTTTGTCTGTCAGGAATGTGGCTACAATTCGCCCAAGTATCTGGGCCGTTGTCCCAACTGTGGTTCCTGGTCCTCCTTTGTCGAAGAAAAGGAAGTCGAAGAGGTCAAGAATGCCAGGGTTTCCTTGACCGGCGAAAAGACCAAGCCAACCAAGTTGAAAGATGTTTCCTCCATTGATTATGCTAGGACCAAGACGGATATGGATGAGTTCAACCGTGTCTTGGGGGGTGGTGTAGTGCCAGGCAGTCTGGTTCTCATCGGTGGCGACCCCGGTATTGGGAAATCAACCTTACTCTTGCAAGTCTCGACCCAGCTGGCTAATAAGGGAACGGTTCTCTATGTTTCAGGGGAAGAATCCGCCGAGCAAATCAAGCTCCGCAGCGAGAGACTGGGCGATATTGATAATGAATTTTACATCTACGCCGAGACCAATATGCAAAATATCCGCACGGAAATTGAGCGGCTGCAACCAGATTTTCTGATTATTGACTCCATCCAGACAGTCATGAGTCCCGAGATTACTAGTGTGCAGGGCTCGGTCTCCCAGGTGCGAGAGGTAACGGCTGAGCTCATGCAGCTGGCCAAGAGTAATAATATTGCTACCTTCATTGTTGGCCATGTGACCAAGGAAGGAACCCTGGCTGGTCCTAGAATGCTGGAGCACATGGTGGATACGGTCCTTTATTTTGAAGGCGAACGCCACCACACCTTTCGGATTTTGCGAGCAGTCAAAAATCGTTTCGGTTCAACCAACGAAATCGGTATTTTTGAGATGCAGACGGGCGGTCTGGTTGAGGTCCTCAATCCCAGCCAGCTCTTTTTAGAGGAACGTCTGGACGGGGCAACGGGCTCGGCTATTGTTGTCACCATGGAAGGAACCCGGCCCATCTTAGCCGAGGTGCAAGCCTTAGTCACACCGACTGTTTTTGGTAATGCCAAGCGAACCACGACAGGATTGGATTTCAATCGGGTTAGCCTGATTATGGCCGTATTGGAGAAACGCTGTGGACTCCTTCTGCAAAATCAGGATGCCTACCTCAAGTCGGCTGGTGGGGTCAAATTGGACGAGCCTGCCATCGACCTAGCTGTGGCAGTCGCCATCGCTTCCTCCTACAAGGAAGCACCGACCAATGCCCAAGATGCTTTCATCGGGGAAATCGGTCTGACTGGTGAAATTCGTCGGGTCAACCGTATTGAGCAACGCCTCAATGAAGCTACCAAACTGGGCTTTACCAAGGTTTACGCTCCTAAAAATGCCTTGCATGGCATTGTAATTCCTAAAAACATCCAAGTCATTGGCGTTTCAACCGTCGGGGAAGTATTAAAGAAAGTATTTAAGTCATGACAGAAAAACAAGCAAATGATGTCGTCTATGGGGTTCACGCCACCATCGAGGCCCTGGAGGCCAACACCGGCAATAAACTCTATATCCAGAATGACCTGAGGGGCAAGAATGTCGATAAAATCAAGGCTCTAGCGGGTCAAAAAAAGGTGGCCATTTCCTGGATACCCAAGAAAACCTTGTCCGAGATGACTCAGGGAGCGGTCCATCAGGGCTTTGTCCTGCGGGTTTCCCAATTTGCCTATAGCGACTTGGCGACCATTTTGGCCAAGGCGGACCAGGAAGAAAATCCCCTAATTTTGATTTTGGATGGTCTGACCGATCCCCATAATTTGGGGTCCATTCTTCGGACGGCTGATGCGACGGGCGTGGCTGGAATTATTATCCCCAAGCACCGAGCAGTCGGTGTCACCCCTGTTGTTGCTAAGACCTCGACAGGAGCGGTGGAACATGTGCCTATTGCTCGGGTAACCAATCTCAGCCAGACCCTAGATAATCTCAAGGCGGAAAATTATTGGATTTTTGGCACCGATATGGACGGTACGCCTAGCCACAAGTGGAATACCGCGGGCAAGATAGCCCTGATTATCGGCAATGAGGGTAAGGGAATTTCGGCCAACCTCAAGAAGCAGGTTGATGAAATGATTACCATTCCCATGACTGGCCATGTCCAAAGCCTCAATGCCAGCGTGGCTGCAGCTGTTCTTATGTATGAAGTCTTCAGAAACAAGCTTTGAATGACTTTGCCCTAGCCCAGAGTGGGGGGCGGGTGAGCTAGATTGGAATAATCCCAGTCAACCTATCTATTACTCTGAGCTTTCTAAAAGTAGATAGCATTCTGGGCTCAGATGCCTGTAGTCTTCTGTGCTCAGACTTAGGTTTAGATAGGGTAAGCCTCTAGCTCTGCTTTCGCTCCTAGCACAAACTATCAAGGCCACCTCTTGGCCTTTTTATACTCTTTAAGGTTCAAAACCTGCTATTTTTTGCTTCAGCATGGACACAATTCGCTAAGATGCCGAGTACTTTAGTTAGATGACTGAAGGATAAAGTGATACTTTCGCCAAAGTGGTAGATTAGCAACAAGCACGGCCGTTGCTAATAATGGGAATTTTGAGAGAGATTTAGTCCGGTGGACTAAATCTGCCTGAGCTTAAAAACTCGAAAGCGAAGGGGCTCAAAATTTATCACGGGGCAAAGCCATCAGCTACTAAAGTAGCGATGTCTAACGCCAATCTCAATAGTGATTGGCTAGCCCCCTGATTAACTCGGTTAGGCCAGTAAAATCGGCTAGCCTAACCTCATGTCGTAATGAAACTCCGGAATTGAATGCGCCTACACCACTGTGGAAAAAGAGAAATCTGCCTTGGAGCTCTATTAGCTCCTTCGTCAGTCTTCCTATTTTCCTTTGCGGTGCTTAACGGCTCTGTATCTTGTGAGGAGTTTGCTTGCGTCCGCACTTTTTAACGACATTCCCTTTTCAAAATTGATATTATTTTGAAAAGGGAAATAGTAAGGTAGCTAGGTAAGTCGCTCTAGCGATTACCGTAGTTCATCAGGGATTTTAATCGCTGATGAACTTACTACGTTAGAAAGTATCAAAAATGAAAGTTTTGATGTTAAATGAGTATAAATTCACTCAAAAAGGAGGTTGCCATGAAAAAGAAGATTCTTTTGGTTGATGGCTACAATATGATTGCCTTTTGGCGGGAGACCCATCAGCTCTTCAAGACCAACCAGCTGGATGCTGCTAGGACCATCCTCCTGCAAAAGCTCAGTCATTATGCTAGTTTTGAAGATTTAGAGATTATTTGTGTCTTTGATGCCCAGTATGTTCCTGGCAGTCGCCAGAAATATGATGACTATGCTTTGACGGTTGTCTTTACTGAGGAGGATGAAACGGCTGATTCCTATATTGAGCGGATGGCGGCTGAGCTCAACAGCCCCCTCAATCGGGTTGAAGTGGCCACCAGCGACCTTAATGAGCAATGGACCGTCTTTTCCCAAGGAGCCCTGCGAGTCTCTGCCCGAGAGCTGGAGGAGCGGGTCAATGTGGTCAAATCAGACTTGGACAAGATGTCTAAAACTATTGACCTCTACACCCCTCGCCTAGGTTCGCTTGATGATGACCAGTTGGATAAGCTCCGCTCCATTTTGGACGACCTCTAGGACCTGAAAAGGACAAGTGACTAAGGGGTCTTACTTTTAAGTAAAAAAATGGAAAGCCGTTGATTTAGAGGGATAAAATCATTTACAAATGCTCCAAAGTCGGTTATGCTAGTCTCTGGAGAGAGAAAATCAAATAATTCTTTGAGCATCAAAGCATTCCCATTCTTTGGTCTGCTTTTGGTAGCCATTGAATTCTAGAAAAACGGAGGTTGGCATGACTTTTAAAATCATTACTGATTCGACTGCCGATTTAGACGAAAACTGGGCCCAGACTCAGGATATTGATATTCTCGGATTAACGATTACCCTAAATGATAAAACCTACCCCACAGCTGGTCCTGACCGGATTAGCAGTGAGGAGCTCTTGCAGGCCATGAAAGATGGCGGTAAGCCAACGACCAGTCAGGTTAATGTCGGCCAATTTGAAGCTAGCTTTAGAAAATACGCCCAAGCAGAGCGACCAGTTCTTTATCTGGCATTTTCATCGGTTCTTTCAGGGACCTATCAGTCCAGCCAGATTGCTAGAGACTTGGTCTTAGAGGACTATCCAGAAGCCATCATTGAGATTATTGATACTAGGGCAGCTGCTGGTGGTGAGGGCTATCTTTCCATACTGGCGGCCCAGCTGCGAGACCAAGGGGCTAGTCTAGATGAAGTCAAGGCCAAGGTTCTGGATATTTTGCCTCGCCTGCGGACCCATTTCTTAGTAGATGACCTCTACCATCTTATGCGAGGGGGGCGATTGTCTAAGAGCTCTGCTCTGATTGGAAGCCTGGTCAATATAAAACCTCTTCTTTGGCTGGATACCGAGGGCAAGCTAGTTCCTCTGGCCAAACTGCGTGGGCGAAAAAAAGGTATCAAAGAGATGTTGACTCGGGCGATGACAAATGTGGAAGCTAGCACCGCTATCGTTGCCTATTCCAATGATGAGGCCAGCGCTCAAGACCTCAAGGAAAAATTGTTGGATAGTCCTGTTATTTCAGAAGTTCTCATCATGCCCCTAGGCCCAATTATCTCAGCTCATGTCGGCCCTAATACCCTGGCTGTCTTTACCATTGGCCATGCCCCCCGTTAAATCCCAGCCTCGCGAGAAATCTCAAGATACAACGAACAAAGCAAATCTAGAATTGAGAAATCTTGCTTTGCAACGGTAGCCACCACCGCGGTCTGCCTATGCCTCTCACTAACTTCAAAAGAAAAGCATCACCACCGGCTTTCCTTTTTTCGTGTCGTCACGCATAAAGTCACTCTGCTGTCTTTTAGTTGAGTGGCTACGAAAGTTGCTAGTGCAACTTCCTATATTCCTGACTGACTCCAACCAGACAGTAAAAACGATTGTATCGTTATCATATCGCTTCGTTAACTCACTTTGACCTACCTGCTGAAGGAAAACAAAGCCTTCTCCTTAAAACAGTTTTAGACAAAATCACTTGGATTTTCTTAGCCTTCTTTATTTTTTATTTAGACTTCAGCATGCAGAGTCTCTTGCTTGGCGGCAAAAATTTACATAATATGGGAGTTTCCCTGATTGCTAGTTTCGGATTTATTCTGGTGTCAGTTTTTCTTCTTCTCTTGATGCGGAAGCTCCAAGAACCACTATCCTTAAAGCCTTTGGCAACCACGAAATTTTCCCTCTACTTTACAGCTTTCCCTGCTGTCATGGTTATTAGTTTTTTTGGGTAGCCTTGTGCGCATGTTTATGACTCACTCGACTACAAGCGCCAACCAAGCAGCTCTCAATAATCTGGAGATGCCATTTTACTTGTACTTCACTTTGGCAGTGCTTTTTGCGCCAATTGTTGAAGAACTCATTTTCCGAAAGTGTCTGCTGGAGAAGGTCTTTGGCTTTGATGGCTGGCTCAAGTGGGTTGGTTGGATTGTGACCGCCTTTCTCTTTGGCTACTTCCACCTCTACAGCGATTCTGGCGATATTGGTGGCTGGATTTCTTATGGAGGCATGGGGCTAGTCTTTGGCTTCGTCGCCATGCAGTCTAAGCGAATTGAGTACAGCATTGCCATCCACATGTCCATGAATGCTTTTGTTGTTCTGATGGGGTTTGTCGCGACATTGTTGCAACAACTTGCTCACTAGGATAAATAATTAAGATTAAGGTCGAGGAAGATAAGCTAGTCCCGACCTTATTTTTTGCCGGCAAAAAATGAAAAGAAGAATTTAAGAGCGAAAATTTACTTTTTACTGCAATCCCTGTCAAGAAGACAGTCAAATAGAGGATAGTTTAAGCAACCTTATTCCCGAATTCTAAAGGAGTCCGATTCTTGGCCATGCTTATAATTTAGCTGAAGAAGAAGTCTTGTCCGTTCAATATCACTTAGTTGAGGATTGTTATCTGCTGACTGACTGATATGCTGAAAGCACAGCCTTTTCTTGAATAAAAATATCCTCAGAAACCGAAATTCTGAGGAGTTTTACGAGTTCTAAAAGAAAAATTTTTAAGGCTATAGTTAATCCTAGAGTTCCTTGGCCCGAGCGATGGTCGCATCAATGCCGGAAATGACGGAAGCTGTTAAACCGGTCTTTTCCAAATCGGCTAAACCTGCAATGGTGGTGCCGCCAGGGCTGGAAATTTTATCCATCAAATCGTGGGGACTATCCTGACCTTGGCTGAGATTCTGAGCACTAGCCAGGACCGTTTGGGTCACGATGTCCACGGCTTGATCCTTAGGTAGTCCGTGTTTGACACCAGCCAGGGCTAAGGCTTCCATGAAAAGGTAGATATAGGCTGGACTAGAACCAGCCAAAGCCGTAAAGCTATCAAAGTCCTTTTCAGCAATCTCAAAGGTCGAGCCAAAGCTGTTGGTGATGGTCTTAGCCAGGTCCAAGAGTTGGTCATCCACCTGTTGATTGCGACAGATAGCCGTCGTACTTTGTAAAATCTGGGCATTGATATTGGGCATAATCCGAATCAGAGGCAGGCTTGGGTCGGTCAGTTCAGCCAAACGCTCTAGGCTAACTCCAGCTGCCATGGACATGATGGGTTGGTGGAAAGTCAATTTGTCCAGAACTGAAGGCAGGACCTGAGGCTTGACAGCCAGGACAATCAGGTCAGCTTGGGTCACCAATTCGCTGTGTTGGGCTAGGGCTCTGACACCCAGTTTTTGGGCCTGACGGGCTGTTTTCTCAGGGTCCCGCCCTGCAACTAAAATCTCAAAGTCCGTTTTTTCTAGGCCCTTGATAATGGCTGTTGCCATCTTTCCTAGGCCGATAAATCCAATTTTCATAGTTCTAACCAAGACTTGCCCCGCTTGTATTCCAAAGAGCGGTCAGTCCAGTCCCTTTCCGTTAATAATTTTTGATAAGATCGACCGTTGAGCGGTCTAATTTTTTGAGGATGGCTTGCAAGAAGGCCTGAGCCTGATAGAAGTCGTCCAAGCTGTAAAGGGTTTGGTGGGAATGAATATAGCGGGCACAGACTCCAATGGTAGTCGAAGGTACACCACTATTTTGCAGGTGGGCAGCACCAGCATCGGTGCCACCTTTAGCGGCATAGTACTGGTACTTAACACCGGCTTCCTCCGCCGTTGTTAGCAGAAAGTCCCGCATATTGGCCAGCATAACATGGCCTGGGTCGTAGAAACGAATCAGCGTCCCATCGCCGATTTTGCCCTGTTCGCCATAGACGTCCCCGGCTGGCGAACAATCAAGGGCAAAGAAGAGCTCGGGGTCAAACTTGGTTGTCGAGACATGGGCTCCCCGCAGGCCAACCTCCTCCTGAACATTGGCTCCAGCAATCAGAGTGCTGTCCAACTGGCTATTTTTCAGACTTTCCAAAGCTTCAATCACCATGAGAATACCGTAGCGGTTGTCCCAGGCCTTGCTGATGACATTTTTCTGATTGGCCGTCAGAATGGCCTGACTATCAGGGACAATGATGTCGCCGGGCGTGATGCCAAAACTTTCAGTCTCTGCCTTATCGCTAAAGCCGCCATCAAAAATAATATCAGCGACCGTTGGCAGACTGGCTTGGCCCTTTTGGCCCCTTAGGAAATGTGGTGGAACCGAGCCTGAAATAAGGGGCAATCTCTGACCAGAACGACTTATCAGGGTGAAGCGTTGCGAGGAAATCACCAAGGGATTCCAGCCACCGATGGCCACCGCCCGCAGGGTTCCGTCTTCCTTGATGTGGCTGATCATAAAGCCGACCTCATCCATGTGGGCTGCAATCATGACCCGAGGGGCTTGAGGTTCGGAGCTCTCCTTGATCCCAAAGAGGCCACCGAGACCGTCGGTTTCAATCCTGTCAACATTGGGGGCAATGGCCTGACGCAGGTAGTCTCGCACCTGCCCTTCATGGCCAGCCAAGCCCTTGAGACTGGTCACTTCTTGAATTTTACTAAATAAGTCTGTCATGACATCCTCGCTTTCTTATACTAATGAAAATCAAGATTTACCAAGGCAACGAAGTACAGACAGCTTAAAAGGTCTGGGAGACCTTTTGAAGTTGGAAATGGTGGAAACTTTGCTTTCCTCAGCAGAAACGGCAAAGTGAGTTAACGAAGGGAAATTTTGATTTTCGAAGGCTCTTAGTCTTATTTTAGCATAAAGCTAGCCATATGGCTGTCTCGCCTTGATTTTCTGTCTGTCGCCAAAGCCTTCTATTTATGATAAAATGAAAGACATGAAAAATAAGAAATTACTGCTGGCTGCCAGTCTGGCGGGTCTAGCAGGCCTAACAGCTCTAGGCTATGGTCTACAAGCAAAACTGGCCGACCGCAGGCAGGCCAAAATTTTGGCTGAAATCAGGGCTTATTTCAGCCAGATGGGGGACATTCAGGTTCTCTATATCAAGGATTACGAGAGCCAGGGATCCAGTCTGTCAGGTGGTCTGGTCTTTGAAGATGGCCGTGTCCTTGATTTTGCCTATGATGCTGGCGATATTTTTTACAGTGAGGGTGATGCAGATGCTTAAACCAGACACTTATGAAGAATTAGCTACCTATTTGGAGCGAGAAGGCCGGATTGTCTTCTTGTTTACAGCGGACTGGTGCCCCGATTGTCAATTTCTCTATCCCTTCTTGGATGAGCTAGAGGCTAACAATCCAAGTCTGACCTTTGTCCAAGTGGACCGGGATGATTTTATGCTCCTGGCCCAGAAGTGGGATATTTTCGGCATTCCCAGTCTCATTGTCGTGGAAAATGGTCGGGAAATTGGCCGTCTGGTCAATAAACGCCGCAAGACCAAGGAAGAAATTAACCGCTTTTTAGCAGGATTAGAATAAAAAGAAGGAAGTCGCATCGCCATGATTTTTGCCTACAATAAAGAACAAGTCGGAGATGTCCTCATGGTCATCCTCCAAGATAGCAAGCCAATCGCCCGTCAAGTTGAGCGGAAAGGCAAGGTTGCCCGTGTTTATGCTGAAAAAGACGGTCGCACTCTGGCTTGGAATATTTTTGATGCCTCTAGCCTAATTGATTTGACGGGGAATGGTCAAGTTTTCCCTAGCGATAAGGATCTAGAGATTATCAATCAGGAATTGGCCCAGGAAGGCTTTGAGGAAAGGCTAGAAGCTACCCCAAATCCAGTCTTTGTCGTCGGTCAGATTAAGGAAATGGAAGCTCATCCAGACAGCGACCACCTCAATATCTGTCAGGTGGCTATTGGTCCAGGCCGGACCATTCAAATCGTGGCCGGAGCTCCCAACGCTGCTGTCGGACTCAAGACTATCGTGGCCTTGCCAGGTGCCATGATGCCTAGTGGCAGCCTGATTTTCCCAGGCAAGCTCCGCGGTGTTGACAGCTATGGCATGATGTGTGCCCCCCGCGAATTAGACCTGCCCAATGCTCCCCAGAAGCGAGGCATTATCGAGCTAGATGATGCAGCCGTTGTTGGAGAGGCCTTCAATCCCGCCAAACATTGGCAAGGCTAAGGTTAGCCAAGCCTTCTATTCGCTAGAAAAATCTATAGAATTCAGAGGAAAAACAGAAAATTTTTCCTTTTTTTGTCTCCTTTTACGAATATAAAAGTAAGGAGGTGAACCTATGTATAACAAAGTCATTCTTATCGGTCGTTTGACAGCAGCTCCCGAGATGGTTAAAACACCCTCGAATAAATCTGTTACTCACATTACTCTAGCGGTTAATCGTCGTTTTAAAACTCAGGATGGCGAGCGGCAGGCTGACTTTGTCAATGTTGTTTTCTGGGGCAAGTTGGCTGAAAGCCTAGTTTCTTATGCCGGCAAGGGCAGTTTGGTTTCCTTAGATGGGGAAATTAGAACCCGCAACTCCGAAAAGGATGGCCAGACCCACTATGTAACTGAAATCCTAGCCCAGTCCTTCCAGCTGCTAGAAAGCCGTGCCCAACGTGCCCTGAGGGAAAACAATGGAGCCAGTGACCTAACCGACCTAGTCCTCGAAGAAGAGGAACTCCCTTTCTAACATCCATTTTCTTTGTCAAATGTGATTCCCACTTCCCACAAGAAATCACATGAAAATTAGTCACCTGAGTTTGTCCATCGCTTGGGTGATTTTTGCTTTTCTCTAAAAAACTAATACTCATTAATCTTCAAAACTTTTAGCTGACGTCTCTGGCCTTGTTTAATCTTGTTAAAAAGGCACAAGATCCTAGCAAATGACGTAAGGATAGAGAGATACTTTCGCCAAAGTGGCATTATTAGCGACCACTGTCTTGTCGCTAATAACAGAAATTTTCGAGACAGTGGCTCGAAAATTAGCAATGAAACTCTGGAGGAGTTTGCTTGCGTCCGCACTTTTAAACGACATTCCATTTTCAAAATCGATATTATTTTGGAAATGAAAGAGTAAGGTGGCTAGGTAAGTCGCCATAGCGATTACCGTAGTTCATCAGTGATTTTTAATCTCTGATGAACTTGCTGCGTTAGAAAGTATCAAAATTGAAAGTTTTGATATTTGTTGAGTATAAAAGTGCCTATTGAAGAGAGACTGTTGGTAAAAACTAACCTTTAACTGACTAACCGTCAGCAGTGATGATTGCCTGACTAGCTCCTCCTTAAGCCCATAAAGTTGCTAAAATCGACCAACTTTATGGGGTAGGACACGAAACCGCAGATAATCCTTAGCTAGAGCAAAATGAGTTAACTAGGAATTTCTACCTGTCATCCCTAAATCCTAGCTACTATCCTGTGGGCAATGGGGTTTGACCACATACCCTTTCTTCTTAATTTCATAGTGAAGGAAAACAAAACCTAGAAAATGTTATAATGAAGGTAATTTAGGTCAAGGAGAAAAACTCATGCAAATTATTTTCAGTGACATAGATGGGACTCTGCTTAATCAGGAACATCAGGTGACTCCGGCAACGGCAAGAGCCATCAAGGCATGCGTAAATAAGGGACTATATTTTGTCCCCATCTCAGCTCGGATGCCGGAGGCTATTCGCCCAATTATTGATGAGATTGGTATCCCCAGCCCCATCATCGCCTATAATGGGGCCCTGATTCAGGCCCAGGATGGTACGGTTGTCGATAGCAAGATTATGGCCATGACTGAGGTCCTCTCGGTCTGCCATACCATTGAAAAGTTAGGCCAAGATCTAGCTTGGAATATCTATAGTTACAAGGCTTGGTATTCTTCCCAACAGGCCCACAATTTGGTTCACAATGAAGAAGTGGTCGTTGGCCTCAAGTCTCAGATTGCCGACCTGGACCAGTTGGCTAGCCTCAAGGAGGCCCACAAGGTCTTGGTTATGTGTCCGCCTGAGCGGACTGAGCAAGTCTTGCAGGCGCTAAAAGAAGACTATCCTGACCTGTCCATTGCCAAATCCCTCCCTCATCTGATTGAGGTCATGGCGACAGGTATTGACAAGGGTCAGGCTGTTAAGGCTCTTGCGGACTACTATTATGTGCCAATTTCTGAAACCATGGCCTTTGGCGATAACTATAATGACTTGGAAATGTTGGAGACCGTCGGTCAAGGTATCCTTATGGGCAATGCCCCTCAGGCCCTACAGGAAAGAATCGGAAAAGTCACGCTCGACCACAACCACGATGGCATCGCTCAGGTCTTAGAAAAAGAAATTCTCAAGTAAAAACTTGCCAGAGCTTGCCTTTGCAAAAATTAAGATCAGCCTCGCCATTAGAGACCTTCCTAGCCTTCCTTATCAGGTTAGTGATTTCCTTACCTAAGTAATTTAGAAAACTCTACGCGAATACTAAGTTAAAATCAAAATCTGACATTGTTTTCAAGTAGAAAAACTTTGTTGCGGGTTAATCTGCAAACGAAGTGAGCACAAACTGATATTTTCGCCGTAGTGGAATTTTCAGTGATACCTCTGTTATCACTGAAAACGGGGTTTTTGAGACTTGGGCTCAATCTTAAGAATGAAACTCTCAAAAAGAGTTTGCTTCCGTCCGCACTACTGTAAGAAAATATCAAAAATCGGATTTTGAAGTTTGATATGTATAAAATAGAGTTTTTTTCTTGACTAATTTTGACCAAATGATAGAATAATAACTGTAGCTAGCACTCGGATGATTAAAGTGCTAAAAAATCTTTTGGAGGTATGGTAATGTTAAAACCTTTAGGCGATCGTATCGTTGTAAAATTTGAAGAAGTAGAAGAGACCACAGCTAGTGGTTTTGTATTGGCGGGTAGCTCCCACGAAGCGACTAAGGCAGCCACTGTTTTGGCAGTCGGTCCTGGTAGTCGAACCCTGCATGGGGACCTGATTGCTCCAAGCGTTGCCCAAGGCGATAAGGTTTTGGTCGAAAATGGTGCTGGTCTTGATGTCAAAGATGGTGACGACAAGTTTTCTATCATCCGTGAAGCTGACATTTTGGCTGTGCTTGACTAAATTAGAAGCAAGCTCAGCTCAAGCAAAAGGTCAGTCTGCTTCTTAATGACTGACTAGAAAAATTTCTTGGTTTAGCTGGCCTAGCAGGATATGCTAGGTCTAGGATAACCCTAGCTTCTTCTTTCAAAGGACGAATTTGAGCTCCAAGTTGGAATCAAATTGCCCTTGTGAAGCCGCTAATCCAAGCAAGAGATAGATAAGAAAGACAGGTAAAATAAATGGCAAAAGATATTAAATTTTCAGCAGATGCACGCTCTGCCATGGTGCGTGGTGTTGACGTTTTGGCGGATACTGTTAAGGTAACGCTTGGCCCTAAAGGCCGCAATGTCGTATTGGAAAAATCCTTTGGATCACCTTTGATTACCAACGATGGGGTAACCATTGCCAAGGAAATCGAATTGGAAGACCACTTTGAAAATATGGGTGCCAAACTGGTATCAGAAGTTGCTTCCAAGACCAATGACATCGCTGGTGACGGGACAACCACCGCAACCGTTTTGACCCAGGCTATCGTTCGTGAAGGCCTCAAAAACGTCACAGCAGGTGCTAACCCAATCGGCATCCGTCGTGGTATTGAAAGGGCTGTTTCAACTGCTGTTGATGAACTTAAGGCAATCGCTCAACCCGTTGCCAACAAGGAAGCCATCGCTCAGGTTGCTGCCGTATCTTCTCGTTCTGAAAAGGTCGGTGAATACATCTCTGAAGCTATGGAAAAGGTTGGTAATGATGGGGTTATTACCATTGAAGAATCTCGTGGTATGGCAACCGAATTGGATGTCGTTGAAGGGATGCAATTTGACCGTGGTTACCTCTCTCAATACATGGTGACCGACAATGAAAAGATGGTCGCAGACCTAGACAACCCTTATATCTTGATTACAGACAAGAAGATTTCTAACATCCAAGACGTGCTGCCACTCTTGGAAGAAGTGCTCAAGACCAGCCGTCCTCTCTTGATTATTGCTGACGACGTGGATGGTGAAGCCCTCCCAACTCTGGTTCTCAATAAGATTCGTGGTACCTTCAATGTTGTGGCTGTCAAGGCTCCTGGCTTTGGTGACCGTCGCAAGGCCATGTTGGAAGATATTGCCATCCTGACCGGTGGTACAGTCATTACCGAAGACCTTGGTTTGGAACTCAAGGATGCTAGCATTGCTTCCCTTGGTCAAGCAGCCAAGATTACCATTGATAAGGATTCAACCGTCATTGTGGAAGGTGCTGGCTCAGCTGATGCCATCGCCGAACGTGTTGCTGTTATCAAATCACAATTGGAAAGCACCACATCAGAATTTGACCGTGAAAAACTGCAAGAACGCTTGGCGAAATTGTCCGGCGGTGTCGCAGTCATCAAGGTTGGTGCCGCAACCGAAACCGAACTCAAGGAAATGAAACTCCGCATTGAAGACGCCCTCAACGCTACCCGTGCTGCCGTTGAAGAAGGCATCGTTGCCGGTGGTGGTACCGCTCTGGTTAATGTCATTGAAAAGGTTACTGCCCTTGATTTGGCTGGTGACCAAGCAACAGGCCGTAACATCGTCCTTCGTGCTCTGGAAGAACCTGTTCGCCAAATCGCCCGCAACGCTGGTTATGAAGGTTCTGTTATCATTGAAAAACTCAAAGCAAGCAAGTCAGGAACTGGTTTCAATGCTGCCGATGGTAGTTGGGTCGATATGGTTGAAGCCGGTATCATTGACCCTGTCAAGGTCAGCCGTTCAGCCCTGCAAAATGCAGCTTCCGTTGCTAGTCTGATTTTGACAACCGAAGCTGTTGTCGCAGATCACCCAGAAGAAAATGCTCCCGCAGCTCCAGCCATGGACCCAAGCATGATGGGTGGGATGATGTGATAGGATAAGTAAAACTGGGTGCTAAAGGCACCTGTTTTACAACGGTAGCCCCGATGGTGGGCTACCTAATCCTACCACTAATTCAAAGGACGAAGTATTATCGACTTCGTCCTTTTCATGTCGTGTCCAATAAATTTAAGGGCGGCACTAAGGCCTAGGGATATCTGGCCAGCCCTTTGCTTGATTCAAGAGAATAATAAAAGAGGAAATCCAATCGGATTGCCTCTTTTTCGTGTCTTAATATGAGAGTATTACTTTAATCAGCTAATGCTTCTGGATTTTGAGCGACTAGGTTGCGGTAGAATTCCGCACGCGTTGTTTGCATGTAAGGATGGAGCCAAAGATAACCGATACCAAAGGTCAAACTTGCCAGGATAATCCAACCCAGGAAGCTGAGGTCCAGAACGAAGAGGTCCCATTTATGGCCATCCATCAGACGGCGAGATTTAGTGATGGCTTCAGTGGCCGATAGGTTCTTGCCTTGACGCTTAAGGTCATCGACAATATAGGTGGACATAGCATAAGAGTAGGTTTTGATGATTCCTGGAATAAAGAAGAGCAGGCCCCAAAGAACTATGAAAATATATTGAAGAATCCAATTCAATAGGAATGCTCAAATACGACCTTCTGTAAAGCCTGCAAAAGTACTAGTAATGACATTTTCATCCTTACGATTATCAATAAAGTGAAGGAAACCAAGTGTAGCACTGGAAGCGATCAGCCCTAGAGTGAAGCCTCCTGCGCCAGTGAAAGGTGAGGTATGGAAGGTAAAGCGGAAGCTATCAGTCGTATTGGTTGTCGCATTATAATTAGTGACCCACTCTGCTGATGTTAAGATACTATGAATAATATCTAATTGAAGTAGGAACTGGATGAGCCAAACGACGGCAACAACTCCCACAGCCCATTTCCAATTACCAGAAAGTTTTTGTTTAGCTCTAGCTTTCAATTCACTGCGTGTCATAATCTTTCTCCTTTTTATTGTTAATGTGAAATGCTGACACAATAATGCTCTAAGGTTTTGTCTAATTGAACTACTTCCTTACTACAATAAGTATAATTATTTTCTGAAAATTGTAAAGCTCTAAATTAAAAATTTAATAATATTCTGCTCATAAGCTTAAAAAGCCCCACCCTATTTAGGCAAGCCTTTTTCAAAACTAGTTGATTGAGCCTTAATAATGACTTTTTCTCTGGTGAAAGGGTGGATAAAACTGAGTTGGTGGGCGTGGAGCATGAGGCGCCTGGCAGGGACCTTACTATAAAGGGGATCACCGATAATGGGGTGGCCGTGATGGGCTAGGTGGACCCGGATTTGGTGGGTGCGACCGGTTTCCAGTTGACAGTTAACCAGACTGGATGGTCCCTTAGGGCCAGAAAATTCCTTGAATCTGCGGACATGGGTGATGGCCGCTTTCCCCTTTGCTGTCACTAGGCGTTTCTTGCGGTCATGGCGGTCTCGGCCAATCTTATCGCGGTAAGTGCTGGTTCTGTTTGTTAGCCTCCCTTGTACCAGGGCCCAGTATTGTCGAGAAATTTTCTTGTCTTCTAAGAGGTGATTAAGGATGGGGAGGACAAAGGGATTCTTAGCCAAAAGGACTAGACCGCTGGTTTCCCTGTCCAGCCGGTGGACCACATAGCAGGCCTGTCCCACGTAGGCCGAAACATGGTTAAGGAAGGCGATTTCACCAGGCTGGTTGGCATGTGTCTTCATGCCTTCAGGTTTGTTAACGATGATAAGATGCTGATCCTCATAGAGGCAGTCCACCAGCTCCGCTTGACCAAAGGGAACGGCCTTCTTAGGATAATCGTCTTCATCGAAAAGGAGTGTAAGCTCATCACCGGCTCTGACGGGATTTTGCCAGCTACAAGTCTGTCCATTTAGCAGGAGGTGTCTCTTGCTTCTTAGGAAATGTCGAATTTTTTTGGGGACTAGCCATTGCCTTTCTAGGAGCTCCTCAACTGTCATTTCAGCAAAGGAGCTGGGGATTGGAATTTGGAATTTCATGCCTTTGATTTTAGCACAAATCAGGGTTTCTCTCTAGGTTTTTGGAAGAAACTTGCTATAATAGGGCTATGAAATTATTAGAAACAATCAAAGAAGGGGCCAAGAAATTTGGCCAGAAATTTTTGACTTCAAATAAAAAACAAAAGAAGAGAGGCCCTGCTAAGGCAGAGTCTGCCGATGGTGATGAACTGTCCATGACCCAAAAATTAGAGTCGGTTCCAGTGCACGAAAGTGCCTATCACCGCAGTCATGCGCCTCATCATCAGAGTCGACTGGACAAGTTGGTTGAGAAATACCCTAAGCTGGCCTTTCTCAAGATTATCATTCCCGACAAGCAGTCTTGGATTCGGCGTTTCTGGCGGCGGTACAACCTCAGCCGAATTTTAGCCATTGCTGTTGCAGGTTTTGTTCTCTTTACAGCGGCTTATCTTTTCTACCTGGCCAAGACCACCAATGTCTCTGACCTCCAGGATGCCCTCAAATCCTCGACAGTTATTTATGACCGCAAGGGTAAGGAAGCCGGCACCCTCATGGGAAATAAGGGAACCTATGTCGAGCTGGACCAGATTTCTGATGACTTGGAACATGCGGTGATTGCAACCGAGGATCGGACCTTTTATAAGAACCACGGTATCAACTATGAACGCTTCGTTCTAGCCATTCTGACTGCTGGTCATTTTGGGGGTGGCTCAACCATTACCCAACAGTTAGCTAAAAATGCCTACCTCAGTCAGGAGCAGACAGTCACGCGGAAGGCCAAGGAATTTTTCCTAGCGGTCGAGCTTAATAAGAAGTATTCCAAGAAGCAAATTCTAACCATGTATCTCAACAATGCCTACTTTGGCAATGGGGTCTGGGGAGTTGAAGATGCCAGTCAGAAATACTTTGGGACTTCAGCGGCCAATCTAACCACCGACGAGGCCGCCACTCTAGCCGGTATGCTCAAGGGACCGGGAATCTATAATCCCCTCTATTCCACAGAAAATGCGACTAACCGCCGCAATACCGTTCTCCAGAACATGGTCAATGCAGGCTATCTCAAGGAGGCAGATGCCAAATCCTTTAAGGCCGTTGACATGTCCAGCCGCCTTCAGGACACCTATTCGGGTAAGGATGAGAAGTATAATTACCCGTCCTACTTTGATGCGGTGGTCAACGAGGCCATCAATAAATACGGCATATCAGAAAAAGACATCCTCAACAACGGTTACAAGATTTATACTGAATTAGACACCAACTACCAGGATGGTATGCAGACGGTCTATGCAGACACTTCCCTCTTTCCAACCTCACCAACAGATGGCTCATCTGCCCAGTCCGCTAGCGTAGCTATTGATCCATCGACTGGGGGCGTTCGCAGTCTGGTTGGTCGCCTTAACTCAACCGATAATCCGACCTTTAGGGCCTACAATTATGCCACCCAGTCTTCTCGCAGTCCGGGTTCGACCATCAAGCCTCTGGTGGTCTATTCACCAGCTGTAACTGAAGGCTACGATATTGATGAAGACCTGCCCAATACGGTTCAAGATTATGATGGTTATGCCCCATCCAACTACGGTGGCATTGAATCTGAGAAGGTCCCTATGTATCAGGCCTTAGCCAACTCCTACAACATTCCAGCCGTCTATCTCCTGCATGAAATGGGCGTGGATACGGCCTTTGATTATGGTAAGAAATTTGGCCTCAATATGGACAAGGTGCCTAAAAATCTGGGGGTTGCCCTAGGTGGCAGTGTCACCACCAATCCTTTGGAGATGGCCCAAGCCTATTCGACCTTTGCTAATGGCGGGGTTATGAACGAGTCCCACTTTATTACCAAGATTGAGACGGCTTCAGGCAAATCTGTGGTTGAGTACAAAAAGGCTTCGTCGCGTGTCGTCAGCAAGTCGGTCAGTGACAAGATGACCAGCATGATGCTGGGTACCTTCTCCAACGGGACAGCGGTCAGTGCCAATGCTTATGGCTATACCATGGCTGGTAAGACTGGGACTACCGAGACCAGCTTCAACGAAGACCTGATTGGTGATGAGTGGGTCATCGGCTACACGCCTGACGTGGTTATTGCTCAGTGGATGGGCTTTGAGCACACCGATGAAAATCACTATATAATTGATAATTACGGAGCTTCGGACAATGTTTTCAGTCAGACTGCCAGCTACATTCTCCCTTATACCAAGGGAACAGAATTCACCCAAAAGAATGCCTATGCTTCTGATGGCCAAGACTTGACCTATGATGCTAGCAATAAGAACAGTAGTAGTAATTCCGATGAATCAAAGGGAATTATTGATAAAATTCAGGATGCTGCCGATGATGCTAAGAAGAAGGTCGACAAGGCTGTTGATGATTCAGGTATTGTTGAAAAAGCCAAGGATGCTTGGAATACCATCAAGGGATGGTTTGAGTAAGTTCTTGGCTTAGGAAAAACATTGAATTCGCCTAATCCTAATATTCACGGGAGCAAACCTTGCCCGTCGGCAGGCATATCATCACATAAAGAAAGTTAGGGGAGCCAGTCTCCCCTAACTTTTTTAGCCCAAAATAGTCGTAGAGAAGGCCAAGTGGAAAATGATAAAGGCCCCTCCTCCTTAACTGTCAAGAAGCGGTGGGTGAGTCTGAATCTTATTCCATGAAATAGTGCAAGGCCTTGACTTGCCTGCCAGCTTAATTCATGGTAAAATGATTAAGATTAAAATGGAGGCAGTCATGTCGCAGAAAAAAGCCAGCCTAGCTTGCTCGGAATGTGGCTCACGCAATTATTCAATCAGTGTGAGTTCTACACCAAAGCCGACTCGCTTGGAAGTAAACAAATATTGTAAACATTGTAAGAAATACACCCTGCATAAGGAAACCCGCTAGTTAGCTAGCAGAAAGAGAGAGAAGCGTGAAATTTTTAGCCGGAATTTTTCAAATTTTAGAACATACTAGTTGGCCTACGCCAAGACAACGTTGGAAGGACTTCTTCGCAATTTTGGAATATACCTTATTCTTTACGGTAATCATTTATGCATTTGATTTTGTCCTTCGTTGGGGAGTTAATTACCTCCTACAAAATGTAAACCTACCTTTTAAATAAGAACAGAAAAAAACCTAGCAAGGACGCTAGGTTTTTTGTCTGTAATGAGGGAGTCTTGCTTATCCCTACTGATCCGCTAGGCTCCTTAGCCCCTCTTCTAACATGCTCATGACTAAAAGTGTTTCTTGATCTTTAACCAATTTATTGGCTCCCTCTTCTAGGGTCTCGTAGAGGGTCTGGTAGTAAAGGCTATAGTCGCCTACCTCGGAAACGACCTTTTCTTGATGGTAGTTACCTTGATCATCCAGATAGGTTAAGCTGCCGTAGTCCTCAGGTCTATCTAAGCCAAAGTCTGCATGATCTAGTAGGTAGAAATGTTTGAGGTCCTCTTCCTGTCGGTCTTTTTTAGCCTTAATAAAAGTCCCCTTTTTGCCGTAAAGGGCAAAGCTAGGGCGGGCTTGAAGCCTAAAGTAGCTAGACTTGACAGAAACTTTGCAGGCACCATAATAGAGATCTAGGTCAAAATAGTCATTCATTCGTTCTGACCCCAAGAGCTGGCGAACATCATAGTGAACCTGCTCAGGGGGACCAAAGAGGGAGATGACCTGATCTAAGGTATGACAGGGTGTAGAGGAAGCTCTCTTCCGGTTTGAAGGACTTGTTGGATTCAGGCACTTGGGGACGGTAATAGTCAAAATGCATTTCCATCTCGAGTAAGTCCCCCAATTTTCCACTAGCTAAGACTTTTTGGACCGTCAAAAAATCTGAGTCAAAGCGTCGATTTTGGTAGGCTTGGACAACTAGCCCCTGGGATTTAGCGAATTCAAAGAGTTCCCTGGCTTGGGCAAGATTATTCGTAAAGGGCTTTTCAACCAAGACATTTTTGCCAGCCTCAAGGCAGGTCTTGGCCAATTCATAGTAGGCAGACTGGGGCGTACAGATGGCTACTAGGCTAATTTCAGGGTCACTTAAAATATCATCTAGGTCGTGCGTGTAGTGAATGCCTTCTAATTCTGGCCAGCTGCTGTTGCTGCGTTGATAGATGGTCTTTACCAGAATTTTGTCAGCCAACTTTCTCACAAACGGCAGATGATAGCGATTGGTGCTCTTACCATTTCCAATATAAGCCATGGTTAACATAGGAGAAGCTCCTCTCTAACGGTGTTAAAGTATTTATTAAAAGAATGATGGACTTAGAGTTGTTCGGAGGTGATTTACATGATTGCTTACTTTCATAGATGAAGGCCCAGTCTCACCCTACTCACATTTTTTTAGCTGAGAGCAAATTCCTCAAGCGACTCTAGCTCTGCCAGCAATGGCAGATAGGCTTATTGTAACCTTTTTTCAAGCATGAGCAAAGGATTTTTGCCTGATGAGCAAAATAAAACCCCCGAGACCTTAGTCTCAAGGATTGTCAATGATTATCCAGCTTGAAAGCCACTAGTACCTGAATTAGAACTACTATTGTCATCGCCATCGTCATATTGTTCTTTCACATAGTCTTCAAGATTCTTGTAGCTCTTTTGGACCTTAGAACGGACGCTTTTTGCTTGGGATGTAGACATAGAGCGATAGGTTTCTCTGTAGTAAGGTTTAGAACCATCGTAATAGACAAAGATTAGTTCATCCCCTTTCCTAAAGTATCTTACCTTATAGTCGTCAAGACTTTCTGACTTTTCTGGTTTGCTAGGTGAATACAGGTAAGCATAGTCGTCATCAGTTCGGTGCGAAGCTGTTTGCTTTTGCTTATTGACGGTCAAAGTTCTTGTTGGATGTTCGTAGGAGGAGAAAGATACGGAATCACTACTAGCATCAAAGTAATTATAAAGAACGAAATTCCCGTCTTTATTGGATAGGTAGTATTTAAAGGTTACTTCACTGCTATCACTACCTGCGCGAGTGTCCTTATCATCCTTAAAATTTCCATTCTCATAGTAGGTATCCCAGTCACCATCCTTATAGTAGGCAGATTCTTTGAGCTCCCAATCACCATTAGCAAGCTTGGTAGTGAGTTGTCTTTGAGAATGATGTCCCCAGAAGCCAGCCCCTAGTAGCGCTAAGGCGATAAGAACCATAATACCGATGTTGAGCCAAAGGGGCCAGCCCTTCTTGCCCCCCTTTTTCTTGAAGACTTGCCCCATCTTTTTGAAGGCAGAGGTTTTATTGGCCTGTCGCGCAACTGATGCTGCAGCCAGCGGTTGACCTTGGACAAGGGGAGCGGTAGGATTAGTTGTACCTGCTGGGGCATTCGGTGTTGCTACTCCTGTATTGATAGCTTGGTTAGCTGGTTGAGTTTGCAGAGGAGTTGAAGCCTGAGTTTGAGGGGCAGCGGTCTGCTCAGGAATTGCCTGATTAGGAATTTCTTGGGCCTTAGCTTGCTCAGTAGCTTGGACAGTTGTCTCAGGTTTAAATTCACCAGCCGAAGCAGCCTTTTGATAATCCTCCGGCAGAGGTTTCCGTCCTTGAGTTAGTTCGAAAAACTCGGCCCATTCTTTTTCATTCATCATAGTAATGGTCTCCTTAGTTAAATTTTCTCCTAAAAGAGTCAGATAGCAATAGTATATCATTTTTTGGTAAATTTTAAAAATTAGGAGGAAATTCTTTCTAAGTGCCAGAAATGTGCTATAATAAGGTGGCAAAGCCAAAGGAAGGCTTTTTTATATTGCTCTTGGTAACTAAGAAGGAATGAAAGGAAAATTAAAATGCTAGATTCATTTGATAAGGGCTGGTTTGTCCTGCAAACTTATTCAGGTTACGAAAATAAGGTCAAGGAGAACCTCTTACAGCGTGCGCAAACCTACAATATGACCGAAAATATCCTGCGCGTGGAGATTCCCACTCAAACCGTTAATGTTGAGAAGAATGGTAAGACAAAAGAAGTGGAGGAAAATCGCTTCCCAGGTTATGTTTTGGTTGAAATGGTCATGACCGATGATGCTTGGTTTGTCGTTCGGAATACTCCGAACGTTACCGGCTTTGTCGGATCTCACGGGAACCGTTCAAAGCCAACCCCGCTCTTGGAAGAAGAAATTCGTCAAATTTTAGTCTCAATGGGGCAAACAGTTGAAGTCTTCGACACTAATATCAAGATCGGTGATGTCGTGCAAATCATTGATGGAGCCTTTATGGGACAAGAAGGTCGCGTAATCGAAATCGAAAATAACAAGGTCAAAATCATGATTAACATGTTCGGCTCCGAAACCGCCGCCGAAGTAGAGCTCTATCAAATTGCCGAGCTAAATTAAGATAAAAAGCTGAGTCTAGGAAAACTCCTTGGCTCAGTTGTTTTTTGTCTATTGATACATATAATCCCTGGTCATGGGCATGGTTGACTTGGTTTCACCTTTGGAAAGAAGGTATTGAACCACATCAATATTACCCGCTTCAAAGGAGCCAGCACAGGCTTGCAGGTAGAGGTCCCACATACGAATGAAGCGTTCGTCATGGAGTTTACGGACTTCAGGCAAGGCCTTGTGGAAGTTTTCCGTCCAGATTTCCAGGGTCTTTTGATAGTGGCGCCGTAGAAACTCTATATCAGCAACTTGCAGACCAGCATCAGAAATGTAGTCTAAATTTTCAGTTAGACGGGGGATATAGCCACCAGGGAAGATATACTTATTAATCCAACCATTATAGCCATTGCCGTGATTGCCCCCCGCTTGACCAGAAATCCCGTGAATCAGGGCCAGGCCATCATCCTTGAGGTAGTTAAAGACGGTTTCAAAATATTGGCCCAGATTTTCTTTCCCCACATGCTCAAACATACCGACACTAGTGATGTAGTCGTAGGGACCCTCTTTAATATCGCGGTAATCCTTAAGAATAACCTTGGCCCGACCTTTCAAGCCTTTTTCCTTAATCTTTTGGTTCACGAAGTTGGCCTGTTCTTCACTGAGGGTAATTCCCGCAACATTCAATCCGTATTCCTCACAGGCCGTCAGCATGAGGGTCCCCCAACCGCAACCAATATCTAAGAGAGTCTTTCCAGGCTGAGGATTGAGTTTCTTGATGATGTGGTGAATCTTATTGTTCTGCGCCTCTTCAAGGCTGTCATCATCGTGCTCAAAGTAGGCACAAGAATAGGTTGCTGTCTTATCCAACCAAAGGCGGTAGAAGTCATTACCAATATCGTAGTGGCTTTGAACATCTGACTTACTGTCCTCCTTGGTGTGGGATTGCTTGGGCAAGAAGCGGGTAAACTTACTGTTTTTAAGAAAACTATCAGAAGCCCGATAGGCCGAGACAATCAGCTCTTGAATCGAACCTTCAATTTCGATATCACCATCCATGACCGCTTCTCCTAAAACAATGGAAGCATTTTTGGAAAGGTCAGCGACAGAAATCTTCTTATTAAATTTTATTTTAACCCGGGGATTGTCGCCGTTATAAACCTCAGTCTTACCGTTGGGGTAGGTGACCTTCAAGGGAATATCAAACGAGTTTTTTACGAGTTGTTTAACAATTAAATTATCCATCATGAGAGCAATAACCTCCTAATCACGATAGCTCCATTATAGTCCTCTTAAAATTCGATGGTAAATGATTGAATTGGGCTTTGGACAGAAACAAGCAATCTGTCCAATTCATTTTTGGAGCTCCTGCTTAAGTAGACTTTCCTCCCCAAAATTTGCATCCTTCCTCCAATTGGTCTATGATAGTAAAAAAGTAAAAGTGAGGTACTGCCATGTCAAATTTTGCTGAAGCTGTCCAAGCCTTTGAAGAAATTACTGCTCAAGAGGCTAGAGAGCGGATTGATTCTAAGGAAAAATTCATTCTCTTTGTCGGTCGGCCAACCTGCCCTTTCTGCCGTCGTTTTGCGCCTAAGTTGGCCCAAGTTGTTGAAGATACAGGAGCTAAGGTTGCCTATCTTCACAGCGAGGATATGAGCCAGATCGATGAAATCAATGCCTTGCGTAAGCGCTACGGTATCGCGACTGTTCCGGGCCTCCTAGTGGCCAAAAATGGCTCAGTCAAGGTAGTCTGCGACTCCTCTCTAGACCCCGAGGATATTAAAGACTTTATCGCCTGATGGCATTTATAAAAAAGGCTCTGCCAGTTTTTTTACTAGCAGAGTCTTTCTTTATTATACTTCTGGGAAGAGCTTTTCAACAACCTTGCTGGTGATAGGTTGGCCAGGGCCCTCGGCACAATAGGTGTGCATATACATGAGGGGGTTAAAGTTGAGCTCGATGCAGGTCGCATTGCCGGCTTCCTTAGAGTAGGGTTGGCCATAATCGGGGATAATCAGGTCCACGCCACAAACCCAGGCTCCCATAGCCTTGGTCATCTGGGCAGCTAGTTCAAGGTAGGATGAATCCATTTCTTGGGTTCGGTCCACTGAGTCCCCACCGGTTGAGATGTTGGAGTTTTCTCGAAGGTTGACACGAACATCCTTGTCAGGAATAGAGTCTAAACCGTAGCCCTGCTGGTCCAGCATCAATTGCTCAATCTCTCCTAACTGAATTTTTTCTAAGGGAGAGCGGTGGCCAGTTCCTCGCAGAGGGCTGGCATTTTTTTGCGCAACCAATTGGGAAATGGTAGACTTGCCATCGCCAACAACATTAGCCGCCTGACGCTCGACCACTCCCAGGGTCTCGCCATCCAGGACGAAGAAACGATACTCAGTCCCTGGGATAAATTCCTCAATCAAAACACTCTCATCCTCAGCAAAGGCCAGCTCCAGAGCCTTTTGGTAGTCTACCCGACTGGCCCCTTCCTTGAAAATGGAAATGCCTAGTCCAAAATTAGTGGACTTGGGTTTGATGACAATGGCCTTGGTGGCAAAGTTAGGGTAGGCGCTCAGGGCTTCTCCCAGCTGGTTAAATTCAGCCCCTGCAGGGACAGGAAAACCGGCCTTCTGCAAGATTTTCTTGGTGACAGTTTTATTTTCCATAGCTAGGGGAACGATAAAATTATCCTTGGCTGTCATATTGCCATCTTTGACGTATTCAATATGGTCACCCACCGAGAGCTTCAAAAATTGGTCGGACTCATCTAAGATTTCCAAGTTGATGCCCTTTTGGATGGTATCAAACATAATCAGCTGGGTTGAGAGCTCCATACCTTCAAAGCCCTTGAGGGCATAAGGAGCCTGCCAGGCTAAATAACTAAAACTTTGGCCCTGACTGCGACCAAATTCTTCTAAAGAATTTCTCTTGATTTCCTTGACTAGGCGACCGCCGATGGTCAGACTAGGATCAGCAATTTGAGCCTCCAGCTTATCAACCAACTGACAATAGTAGCTAGGGACTTGGAAATGCCTAATCAGTTCTCGCATAGCTGAGATGATTGATGAACTATCAGCCTCCCTAGGCAATTTAGCCAAGGGATGGGCTCTAGCGACTTGCTCATTAAGTTCCTCAGCACTTTGCAACTCTTGGTTAACGGCTTGGGGACCATCCAACCAGAGCAGAGCCAGGGCCAGAAGGTGAACCGTGTCCAAGGTCTCCTGAGCAATCCCCTGTTGGTCAAAGGGGTCAATGTCAAAGCAACGAAATTCTAAGTAGGTGATGCCTTGGCTAAGATAGTCCCGACTCCGTTTAGCTCCCCGCAGGCGAACTGGGGAGTAGAATTCTTTTTCGGCAATGAGACGACCATCGGCCACACAGGCCTCAATGTCCTCTACGTACTGCTCCAAGCTACTGTAGGACACTTTGACAGAATCATGATTGACATAGCCTAGAGAGCTGTTGCGAATGGAGCGAAGGGGACCGTCCAATTCTTGGTCAAAAAATCCTTTTTCAGCAAGAGGAGTAGCCCCGTAGAGGTAGGTCAAAATCCAACGGTATTTGATAAAGTTCTGGGCCAGTTTGAGGTAGAGGACATTTTTAAAGGTAGCCAGATTCTTGTAACCACTGAGCTTAAAGAGTTGGTTCAGCAAATCTTGCCCCAGGCCATAATTATAGTGGATACCTGAAATGGTCTGCAATCTTTTGCCATAGACCTTGGCCAGATGCTGACGATAATGACGTTCAAAGTCATCTTCCAGTCTAGCGATGACGATTTCGTCTTCTGAAACCTTCGGTGGCATAGAAAGAGGCCAGAGGTAGTCACCCTTATCAAGGCTACGGCCAGCCACATCGGCAATCCCAGTTAGAAAACGTCGGGCTTCTTTGGTTGAGCTAGCAATAGGCGTAATCAGTTCAATCTGAGGCTCGCTGTAGTCGGTCTGGATATAAGGATGGAAATTGCGGGAGCCCAGTTTTTCGGGATGGGGTTTTTGGGATAAACGGTTAGTCTGGCGCTCAATCCGCAAACTTTCGTGTTCGAGACCAAAAGTCCCCTGAAGAATTGGCAGGCTGGTGGGGCTATCTTGTAAGAGCTGGTCGACGGTCATAAAATCTCCTTTACTTGCAGTGCCTTATCAGAAAAAAAGTCAATCTTATCTCCACTATACAACGAAAAACCTTGACTTTCAAATTTCGGCTATAAATTGGTCATAATTTTTCCTTATGATAAAAGAGGAAATACTAGAATTTTAAAAATGTTCGGAATTTACCTATAAAATGAAGCAGAATAAAACCATTCCTTCATCTTTAGCCGATTTCATTGGTCAAATCTTGAAAAAAAGTCAGAAATTTCCTATAATAAGGTGTTGTAGAAAGCTGATAGGTGAGAGTCCTATCGTCTATTTTCCAGAAAGGGGAAAGGGCCTTATCTGGCCCTTTCGAAGTAAGCATATGACATCAGTAGTAGTCGTTGGAACCCAGTGGGGAGACGAAGGTAAAGGTAAAATTACAGACTTTTTGAGCCAGGACGCCGAAGTTATTGCCCGTTATCAGGGTGGTGACAATGCCGGCCACACCATCGTGATTGATGGCAAGAAGTTCAAACTCCACCTGATTCCTTCTGGTATCTTTTTCCCAGAGAAAATTTCTGTTATCGGTAATGGAGTCGTTATCAATCCTAAGTCCTTGGTGACAGAGCTGGACTACCTGCATCAGGAAGGCGTAAAAACCGACAGCCTGCGGATTTCGGATCGGGCCCATGTTATCCTGCCCTACCATATTAAATTGGACCAGCTGCAAGAAGCAGCCAAGGGAGATAATAAAATCGGTACGACCAACAAGGGTATCGGCCCTGCCTACATGGACAAGGCGGCTCGGGTTGGGATTCGGATTGCAGACCTCCTGGACAAGGATATTTTTGCCCAACGCCTCAAGGCAAACCTGGCTGAAAAGAACCGCCTCTTTGAAAAGATGTACGAATGTCAGCCCCTAGTCTTCGATGAGATTTTTGAAGAATACTACCAATATGGTCAAACCATCAAGGACTATGTGACCGATACTTCGGTTATCCTCAATGATGCCCTTGATGCCGGTAAGCGAGTCCTTTTTGAAGGGGCCCAAGGTGTCATGCTGGATATTGACCAGGGGACCTATCCTTTCGTGACCTCCTCCAATCCTGTGGCTGGTGGGGTGACCATTGGTTCCGGTGTCGGTCCAAGCAAAATCAATAAAGTTGTTGGTGTCTGCAAGGCCTACACCAGTCGGGTTGGCGATGGTCCCTTCCCAACAGAACTCAATGATGAGACCGGTAATCGCATTCGTGAAGTTGGCCATGAATACGGGACAACAACCGGTCGCCCACGTCGGGTCGGTTGGTTTGACTCGGTTGTCATGCGTCATAGCCGTCGGGTGTCAGGAATTACCAATCTTTCCCTCAATTCCATCGACGTCCTCTCAGGCCTACCAACAGTCAAGATCTGCGTGGCTTACGATTTGGACGGCAAACGTATTGACCACTACCCAGCTAGCTTGGAACAACTCAAACGCTGCCAGCCTATCTATGAAGAACTACCGGGATGGGAAGAAGACATCACCGGTTGCCGCAGCCTTGATGAACTGCCCGAAGCAGCTCGTAACTATGTTCGCCGGGTCGGTGAACTGGTCGGTGTTCGTATTTCTACCTTCTCGGTCGGGCCAGACCGAGACCAAACCAATATCCTTGATAGCGTTTGGGCTAATATTTAAGACAGTAAGACAGAGTCCTTGGGAATTTTTCCGAGGACTTTTTCTATGCTTGATTTTTGGTCTGCAGTCATTTTTGGAACAAAGTGATTGACAGCAGTTCCCTAAAGTTTTAGAATTTAACCTGTAATAAAAATAGTAACAAAATAGAGTGAGTCGAAAACTCAAGCTCCTAAGGAGGTTTATATGAAAATTGCAGTTGTCGCAGCAAATGGGAAGGTCTCTCAATTAGTGATTGAAGAGGCACTTAAACGTGGTCATGAGGTTGTAGCCTTTTCCCGTAGTCAAAATCGCTCAAAAGCTGAAAACTTTGTTCAAAAGGATATTTTGGCTATGACCAAGGAAGACCTGACTGGCTTTGATGCAGTAGTTGATGGATTTGGTGCTTCAACACCAGAGACCCTGCCTCTACATACCAGAACTTCCCAACACTTGGCGGATTTACTTTCAGGCAGTAAGACCCGCTTAATTATTGTTGGTGGGGCTGGCAGCCTTTATATGACTGCTGAACATGATGTCCAACTCTGGCAAACACCGGATTTCCCTGAAGTCTTTCGACCTATAGCTGAGGCCCAAGCTGATGAACTAGCAGAGCTTCGTAAGCGTCACGATGTCAACTGGACCTTTATCAGCCCAGCCGCGGATTTTCAAGCGGATGCTCCAGCAACCGGTAGCTACCTTCTAGGTGGTGAAGAATTCTTTCTTAATAATCAAGGAGAAAGTGTCATTTCTTACGCTGACTATGCTAGAGCCCTAGTAGATATTCTGGAATCGGACGACCATATTCAAGAACGCATCAGCTTGGTTCGCAAATAGCTGGGTAAACCGATTTAAATAGATTTAATCCAATAAAAAGAGCGGAGTCCCTAATTAAGACTTCGCTCTTTTATGCTAGCTAAAAAGGACTGGATTCCTTTTATTTTTCCTGGGTCTTAGCGTTTAGCCATAGTGACAAAGGTAAATTTATCGGGACGGTAACTGATGGTACCGTATTGGAAGAGCTGACCGTTGGATAGATAGGTCAGGCTGGTAACGACAGCTACCATATTGAACTTGCCCAAGTCCATATTATCCTTTTCTTCTTGGGTGGCATAGCGGAAGGAGATTTCTCGGCGGGAATGGGTAATCTTCAAGCCTAGCTGATTTTCTAGGTACTGATAGATTGATTTCTCAGCAATTTCCTTATTAAGATAAGGGACTACCCGACGATCAAAGTAAGAAAGCTCGAACTCAATCTTTTCACCAGCGATAATGCGACTGCGACCGACACGGTAGAAGTCTACGCTGTCATCCACCTTGAAAATGTCCATGATTTCTTGCTCACCTTGGATGATATAGAGGTTGTCCAATTGTGTCGTAATGTCAAGGTGTTCATCACGGTTGAGCTCATCAGAGGTCTTGATTTCAGAGAGGTAGTTATTTTTAGTCCGCCCATGCTCCATCACGATGGAATTACGGCCCCGCATTTTTTGAATATAGCCATCCAATTCTAAAAGCGACAGGGCTTTGCGAATGGTATCCTTAGAGTAACCATAGACCTCCATCAGTTCATTTTCAGTTGGCAACTCTTGGTTGGCTTGGAGTTTGCCTTCCTCAATTTGCTTTTTGATGTCCTCGTAGACCTGCTTATACTTGCTCATCATATCGTATTTTCCTTTAGTTTTATAGGATAATTCTACCATAAATTCTTACTTTAAGCCAGTTTTATACGTATCATTCATAAAAAATCAAAAAGAATTACGTAAAACCATTGACAAAGAAAAACGCTTCCACTATAATTAGGCTGTAAAAATGATAATAAAAAGTCAAACTAGGAAGAATTAACCCAAACTAACCTAGTTAATGGAGGAATTTATGGGAAAACGAAAAAGTGGTGTCTTGATGCACATCACATCACTAGCAGGTGACAGAGGTATTGGTTCCTTTGGTCAGGCAGCCTATGACTTTGTTGATTTCTTGGAGGAAACCAAGCAAACCTACTGGCAAATCTTACCCTTGACGACGACCAGTTATGGGGATTCTCCCTATCAATCATTCTCAGCTGTTGCCGGCAATACTAATCTGATTGATTTGGATCTCTTGGTAGAAGATGGTTGGCTGAAGGCAGCAGACCTTGAAGCGGTTGACTTTGGGGATAACCCAGCTAGTGTTAATTACGGCCATCTCTTTGATGTTCATCGCCCCCTCTTGGAAAAGGCAGTCAAGGCTTTCTTACTTGATAAAAATGCCCAAGCAGCCCTAGCCAAATTTGAAGCTGATAACCAATCTTGGTTGGCTGATTATGCAGACTTCATGGCCTTCAAGGAACACTTCGACCTCAAGGCCCTCCAAGAGTGGGACGATAAGAAAGCCATCCAGCGTGACAAGGCGACTTTAGAGAAGCTTCGCAAGAAATTAGTCGATGTCATCGCCTACCACAAGGTGACACAATTCTTCTTCTTCCAGCAATGGCGGGCCCTTAAGGCCTATGCCAATAAGGCAGGCATCGAAATCATTGGCGACATGCCGATCTATGTCTCTGCTGATAGTGTGGAAATGTGGACCCAGCCCCAGCTCTTTAAGGCCGATAAAAATCGCAAACCACTCTATGTCGCAGGTGTCCCTGCCGACGAATTCAGCGATGAAGGTCAGTACTGGGGTAACCCAATCTATGATTGGGAGGCTCACAAGAAGTCTGGCTATGCTTGGTGGATTTACCGCATGCAAGAGGCCCTCAAGCTCTACGATGTCATTCGGATTGACCACTTCAAAGGTTTCTCTGATTTTTGGCAGGTCGATGCCAGCCATGATACCGCTAAATATGGCACCTGGCAGCCAGGCCCTGGCTATGACCTCTTTGCAGCTATTAAAAAGGCTCTGGGTGACCTACCAATTATCGCTGAAAACCTTGGTTATATTGATGAGAAGGCTGAAAAGCTCTTGGCGGATACGGCCTTCCCTGGTATGAAGATTTTGGAATTTGGTCTCCAAGGACCAGATCCCCTCAATATGGACCTGCCTCACTTCTATACCAGTCATTCGGTAGCCTATACTGGTACCCATGACAATGAAGTGGTGCAGGGCTGGTACCACGGATTGGACGAAGAAGCTAGAGCCTACACCGATACCTACACCCATCGGGCACCAGGAGAACCGGTGACCCAGGCTATGCTGAGGACCCTTTATGCATCGGTCAGCGATATTGCTATCGCTACCATGCAGGATATCTTGGATCTTCCAGCTTCCAGCCGGATGAATACGCCAAATACCGTTGGCACCAACTGGCAATGGCGGATGACAGCCGATCAATTAACTGACGACAAGAAAGAATTTTTAAAAGCAATTACGCAGACCTATCACAGAGGATAAGAAAATGAGTTTTACGCAATATATAGAAGATAAAAAGGGAAGTAAGTTAGCAGATTTGGACAACAAGACCATTTATTTGGGCCTAATGGACTACGTTAAGGAAAAAGCTCAAGGTCTTGCTAAAAATACTGGTAAACGCAAGGTTTACTACATTTCAGCAGAGTTCTTGATTGGGAAACTGCTCTCTAACAACCTGATTAACCTAGGTATCTACAAGACGACCAAGGATGAACTGGCAGCAGCTGGCAAGGACATTGCCCAAATTGAAGATGAAGAACTGGAACCATCACTAGGAAATGGTGGTCTGGGCCGTTTGGCTTCATGTTTTATTGACTCCATCTCAACCCTGGGTATCAATGGGGAAGGTGTCGGCCTTAACTACCACTGTGGTCTCTTCAAACAAGTCTTCCGCAACAATCAACAAGAAGCTGAGGCCAACTACTGGATCGAAGATGATTCTTGGCTGGTTCCGACTGACATCAGTTATGACGTGCCTTTCAAGGATTTCACCCTCAAGTCACGTCTAGACCGGATTGACGTTCTCGGCTACCACAAAGACACCAAGAACTACCTCAATCTCTTTGACATTGACGGCTTGGACTACGGTTTGATTAAAGATGGGATCACCTTTGACAAGACCCAAATTCAAAAGAACCTGACCCTCTTCCTCTATCCAGATGATTCTGATAAGACTGGGGAACTTTTGCGGATTTACCAACAATACTTCATGGTTTCCAATGCCGCTCAACTCTTGATTGATGAAGCCTTGGAACGTGGTTCTAATCTCCATGACTTGGCGGATTATGCCTATGTGCAAATCAATGATACCCACCCTTCTATGGTCATTCCTGAGCTTATCCGTCTCTTGACTGAAAAGCATGGTTTTGACTTTGAAGAAGCGGTTGCTGTGGTTTCTAAGATGGTGGGCTATACCAACCATACCATTTTGGCCGAAGCCTTGGAAAAATGGCCTCTGGACTACCTCAATGAAGTTGTCCCTCACTTGGTTGTCATCATCGAAAAATTGGCTGCCCTCATTCGTGAGAAATATGCTAACCCAGCTGTGCAAATCATTGATGGAGACAAGCGGGTTCATATGGCCCACATGGACATCCATTTTTCAACTAGTGTTAATGGGGTGGCTGCCCTGCACACGGAAATCCTCAAGAACAGTGAGCTCAAGGATTTCTATGAGCTTTACCCAGAGAAATTCAACAACAAAACCAATGGTATTACCTTCCGTCGCTGGTTGGAATTTGCTAACCAAGATTTGGCAGCCTACCTCAAGGAAATCATTGGTGACAGCTATCTGACTGATGCCACTAAGTTGGAAAAACTCTTGGCCTTCGCTGATGACCCAGCTGTCCAAAAACGCTTGGCTGAGATTAAATTCAACAATAAATTGGCCCTCAAACGCTACCTTAAGGAAAACAAGGGCATTGACTTGGATGAAAATTCGATCATTGACACCCAAATTAAACGTTTCCACGAGTACAAGCGTCAACAAATGAACGCCCTATATGTTATTCACAAGTATCTGGAAATCAAGCGTGGCAAGCTACCAGAAAAGAAAATCACAGTTATCTTTGGTGGTAAGGCAGCGCCTGCCTATGTCATTGCTCAGGATGTTATCCACCTCATCCTCAGCCTGTCTGAGTTGATTAACAATGACCCTGAGGTTAGCCCTTATCTCAATGTCTTCTTGGTAGAAAACTACAATGTCACCGTAGCGGAACACCTGATTCCAGCGACCGATATTTCCGAGCAAATTTCCCTTGCTTCTAAGGAAGCTTCAGGAACTGGTAACATGAAGTTCATGCTCAATGGTGCCCTGACCTTGGGAACCATGGACGGTGCTAATGTCGAAATTGCCGAGTTAGCTGGTCAGGAAAACATCTACAGCTTTGGTAAGGATTCTGACACCATCATTGACCTCAATGCCAAGGGTGGCTATGTTGCTAAGGACCACTATGATGGCGACCAAGACATCAAGGAAGCGGTGGACTTCATTGTTAGTCCTGAGCTCAAGGCTGTTGGTAATGAGGAACGCCTCAGTCGCCTACACAATGAACTGATTGCTAAAGACTGGTTCATGACCCTGATTGACCTCAAGGACTACATTGCTACCAAGGAACAAATGTTGACGGACTACCAAGATCAAGCAGCTTGGAACCGTAAGGTCATCAATAATATTGCCAAAGCTGGTTTCTTCTCATCTGACCGAACCATCGCCCAGTATAATGAAGACATCTGGCACAGCAATTAAAAAACTGTCTAACAAACTGGCAAAGATACCTGAGCTGGAAGCAAAAGCTTCCAGCTTTTTTTGAGTGCTAGATAGTACTAAAAATAGCTTTTATCCCATTATCTTTGTAGAGAATCGCTTTTGATTTCGGAAAAAAAATCAAAAAGTTAAAAAGAATTCCGTAAAACCTATTGACACTGGAAAACGTTTACAGTATAATTAAACCATGCTGAAGAGAACGATTTCAAATTGAAGTCGTTGACTTTGGAAAGGAGTCTGGAGATGAATTTATTGAGCTTGAATGTTCACGCTTGGATGGAAGACCATCAAGACCAAAAGCTTGAGCATCTTGCGGATACCATCGCAGCGAAAGATTATGACCTGATTGCTCTGCAAGAGGTCAACCAGACGATTGCAGCTCCGATAGCTGATGGAGAGGTTAGAGCAGATAATTATGGGCTCATCCTCTTAGGATTGCTTGAGCAACGCGGGGTGGCTGGTTATTCCTATCACTGGTCCACGTCTCATATCGGCTACGACGTCTATGATGAAGGCATTGCCCTTCTCAGTCGCTATCCAGTTTTGGAGGCCGAAGGTTTTTACACTTCAAAGAGTCAGGACATTCACACCATTGATTCCCGGAAAATTATCCGGCTTAAGGTGGAAGTGGATGGTCAGGCTGTGGAAGTGTATTCCTGCCACATGAATCTACCAACCAGCCAAACCGAAAATCAGGTTGATAATCTTAAGCGATTGGTTAGTCATACGGATTTCGCTGGGGTCAAGATTTTTATGGGGGACTTCAATACCGATGCTATCAGTAATCCCCAGGCCTACCAAACCATCCTGGATCAAGGCTTGCTGGATACCTACCAGCTGGCTGAGACTAAGGATTCTGGTGTCACGGTCTGCAAATCTATTGACGGTTGGAAGGGCCAGAGTCAGGACAAGCGTCTTGATTATGTCTTCGTCAACCAGGAGGTTCCAGTCCAAACCAGTCGCGTCATCTTCAATGGCCAAAATCAGGAGGTCGTTTCCGACCACTTTGGTCTGGAAGTGAGCCTGACGATTTAACTTACGTGAATACGGGCGGAAAGCTTGGGAAATAAATTTTGTAACTGAACCCGCCCTAGAGGCTGTGTAAAAAAGACCAATCTCCTAGAAAATCAGGATTTTCTATCGATTGTCTATTTTTACTTGGCCTCTTACGGGCTTGGTATCTTATATATAAAGGAGTAGCTTTAAATGAAAAACCTTAAAAGCTTAGCTAGCTTCGAATTTTGGCAAAAATTCGGGAAATGTTTGATGGTAGTTATCGCTGTCATGCCTGCTGCAGGTTTGATGATTTCTATCGGTAACTCACTTGCCTTGATTGCCCCTACAAACACAACTTGGGTGCAAATCACTAACTTGATTGCCCAACTTGGTTGGGGCTTTCTGAACAACCTTCACTTGCTCTTTGCCCTGGCTATCGGTGGTAGCTGGGCTAAGGAAAAAGCTGGTGGTGCTTTCGCCGCAGGTATTTCCTTCATCTTGATTAACCTGATTACTGGTAACTTCTACGGGGTTCAAGTAGCAGATGTTAACGATGCGACCAGCAAGGCTGTGGTTCACAATATTTTCGGTGGAACCATGCGGGTTGCGGACTACTTTGTCAATGTCCTCAACCAACCAGCCCTTAACATGGGGGTATTCGTTGGTATTATCGCTGGTTTCGTTGGTGCGACTGCCTACAACAAATACTATAACTACCGTAAATTGCCAGATGTCTTGACCTTCTTTAATGGTAAACGTTTCGTACCTTTCGTGGTTATCCTCCGTTCTACTATCGTTGGTTTGATCATGGCAATCTTCTGGCCACTGGTTCAATCTGCTATTAACGGCTTTGGTCAATGGTTGGCCAACTCACAAAATACAGCACCAATCCTGGCACCATTCCTCTATGGTGCCTTGGAACGTCTGCTCTTGCCATTTGGTCTTCACCACATGTTGACCATCCCAATGAACTACACCCAACTTGGTGGTACCTACTTTATCCAAACAGGTGCCCAAGCCGGTAAAGCTATGTTGGGACAAGACCCACTCTGGTTAGCCTGGGTAACTGACTTGATTCACCTTAAAGCGGGTGACCCAAGTAAATACCATCACACTTACCAATACACCTTGCAACACTGGACTCCAGCTCGTTTCAAGGTTGGTCAAATGATTGGTTCTTCTGGTATCTTGATGGGTATGACGGTTGCTATGTACCGTAATGTTGACCCTGACAAGAAGAAAAAATACAAATCAATGTTCATCTCAGCTGCAGCTGCAACCTTCCTAACAGGGGTTACAGAACCACTTGAATACATGTTCATGTTCGCAGCTGTTCCACTTTATATCGTTTACGCTATCATCCAAGGTTGTGCCTTCGCAATGGCTGATATTGTTCACCTGCGTGTTCACTCCTTCGGTAACATCGAACTCTTGACTCGTACCCCAATGGCTATTCGAGCTGGTTTGGGTATTGATGTCATCAACTTTGTTTGGGTAACGATTCTCTTTGGTTTAATTACCTACTTCATTGCCAACTTCATGATTCAAAAGATGAATCTTGCTACCGCTGGACGTAATGGTAACTACGATAGTGAAGAAGTTGACGAAGCTATCCATGCCAACAACGGCGATGCTAATACCTCTGTTGACTCTCAAATCGTACAAATCATCAACCTTCTTGGTGGTCAAGACAACATTGATGATGTTGATGCCTGCATGACCCGTCTGCGTGTCACCGTTAAGGATGCCGAACTGGTTGGCGGCGAAAATGACTGGAAGAAGGCTGGTGCCCTTGGCCTGGTTGTCAAAGGCCACGGTGTTCAAGCTGTTTACGGTCCTAAGGCAGATGGTCTGAAATCCGATATTCAAGACCTGTTGGACTCAGGTGCTCGTATCCCTGTTGTTGATTTCTCTAAGAAAGAAGAAGTCACTGCCCCTGAAAATACCTTCAAGGGCATCACAGAAAATGTGCTCTCTGTTGCTGATGGGGAAATTATCCCAATCGACCAAGTGAATGATCCTGTCTTCTCTGGTAAGATGATGGGAGATGGTTTCGCTGTCAACCCAAGCGATGGCAATGTTTACTCACCAGTTGCTGGTGTTGTGACCAGCGTCTTCCCTACCGAACACGCTTACGGTCTCCTGACTGACGAAGGTTTGGAAGTTCTGGTTCATATTGGTATTGATACCGTTAGCCTCAACGGCATTCCATTCTCACCTAAGGTGACCGATGGTCAACATGTTGAAGCTGGAGACCTCTTGGCAGTAGTTGACCTAGATGCTCTAGATGCTGCAGGTAAGGAAAAATCTGTTATTGTAGTCTTCACCAACGCTGCAGAAGTTAAATCTGTCACCCTAGAAAATACTGGTAAACAACCAGCTAAGACTTTAGCTGCCAAGGTTGAAATCTAAGAATAAGTCGGGCAACAAAACTAAAAAAGTTTATTTGTCATGACTGATAGGAAAGAATGTTAAGAAGTCGGGCTTGTGCCCGGCTTCTTTTTGGCTTACAAGCAACGGCCACATATTTGGGGACAATCATGAGTTTCGTAACTAGCAGTTCCACCACCTGCTATCACAGGTGACATCCCCTTCATATTTTGATAGAATAGTAAGGCTAAAGTCGCCCTTGCGAGGGGCTTACAGGGGGAAAATATCACAATGACTGATGTTCCGATTAAGTATCGTCTGATTAAAAAAGAAAAACACACAGGAGCCCGGCTGGGTGAGATTATCACCCCCCACGGGACCTTTTCAACGCCCATGTTTATGCCAGTCGGAACCCAGGCAACCGTTAAAACCCAGTCGCCGGAGGAACTCAAGGAGATGGGCTCAGGTATTATTTTGGCCAATACCTACCATCTCTGGCTGCGACCTGGTGATGACCTAGTAGCTGATGCCGGTGGCCTCCACAGGTTCATGAACTGGGATCAAGCTATTCTGACCGATAGCGGTGGCTTCCAGGTGTATTCGCTGGCGGACAGTCGTAATATCACCGAAGAAGGGGTAACCTTCAAGAACCATCTCAACGGGGCCAAGATGTTCCTCTCGCCGGAGAAGGCCATCTCCATCCAAAACAATTTGGGCTCTGACATCATGATGTCCTTTGATGAGTGTCCCCAGTTCTATCAACCTTACGACTATGTTAAGAAATCTATTGAGCGGACCAGTCGTTGGGCTGAGCGGGGACTCAAGGCTCACCGCCGTCCGCATGACCAGGGGCTCTTTGGAATTGTTCAAGGGGCGGGTTATGAAGACCTGCGCCGTCAATCGGCTGCTGACTTGGTCAGTATGGACTTTCCTGGCTATTCTATCGGCGGCCTAGCTGTGGGTGAGAGCCATGAGGAAATGAATGCTGTTCTGGACTTTACCACCCCGCTTCTACCAGAGAACAAGCCCCGCTATCTGATGGGAGTTGGGGCACCTGATAGTCTAATTGATGGTGTCATTCGTGGGGTAGATATGTTTGACTGTGTGCTTCCAACCAGGATTGCCCGCAATGGCACTTGTATGACCAGTCAAGGCCGCTTGGTGGTGAAAAATGCGGCCTTTGCCAGAGACTTTAGTCCCTTGGATCCGGACTGTGACTGCTATACCTGCTGCAACTACAGTCGAGCCTACATCCGTCACTTACTCAAGGCGGATGAGACCTTTGGTCTGCGGTTAACCAGCTATCACAATCTTTATTTCTTGGTTAACCTCATGAAGAAGGTGCGTCAGGCCATTGTGGATGATAATCTCTTGGAATTCCGCCAAGATTTCCTTGATCGCTATGGTTATGGTAAAAATGGCCGGAATTTCTAAGTAAATTGGCTCCTTGCAAGAGGAGCTTAATTTTCACTCTAATGTTAACCTACTTATTTAAAATGGTTGACAAGTAAAAAATAAGGTGTTAGGATAAGGGCAATAAGAGAGGAAAGCTATGCTAAAGATTTTAGGCCTGGACTTGGATGAGGTGGGTCGTTGCAGCCATTACCATGGTTCCAATGATATTGTCGCCTTAAAATGTGGTTCCTGTCAGGCTTTTTATGCCTGTTACCGCTGCCATGATGCCATCTGCGACCATTCTTTTAAGGCTTTAGATAAGACGAAATCCAAGATAATCCTTTGCGGTGCTTGTCGGACGCTCATAGATTGGCAGGACTATCACAAGGGGGGCTGCCCATCCTGCCACCATTCTTTTAACCCTAAATGTTCGCGGCATAGTGAGATATACTTTAACTAAGAAAGGGATTCTAATGAAAACCAAAGATCTTGTTTCCGTTGCCATGATGACGACACTGCTGGTCGCCCTCAGTTATGTTCCAGCCATTCCTCTAGGCTTTATCCCTGTTCCAATTGTCTTACAAAACCTTGGGGTCATGTTAGCAGGTTGCCTGCTAGGCGGGAAAAAGGGGAGCCTATCTGTCCTTCTGCTCTTTTTAGTCGGCTTGGTCATCCCCGCTTTTTCTGGTTTTTCTACGACCATTAAAGTTTTGATTGGCCCGACAGCTGGCTATGTCTGGGCTTGGCTCTTTGTTCCTCTGCTGATTAGTTGGGGAGTCACCCATCTACCCAAAGGAGGAGCGCTAGCCAGATTTATCGTCATCTGGCTAGCCGGAGTCTTCCTTGTTGACCTGCTAGGAGGGCTATATTTGGCATTTTATACTGGTATGCCACTCTTTACAGCGGTGGTGTCTAGTAGTCTAGCCTTTATTCCAGGCGACACGATAAAAGTCCTGGTGGCAACTTTAGTTTCACTCCGTTTTCATAAAATTTCAGAAAAATAGTGTGCTGAGATTAGCTTCAGCCTAAAGCTTATCGCCTTTTCATTGTAAGGGGCGACTTTTTTACATTGACAAGCCTTGCTAAGCGTAATAGAATAGTAGTATTCATAATTTTTTGACTAGAAATGCGATAAAGGAGCATATTGTGAAAACAAGAAATGAACTAAAAGAGCAAGCCAAGACTGCTCTACGAGGGAATTGGCCTTGGGCTGTGGGTGTCCTCTGGGTACCGACCCTAGTCCTAATTGTGGTCTTTGGCATTTTGCTGGGCGTGATTAGTCTAGTTTGGAAGGCTGCAACAGCTGACTTTACAGCCTCATCCAATGTTGTACTGATTTTTATCGTGATGGCTTTCTTGATGCTAGCTCTCTTCACCTTCTTTGCCTCAATCGGCATTAGCGCAGGTGCTACTTATGCCTATCTAGATTTGATTCGGGGACGTAAGCAATCCTTTAGGGAAGCTGCCACCTATGCCTTCAAAGAACAGCGCTTTGATAGTATCTTTGGTGTTGTTCTCATGACAGTTATCTATACCCTCCTTTGGATGGTGCTCTTGATTATCCCTGGTTATATGAAGGCTATGGCTTATTCTCAAGGCCTCTTCATTCTCAAGGATGATATGGAGGCAGACAAGGGGATTACAACGACCTCTGCCATTACAAAGAGTAAGCTGATGATGGAAGGCCACAAGAAAGACTATTTCATTCTCATTTTGAGTTTCCTAGGTTGGGCTCTAGTACCGATTGCCTTTTGTGGACTAGCGGTTGCTCTTTTTGTCAGTCATCAGATTGGCTGGGCAATCTTCTGTCTAGCTCTCTATATCCTTGGCTTAGCTATTTTAGTACCTTACGTGACCACGACTCAGGCGGCTTTCTATGAGGATTTGATTCATCAAGAACAACCGGAAGAAATTGCTCAATTGGAAGAAAAATTAGCAGATGCCAAGTTAGAAGCTGACAAGACTATGGCTGACTACAATGGTCGAGTTGCTGAGCGTAAGGCTGATAAGAAAAAGGCTCATGATGAAAAAATGGCCAAGAAGTTGGATGCCAAGAAGGAACGTGAAGAAAAGCGTCGGGAAAAGGTAGCTAAGAAACGTCAAGAACGTGAGGGAAAAGAAGCCAAGAAGCCTAAGAAGAAATCTAAGGCCAAGGCCGATAAGAAGACTTCCCAAGATAAAAAGCCAGAAAAGTCTGCTAAGAAGTCTCAAGACTCCGAGTCACAAGCTAAAAATGGCGCCGACAATACGGCTAAGTCTTCAGCTAAGCCAGAAGCTAGCAAGTCACAAAGTAAGAAAGACGGCGACAAGTCAAAAGAGTCAGCGACCAAGACTGAGAAGTCAGAAACTAAGCCAAACAAGGGCAGCCATTCAAGCTCTAAGAAGCCAAAGTCTAAATCGAAAGCCAAAAAGAAAAAAGGCAAAAAGCGTAAGTAAAATGGTGTCTCTGCTTGGCTGGCCCCCAACCGAAACAACCGCTTCATTTAGAAGAGACTGGAAGATATTTCCGGTCTTTTCTTTTGGCTTCGTCTAAGGGAATTTATGGGTCAAATATGCTATAATAAGAGGGTTAATTGACTCGGGAGTTTTCTTGATACTCCTTAGAATTTAAAATCTGATACTTATGGTACTAGTGTGGTCCTATCTGGCAGAAAGGGTCTAGTTCTTTAGCCAATGATGCAAGGGAAATGGAGACTTTCGTCAAAGTGGTGTTATTAGCAATATCTACTCTGTTGTTAATAACAGAAATTTTCGAGTTCGGGTAAAAAAGGTCTCCCAGACCTTTTTAATCCTTTGTGGTGC